>Ga0308395_1000215_pt1 | contig 50661 bp, 38 predicted proteins | sample Hotspr20SampleP4_FD_202097 | JGI IMG/M metagenome (GOLD analysis project Ga0308395, IMG submission 202097) | Hot spring phototrophic mat microbial communities from Mushroom Spring, Yellowstone National Park, Wyoming, United States - 20050930_P4 ... | reverse complement strand
GATATAAGGTTGCTTCATCTTCTTGCCAGTCTACAAGTGGGCTCACGGGTTTAATCGGACTTCACCTCCAACCAGAATTCGCTAAAATTATACATAATGTCTTAAACAAACGCAATTGGTATTACAGCGCAGTTAGAGGATAGCATAGATCGCCTCCCCTCATTTTATCATGATTTTTCAAAAGGGAAGACGGATGACTTCACTGCAAAAAGGTCTCTTTACCGCAGAGACCGCAGAGTACGCAGAGCAATATTTATTAAAGAAAACCTCTGCGCTCTCTGCGTTCTCTGCGATTAGTTTTTGCAGTGGACTCAGACGGATCCATACAGTGGGGGTATCCAATTTTGCGGGCCTGGCTGCTTCGTGGGACAACTGCGCGCAGTTGTCCCACACAGTTTGTTCGTTGATCTCATTCAGGAGGTAAACAGTGTGCGACACACTGGTAGCAACAGGCCAGGCGACCGCTGATGGAACGGTCATCCTGGCCAAAAACAGCGACCGGGAGCCCAACGAGGCCCACGTCCTGGTCCATATTCCCCGTATCCGCCACGAGCCCGGAAAGACAGTGAAATGCACCTACATAGAGTTGCCCCAGGTGCCAGAAACGTACGAAGTTCTGCTGTGCAAGCCTTTCTGGATTTGGGGCTGTGAGATGGGCGTCAACGAACACGGGGTGGCCATCGGCAACGAGGCCGTCTTCACGAAAGAGCCCTACCACAAGGGCCCCGGACTGATCGGGATGGACCTGATCCGCCTGGCCCTGGAGCGGGCCGACACTGCCCGCCGCGCGCTGGAGATCATCGTCCAGTTGCTGGAAACCTACGGTCAGGGCGGGAACTGCGGCTTCCGCCACAAGACCTACTACCACAACTCCTTCATCATCGCTGACCCGCGCGAGGCCTGGGTGCTGGAGACGGTCGGAAAGCAATGGGCCGCTGAACGGGTGCAGGATGTGCGCACCATCTCCAATGGCCTGACCATCGGTTCGGAGTGGGACGAGGCCTCCCCTGGCCTGGTGGAGTATGCGATAGAGAAGGGGTGGTGCAGGTCCCGGGAGGATTTCCACTTTGCTCGCTGCTATTCCGACTTCCTTTATACCCGGCTGGATGGCTGCCGGGCCCGTCAGCGCCGCTCCACGGCACTTTTAGAGACGGACCGGGGCCGCATCACCGTGGAGACCATGATGGCAGCCCTGCGGGATCACGGGCCCGAGGCCGCCGACCCCCGCTGGAACCCCGGTCGGGGCTGGCTGATGGAGGCCCTCTGCGTCCACGCCGGGTTCGGCCCGACCCGCCCCAGCCAGTCCGTGGGCGCGATGGTCGCCCACCTGCTCCCCGGTATGCCCGTCGTCTGGGTGACCGGCACCTCGGCTCCGTGCACGGGCATTTTCAAGCCGGTATTCCTGAACGGGGCCGGCCTCCCCGCCGTTCCGGGCCTGGATCGGGAACCCACAGGCACCTACGATCCCCGCACCCTGTGGTGGAGCCACGAGCGCCTCCACCGCCAGGTGATCCGCGATTACGCCACCCGGATGTCCCTCTACCGGGAGGAGCGGGACGCCCTGGAAGCATCCTTTCTGCGGGAGGCGGCGGAGATGGTCGCCCAATACCGGGACGTCCACCCCGAGGAGCGTGCAGGGCCCCTGCGGGCCTTCACCGTCTCCTGCTTTGAGCGGGCATCGGCAGCCACTGAACACTGGATTGAGCGGGTGAGAAACGTCCCGGTGCGGTATCGCCCGCCTCTGTGGTTCTCCCTGGCATGGGACCGGTTCAACCGGGAGGCGGATTTCCCCGCGTAGCGGACGGCAGGTGGGAAGAGGGTGGATAGTTTACGAACGTGCCAGGCACTTCTGGAAGTGCCTGGCACGTTCGGTTTTTTTTATTTCTCCATCCCTTTCAACGCCTCATAGGCAGGACGGACAAACGTCAGGGGCCAGCCCGGCTCTGTGATGGCCCACCAGTACTGCTCCTCGTCGGGGGTCCAGTCGTGGTCGGCGATGGCCAGGACGAACATCGGGCCAATCCAGGGCCGCCAGTGCTCTCGCGCGTACCGGAACGCCCGTACCAGATAGTCCGCCTTCTGCTCTTCGGTGACGGCAAACCAGGAGTATTCGGGATGAATGGGGTCGGACGTCCATCCCATCTCGGTGAGAGTTACCTGCTTGTCCCCATCGCCGTAGCGGAGCATGATTTCCCGAACATCCTCCACGTGGCGGAAGCAGAAGAAGCGCTGACTGCCGTACGCAGGGTTGGTAGCAGCCTCCTCTGGTGAGACCTCCGGCGGGGCAGCGAATCCGGCAGCGTGGACGCCCAGGAGGTCAAAGTACGGCGCCGCCCCTGCCTCGTACATAGCGACGAAGTAATCCGTATCCGACATTGCGATGGGGGGTCCCGTGCCCGTCGGTGCCATCCCGGCGGAGGCGACCAGCGCGTCCGGATCGGCCTCTTTGATAGCGATATAGCAGGCCCGCAGCAGGCGGACGTAACCTTCCGGGTTAGGCTGCCTCCCCTCCCACTCCCGGGCCAGGTTGGGCTCATTCCAGACCTGGTAGGCGCGCACCTGCCCCCGATAGCGGGCCGCGACCGCGCCGCAGAAGTCAGCGAAGTCTTCCACCGGCACCGGCAGCGCCGGGTCGTCGGGCAGGGGGACCCAGCCCGGGCGGGGTAGCCCATGCAGTCGGAAGAGCAGATGCAGACCCTTTTCCTGCACCTGCCGGACGATGCGGTCGCTGTAGCGCCAGTCAAAGCCCCCTTTGTACAGTTCCACATCCATCCAGTGCAGGTTCTGCCGGACCCAGGTGAAGCCGGCGTCCCGGATCAGGTTCAGGTCCCGGTCGGCGACCTCCTCCCGCCACCAGAGGAAGGCCACCATGCCGTACCCCGGGGATTCCAGCCGGACCCGCGGCCAGGCGGTGGGGGTGGGGGGTGGGGACGGGGTTGGGGTTGGAGGCGCTGAGACAGGGGAGGATGGTCTCCCCAAAAGGAGCAATCCGGCAATACCCAATGCCAGGAGGAGATACACGAACAGCCGAAGCGGGCGCTGGTCAGGAGGCATACACTTCCTGCTGCAGGAGATTCGCCAGTTTTTCCGCAACGCCGATCACATCCTCCGCGTCCGCTTCGGTCAGGGTCGCATGGGGGTCATATCGGGCCCGATTGCGCCAGTCCAGCGCCTGCTGGAAAGCCCGCCCAACTCCGGGCTCCACGATCGGTTCATTCACAATAAAGGCTCGGCTAAATTGCTGAACGACACCACTGTGGGTCTTCGGCCACTCGCCTTCCCGGAGAAGGAGCAGTCCCTTAGCGCTCAGCTCGGCAGCGTTGTACGCCATGTCAATGACGCCCCGGATGTACCCTCGCTTGCCTTTCAATGCGTGGGCCATTTCTAAGTATCCCTGAGCCAGGGCGAGGAGGTCCAACGCCTCCTGGCGGCGCATCGTGTTTTCGTCCACGCGGTATACCTCCTTTCCCGTCTCCTGAACCTCCCGAAGAAAAGCGTGGGGATGGCGGTATTCGTCCGGGCAGTAGACCATAGGAGAGACCAGTTCTCCGTGCTCCAGCATGACCTCAAAGGCGATGTCGCCCAGTGCCCGCCAGGCCGCGCGCACATCTCCGGTCGCGACGACCAGAAGGTCCACATCGCTCTCCGGCCCGGCGTCCCCGCGCAGGACGCTGCCATAGAGAATCATCCGGGCAATCCGGTCTCCGACCGGACTGCTCCGGACACGGGCGGTGAACTCCTGCAGAGCCCGATATTTCCGCTCCAGAATCGCGTCCATCTTCCCTGGATAGGCCGCACAGAGTAACAGAGCATATGTAGCGCAGGCTGCCAGGCCTGTTGACATAGGCTAGCTCCCGCAGACGAACCGCCTGCGACCTACAGGCTAACAGCCTGTGCTACGGATTTTGAAGAATGTAACGCAGGCCACCGGGCCTGCATCCAGGCTGACAGCCTGCGCTACTACTACGGTTTGGGCATGCTCATGATGGCCCCGAAGGCCGGACGGGGGACTCCCTGGGGGTCTATGATGCTGTATGGGCCATACGGGTCTTTGTCCGGGGGCAACCCGGTCTTCTGGATGTAGTCCAGGTTCCAGAGGAAGGCCAGGCGGACGAACCCCCACTGGCGCATCAACTGGTAAGCGCGGACGATGTAATCGGCCTGCTCCTGAAGGGTGTTATCCAGCGCGAACTCAAAGCCTGGAGGGGGTGGCCCGTACCCCTCCGAAGAGGCCCAGCCGAATTCGGTCACACAGAGAGGCTTCATCCCGGAGATGGCATCCCGATACCGCCAGAGGGTGCTGCGGAAGGACCAGGAGGGATGGGGATTGTCCCAGAAAGCGCGAAATGTCGCGCTGGGGTCCTGGTAAGTCTTGTCGTCCCAGGCGATGTCTGGGGGGATGTTGTAGCCATTGTGGTGGGCCCCGACACAATCGGCGTAACTCAGGAACCCCTTCGCGATCATCTCCTGATAGTACTGGAAGTCGTCCATATAGATGATCCGGTTGGGGTTCTTGGGGTCGGTGGCGGTGGCGCCCACCGGGGAGAGCGCGCCGCTGATGACGATGATGTTGGGGTCACGGCTCTTGATGACCTGATAGGCCATGCGGAGCATCTCCACGTAGCGGGCCGGGTTCACCCCCTCCGCTGTATCCCACTCCCGGTCCAGGTTCTCCTCATTCCAGACCTCTATGGCGTGTATGCGGCCCCGGTAGCGGTCCACCAGGCGGCCCAGGAAATCGGCGAAGAGGGTCAGGTCGTCCGGTGGGGCGCCCTCGGGATTATCGTCCACGTAACTGGCATGGCTCCACTCCGGCGCGCGCACGACGCTGAGCAGCACCCGCAGGCCCCGCTGATTGGCAGCATCCACCACTCCATCGTACATTCCCCAGTTGTACTGGCCCGGACTGGGTTCAATGATGTCCCAGCGGACCTGCTGTTTGACCCAGCCCAACCCCAGCGATTTCACCACATCCATCGTGTAGTTCGGGTCGCCGACCACGGCGTGGACGGCGATGCCGTAGCCGAAGACCTCCTGCTCCAGCGGGACGGTGGGCCGGGAACCCGTGCCCGAGGACGGGGTAGCGGTCGCCAGGGGCACCAGGCCGCCGACAGGAATCGCGGTCATCGTGGGGGTGGCCGTCGCGGCAGCGGGCCGGGACGTCTCCAGCGGGGGGGCGAAGAAGCCCCACCAGAGGCAGAAGACCCCCAGCAGGAAGACCACCAGCCACAGGCCGATGCCGATGATCAGTTGCTGGCGATCTCGGGTGGAACGGGACGGTTGGAACATAGAGCCTCCTGTAACAGAGGGGAAATGTCACATCGTGCAACCAGTTTTTCAGGATACGATTTCCATACGCAAGAGATTAAGAACTTCCTGGATAAGCACCGGCAAATTGGGGCGAGTATAACTCATTTCCGGCGCAGGGACACGGTGTCGCTTGATATCGGGCGGGATGTGCTTATGATGGGGGAAGGTCACTGCCAGGTCCTTGTCCTCAGGATGAGGGAAGTCATCCCACCAGCAGAGCCGCTGGTCCCCGCGGTAAATCTCATATCCATACGCTGTGATCAACCCGGCATTGAAGTCCAGTTCCTCTCGTACGCGCAAACGGAATCCTCCGATGAAGAACACTTCACCTTCTGCGACCCCTGTATAAGGGCTGGTGGACCAAACCGCCAGGGTGGAACGCTCCACCTCGGGGCGGTGAAGCAGATCAGCCACAAACCGCGCATACCGCTCCAGGGAGAGCAAAGGCGTCCCGGTTCCCATGGGCTTTAATAGACCGGTTGGAAACGGAGCACTTCGGGGACAGGCCTCTCCCTCAGTTGAGCCTCATACGCCTCTTTCCTGCGGAGCCACGTCTCATAAATGCCCTTCCAGCGGGTAAAGTCGGCCCGGGTTTCGTCATACTCGTCATATTCGGCCAGTTCACCAGCCATCAGCGCGTTGTAGAAATCCTCGCTCAGAATGCCGTACTTTTCCTCGTAGAGGGTCAAACGGCGCTCCAGCAGTTTCATCTCAATGACCAGTTCGTGCAATTCCATCATGGCCTCCTGGAAGGAGAGGGTCGGGCACAGGAACCAGTGCCCGACCTCTCCCTTACCGCGACCCCATCACGGCGTGCAGAGCGTCGCAGGCCGGGCAGATGCCGCCGGGCCGGATGATGGCATAGCCGTTCTGCGGGTCGCCCGGAATGGGGCGCAGAAAGTCTATGTTCCAGACGATGATGCAGCGCACCATCCCGGTCTGGATGCTCAGCCGGACCGACTCCGCCAGCCAGGCCGCCTGCTCGCTGTTGTCGTTCCCGCGGGCCCACCAGAAGTCATCCGGGAACGGCTCTACCCCCTCCTGGGAGGCGAAGCCCAACTCGGTGTAGAAGAGTTGCCGGGTGCCCCGGAAGATGTTGTAGTAGAGTTCCGTCTGGGGCAGGAAGTACCAGGAGTGATGGCGGTCCCCGCCATCGGCAGGATGCCCAGAGCGGGCCGAGGGAGGCGTGGCACCGGCGTTGTGGTGCGCGCCAATGTAGTCCATACAGTTGGCCGCGCCCGCGTTCCACAACCCCTCCATCCAGGGCTTATCGTCGCAGCCGTGGGGGTAGCATCCGCCGAAGTAGCCCGTCGGGGCCGGCGCCGCGCTGATGACCGCAGTACGCGGGTTGGCCGCCTTGATGGCCTGATAGGCCGCGCAGAGAAGTCTCGTGTAGTTAGCGGGGGAGATATACCCGTTCTGCCACTCCCGGTCGATGTTTGGCTCGTTCCAGATCTCAATGGCATCGGCGCCCGCGGCGGCCATCCCCGCCACCCAGTTGGCCACCTCCTGTTCAAAGCCAGGACGGGCCGCCATTTCGGGGGGCCCCAACACGCTCACCTGAATCTTAAAGCCAGCTGCGTGAGCAGCGGCGATGACACCGGAAGCATCCGCCGGATAGCGGATCTGCGTCTTCACCCAGTTCATCCCAGCGTAGCGCATCAGGCTCGCATAGGGGAGGCTGAAGTCGGCCACGTGGCCGCCCAGTTCAAAATTGCCCCGTGCCCTGGGAGCGGGGGGAGGAGCCGACGCCACATCGCCCGCCTGGATGACAACGGTCACTTCGCTGCCGGGGATTCTGGCCCCGCCAGCCTTCACGTACCAGAGGCCCGTGTAGCGGCCCGGGTTGGCCGGAGCCTTCAAGTCCACGCTGATGTCCACGGTGGCACCCGCCTTCACTACGCCCACGGGGACGGCATCCGGACCGCCCATCTTCTCCCCTCTGGCGAAGACCAGAACGGTGTCCTGGGGCCAGTCGCAGGTGCCGCTGTTGCGCAGCCGCCAGGTTTTCTTGAACGTTTCGTTGTTGTTGAACTTCGTCCCGTCCGGCACAGTCACGTCCGTGACAAATTGAGCCTGCATACAGGCCGGGGCGGCACCGGTCGCGGCCGTTCCCGCCGCAGGGGCGGGCGTCGGCGTGGGAGTGGGCATTGGGGTGGGCGCGGCCACGTTCACCTGCGCCGCCCCCCGGCTCACTCCGGCGATGGCCGCTGAGACGGTGTACGCCCCCGCTGCCTCCGGCGCCCTCCAGCGGAACTCCGGCTGGCTCAGAGTGACCCGCTCCTCCGCCGTCTGGGGACCGTCTACTTTCCAGACGACCTCCAGCGCGGTCGGCTGCCGCAGGCCCGCCGCCACCCGGTACCCGTCCACCGCCTCCGCCACGCCGGGCATATTCCCCGCGTTCAGCAGGTCGTAGACGACGACGCCGCCCAGGTGGTAGCGGAGGGCCCAGTCCAGTTTGCGGGCCAGGAAGGACGGGGTGCCCAGCCAGACGGTGCGGCTCTCCCCCTGCGGGGTCTTGTAGGCGATGGCGTAGGTGCCGGCCGACTCCATCGGGGTGATGCTGGTCACCTGACCGACCAGGGTGAAGACCACTTCCTGCCCAGGCTGGACGGAGGACTCGGTGGGCGGCTGGACCTGGCCGAAGGGCGCCAGGGCGTCCTCCAGGCCCACGTACCGGACTCCGTCGGGGCCGGAGTCGGCGCTGAGAGAGGAGACGGCGGCGCGCAGTTTGTAGCGGCCCACCTGCCCGACGGCCCACTCTATCAGGGATTGGACCGCGCCCCCTTCGGTGTAGGCAACGGGGTTATCCGGGAGGGGGAAGATCAGGGCATCGGCGGCGCGGCCCAGCGCGGCCCAGTCGTACCCGCCGGGGTCCCAGCCGGAGTCGGTGCGGGAGGGGGCCGGCACCATCACCTCCAGCCGCAGCCCCTGGGCGTGCAGGGCGTCGGCCAGCGCGGCCACGAAGGCCGAGAAGGCCTCCCGTCCTTCAGGCATCAGTCCCTCATAATCCAGCGCCACGCCGGCATACCCGGCCGCGTGGGAGAGAATCTCGGCAATATGGCGGGCCTGGATGTCCGGGTTCCCCAGCAGGTCCTCCAGAAGGGCCCGGTTCAGGGGCTGACCTGCCGGGCGGTTACCCACCAGGAGCAGGGCCTCCGGGCTGCCGGAGGGAGGAGTCGGGGGTCTGCCGATGAGCATCCCGTCCGCGCCCAGGTAGAGGCCGGGGAGCATCACCTGGGTGAGAAGGCCCGCCGCGGGGCCGCCCACAGCCTCCCCGGAGGCCACCGTGCCGATGGCCGGGACCACCGGCAGGGTCTGCATCACCACCACCGAGGAGGGAAGACGGGAGACCCGCGCGATCAGCACCTCCCGTTCCCGGTCCAGTGTCCCGCCGACCCACTCCCAGGTCGTGCCGGTCCAGGTGTAGAGGTCCAGCGTCTCCCAGGGCTCGGCGTCGTTGGGGATGACCACCTCCAGCGTGGCCGGACCGGTCGTGCGGGAACCGATCTGGATACGGTAGAAGGGGCTCTTGACCTGGAGGACGGGCGGGAGGGCCACCAGAGCCTCTTTCAGGTCGGCTCCAGCGGAACCCTGCAGGAAGATGGCCTGGGGAACCGAGTCCAGCCGGACCCGCAGGGATACCCCGCCCTCCGGGTTGATGCCGACGGTGAGGCCGTCGGGATGGGATATTGATGGATTCGCCGCGCTAAGGCGGGTGTAGCCAGTGATATGCAGTCGCTGCGGCAGGGAAATGGGCGGCAGGAGCAGCGCTCCGATGACCAGGAAGGCGATGGCGCCGTAGACCCAGTTGCCGGCCGCCAGCCACTCCCCGAACTCCCGGAAGTGGTTGACGACCCGCTGCAGGGCCGAAGGGCCTTCCCTGGTCTCTGTATTGTTCGCTGCCATGGACTTCACCTCCGTATTGGCGTATTGCGTGTTCCGTTAGCGGCGGGAAAGGACAAACCGAACCGCGATGAACATCGCCAGGCCGACCAGCAGGATGCCGCCGATGCGGGCGCCCCAGCGCAGAATCTGGGGCCAGATGGACGGCCGGGCGACGGGATTCGTCTCCGGCGTGGGTAGGACAATAGCCGGAGTTGCACCACCCGAAGCACCCCGTTGCAGGGGCATAGCGGCCTCCAGTTGGCCGCCGGAGGCCAGGGCCAGCGCCACCTGGGCCGGGCCGTTCACGCCGTACCCGGCCGGGGGCTGGACGGCGACCTGATACGCGCCGGGCCTCAGCCCGGGGAAGCAGTAGGGCTCACTGATGCCGTCGGTGGTATACTGCCCCACCAATCCGGTGGCGTCGCTCAGGGAGAAGACCGCGTTGGGCAGGAGTTCCTCCGTCTCCACCTGGCGGACTCCGTCCCCGTTGCGGTCGTGGAAGGCCAGCACGCAGACCTGTCCGGCCTCCGGCGTCGGGGTGGGCACCGGGGTGGGGGTGGCCTCCGGGGTCGGGGTGGCCGTGGGGCAGGAGAGGACCAGTTCCTGCCCGACAAAGATCATCTTATTGGGCCCCAGCGAACCGGCGTTGAGTCGCTCCAGGTCCTCCATCGGGATGCCATATTGCAGGGCGATGCCGAAGAGGGTGTCGCCGGGCTGGACGATGTGGACCCGGCAGCCGTCCGGTCTGGGAGTGGGCTGGGGAGGGGGGGCCGGGGCAGGCGCACCGGAGGTTCCAGACGTGCCGGAGGACGGGGGGCGTGGCGGCGAAGTGGGCGGCGGGGGCGGCGGCGTCGGCGGTGCCTGACCGATGGCCACCAGACTGGCGTCGTCAATATAGACGTCGTTGTTGACCCGGGGCATTCCATCGGCCCAGTCGGTACGATGGTAGATAAAGACGGTCACCGCCTCGGCTTGGGCAACGGCTTCCACCTGAAAAAGGGTCCACTGATCCCACGCATTTCCCTCGGCCGACCAAACGATGGTGCCAGCCCACGGGTTGGTACCACCAGTGGGGTCAATGCCCACCCGGACATGCATCGGGGCGGGGTTATTGGAGTACGGTACTGTCGGGCAGACGTTCCACTGCTCGCCAGGCGCACAGGACCAGGTCTGGACCCACGCCTGGAAGCGGAGACGAGTGCCCGGGGTGATCCCCCTCACCTGCTGGTAGAGGCCGGCCTCCATCTGGCGGTTGAAACTGTGAATTTTCTGAGAGAGAAAGCCAGAACGCACCCGATAGGCGAAATCCACAGATTTCATACTCCGGAACTCTGGCCGTCCCCAGGCACAGTTGGCGGGATTCGGATCGGTGTGGCAATAGGACGGAGTTACTGCGTACGACGGACGCGGGGGGTCCACCCAGAAGGCCCGCCAGCCTGGAGCAATCTGAACCTCCGGGATGCCGTCCTGCCAGGGCCAATCCGACGAGCCGCCGCTCTCAAAATCGCCGTTGGTCAGCAGGTTGGGCCCTTCCTGGGCCGTGACCGGCAGCCCGGGGATGAGCATTATAAACACAGTCGGCAAGAGGATCAGCAGACAGAAACACCGAATGCAATTTCTCATTTCCTCCTCCAAACTTCCGTTGATGGAACAATGAGCGATTATAACACAGGTTGAAGGAGAGGCAAACGGGTCAGGGTTGCACTTCCGCCATAACCGGCAGCAGGATGAAATCTCCCAACGGGATGCCCGTTTCATCCAGGACGAAGACCCGCTGGCCCGTGGCCGGGTCATACCAGCCCACCCGCAAAGCGTATGTCCCCGGTGGGGCGGAGGGGCCTACGGCCAGGGGGTAGTCATCCCGAACGATCTCGCCGGGGAACCAGCCCGTTGTCGGACGGGTCCAGCCTGCAGGGACGGCATCCTGCTGGGCGTAGATGCGGCCGTCCGGCCCCACCAGGTGCACAAAGATGGTGTAGGAGCGGGGGATGAGACTTTCAGCGCGCCAGTAGAGGGTCAGGGTGAAGGTCTCGCCGGGCCGCAGGGCGGCGGGAAGCGGGCCGTGACCCAGGAGGGTGGCCCATTCGCCGAGGCGCAGGCCCACAGGATGGGGAATGGGCGGCGCGGTGAAGGTCCGCCCCGGAACGGTGATCCGAAGGGCCCCGATGTCCACGCCGGGAGCAACGGGGGCTCCGTCCTCCCCGAGGAGGTCCAGGGACAGGGTGTACATTCCAGCGGGCACCGGGGTTTTCGGGTCGGCCGGGAGGGCCACCGGCACAATGAAGGACCAGACGTCCCGTACCAGTTCTCCCCGCGTCCAGGAGGAGGTGGGATGGTCGGCCCGGCCAGGCGTCTGCACTGCCTCCGCCACCACAGTTCCGTCGGTCCCCCGCAGGCACAGGCGGGCGCGGTAGGTTCCCTCCGGTGGCTCTACGGCCCGCCAGAAGAGGGTCAGGAGGAACGATTGCCCCACTTCCACCGTTTCAGGCAGGGGCCCGACGCCCACCAGCCGGAGATGGCCCCCCACCTCAGCGTCCAGCCGCGTCTGGATGGGGAGGCGCTCGGGGGGCGGGAATCGCCGGGGCCGCCGGACCTCCACCTGGGCCAGGGGGTAGGCGGTGGTCCCCAGGGGGTTCCCTGCCCCGTCCCGCAGGTCCAGGCGACGCCCGTCCGGGCCGTAGACCATCACCAGGAGGGTGTACCGGCCCGGCGGGGTTCCCTCCCACGGCCTCAGGAGGTGCCGGTCCTGCGCGTACTGGTCAGGGCGAAGGCGGGAGGTGGGGTGGGGGTAAGCGGGGTGCATATTGTCCTGCTGACCGTACAGGATGCCCCGTTCGTCCACCAGATGCAGGCCGACGCTGTAGTCGGTGTTCACGGGGGCAGAACCCGCCAGTACAGGATGACCTCCAGGGGCTCGTCCGCGCGGACCGCTGGGGTGGGCAGGTCGTATCCCATCAGGACCATCTGGTTGCCGAAATTCACTTCCAGCGGGACATCCACCCCGCGCACCTGCCGGCCGTCAAAGAGGGTCCGGCGGAAGGGGTTGTCGTAGCGGTCCAGGTAGAGGGTTTTGACGACGGTCAGCCCGACGGCGAGGAGCGCGCAGGTTCCCAGGACTCCCAGGGAGAAGGAGCCGCCGAAGGGCGGGGACAGATCGGGGGTCTCCCGACGGCGTCGCCCCGTCCAGAGGACGGCGAGGAGCAGGAGAACGCCGCTGATCCCGGAGAGACGCCAGGCCCACCGGCGCAGCGGGGTCTCCCCGAAGACGACGGTCACGGTGTGGCGGCCGGCGGGGATGTCGGCGGCGATCAGGCCGTGGGGGCCGTCCGGCTCCAGAGGGAGCGGCTGCCCGTCCAGCCAGCCCTGCCAGCCGGGGAAGAAGTACCACAGGAAGCGGATCCGGAAGGGCTGTTCACTTTCCAGGGCCAGATGGGCCTGGGTCAGGCCGTACCGGGCCTCCAGGATGCGGGCCCCCGCCGGCAGGCTGGCCGGGTCCAACCGGGGGATGATGTAATCGGGCGCCGCGGCCTCATAGAGGGGAAGGAGGGCCTCCGGGGAAGGAATTTCCTGAACCCAGATCGGCAGATACTCTCCGGCCGCTGTTGTTCCCAGCAGCCCGCTCTCCATTTCAAAACGAATCTGGTCTAACGGAGACGGATCGCTCTGGGGCACCCGGCGTAGCGGGAAGAGCCATGGCAGGGCAAAAATCATCATCCCTCCCACCACAAGGGGAATCCAGGTCTGTCCTCTGCGCGCCAGCACGGTTGCCCCCAGGCCCGCGAGAGCTGCCAGTCCAAGAGAGGCGGGAATCAGAAACCGCCAGGGGAACTGGAAAAATTGCATCAATGGCACCCGCTCCCATACGGGTAGAGAAATCGGCAACACCAGGCCGACCAGTACCCCGGTGGCCAGCGTGAGGGCCCAACGGTGGGCACGAACTTCCCGTCTGATAAGGGCTGAGAGGGGCCACCAGGCAATGAGGGCCAGCGCTGCCTGGACCCATCCCAGACTGACCGGAAACGCAAAATTCGCCTGCGCGTAGTCTACGGGGCGGGGGGAAGCCAGGATTTCTCGGAGGGAACGGAAGTGGTTGTGGTAGTCAAAGACGGAGGGCGAGTAAAGTTGGTAAATATGCACAAAGTTTTTCTCAAAAAACGCCGGTAGCCAGAAAAACGCAGAGAGTCCGATGCCTGAAGCGAGGAAACATCCCGCGCGCAGGGCAGAACGGGGGCCGTACAGCAGGGCGCATAGGGCCACATAGGCAAGAAGCAGGGCGATTCCGATGAGAGCCGTCACGTTGTGGCTGAGAATCATTGCTGCGCAGCCTAGGGCTGTGAGGACACCGAAACGGGGTTGCTCGGACACTGCCAGCCGCCAGAGGGACCAGAACGTGAACACAAGCCAGAGCAGTCCCTCCATACCGGGCAAAGCGCTCCATTGATAGACATAATTCAGGGTAGTCGGAGCATAGATGGCTGCAAACGCAGCGACGATCCCCGCCAGTTCCCCCCAGAGGTCACGCACCCAGAGATACATTGCCAGAGCCAGGCCCCAAAGGGCCAATCCCAGACTGGCTGAGAAGGCAGTGCTCAGGGAGAACCCCATCCACCGCAGGGGCAAGACAAAGTAGTAACTGAGCGGGGCATAGTAGTTGAAAAGGGGGAATCCGAAGCCCAGCCCCAGGTCCGGCGCCCAGCGGGGATAGAGGATACCAGAACGGAGGGCGCGCTCCAGTTGAGCAACTCTATGAAAATGCAGGGCTCCATCCGTGCCGAAGAGTTGGCCGGAGAAGAGGGGCTGAAGCGCGGGGAGGATTCCGAATCCCAGGACGATGAGAACCAGAAGAGACCGGAAAGTTGCCTTCATCATCAGATTGAAAGGAAAGCGCAGCGCGCCCTTGAGGGGCGCGCTGCGCTTTTCTGCCCCCATCACCGACGGCGGGAGAGGACAAACACCACTCCGATGACCACTGCCAGCACCAGCAGGAGGATGCCAGCAATGCTGAGCATCCCCCGCAGGGCCTGCGACCAGAAGGACGGCTGTTCTCCGCCACCGGCTGGGGTGGGAAGGACGACGCCGGGGGTGGCCGTGGCGGCAGGCCCCTCTCCCCGCTTTGCGCCCAATGCCACGTCCATCCGGGCGGCGCCTGCCAGGGCCAACATCATCTCCGACGGCCCGCTGGCCACATACCCGGCCGGAGGCTGCATGCTCACCCGGTACGAACCGGAGGTCAGGCCCGAGAAGCAGTAGGGCTCGCTGATGCCGTCGGTGGTGTACTGGCCCACCAGGCCCGCCGCGCCGCCCACAGAGAAGACCGCGTTGGGCAGCAGTTCCTCCGTCTCCGGCTGGCGGAAGGTGTCGCCGTTGCGGTCGTGGAAGGCCAGGACGCAAATCTGGCCGCTCTCGGGCGTGGGCGTGGCTTCCGGCGCGGGGGAGGCCGGGGGCTGAGTGGGAGGCGCCGGTGCCGTGACCTTAATCTTGACCCACAGTTCGCTGCCGGGGATGCGGGTGCCGCCGGTCTGGAGGACCCAGTTGCCCGTGTAGTCCCCTGGCGCGGCCGGCGCGACCAGGTTGACGCTGATTTCCTTCACCTCTCCGGGCGCCACCCGTCCAATGGGCAGGGAATCCGGCCCGCCCATCTTCTCTCCACCGGTGAAAACCAGGACGGTATTATCGGGCCAGGCGTCGGTGCCGGTGTTGCGCACCCGCCAGGTCTTGGTGAACGCCGCGCCCCCGTCAAAGGTCGTGCCGTCGGGGACCGTCTCTCCGGCGAAAGCGGCCTGGAAACGGGGGCGGGTGGGCGTGTTGGTGGGGACGGGGGTGGGAGTGGCCGCCGGCGCCGCCACCACCAGTTCGGCATCGTCAAACCAGGCGTCGTTGTGCTTCAACGGCATCTGCCCGGTCATCCGGGCGGAGACGAAGACCGTCACCTTGCCGCTGGCCCCGGCGGTGGCCTCCACCGAGACCTGCACCCACTGGTCGTTGACATTCACCGGCGCCGACCAGACGACGCCGGGGTCATACCACAGTCCCTTGCCCTCCGGGTCAATCCCCACCTGGAAGTTGGGGTTCCAGCCCCCGTAGGAGGGATTGGGGAGATCGTCGTTGCTGATATGGGAGCGGGCCCAGACGCTGAAGCGCAGCCGGGTCCCCGGTGCCACGCTGACCGTCTGCATCACGCCGCCATGCCAGGGCACATACTGGACTCCAACGGCCTGGGAGGAGGGGCCGCTCCGATAGAGGCCGTAACCGTTAAAATCTCGCTCCACCGACCAGTTAGGGCGACAGGGCAGCCAGGTTGGCTTCTGTTTGCACCTATCTCCTGCATCTTCATGCCAGGGGTACCAGTGGGGTGCCGTGCTCCCCTCCCAGGCGTCAAACCCCGGGTTGGCCAGGAGGTTCTGCATCAGGGGGCGGGCCTGAGCCCGCGGGGCCAGCGCCACTGTCATCCCCAGAAGCAACAGCATTACGCCGAAGATTCGCAGTCTCATTTTCATTCTCCCTCACTTTCTGCTTGCCCAACACTCGTTGATTATAGCACAATCCGGGGGGAGGGCAAACGGACCACAGACGACAGACCACGGACCACAGAGACAGACCACGGACCACAGACGACAGACCACTGACTACGGACGATGGTCGTCAGGAGTGCTGGCGCAGGAAGTCCAGCAGAGTCCGGTTGAACATCACCGGCTGGTCCGTTGGGGTAGCGTGGCCGGAGCGGGGAATGGTGATCAGTCGGGCGCCGGGGATGCCGGAGGCCAGTTCCTCTTTGGCCCGCAGGGGCACCACGGTATCCTCCAGACCGGCCACGACCAGGGTGGGAGCCCGGATGCGCCCCAGGTCGCGGCGGCCGTCGTAGCGGGCAGCCGCCATCATCGCTGCCCGGTACGCGGCGGGGTCGTTGGCGCAGAGGCGCTGAAAGGCCACCCGCCGCAGACCTGCCTGACCCGGTCGGGGAAAGAGTTCCTCCACCACCAGACGGGCATGGAATGCCGGGTTCACCAGCAGGGCCCCGAAACGGGTCAGGGTCAGCCGCCACTCCGCCCATGCCTTCGGACGCAGATAGGCGAAGGTGTTGACCAGCACCAGGGAGCGCACCCGCTCTGGATGCCAAACCGCCAGCACCTGGGCCACGGCGCCCCCCAGAGAAAGCCCGACGATGTGGGCCGAATCCGTCCCCAAAGCCCTCAGGAATCCGGCGATGTCGTCGGCCATCTGATGGACAGTGTACGGACCGGGGGGCTTGTCGCTCCGGCCGTGGCCGCGCAGGTCCGGCATCAGGACCCGGTACCGTTGGCTCAGCGCTGGCGCCTGGAGCAGGAACCAGTCCTCCGCGCAGGAGCCCAGACCATGGAGCAGCACGACCGCAGGACCAATCCCCCGGGCCAGATAGTGCATCCGCAGACCGTCCACCTGATGTACGGCATGCTCCCCTCCGAAGAATCACCAGTGCCAGGCACTTCGGGAAGTGCCTGGCACTTCCCCTATTCCCGGACCGGCACCAACCGCAGGAAGCCTCGGTTCCCCACCCGCAGGATGGCCTCTTTCTCCGGCTCAACGACCGTCTCTACACTGGTCACCTTCACCCCGTCCAGCAGGACACCCCCCTGCTGGATCAGGCGGCGGGCGTCGCTCTTGGAGCGGGTCATCCCGGCCGCGTGGATCAGGTCCACGACGTTGATCGGCCCCCGCAGTTCCCAGACGGGCATTTCCGACGGGAGTTGCCGCTCCTGGAAGACCCGGCGGAAGTGTTCGGCGGCGGCCTCGGCGGCCTCCCGACCGTGGAAGATGTCCACAATCTCCCAGGCCAGACGCTTTTTGGCCTCCATCGGGTGGAGGGAGCCATCGGCCAGGCTCGCCTGGATGCGGGCAATCTCCTCCGGCGGCCAGCGGGTCACCAGGTCAAAGTAGTTGGGCATCGCCTCGTCCGGGATGGACATGACCTTGCCGTACATCACCTCCGGTGGCTCGTCCACGCCGATGTAGTTGCCCATGCTCTTGGACATCCGCAGTTTGCCGTCGGTGCCGACCAGGATGGGGTAGGTGATGCAGACCTGGGGGGGGAGGCCGTAGGCCTCCTGGATTTTCCGGCCCACCAGCAGGTTGAAGAGTTGGTCGGTGCCGCCGATCTGGACGTCGGCCCGGAGCATTACGGCATCGTACCCCTGGGCCAGGGGGTAGAGGAATTCGTGCAGCCAGATAGCATCTCCCTCGGCGTACCGTTTGGCGAAGTTCTCCCGCGCCAGGAACTGCTGGACAGTCACCTGCGCGGCCAGAAAGATGAAGTCCTCGTAGGACAGTTTGGAAAGCCACTCCCCGTTGTACCGTACTTCTGTCCGTTCCGGGTCCAGAATCTTGAAGGCCTGCTGGACGTAGGTGCGGGCGTTGGCCTGGACCTGCTCGCGCGTGGGACGGGGGCGGGCCTTGTCGCGGCCGGACGGGTCCCCGATGAGCGCGGTGTAGTCCCCGATGACGAAGATGGCCTGATGCCCCAGTTCCTGGAAAAGCCGCAGTTTGCGCATGGTGACGGTGTGGCCCAGGTGGAGGTCGGGGGCGGTGGGATCGTACCCGCAGTAGACCCGCAGGGGACGGCCCTCCTTCAGGCGCTCCCGCAGTTCCTGGGTCATGCGCTCTTTGATCTGGTCATCGCCAAATTCGGCCCCGTGCATCAGCAGGGCAACCTGTTCGTCTATGGACAACGGCTTCATGGCTGGCTCCTTGGGGAAAGGATGCAAGGGTGCAAGGATACAAGGATACAAGGGTAAAAGGGTACAGGGTACAAGGGTAAAAGGGTACAGGGTACAAGGGTGAGATGAGCAGTGCTGGTAGAGGACAGGCGGGGGCGGATTGCAGCGCGGGCGGACAGTCGGGCCCGTACAGCCGCGCTACAATCCGCTAACGTAGATGTAGGTGAGCGCTCTCCAGCCGTTCATGGTGGTTTCCCTCAAGGGGCGCTTTCATGATACCCGAATTTGCCCGGATTTGCAAGCGCGGCGCAGGGGACATCTTGTCGGACAACTGCGAGCCGTTGTCCTACACCCCCCGGTTGACAAACTCCGCAGGCTGGGTTACCATTACGGAGCATCTGGCTACCCGACAGTTTGAAATCAGGACACGGATACACACGGGTTTCACGGATCAGCACGGATGAAATCTGTACCATCCGTGCCCATCCGTGTCCCATTGAACGGAAAACAAAGGTAAGACGGGCATTTACGGCTTATCAATCCGTGTCTATCCGTAGCATCCGTGTGAATCCGTGTACTGCCCGATCAAAAGTGTCAGGTGACCAGACGGAGCATACACCCAGCCAGCAGTCCCAGAGGCGAAACTTGGAAGACACCATTCGGATGGGCCACGGCGCGGGGGGACGGATGATGGCCGACCTCATCCAGGAGGTCTTTCTGCGCCACCTGGATAACCCCCTTCTGCGCCAACTGGCCGACTCCACCGTCCTGGCCCTGGCCGGGAATGGCCGGATTGCCATTTCCACCGATTCCTTTGTGGTGCGACCGCTCTTCTTTCCGGGCGGCGACATTGGTTCCCTGGCCGTCCACGGCACCGTCAACGACCTGGCCATGCGCGGCGCCCGTCCCCTCTGGCTCACTGCCGCCTTTATTCTGGAGGAGGGATTGCCGGTAGAGGACCTCCGGCGGGTTGTCCGGTCTATGGCTGAGGCGGCCCGGCGGGCGGGGGTTGCCGTCGTCGCCGGGGATACGAAGGTGGTGGAGCGAGGCCATGGGGACGGGGTCTACATCAACACCACCGGCGTCGGGGTGGTGCCCGACGGGGTGGATGTGGGCCCTCAGCGCATCCGTCCCGGCGATGTGCTCCTCATCAGCGGCACCGTCGGCGACCACGGCATCGCCGTGCTCAGCGAGCGCGAGGGCCTGGGCTTTGAGACGGAACTGGTCTCCGACAGCGCCCCGCTGAATGGCCTGGTGGAGGCATTGCTGACGGCCGCTCCGTCCACCCACTGCCTGCGGGACCCGACGCGGGGCGGGGTGGCGGCGGCGCTGAACGAACTGGCCGTCGCGGCCGGAGTGGGGGTGGAACTGGATGAGGCCGCCGTGCCCGTCCGTCCGGCCGTCGCCGCGGCCTGTGAGATGCTGGGGTTTGACCCGCTGACCGTCGCCAACGAGGGGAAACTGCTGGCGTTCGTCCCGCCGGAGGAGGCAGAGGCGGCGCTGGAGGCATTGCGGGCCCATCCGCTGGGCCAAAACGCGGCCCGCATCGGCACGGCCACGGCGGAGCATCCCGGCCTGGTCCTGGCCCGTACCGGCATCGGTGGGCGGCGGGTGGTGGATATGCCGCTGGGGGAATTGCTCCCCCGCATCTGCTGACTTGTCAGCCCACACAGGTGTGGTATAATTCCGTTCGTGAGGCCACCCTAGCTCAATCGGCAGAGCAGCCGCTTCGTAAGCGGCCGGTTGTCGGTTCAACTCCGACGGGTGGCTCCTGAATCTCCTGGAGGGCAACGCCCCTGGCAGCGGCCCCTGGTACTCCCACATTCCCGAGAGGCCCCGGACTCCGGGGCTTTTTCGTATGACCGATGACGACATTACCTCCGCGACCGGCAGACCCCTGGCGCCGGGCCTGGCGTGCCGCCACGGGAAACATCCCGCTGGCCGTGGACCTCTTCCTCCTGGCCTTCTACCTCCTGCTCCTGGCCTGGATTCCCCAGTTCTCCCCCGGCCCGGCGACGACGGACCGATGGCTGGTCCAGACCCGCTTTGGCCCCTGGACCGGCACCATGTACCGGCTGGGCCTCTTCTCCCTGGCCCGGTCCCCCGTCATTTCGGTTCTCCTGTCCTTTCTGGCGTTCCTGTTGCTCCTGCGAAGTACGGAACAGGCTGACGCGCTTCGTTCCCGAATCCGTGACCGGGCGGACCGCCACTGGTGGACAGGGCTATTTCCCCTTCTGGCCTGCCTGGGTGTCCTGATTCTCCTGGTTGGACTTTTTATCGGTACCCGATGGGGCTGGCGGGAAGAGGGATTGATTGGGCCGGAGCCTCCTATGTTTCCCGGCCGCGCAGGGGGAACACCAGGGCTCTACCGCACAGGCTTCGGGCCCTCTCTGACCGTCCGGGCCACTGATGCCGCTGACCGTCCCCTGAAACTTCAGCCGACCGCCCGCGAAGCGGCCCAGACGGAACTGGTCCTCTATCTGACCCCGTCGGCGCCGGAGAGGGCGTTCGCTGTACCGGAGAGCGGCCTGGTGATCCGGCTGGGAGTTCGGGGCGGCCTCTCCGCTCAGAGCCCGATTCTGGTGGAAGTCTTCCGCGCCCCCAGTGGCGAGCGGGTTCAGGAAACCACAATGGAGCAGAGCCCCTTCCGTCTGACGGTGGATGGAATCGTTCTGGAAATCGTCCGGCAGCCCTATCCCCTGATGGCTGCTGTCTACGACCCCGGCTTGGGGCTGAAGGGGGTCGGATTGACCCTGGGGGCCATTGGCCTGGTGGGCACCCTGAGGCCAGGATGGCGGAGGGGGCGGATTCCTGGTTTCCTTTTGTCTGTTCTCACCCTCCTGGTCGCTGGCCTGGCGGGCTACAATCTGGCGACTCGTGGGGGGCTGGGCGCGCTGCCGTTCCAGTTGGAAGCCAGTGCCCTCTGGCTGGTCGGGCTGGGCGTCTGGCTGGTCCGGCGGAAAGAGGGTTGACGGTTACCCGACAATACGGTATACTTCAGACGACGGACGACAGACGACGGACCACAGACCACAGACGACGGACGACGGACGACGGATCTCTCAGGAGGAGCGCCGATGAAGGTTTCTTGTCTGCAGGAGAATCTCTCTCGCGGCCTGAGCGTGGCCGGACGGGCGGTCTCCACCCGCTCCGCCCTCCCCATCCTCAGCCATATCCTGTTCGCCACCGATGCGGGGCGGCTCCGCCTCTCCTCCACCAACCTGGAAATGGGCATCCACTGCTGGATCGGCGGACGGGTGGAAGAGGACGGGGCCATCGCGGTCCCGGCCCGTACCATCATTGACCTGGCCAACACCTTCCCGCCGGACCGGGTGGACCTGCGCCAGGAGGTGCGGACGATGACCCTCAACGTCCGCTGCGGGCGGAGTGAGGCCAACATCAAGGGCCTGGACGCCGTGGACTTTCCGCCCATCCCGACCCCCGAGGAAGGCGTGGCCGATGGTATCTCCATAGACCCGGAGACGTTGCGGACCGCCATCAGCCAGGTAGCCTTCGCCGCCGCCACCGATGAGGCCCGCCCCACCCTCACCGGCGTGCTCCTGCGGTGGGAGGCGGCCACCGGCGGCCCCACCCTGACCCTCGCCGCCGCCGACGGGTATCGTCTGGCGGTCCGGCGGGTCCTGCTACCAGAAAGCGAGGCGGCCCGTCCGTTCAGCGTCATCGTCCCGGCCCGCACGATGACGGAGTGGGCCCGCATCTGCGGCGAACTGGTCAAGGGCCGCGACGAACGTCCGCCGGTCCACATCACCTTCACCCCCGACGGGAACCGCATCCTCCTCCAGGCCCAGACTCCCCCCGATGCCCCGGTCCCGATGGAGGTCGTGCTGGTCTCCCAACTGATCCCCGGCACCTTCCCCGACTACCAGCAATTGATCCCGCGCGACCGGAACACCCGGCTGATCGCGGGGACGGCGGAATTGCTGAAGGCCTGCCAGACGGCGCACATCTTCGCCCGCGAGAACACCAACACCCTGCTCTTCCATATCCATCCTGGCTCCGACCTGGAGCCGGGGCGGCTGGTCGTCTCCGCCACCTCCGCCGAGACTGGCAGCGACGTGACGGAACTGGACGCGGCGATAGAGGGGGCGGCTGTGGAGATTGCCTTCAACGTGAAGTTTATCCTGGACGTGCTGGGCGTGGTCAACTCGCCGCAGGTGATGATGGACATCATCTCCCCCTCCAGCCCGGGCGTCATCCGACCGGTGGGCGGGGACGACTTCACCTACGTGGTGATGCCGATGACGCTGGAACGGTGATGGATCCGATCTATCCAGTCCAAACAGTAGACGAGGCTTACCACGCCTGCCATCCGGACCTGGCGCTGGAGGCGGGGGACCCGCGCTACATACCGCTGACATCTGTGCGGGGCGGTTTTGACCTGCCGGTCACCATCACTAACCATCACTAACAATATCCGCCGCACACCTCGTGGCTACTTCCATCAGCAACTGGTCACAGGCCATCGGGGGTGTGGAAAATCCACCGAACTGAAGCGGCTCCAGGCCCGCCTGCGGGAGACGAAATACTTCGCGGTCTACGTGGATCCCGAAGCCCTCCTGGACCTGGGCGACGTGACGTATCTGGATGTGCTGGTGGCCCTCACGCAGGAACTGGAGCAGGCGCTGAGGGGCGAAAACATTCGGCTTCCTCCCTCCCTGCGGGAGAATCTGGACCAGTGGTTCGCCAACGTGATCCTGACCGAGGAGCAGCGACGGGATGTAGAGCGGGCGCTGGAGGCCGATTTCGGCGTGGGGCCGCAGGTCCCTGCCCTGGCCCGGATGCTGGCGGCCATCACGGGCCAGATTCGCAGCGGCAGTTACCGGCGGGTGGAGATTCGCCGCCAACTGGAGCAGAACCTGCGCGTTTTTGTCCAGCGGCTCAACGAACTGGTGGATGACGCCCGGGTCCGGTTGACCCGCAAGGGGTGGAATGACCTGGTGTTCATCGTGGACGGGCTGGAAAAGATGCACTACGCCCCCCTTCCCGATGGACAGAGCACCCACTCCGCCCTCTTTGTTGCCCATGCCGAACAACTCAAGAGCATCCACAGCCACGTTATCTACACCGTCCCCATTTCCCTGGTCTTCAACGCCAACCTGGGCGATGCTTTTCCGGACCCGACTCTGATCATCCCGATGGTCAAAATCACGGAGCCGGATGGCCGGACCCTCTATGAGCCGGGGCGGAAAGCGCTTTTTCAGGTAGTCGCCCGGCGGGTGGATGTGGCCAAAGTGATGGAATCAGAGGACCTGGTCTGGCGGCTCGTGGAGGCCAGTGGAGGGTCCGTGCGGGACCTGATGCGGCTGATGCGACTGGCCTGCTACGGCGCCACCGACTGCATCCGGGCGACCCACGTGGAAACCGCCATTCGGGAGTTGGGCCGGGAGTACGACCGGCTGATGCAGGACGATGACCTGGACCTGCTCATATTCATCGCACAGGAGCGCCGGGTTCCCGGGAACGAGCGGTCGGCCCGCCTGCTCCACCTGCGGCTGGTTCTGGAGTACCAGGACGACAGCGGACGCTGGGCCAACATCCACCCGGCCCTCCGCCTCTCGCCCCGCCTGAAAGACCGGGTTGGAGCATAGATGGAAGTCGCCGTTCAGCCGATAGAGACGCTGGTCGTTGTGGACGACCGGGAGCGCCTGGCCCATGCTCTCCGGCTGGCGCGGGGATTCGCCCTCTTTTTCGTTCGCTGCAACGTCCCCGCGTATCGGGCTGAACTGGTCGCGCACCTGAAAGCCCAACTGGCGCGTCCGGTAGTGGAGGTGGACCTGGAAGGCGAGCCGGATGTCTATCCGGCCGTGGCCCGTGCGGCCGGGTCCTCCGCTGAGGATGCCGTCCTTTTCGTCTACGGCCTGGAGCATCATTTGCCCTCAGGGGACCCGGAGCGGGCCCTGCAGACCCTGCGGGCACTGAACTGGCGGCGGGCGGCCTACCAGCGGCTGGGGCGGCCTCTGGCTTTCTGGCTGCCCGAGTACGCGCTGGCGATGGTGGCCCGGGAGGCCCCGGACTTCTACGACTGGAACAGCGGCGTTTTTGAGATAGAGGTTCCCCAGCCCCAGCGGGAGGCTCTCCTGGCCGATGCCCTCGCTCTGCCGGACGAGGCGGAGGCATCCCTGCCAGTGGAGGAGAAGCGGGCCCGCCTGCGGTTGCTGGCAGGGCTCTGGGAGGAATACCGCGGGGAGAGCCTGGCCGAGCGGCAGGCCCGGCTGCAGGTGGCCCTCAAGATGGCCCGCCTTCATGAGAGCCTGGGGGACTACAGCCAGGCCCGGCGGCTCTACGAGGAGAGCCTGCACATCGCGGAGGAACTGGGCGACCGGGCCGGGGTGGCCCGAGTCCTCCATAACCTGGGCGTGTTGGCACAGCAGCAGGGGGATTACGGCCAGGCCCGGCATCTCTACCAGGAGAGCCTGCGCATCGCCGAAGAACTGGGCGACCGGGCCGGGGTGGCCCAGACCCTCCACGGGTTGGGAAATCTGGCCTACCTGCAGTGGGACTACGGCCAGGCCCGGCATCTCTACCAGGAGAGCCTGCGCATCGCCGAAGAACTGGGCGACCGGGCCGGGGTGGCCACAACCCTCCACGGGTTGGGGAATCTGGCCTACCTGCAGGGGGACCACGGCCAGGCCCGGCATCTCTACCAGGAGAGCCTGCGCATCAAGGAGGAACTGGGCGACCGGGCCGGGGTGGCCACAACCCTCCACCAGTTGGGGAATCTGGCCTACCTGCAGGGGGACCACGGCCAGGCCCGGCATCTCTACCAGGAGAGCCTGCGCATCAAAGAGGAACTGGGCGACCGGGCCGGGGTGGCCACAACCCTCCACCAGTTGGGGATGCTGGCGCAGGATACAGGGGACTACGGCCAGGCCCGGCAGTTCTACGAGCGGGCGGCGGAGACCTTCCGGAACCTGGGCGCCCGGCGGGAGCAGGCCGCCGTCCTCCACAACCTGGGCGCGCTGGCGCAGGATACGGGGGACTACGGCCAGGCCCGGCAGTTCTACCAGGAGAGCCTGCGCATTAGCGAAGAACTGGGCGACCGGGCCGGGATGGCCATCACCACTGCCCAACTGGCCCTCCTGGAGGAGGCGGAGGAGAACCTGGAGCGCGCGCTGGAACTCATCACCCGGGCCGAGGAACTGTTCGCCCGCCTGGGCAGCCCCTACCGGGAACTGGCCCGCCGCGTCCGGGAGCGGATTCAGCGAACCCCGGCCCTGGAATCAGCGCTTGAAGAGCATCACAGTGCCCGGTTAGACCCGGAATAGGCTCCCGTACGCGACCCTGAACCCATTACGGAATACACCCATGAACGGCAAAGGCCTCTGGCTTCCTTTTTCCGCCGACCTGGACGGGGCGCTGGAGATGGCGGCGGCGGTCGGCGCCACCCACCTCATCTACCGGGTGGGGCTGCGGGGCATGTTCTTCGTGGAGGCCGCCCGCTGGGTGGAGGGCCGCGCCCGTCAGGCCGGGCTGGTGCCTCTGGCCTGGGTCCCTCTTTCTCTGGACGACCCCTTCGCTGAGGCCGCGCTGGTCGCCAAAGCCCGGCGCGTCGGCTATGACGGCGTGGTGCTGGAACTGACCGACGCGGTGGCGGGAAAGACGGTCGCGGCGGCTACCCTGGGGCGGAAGATCATAGAGGCCGGAATAGAACTGGAGCGCCTGTTCTACGCCGCTCCACCCGACATCTGGCGGCATCCGGAGGTTCCTTACCGGGAGATGAACGGATTCTGTCGCGGCGGGTTTATGCCCTGGTGTTCCCTGACCGCCCAGCGGACCCCCCGGACCGTGGTGGATAAATGGGCGTACGGGGAACACGCTCGCTGGGAGCAGGAATGGGGCCACATGCCGCCGCTGTATCCCATTCTGGCTATCGGGATGGACGGGGAGAACGCCCGGTCGCCCGGTGTGCCGGAGTTTCTGGAATGGGTCCAGGCCCTGGCGTCCCACAACCCGCCGTTCCTGAGCCTCTACGGCATCCACCTTCTGGACCGGGAACTCTGGCCGATTCTGGCGTCGCTGGAGCCGTCGGTGCCGCCGCCCCCACAACGGCAACCGTCCCAGGCCCCCCTCACCCCTGCCCAGGAAGAGCCCGCCCCGGCCACTGCCCAGTTCCACGTCGTGACGGTCAACGATACCATCTGGAGCATCTGCAAACGGTATCACATCTCCCGGGCCCAGTTCTGGGAGTGGAACGGGCATCTCTGGGATGAGCGGGGGCTGCCGCGGGATGAGGTCTATCTGGAAGAGGGCTGGCGGGTGCGGGTAGGGTAGGAGAGCAGGGGAGCGGAGGAGCAGGGGAGCGGGGGAGCGGAGGGGCAGGGGAGCGGAGGGGCAGAGGAGCGGAGGAGCGGAGGGGCAGAGGAGCGGAGGAGCGGAGGGGCAGAGGAGCGGAGGAGCGGAGGGGCAGGGGAGCGGGGGAGCGGAGGGGCAGGGGAGCGGAGGAGCGGAGGGGCAGGGGAGCGGAGGAGCGGAGGAGAGAGATGCAGGAGGACGACTGGCTGGACCGCATGCAGTGGCTGCCTGACTTTGAAGCGGAGGGCAAAGAACCGACGGAAGGGCCAAAAAAAGTCCGGAGGAAACGCCTGAGGAGGCCATCGTCCCGAACGTCCTCCGGAGGGCTGGCAGGGCTCATCGGGATGTTGTCTCCGTGGCAGCGCTTCGTGCTGGCACTGCTGCTGTTCCTGAACGTTGCCCTCCTGGGCTGTATGTGCCTGGTGATGACCGGGCGGGCGGTGCCCTTTTCCCCCTGAGGTTCCCCGACCTCTTTGCTGACGATAAAGGGCGCAAAGAGAATCTTTGCGCCCTTTGTGTTTGACTGGGAGAGGATGAGGGGGATGAGATATGGCGATGGCCGAAGGCCGCCGCAAAACCCCATTTCTCTTAACCGGCGACCCCTTTCGGTACGGGCATCTTCTCCAACCCGGCCGCCAGATGGGCCACCGCCCGGGCCAGCGGCGAATCGGGGGCGCTCAGAGCCAGGGGTTTGCCCTGAGAGAGCGCCCGCGCCTGAGCAGGGTCAAAGGGGATCACGGCAGAGATGGGGTGCTTGAGCACCCGTTGGAGGGCATCCATTGGCGGCGCTGGATCCGGCCCCGTCCGGTTCAGTACCAGATGGACCTTTGATGCCTGGGGTTTCAAAACCTGAAGGGTGCCCACAGTGGTCTGCAGCGCGGCCGGGTCAGCGGCAGTGACCAGCAGAATCGCATCTGCATTTTCCACCACTGCCATCACCCCCTCCGTGAGCATCGCAGGAAGGTCCGCCACTACGTACAGAAAACCCTCCCACAGCGCTCTCAGGACCGCCAGTACCATTTCCCGGGGCAACCCTCCGCCAACAACGGGGACGAAGGGCGAAGCGAGCAGATGGAGACCGGACGGGTGCGCCAGGAGATAGTTGCGAATGGTCGCCGAGCCGGGTCCGGAGGTCAGGAGGGCCAGGGCGGACCAGTTGGGGTCGGGCCGGAGGCCCAACTGGAGCGCCCCGTGCCCGGAAGAGGGAGAGAGGTCCGCCAGGCAGACCTGGTCGGGGGATGAACGGGCCAATGTGACGGCCAGATTCACGGCCAGCGTGGTCACCCCCACCCCTCCGCGCAGGCTGAGCACGGCGATGGTTCCCCCTGTTGGGCGGCGGGTGACTTTGCTGGTCAGCAGGCGGTTGACCCGCTCCAGGAGTTCCGCCATGGTGACCGGCTTGGCAATGTAGTCGTCGGCGCCTGCTGCCAGCGCGGTTTCCCGGTCCACTGGCTGGCCGCGCGCGGTGAGAATGATGATAGGAATCTGGGCGGTGGCCGGGTTTTGCCGCAGTTGACGGCAGACCTCGTAGCCGTTCATCCCGGGCATCATCACGTCTATGATGGCCAGGTCGGGAGGGGTCGCGCGGGCCTTCGCCAGCCCATCCTCCCCTTCGGCGCTCAGAATCACTTCATGTCCGCCCCGTTCCTCTAATAGCATCCGAATCATCTGGAGCAGGTCGGCGTTATCGTCCACGACCAGAATGCGGGCCATATTCTCCCTCCTTCTCCGGCTACACCTGGCGGCGTTTTCATTATACACCCGACTGGATGATTCTACAACAGGGTAACTATTCAGGTGCTGACTGAAGTCACCCTTCCTGGGCCGCAGGCCTTCGGTCGGCCTTCGCCAACCTTATTTGGGGATGCCCGTAGAACTGAAGTTTGGCCTTTTTCAGAGCAGGGGCGGGAAAATTTCCAAAACCTGCCTCCGGCGAGGCCAAAAGAGCAAAAAGAAAATATTTTTCGTTGCGGCGGCTTCGCCGCCGCAACGAAAAATAATCTTCTTTTTAGGGCTGCGGAAGCAGCGCGGTGACGGCATTCGGTCGCCGCAACCTTATGCCCCCAGCACCTCCCGATAGACCTCCAGAGTGTAGCGGGCCGTCTGCTCCCAGGAGAACTGGCCCGCCTGTTCCAGGGCCCGCCGACGCATCCCGGCGCGAAACGGTTCATCCTGGAGCAACTGCAGCAGCGCGCCCGCCATCCCCCTGGCGTCGTCCGGATGGAGCAGAATCCCCGCCGCCCCCACCACCTCGGGGATGGAGGAGGCATCGCTGGCAACCACCGGTACCCCGCATGCCATCGCTTCCAACACCGGCAGGCCGAATCCCTCGTAGCGGGAGGGAAATACGAACGCCGCTGCGCCCCGGTAAATGGCGGGCTTATCAGCCTCGGATACCGGGCCAGTCCAGCGCACCCATTCGGGCCGCAGGCCTATCTCCCGGGCCTGCCGCCGGGGGTCCGGCGCAAACGGGGTATCTCTGGCGGGGAGACGTCCGGCCAGGACCAGCGGATACTCATCCCCCAGCACCGGCCCCACCCATGTGTACGCCTGGAGGGCCGCGACGACATTTTTGCGCACATCAAAGCCCCCCAGGTACAGGACGTAGCGCGAGGGCAGGCCGTAGCGGGCCCGAACCGCTTCGTCCTCCGGCCCGGGCTCCGGGCGAAAAGCGGCATCCGCCGCCAGCGGGATGACCCGCACGCGCCCCGGAGACACCCCCAGCAGGGTCAGGACGTCCTGCCGGGAGGCCTCCGAGTCCGTCAGGATCCGCGCCGCGCTGGGAGATGTCGCACTCACCAGGGCGGTGTACAGCCGCACCAGGGGGCCGCCCCGGTAGGCCCGCAGGCGCAACGGGATGAGGTCGTGGATGGTGACCACTGTGGGGACAGGAGAAATCAGCGGGGGGGCCCAGTAGGGGACATGCGCCACATCAGCGCCGGCCTGCCGGGCCCGGCGGGGGAAGACCACCTGCTCAAAGATGACCTTGTAGAGGTTCCCCCTTCGCCGGGGGTGGAGGAGGAGGATGTCCAGTGAGGGGTCCAGCGCGGTCAGATGTCGGACCAGGCAGCGGGTGTACTGCCCGCTGCCGGTCTCCGGCTGATCCCAGAACCAGGCATTGATGGCGATTCGCATCGGGGGGAGGAACGGGGTCTTGCGGCGGCGGCCTTCGGCCGCCGCCGCAAAACCCCCAACCCATCAGGCCGCAGGGGCGCCGGCGCGCGCCCGCTCCTGCTCCGCGCGCTCCCGTAACTGGGCCCGCAGGGTCTGGATGTCGCGCGGCACCAGGTAGGCCGCAGCGAAGAAAAAGAGGGCACAGATGATCCACGTGGAGACGCAAATCCAGAGAATGGCGTCGTGGAGGGAGTAGCGGTCGGCGATGATGCCCGCCAGGAGCGGCGCGGTGGCGGCGCCGGCGGACTCAATGAAGTACTGCACTGCCGCCGCCGTGCTGCGCACCTCCGGCAACGTCACATCGTAGATGGACGACGTGACGTTGGGCGCGGCGAAGGGGATGAAGAGCGCGGTGATGCAGAGCATAATCAGGAAAAGGAGTTGGTTCTCCGCCGGGATGCCCATCGTGATCCAGAGGAGCAGGGCGCCGATGAGGACGGCAGTGGAGGCCACCAGCATCCGGCCGCGCAGCGTCCGCCGGAAGAAGAAGTCCCCCAGCGACCCACCCACCAGGTAGCCGGAGGCCAGCACCAGGACCGCCGGGGCCATCGTCATCAGCACCGCGTCGGAGGAGTACCCGCGCTCCGTCTCCAGGTAATAGAAGAACCAGTAGGTGATGGTGTTCCAGGGGAAGACGCCGAAGAAGCCCTGGGTGAAGAGGAGGATCAGGCTGCGGATGCGGAAGAGCCCCAGCGCAGTCTTGAAGTTAAAGCGGTAGATGCTGATTTGCTCCAGGTCAGCCAGTTCCGGCTCGCTTCGGCCGCGCGGCATCTCCCGCACGCCGAAAAAGATAACCATGGCCAGGAGGACCCCCAACCCCCCGGTGATGTAGAAGACACCCCGCCAGCCGATGACGTCCCGGAGCATCAGCGCCAGAATCATCCCCAGCAAGTAGCCGATGGGGCCGCTGAGTTGCAGGATGCCGTAGATACGACCCCGCATCTGGGGGCCGAAGTAGTCGGCGATGAGGCTGTAGAGGCCGGGGTAGGAGGAGTCGTCAATGCCGGTGGAGGCGCGGGTGACCAGGAAAGTTCCGTAGTTAGGGGCGATGGCGTTGAGCCAGGTGGTGGAGCCCCAGATGAAGGACGCCAGCGCCAGGAGTTTGGAGCGGGCATACCGATCGTAGAGGTAGCCCCAAACCGGGTAGAGAATGGCACCAACGATCAGCGCACCGGTGGAGACGGCACCCATCTGGGTCTTGGTGATGCCGAAGGTCCGTATAATGGGCTCGGTCAGGGGGCCAATCAGGAGTTTGTCGGCCTGATGGAGGAGCATAAACAAGAAGAATACGGCGAGGACGAACCAGGCGTAGCGGGAAGGTCGGGACATGGTTGCCTCCTGACAGGTCGCAAGGTTGAAGGGTCGCAAGTCGCATGTCGCAGGGCGCAGAGTCACAGGTCGCAGGGCGCAGGGCGCAGCGCAGGCCGCCAGGCCTGCAGCGCAGGCTTGACAGCCTGCGCCACAGGCGTAGCGCAGGCCGCCGGGCCTGCAGCGCAGGCTTGACAGCCTGCGCCACAGGCGTGGCGCAGGCCGCCAGGCCTGCAGGGCGCAAGCGGACCGCCTGCGCTACGATGAGCCCAGCAGGCCCTCCACAATGGGATGGAAGCGGACGTAGCGGAAGGCCTCGCCGTAGGCGAAACCGGCCCGCTGCCCGATCTGGGCCGCCTCGGAGCGCAGAGCCCAGGCCATCGCGGCCGCCGGGTCCTCCACCATCGGCCCCAGGATGGCTTTCAGGTCCACTCCCGCCAGTCGGGCCTGACGCACCACCTCCTCCACCAGGAAGCGTACCTGGCTCTTGTGTTCGGCCATCGCAGCGATTTTCTTCTCTATGGTGTCGGTGATGTCCACGATTTTGTTGGCCCCCGCCGGGTCGGGGGTGTAGAAGTACTTCTCCACCACGAAGTGCGGCGCCAGCCCCTCGTCCATGTGCTCCGGATAGAAGAGAGGCAGATGGCAAAAGTTGACCGCGTCCGAGGCGGCGCGGGCGACGGCCCGGTGGTCGGGGTGCACCTCGGCGATGTAGAGAGGGTCCTCGGCGATGACGACGTCCGGTTTGTACTGGCGGATGAGGCGGACGAACTGCTCCCGGAGCAACCCCGGCGGCAGCAGGGCCAACTCCAGGTCGGGGTGCTCCAGGAAGACCGGGGGCTCGGCGCCCAGGACGGCGGCCGCGCGGATGGCCTCCTCCCGGCGGATCGCGGCCAGGGTCTCCGCGTCGTACTCAAAGGAGCCCTTGTTGCCGCTGGACGCGATGACGATGATGACCCGAGCGCCCTCGGCGACCATTTTGGCGATGGTCCCCCCGGCGAAGACCTCCGCGTCGTCGGGGTGCGGGGTGAGAACTAAGACCGTTTTGGACATGTCGCTCCTTTCAGAGTTGGGCCCCTGTAGCGCAGGCCGTCGGCCTGTAACCGGCCCGGCGGCTGGCGCTACACGGCCTCACCGAAGGGGATTTTCAAACCAGACCACGGCGATGATGGCGCGCAGACGGTTGTACTCCTCGCAGTTGGCAACCAAGTCCAGGTCGCCGTCGCCGTCCACGTCGCGCGGGAGGAACTGGTCCCACTTCTCGCCGTTGAAGCGGCCCAGGCCCAGGAAGTCGTCTCCCCACTTGATCACGTGGGGAATCCAGCCCGTTGCCGCCTGCTCCATCCAGAAGACCGCGGCCCGGTCGGCGGGAAGACGCCCGTTCCGGTGTATCAGAGCGCCGATCAGATCGGGGCGGCCGTCGCCGTTCAGGTCGGCGACCTCCAGCGCCCGGCCCGGCCAATGGGTGGCCGGGTGTTTGGGAATCGGGACCCGGTCAAAGGCCACTCCTTCTACACCCCCGCGCTGGCGGAACCAGTAGATGGCGGTTTCGGTGGGGATCAGGATGTCGCTACGGCCGTCCCCGTCCAGGTCGGCAACGACGGCCTGCTCCTTCCCGACGAACTCCGGCCCCCGATAGACTTCGTGCACGGGCCAGGGCCTGCCGACCTCCGGTTGCCCGCCCGGGTTCTCGTACCAGACGACGTTCTCCTCCTCGTCCGGCGTGTCCCAGTCGGCGTTGCCGTTGACGATGTCCGGGTCGCCGTCGCCGTCCAGGTCGCCGAACTCAAAGCCGTGACCGCTGCGGGTGGCGGGGTCTATCTCGTGGCGGGTCCAGCGGGAGAGGTCACGAGCATCCGCCCCCGGGTTCTCCCACCAGTGAATCCCCGCCCAGACCAGGGAGGGGGAGTCCACATCGCGCCGGCTTCCCCCGGCGGTCCGGGAAGCCCGCCCCCCGGCGACCACGTCGGGGTCGCCGTCCCCGTCCAGGTCGGCGATGCGGACGGTCAGCCAGTGGCCCAGGCCGAGAGAGGAGGGGATGTCGCCACCATCGCGCCAGGAAGGACCCGGACCGCCCCAGAGGACCCGAACGCCCGCCGGAGTGTCCGTGTGTTCCACCCCGTGCGCGACCAGGATGTCGGCCCAACCGTCGCCGTCCAGGTCGCCGAAAGCGGCGTTCTCGGCGTTGGGGACCCGGCCCGCGTCTACGGCGGGCCAGGGGGTGTCGGCAGGCGGACCCGGCGGGTGCAGGGCCACCCGGAGGCGTCCGGTGAACTCGTAGTTGGTCAGGTAGTCCTCCCAGCCGTCGCCGTTCACGTCGGCACCGTCCAGTCCGTTGGGAAGCCAGTCGCCGGGATTGTCCACCGGGCGCATCCGCCACTCCCGGCCCAGTTCGGGAAACACCGGATGGGAGTCCTCCCGGGGGACGTAGGGACGGTTCACGCCCAGGACGGCATCCCGTCCGTACAGAAAAAGGGCCAGAAGGACGGGGACCGCCAGCAGGATTCCCACGCCGGTCAGAAGGATTCGGAGCAAACCCCTCACGGGAACTGCAGTTCTCCCCTTGCCCGCCGCTCCTGGGGCCAGAGGGCGTAGTACATAAAACGATGAAGCGGGGTCTCCACCCCGGCGGCTTCCCCCAGCCGGACCACCGCTCCAGCCAGGTAATCCAGTTCCGACGGCCGCCCGGCGGCGATGTCCCGCTGCATGGACGTCGTCCCCTCCGGAGGCATACCGTCTATCAGGGCCAGGGTGCGCGCGGGCGCGTCGTCGGGGAGGCGGATGCCCCGCGCCCGCCCGACAGCGAAGGCCTCGGCGATGGCGTCCTCTAACATCCGGCGGAGTTGGGGGACGCTCCGCAGCACCCCCACCGGGGCCCGGGTCACCGCGCCCAGGCCAGCGAAGGGGGCGATGAACAGGAATTTCTCCCAGAGGGCGACGTGGATGTCCGGGGGGATTTCGGCCCGGACGCCGGCCCGATCAAAGGCGGCCTGCAGGCGCCGGGCGCGCTCGCTGGGGCGGTTATCCAGTTCTCCAAAGGCCACGTACGGCTCCATCCCGCCGTGGCGGATGTGGCCCGGCCCCACGACGATGCTGATGATGCGGCAGAGGCCGCCCAGCACCCGCTCCCGCCCCCAGACCGCGGCCAGTTCGTCCGGCGCCTCCACCCCGTTCTCCAGCGGGACAATGAAGGTCTCCGGCCCAATGAGGGGTCCCATCCTCGGCGCTACCTCCGGTACCTGCCAGGCCTTCACGCCGACCAGGACCACGTCCACCAGCCCTACTTCTTCGGGGTTGTCGGTGGCCTGGGCCGGGTGGATGCGGAAATCCCCCAGCGCGCTTTCCACGAAGAGGCCGTTCTGGCGGATGGCCTCCAGGTGCGCCCCGCGAGCGATGAAGACGACATCCTCCCCTGCCCGGGCCAGCCGGGCGCCGAAGTAGCCTCCTACCGCTCCGGCTCCGAAAACAGCGATGCGCATCGGTTGCCTCCTGATTTTTCACCACATCTGCCATGCCAGGGCTGTCGCCCTGCACTCCGATGAATGAAATTTTGAGGGCCGGCCTTTGCCTTTGACCCCCTCATCCCCCCTTGCCCCCCTTCTTCCCCGTTGCGGGGGAGAAGGGGGAAGAAGAGGGGGTTTGGGGGCGGCGGCTTCGCCGCCCCCAAACCCCCACAATCTCCCCCGGGGCTGGGGGGAGAGTGAGGCAAAGTGTCTATTTTCAAAGCAGAGAACGCAAAGAAACATCTCTGCGTGCCTGGCAGCCTCTACAGCGAATGAAGGACGTATGTGGTCGGATAGCCCTTGTTTTATCACAACTCTCCAATTTTCACAAGCCTTCAGTGGGAAATGACCAATGACAGAGTCAAGGGTGTGTCCCCATTTTGTCGGGCCTGGTAACTACCTACCCGAATCGGTTTGCAAGTAAATGTAGCGCAGGCTGTCAGCCTGCATGCAGGCCTGGTGGCCTGCGCTACAGGGGCATGCCTTCGCCGCGTCTCTGATAGCGCTTGCCCGGAGGCCCCATGGTAGGTAGTCACCGGGCCTGACCATATTCGCAAGACAACTGCGAACAGTTGTCCTGCAACGTTTGCAGGACGGGATGAATCGCATTATAATCTCCGCCAGAAAGGAGAAAGACCGATGATGTACGTCATTATGTACGTTCTGGACGACCCGGACCGACTGGACCAGGTTCTGGACGCCTGGCGCAAAGCGGGCGTGAGCGGGGTGACCATCATTGAGAGTACCGGCATCCATCGGCGGCAGACCTGCCGTCGGCACATCTCCCTTCGTTTCGGCTTTGAGCACCTGACCGAGCAAATGGGGCAGTGTAACTACACCCTCCTGACCATCGTGGAGGATGAAGCCACCGTCCATCGGTGCATAGAGGCTGTGGAGTCCATCGTGGGGAGCCTGGATGAGCCTAATACGGGCGTGCTGGCTGCATGGCCCGCTCCCATCGTGCGCGGAGTGGTCCAGCGGAGAGAAGAGAGATGATCTGGCTAATATTTTTCCTCTCCGCCGCCGTCATCGTGCTGGCGGCCATTAAACTGGCCGAGTACGGCGACGCCATCAGTTACCGCACCGGCCTGGGCGGGATGTTCATTGGCACTCTGATGCTGGCCTCCGCGACCTCGCTGCCCGAACTCCTGACGGCCATCAACTCCATCCGACAGGACGTTGTTGACCTGGCGGCGGGCGGCATGCTGGGCAGCAATATGTTCAACATGTTCCTGCTGGGTGTGCTGAGCCTCCTGTTCTTCCGGCAGCGGGTGCTGCGGCGCGTGGCGATGAAGCACGCTCTATCTGGCAGCGTGGCCATATTCGTCATCGGCCTGGTGACCTTCTTCATCCTGGCCCGCATTCCCCTGCGCATCGGCTGGGTCGGGCTGGATAGTCTGCTGGTGGTGGGAACGGCCCTGGGCGGAATGTGGATCATCTGGGCCAACGTACCGGGCACTCCCGGAGCCCCCTCTGCTCCGGCGCCGGAGGCGGAAGAGGAGGGCATCCCCAGCCTGCGCCGCGCCATCATCGGCTTTATCCTGGCGTCTGTCGTGCTCATCCTGGCCTCCCCCCACCTGGTGCGCAGCAGCGCCGCCATCGCCGACGCGACCGGCCTGAGCACCGGCTTCATCGGCACCCTCGCGCTGGCGACCATCACCTCCCTGCCCGAACTGATCACCATCATCGCGGCGGTCCGCCTGGGCGCCCACGACCTGGCCGTCGGCAACCTCTTTGGGAGCAATATCTTCAACATGTTCGCCCTCGGCCTGACCGACTTCTTCTACGCAGGGGGCAACCTGCTGAGCGCGATCTCCCCGGACCTGGCGCTGGTCGGCCTGTTGGGGCTGTCGCTGACCGGCATCGGGCTGATCGGCAACCAGGCCCGGCTGGACCGGCTGATCTGGGTGGTGGAACTGGACGGCATTCTGCTGATCATGGGGTATCTGGTGGGGCTGTGGTTTCTGTACACGCAGGGGGTTGGCCTGTAGGGGGATTTGGCGGCGGCCCGGAGGGCCGCCGCCAGGGGATGCGGGCGGCGGCTCCTGCCGCCGCCCGCATCCCCTCTATGGGGACCTCAGCACCACCGGCAGATACGCCCGCCACGGCCGCACCTCCACCCACGTCGGCCGTTCCCACCGGCCGCCGGCCCCGTCCTCCAGAAAGGCCACCGCGTACCCCCACCCCACCGGCGGAGTGACCACCCGGCTCAGGGTGACCGCGCCCCCCGCCGGGAGTAACGTGCCAGGCACTTCTAAAGTGCCTGGCACGTCCGCAAACAGCGTGCCCGTGACCTCCGCCGTCGCCGAAAGTGCGTCGGCGGGGCCAGCGTTTTCCAGATGCAGGCTGCAGGCCACCGCCGTCCCGGGCTCCGCCGGAGACGGCCCACACTCCAGCGCCGACGGCCCCAGGTCCGGCGCGTCCACCCGCACCACCGCCGTCCGGGAGAAGACGATGCCCTGCTCCTCCAGCGCGATCCGAACCGTGTGGGGGACGACGGTCCCGGGCGGCAATCCGGCCGTCAGCGTGGCCGGGTAGGTGAAGGTCAGGGCCGCGCCGGGGGCCAGGACCCCCCGCCAGACCAGCGCCGGCGCCGCCTGCAGGTCCGCCGGGAAGGTGTTGGAGACGGCCGCAGTCACCGCCGTCGGGCCGTCGTTGACCAGATGCAGGGTGTAGGTGACGGTCGCCCCGGGGGCCGCCGCGCCCCGGTCCGCCCCGAAGGCCGAACCCCCCAGCCACGAGAGGTATCCCACCACCTGCCGCAGTACCTCCGGCCGCGCCTCCTCCGGCAATGTCTCCCAGGGGAAGGAGAAGAAGACGGCCGCCCTTGTCGGGGTGGGGTTGGCCCCTGCCCCCGCGCGCCGGGCCAGGGCGATGGCCTGCCGGGCCCCGTCGCGCAGGACAACCGCCGTCCTCGGCGATGGAACCAGCCCGTCCGACCAGTTGCGGTAGGGGTAAGTCAACGGGAGGACGCAGGCCAGGCGGCCTGCGCCGCAGGCCTCCTCCAGCCCGACGGGATTCTCCGGGACGACGGCCGCGACGGTCGGTGTGACGTCCTCCGTGTAGGTCAGGACGCCCAGGTAGGGCCGCAGGGGCCCCCCGGCGTGGTAGTACAGGAAGTCCTGCGCGGTCAGGAAGAGGCGCCCGCCGCTCTCCAGGTACGCCACCAGCGCCTGCTCCTCGTCCGCCGTCACCGGCTCGTACCAGTCGTACCCCGTCCACCAGACGACGACGGGGTACCCGCGCAGGACGTCGGTCGGCGGGCCGCCCGGTCCGCCGCTCCCTATGGCCGCGTGGGTCTCCCAGAGGTCGTAGGGGATGCCGACGGCCTCCAGCGCCGCGCGGTATTTCGGGGCCTGCTCGTACCAGCGGTCGTCGTCCACCAAAAGGACCGGCGCCGGGGCCTTGCTGGTCAGGACGACGGTCGCACTCAGGGAGGGGGAGAGGATGGAGCGGACGGTCAGGGTAAGGACGTCGCGGGCGTCCCAGGTCGCCGTCGCCGGGACGGTGACGCTGACGGTCAGCGTGGCCGACGTGCAGGACGGGAGGATCAGGTACGGCGCACTCAGGCGGATGGGCCAGTCCGCCCCCTCTACCGTCGGGACGACGACGTCGGGGATACCGCCGCGCCCGGTGTTCCGGACCCGCAGTTCGTGGGTGACGACGGTGCCGGGCGGGCCGATGGCGGTGTGGATTTGGGGCCGCAATTCCAGGCCGACGTCCGGCGTGGGGGCGGTGAGCCAGTCCAGCGCGCGGCGCATGACCTCCCAGCGGGTCTCCCGGTCGGTAACGGCCTCAAAGCCGAAGGAGAGGTAGAGGGCCCGGTAGTCCAGACAGGTGCCGACGGCCAGGGCGGCGTAGCCGTTCAGCGGGCATCCGCCCCCGGCGGTTGTTGGGTCGGGAAGGCACTCCGATTCGCTGCGGGCCCTGTCGCAGGCCGCGTAGGCCAGGACGGGGGCCGCCGCGTCCGGGTCGGCGGGGGCGACGACGTCAGGGTAGTACTGGTTGTTCGCCCCGCCGGGCCCGGCAATGGTCATCGTCAGACCCGCGAAGGGGCCGTTGGGGAGCCCCTCCACCGTCCAGATGTTGCTGCTATCTTCCACCAGCCGCGCCTTCAGGTACTTCGTGTAATAGGGCATCCAGGCATCCAGAAAGCCCACGTCCTGCCCGCTCAGGAGAAGACGTCCCCCGGCGGAGAGGTAGGTGGTGATGGCGCGCTGCGCGCCGATGTAGCCCGGCGCATCGTGGGGCGCGCTCCAGACGACGATGTCGTAGGGAGCCAGGAGGTCGGCGGTGGGGGTGTCGTCGGGAATCTGGCGGACGGTCCACTCGTCGTAGGCCAGGGCCAGGTCGTCCAGCGCCCGGCGGTAGTAGGCGATCTGGCTCCCGTAGTACCAGGCCCCGGAGTCCACCAGCAGGATGGACGGCGCCGGAGGGAGGGTCAGGGTGACGGCGGTCACCTGCCCGACGGAGACCGGCGCGGTGGCGGTGACCACATAGCGCCCCAGCGCGCGGGCCCGGACGGTGTAGTCCCCGGCGGGGAGGGTGAAGGTCACCAGAGAGCCCGTCGCCGTGAGGGGGGTATCCAGGACGGCGATCGTGGCGGTGACGGGCGCGCCGGTGGCCCCGTCGGCCGCCCGGACCTGCAGGGTGCCGGTGGGGAGGGCGGTCAGGGCGAAGTCGGCGGTCACGACGGCGCCGGTGGTGATGACGACACCGTAGCGGACGGCCGGCGCGTATCCGAAGGCGCGAGCGGTCAGGTCGTACGGGCCGGGGGCCAGAGGGAGGAGGTAACGGCCGGACGCGTCGGTCGCCGCCGAGCCCCCGCCTCCACCGCCGTGCGGGGCGGCGGAGACGGTCGCGCCAGGGATGGGAGCCCCGTCTCCCGCGCGGGTGACCGTCCCCTGGACCACTCCGGCGTTCATCAGAGCGGCGACAGCGGCGAAGGCGTCCACGCGGCCCCAGCCGGAGTCGTTGTTGGGGACTGTGGTGCTCAGGGGGACGGCGGTGGCGGTGATGATGCGGGCCAGGTCGGTGATGGTGACGGTCGGGCTGAGGGCGCGCAGGAGGGCCACCAGGCCGGCGACGTGGGGGGTGGCCATAGAGGTGCCGCTCATGGTGCCGTAGACGCCGCCGGGGAGGGCGGAGCGGACCCCGACGCCCGGCGCGACGACGTGGGGCCGGACCTCGCCCCAGGGAGAGGGCCCGCGGCTGGAGAAGGAGGCGACGCGGTCTTCGCGGTCGGTGGCGCCGACGGCGAAGGCCTCGGGGAGGGAGGCCGGGGAGATGACGGTGCCGGGGCCGGGGCCGCTGTTGCCGTTGGCGAAGACGACGAAGATGCCCGCCGCGCGCAGCGCGCGGAGGTCAGCCTGGAACTCGGTGGAGGCGCCGTTCTCGTCCCCCCAGGAGCAGTTGACGACGTCGGGGGCGAGGGAGGGGTCGCCGTCGGGGGCCAGGAGCCACTGGAATCCGGCGTGGATCCAGGAGTCGTAGCCGTAGCCGTAGCGGTCCAGGACTTTGACGCCGATCCAGCGGGCGCCGGGGGCGACGCCGATGCCGTCCCGCCCGACGGCGGTGCCCAGGGTGTGGGTGCCGTGGCCGTGGTCGTCTATGGGGTAGAGGGAACCGGTGACGGGGTCGTACCAGTTGCCCCGGTGGCGGGCGGGGCCGCGAGGGTTGTAGCCCCGATAATTGGTCTGCAGGGCCGGGTGGAGCCAGTCCACGCCGGTGTCCATTCCCGCCACCACGGCGCCGGTGCCGGAGACGCCCAGGGCGGCCCAGACCTGGGGGGCGCGGATGAGGGAGAGGTTCCATTCGGCCCTCACCCTCACCCCCCTGCCCCCCTCCCCCTCTCCCGCCCCTCGGGAGAGGGGGAGGGGGTGGCCCGAAGGGCCGGGGGTGGGGGTGAGGGCAAGATACCGCCGGTACCGGTCCAGCCGGATCATGGCAACGTCGGGGCGGGCGGCCAGGGTACGGATGACGTCGGGGCGGGCGCGGACGGCGATGCCGTTGAAAATCCAGAAGGGGGTGTAGGCCTCCACCCGTCCGGCGGCCCGCTCGGATTCCAGGTAGGCCCGGAGGGGGGCCTGGGTGCGGTCCGCCAAGGCCCGCAGGTCGGCCACCAGGAGGGCGCGGGCCTGGGTGGTGGCCCTCACCCCCTCCCCCCTGTCCCCCTCCCCCTCTCCCGCAGGGCGGGAGAGGGGGAGGGGGAAGCCGCCGGAGGCGGCGGGGGTGGGGGTGAGGGCCGCCTGCTCCCGCAGGACGACGATGGCCGGGATGAGGTCGTCCGGGCCGGCCTGAGCGAGCGCACGGACCAGGACGGGGTCCAGAGGGGGCGGGGGAGCGGGCGAAAACCAAGTCGGGAGGAGTTCCGGGCTGGCGGGCAGGCCCGCCCCGGCCTGCCGGGCAGACCCATTCGGTGCGGGGAGAGAGAGGGCTCCCGCTGTCAGCAGCCCGCAGAGGGCCAGCCGGAGGGCGAGATAGAGTATGTTCATCATATAGTGTTTAGCTGTCATCCGTCAAGACATCGTGCCGCTTGCGGCTTTTTGACAGCGCAGAAACCGCCACGACACCGTGCCACCTCTACAAGAGCAAAGCCTCCAATATTATACAATGAGTCCACTGCAAAAACTAATCGCAGAGAACGCAGAGAGCGCAGAGATTTTCTTTAATATTGCTTTGCGTACTCTGCGATCTCTGCGATAAAGAACCCTTTTTGCAGTGGAGTCATACTGGAGTCATACTAATGAAAGCGCCTTCTCGTAGAAGAGCAAGTCCCTCATTTGGGCCCGGAACGATGTGTTGGCAGCCCTCTTTTCATCGCCACTGGTATCTTTCTAACCCTGTGGTATAATTAAAACGTGAGGGCTGAGCGATGGACGTGATTCAGGGACTGCTCAACCTGGTGACCGCGCCTCCGGGGAACCTCTACTATCACCTGGCACTGCTGTTTGTCCTCCAGATTCTCCTGGCCGTCGGCTGGGGAGAGTGGAGACGGACGGGAAACGCTCGCCGCCTCTCCGCGGCAGCCGGGATGCTGGCCACCCGTGTTATCCTGATCGGTGTCAGCGCCTGGGCCGGTGTTGAATCTTTCTCGCTCACGGCTGTGCTTCCTCCGCTGGAGCGCTGGATGGACCTGGTCCTGATCGTTCTGGCGGCGTGGGCATTCCTGCCCATCCTGCGCCGGATCCGGGTGGCTGGCCAGGCGACGCTGGCCGCCCTGCTCCTGGGCAGCGCCCTGGCCTACGTCTTTCTGGCCCTCTACTGGGTACCGGCGGCCTCGGCGGGCATCATCTACAACGCCACCCGACACGCCATGGTATGGGAGTGGGGGAGCATCCTCCTGGCCTTTCTGGTCCTTCTGGGGTTTCTCGTCTGGCCCCAGCCGGGATGCGGCCTGGCGATGGCAGCCATACTGGCCTGGCTGGTGGGCCATACCGTCCAGGCCGTCCTGCCGCCCATCACCCCGTATCTGGCCGGCGCGGTTCGGCTGGCGAATCTCATCGCGCTCCCCCTCCTGGCCGCTCAGGCCTTCGGTGACGCGCTCCGATGGACCCCAGCCCCGGTACCTTCTCCCGGCCCCGCACTTCCCCTCCGCCTCCTGGAACTGGCCCGGCAGGTGGAGGGAGCGCGCGATGCAGAGGCCGCGCTGGCCTCCGTACTGCCGGAAGTGCTCCGACTCCTGGGAGCGACGGCGGGCGCCATCGGCCTGCCTGCTGTCGGCGCGACCCCGGGAGTGCGGATCGTCGGGATATTTCCAAAGGGAACCTCCTCTGCTCCCATTGTGTTTCCCCTGGACCGGTACCCTTCCCTGGCGTCCGCGACTCAGATGGGGGAGCCGCAGCGACCGTCCGGCGAGGAGACGATGTCCATCCTGCGCCGCCTGGGCTTCCGGGACCCCCTCTCCCTGCTGGTGGTCCCGATGACCGACGAGGAGACGGTAGGGCTGCTCCTGCTGGGGCGGCCTCAGAATTCGGCCCCCCTTTCCGAAGAGGAGATGGCTGTGGTCCGCACGGCAGGGGCGGTGCTGGGCAGTGCCCTGGGGAACGCCAGCCGTCGGAGGATGGTGGAGCGGAAGGCGGAACAACTGGCCGTCGCGCTGCGGGAGCGGGAGGCGGAGCGGGCCGAGCGGACCGCCACCCTTCATGAGGAACTGGAGCGGGCCCGACAGGAAGCCCAGGACTTTGCCCGCCGGGTCCAGGCGCTGGAAGAGGAGACCGCCCGCCACCGAAAACAGGCCGATGAACTGGCGGAACTCCTCCGAATGCGGGAGGAACAGATCCAGGAAGTGAGTGCCGCGACCGCTCAGATCGCCGTGTACGAGGAGGAGATCCGCCACCTGGCCGAAGAACGGACCGCCATAGAGGCCGAACGGACCCAACTGGCCCAACAGGTGCAGGAACTGGAAGCGGAAGTCTCCCGCCTGCGAGGGGAACTGGAGGCCGCCCTGGCGAAAGTCGGGACGGAGGCACCGGCTCCCGGCCCGGCCCCTGCGCCGGAACTGGCCGCAGGCAGCGGGACCGTCATCGCCGACGACCGGGGCAACGTTGTGCTGGCGGATCCCATCGCCTGTCACTTCCTGGGCCAGACGCCGAAAGAGATACTGGGAATCCCCCTGAATGCCCTCTTCCCTGACCCGATGTGGGCCCGGGCGGTCGGTGAACTGATGGCCGGTCGGACGGCCAACGGGACCACCGCGTCGGTTACCCTGCAGTATAACGGGCGACTGGTCCGCGCCAGTCTGGCCCGGATGGGCAGTTCCGGCAGCGTGACGGGCTACATCGTCCTCCTGCATCCGGAAATCTCCCCGGAGGAAGAACGGCGGGAGATGCTGGCCTCACTGGCGAACGAACTCCGTACCCCGATGACCTCCATCGTGGGCTATACCGACCTTCTGCTGGGGGAGTCGGTGGGCATCCTGGGGGAGATGCAGCGCAAGTTCCTCCAGCGGGTCAAGGCGAACATTGAACGTCTGAGCAGCCTCATCAACGACCTGATTGAGATTACCGCGCTGGACACCGGACGGATTGAACTGGTCCCGGAACCGATAGACCTGATCAACGTCGTAGAAGAAGCGATTATGGGGCTCTCAGCCCGCTTCCGGGAACAGGACCTGACCGTCCGTCTGGATATGGCCTTAGAACTCCCGCCCATCCGCGCCGACCGGGATGCGCTCTATCAGATTATGCTGCACCTGCTCTCCAACGCCTGCCAGTGCTCCCGCCCGGGGACCGAAATTGTGGTGACCGGTCATCTGGAGGAAGCGGAGAAAGGACTTCCGCCGTATCTCCACGTCTCCGTACAGGATACGGGGGGCGGCATCGCGCCGGAGGACCGCCCGCGCGTCTTCCAGCGGTTCTACCGGGCCGATAAGCCCCTCATCCCGGGACTGGGGGAGACGGGGGTGGGCATGGCCATCGCCAAAGCACTGGTGGAGGCCCACAGCGGCCGCATCTGGGTGGAAAGCGAGATGGGCGTTGGCAGCACCTTCCACTTTATCCTGCCGGTCACCGGCCCAGAATAGTACACGGATGAACACAGGTTGGACGGATGGACACGGATCAACATCCGTGAAAACTCGTACCATCCGTGTCTATCCGTGTCCTATTCCATCGCACACGGATGAACACAGGTTGGACGAACGGACACGGATCAACACCCGTGAAAACCCGTTTCATCAGTGTTCATCCGTGTCCTGACTGGGGACAGACTTTCCGATGAATGGGCCTTCTTCTCCCGCATCCGGATGGCGGTTGCTGCTCTCCGGCGGGTTGCTCTTCCTGCTGGCGGGCACGCTGGTCGTCGGCGCGCTGTGGCTGAGCGCCACCGACCGGGCGCTGGCCCCTCCCCGTCCCCCGACGCCCACACCGGAGGTGGCCGGGTTGCCGACCCTGTTCATCCCGACGGTTCCCGTCCTTTCTCCAACGCCCGTGGCCCCGGAGACACCACCGCCGGCCCCGTCGCCCACAGAGGGGCCCACGCCGACTCCCCCGTCGGTGCTATATCCCACCTGCACGCCGCCGGCGGGTTGGCGCCCGTACCGGGTGCAGCCCGGGGATACCCTCTACCATCTGGCCTGGCGGGCCGGCACCTCACCCCTGCTGATTCAGCAGGTCAACTGCCTGGTAGGGGAGACTCTGACGGCGGGCCGGATTCTCCATCTGCCCCCGCAGTTCTTTGTCACCCCGACCCGCGTCCCCTGTGGCCCGCCGCCGGGATGGATCCGGTACATCGTCCAGCCCGGAGACACTCTCTGGAACCTCTCCCTCCGCCTGGGGGTCTCCGTAGAGGCCATCCGCTGGGCCAACTGTATGACCGATTACACCCTGCGGGTGGGGCAACCCCTCTACCTGCCAGCCTATCCGCCGCCGCTCCGCCCCACGCCCACCCGCTTCCCGACGGCGACCCGGACGCCCACGCCGACCCCCACCGGCACCCGGACGCCCACCCCGACGGGGACGCCCACGGGGACACCGACACCCACCGGGAGCCCGACCCCGACGGAGACGCCGACCCCGACAGGGACGCCCACGGGGACCCCAACGGGGAGCCCGACGCCAACGGAGACCCCGATCCCGTCCCCGGAGCCATCGCCGACACCGATTCCGTCCCCGGAGCCACCGCCGACGGAAGCGCCGACCGTCCCTCCGTATCCTCCGTCGCCATAAAATGACTGATGCACCAATGACCAATGTACCGATTCCCAATCACCAACCCCCAACCGTGAGGTAGAAAATGGAGCACAGCGAAGGGACCTTCTCAGGATTCGGCGGATTGCCGCTCTACTACCAGTCCTGGCGGCCTGAGGGAGAACCCCGGGCGGTCCTGGTCATCGTCCACGGTTTCGGCGAACACAGCGGCCGATATATGAACGTGGTCAATCACCTGGTGCCCAAAGGGTACGCCATCTACGCGCTGGACCACCGGGGGCACGGTCGGTCTCCGGGGCCGCGTGGCTACATCCACTCCTGGGAAGAGTTCCGCGAGGACGTCCGGGCCCTTGTGCGCATGGTTGCCGAAAGGGAGCCGGGCCGTCCTCTTTTTCTGATGGGACACAGCATAGGGGGCCTCATTGTCCTGGAATACACCCTGTGCTACCCGGAGGGGTTGAAAGGGGTCATCGCCTCCGGCCCCGCGCTGGCCCAGGTGGGCGTCTCCCCGGCCCTGATGGTGCTGGCGCGCCTGCTCTCCCGTATCCTGCCGCGGTTTGCTATGAATACGGGCCTGGATGCCACGGCCATCTCGCGAGATCCCGACGTCGTGGCGGCATATCAGGCCGACCCGCTGGTTCACAGCACCGGGACGGCCCGTTTGGGGACGGAGATGACCCGGGCGATGCTCTGGACTCACGAGCACGCGCGGGAGTGGCGGTTGCCCCTGCTCATCCTCCACGGCGGCGCCGACCGCCTGGTGCCTCCGGAGGGGAGCCGTCGGTTCTTTGAGAATGTGCCCATCGCGGATAAAGAGCGCATAGAATACGAAGGCGGGTATCACGAGCCCCATAACGACATCCACCGGGCCCAGGTCCTGACCGACCTGGAGCGCTGGCTGGAGCGGCATCTGTAATTCCTGCGTCCTGTACTCTGATGGTCAGACGGCAAACTCCTCGCCCCCCGATTCCGCTGTATGTCTGGGTACTGGCACTGGTGGTGCTGGCGCTGGCCGCCATCGCCTGCGGGCTGTGGGCCCTCTATCTCTGGCGCCTCCAGGGGCCGCCGGGAGGGCCCAGCCCAACCCCCATCATCTGGACCGCCACACCTGTGCCCACGCTGCCTCCCACCCCCACGCCCACCGAGACGCCGGTCCCTACGCCCACAGCGTCTCCGGAAATCGCCATCGGTCGGTACGTGCGGGTGAGTGGGACGGGGGGATTCGGGGTGAGCCTGCGGCAGGAACCGGATGTGAACAGTCCGCGCCTGGGCATCGGGCAGGAGGGGGAAATCTTCATCGTGGTGAACGGTCCCCGGTCGGCTGGCGGCTACACCTGGTGGCAGGTGCGGGACCCAACCAACGAGACCCGGCAGGGCTGGGCCGTCGCCAACTACCTCCAGCCAGTAGAACGACCGTAGGGGCAGGGCTTGCCCCTGCCCAGGGTGGGCAACCGCAAGGGTTGCCCCTACTTCATACCCGATTCCGAACTGCAGGAGCACTATGGTTATCGTTCTGTTGCTCGGCATCCTGGTTGGTGCGGTAGTCAACCGTCTGGGAAGCGACCTGCCGGCCCGGCGGCGGCCCCGTCTGCCGGAATGCCCGTACTGCAGCCGCCGCCGCCCCTGGTACCAGTGGGTCGCCCTGCCTGCCTACCTGGTCCATCGCCAACAATGTCCCTCCTGCGGCGCCCTCATCTCCATTCGCCATCCGCTGGTGGAACTGGGGCTGGCCTTTCTCTTCGGCTTCCTGTACCGGCGGTACGGGTTGACCCCTCAGTTCATCTTCTTTGCCCTCTACACCACCGTTTTCATGCTCATCGCCGTCACCGACATAGAACGGCGGCTCATCCTGAATGTGGTCACCATTCCCGCTATGGCGCTGGCCATTGTGGGATCGTTCTTCACCGGTCACATCAGTTGGAAAAGCGCTCTGCTGGGCGGCGTGGCGGGCTACGTCATCCTGATGGCCATCGTCCTCCTGGGCAACTGGCTGGTGGGGCCGGGGGCGATGGGCGGCGGAGACGTCAAACTGGCCGCCTTCATCGGGTTGGTGACCGGCTTCCCGCTGGTGCTGGAAGCGCTGCTGCTGGCGATTCTGAGCGGCGGAATCGTCAGCCTCTTCCTGCTCCTGACGCGCCTGAGGTCGCTCCGGGACCCCATCCCCTACGGCCCCTTCCTCATCGTAGGCGGCTGGACAACGATGATCTGGGGGGCGGAGATTGCTCACTGGTTTTTCAGATAAAGGAGGTGCCCGATGAGAATCGTCGTCCTGGGTGGTTGCGGCGACATGGGAAGTTACGTCGTCCGTGACCTCATCGCATTTTCCGACGCTGAGGTGGTCATTGCCGACTACCGGCTGGAGCGGGCGCAGCAGATGGCTGCCGAACTGGGGGACCGGGCCCGGGGTGTCTTCGTGGACGCCGAGGACGCTGATATGCTGGTCCGGGTGCTGGAGGGCGCGGATGCCGCCGTCGGCTGTATCGGTCCCTTCTACCACTTCGCCCCCAAACTGGCCCGGGCGGCCATCCGGGCGCGCGTCCCCTATGTGGACATCTGCGATGACTGGGGGCCGATGGACGAACTGCGGAGTATGGACCCCCAGGCGAAGGAGGCAGGCGTTACCGTCATCAACGGTCTGGGATGGACGCCAGGGATTACCAATCTGATGGCGAAGAAGGGCGCCGCTCAACTGGATGAGGTGGACGAAATCCGCATCTATTGGGGCGGCGGAGCGGCGGATTCGGAGGGACTGGCCGTCGTCATGCACGTCTTCTACGCCATCACTGGCGAAGTGCCCACTTTCCGCGACGGGCAGCGGGTGATGGTTCCGGCGGGCAGCGAAAAGGAATGGGTGGACTTTCCGGCCCCGCTGGGTCGGGTTGAAGTCTTCCACTGCGGCCATCCGGAGCCGCTGACCATTCCCCGAACCATTCCGGCCCGCACCGTTTTCCTCAAGGGCGGCCTGACCCCGCGCTGGAACAATTCTCTGGCCGCTCTTTTGGTCCGACTGGGCCTGAGCCGGAGCCATCGCTCCATTGCCCGTACAGCCCGGCTGGTCCACCGGATGGAGAGTCTGATCAGGATGGGAGGTGTTCCCTTCTCCGGCGCCCGGGTGGATGTGGTGGGCCGGAAGGGCGGCAAGGCCCGGACGGTCCGCTACGCCACCGTGGACAAAATGGGCCGCCTGACGGGCATCCCGGCGGCCATCGGCGCCGTGATGCTGGCCCGCCGGGAGGTCGCCAGGCCCGGGGTCTTCGCTCCGGAGGAACTGCTGGAGCCGGACCCTTTCTTCGCCCAACTGGAGAAGCGGGGCATCCGGATCCACGAATGTATCCACGAATAACACGAATCATCACGAAGGTGGGTTGGTGTAGCACAGGGTTTAGCCCGCATCCTGTGGCGACCCAGGTATATCCACGAATAACACGAATCATCGTCACTACTACCAGGAAGCCTCTGGGCAGACGCCGCCCAAGACTCGGCAAAGGTATGTCCCTGTAGCGCACTGCCAGGCCTGCACGCAGGCTGACAACCTGCGCTACGTTATCTGCAAACCGATCAGTGCAGGTAGTTACGAATCGTCACAAATAGAGTTGGGTGTAGCAGTTGCAAAATTTTCCCATAGGGCATCCGAAACGTTGCGATGAGTTTTCTCAGAGACCGACGATCAGTAGACGAACTCTCCATAGAAGAACTGGAGGAGATTCTGCGCATCCGCAAGGCGCAGGCCCGGCTGGAGCGGCTGCGGAAGGCCAGGGGGCCGCTGGAGCCCCGGGATCCGCTGGCCCCGGAGCGACCGGAGGCGGAGGCTCCACCTCCGCCCCTTCCGGATAAACATCTCCGCTACGCCGACCAGGGCGCCAGCGCGGGGTTCCGGGCCCGTCCGGTGGACGAGGAACGGCCGCGCCACCGGGGCCGTCCTCCCAGACCGATTCGCTGGGCATGGGTGCGGGACCAGGTCCTGCTGATCCTGGAAATCCTGGCCCTGGTGGGACTGGTGGCCGTGCTGGTGAGCACGCTGGATACGCTCAATGAGTTAAACCGTCAGGCCCGGGCGGTCCAGGCGGAACAGGTGCCCACGCCCACGCCGACTCCCCTGATCCGGGTCGTCGTGTTGCCTGGCGGCCACACCCCTCCTGACGCCCAGGGACGCTCGGAGCCCGCGCCGGTGCCGGCCCACCTGCGCCATCTGGTCGCGGCCATCACGCCCCTTCCTGCTCCGACCCCTGGCCCGGAGCAGCCCATCCGTATCCGCATTCCCTCCATCGGCGTGGACGCGCCAGTGGTGCAAGGGGACGACTGGGAGAGCCTGAAGCGGGGCGCCGGTCACCACATCGGTTCGGCCAATCCAGGGGAGCGGGGGAACTGCATCATCTCAGCCCACAACGACATCTACGGGGAAATTTTCCGCGACCTGCCCAAAGTCCAGTTGGGGGACATCGTGGAGGTTTACACCGCCAGTCAGGTATACCGGTATCGGGTGACCCAGACCCGCATCGTGGAGCCCACGGACGTCAGCGTGATGTACCCGACCAGCAGTCCGGTGCTCACCCTCATTTCCTGCTATCCCTACGGAGTGAACACTCACCGGATTGTGGTGATTGCCGAATTGGAGCCATAGCGGTATAATAGGGGAGCTTTAGGCCATAGTCGGAGGATTTTATGGGGAAGAAATCTCGTCGTCGGCGGGGAACGTCCCGCCCACGTCTTTCTGCCGCCCAACTGGTTCAGCCTGTGGAGCAGGCGGCCACGGTAACCACTCCTGCGGTCATTCAGACCCCCCAGGCCCCGAAGGCCTCCGCGCGCGCCCTGCGGGACCTGAGGGAGGAGTACCCCCACGTGGTCGCCGACCTGAAGCGGATTGCCATCATCGCGGTGGTCATGCTGGCGCTGATGCTCGGGCTGGCCTTTCTGCTGGTGTGATCCGTTCGTACTCTGTGGCCGCTGCGCAGCGAGAAAGAAAAAGGGGATTCTGCGGCAACCTTCGTCCGCCGCCTCCCTATCACCTGTGCAACAGGAAATGGGAACTTGAGGCAGGCGATGAAGGGCCACGCTGAGCCCTTCGGGGAGAGCTCCTTCGGAGCGTGGCCCCCGGTCCAGCGGCCTCGGGCCGAGGGGACTTTCGCCTGAGGCACCGTTGCTCTCTCCAGCATGTAGGGCAACGGCAAGCAGTTACCCTACATGACAGGTAAGGAGAGAGCCAGGCAGATGGTCAGGCTTATTTGTGCCCCACCCTGACCGGCCAGGTTGTTCCAGAGGGGACAAACATCGTTTTCACTGTGGTAGCAAAACGTCCCAGAGAGAACGTTCGTGCTCCCCTGAGGTTACCACTCCTCTTCTTCCTCCAGGTCCTCGTCAAAGAGGTCCTCTTCTCCCTCCTCCCATTCCTCCTCTTCCCACTCCAGATCTTCTTCCTCCAGGTCTTCGTAGTCAAAGACGTATTCCAGTTCCAGCGGGTTCAGGCTGACGATTTCCAGGAGGGCTCCGCACTCTTCGCAGTACAGGCGGTCATAGAGGGCGACATCTGGCGGGACAGGAAGAATGGTGTTGCATTCGGGACAGCGTGCCATTTTTCCTCCTTTAGAATGGCCCGGATGGAATTCGCCTGCAGCGGGCCCCAGGCCCGTTGACTCTGGCCTGCCTTATTATGCCATTTTCTTTTTTCTTCGTCAAGTAGGAACGCTACAGGGGTGTGGCCCAAAGTTGCGACCTGTGCAGTTAGCCCGAAGCACTGAAGGCGAACGACAAGGTGCCGGTCTGAAACCAGCGCTTGTACTCCCCGTTCCGAACTAAAGCAGTGACGGCAGCCAGAGCTACCGAACCGGG
>Ga0308395_1000213_pt1 | contig 51088 bp, 45 predicted proteins | sample Hotspr20SampleP4_FD_202097 | JGI IMG/M metagenome (GOLD analysis project Ga0308395, IMG submission 202097) | Hot spring phototrophic mat microbial communities from Mushroom Spring, Yellowstone National Park, Wyoming, United States - 20050930_P4 ... | reverse complement strand
TCTGGCAGAATCTCATCACCTCTCCATCGCTTTTTCCCTTGGGCTCCGCTGGATTGCGAGCGGCCACTTCCGCCAACACTTTGTCAGTGAATGCACTCGTCATACACACTGCTTGTAGAGAAGAATCTGGTTTATTTCATGCAATGTAACCCTGGTGTTCAGGATTGAAAAGAGGGTAAAACATTACGCCCACGGTGATGGCGGTGATGAAATAAAAGTGATTGATATGTATAAATATTTATTGTAGTGTATAAATATTGACAAAAATCCTCTTGGGGAAGTATAAAAAAATAACTTCGATACCTTATTTTTAGGAGGATAACAGATGCTCGAATATCCAAAAACAAACGACGCGTTGGGTACAGTGAATCGAGGGAATGCCGCAGAATCGGGGCTGTGCACCCTCTGTAGAGCAGATTGCCAGGGAAAATGTGAAACCTGGCTATCCAGCATTGCAGGAAGAAAGATGCTCTACCCACGGGATTTCGGTTCCATTACCGCCGGTAGCTCCAACGTAACCCACATCGGGGTAAGCTATAATTCTCTCAGAATCAATGGGTACAACTACGGAGCCCACGCGATTCCTCCTGGACTCTCCCCTAGCCCCGACGACTGTATCTTTCCGAATGTAAACATTCAGGTCGAGTTTGGCAGCACGGTAAAAACAAAATGCCGCATGCCCCTGATGACCGGAGCGCTGGGAAGCACCTTCATTGCTGCCCGGTATTGGGATTCCTTCGCAGTGGGGGCCGCATTGGTGGGAATCCCCATCGTCATCGGCGAGAACGTAGTGGGTGTAGATAAAGAAAGCGTGTTCGAGAAGGGAAGGCTCAAATCCTCCCCCGAGCTGGATCGAAGGATCAACGCTTATCTAAAATACTTCAATGGATACGGGGCAATCATTGTCCAGATGAACGTAGAGGATACCCGCAATGGGGTAGCGGAGTATGTAATCGAGAAATACGGGGACAAAGTGATCATCGAACTGAAGTGGGGACAGGGTGCGAAGGATATCGGAGGAGAGATTCAGGTAAAAGATCTGGATTATGCCCTCTTCTTGAAAAATCGAGGATACATCGTCGATCCAGATCCCACCAAACCGGAAGTCCAGCAGGCGTTTAAAACCCATGCCATTACTGCCTTTGCCCGTCATAGCCGTCTTGGATACACAGACCTGCAGACTCCGGCACAGGTAGAAGATAACTTCATGAAGCAGGTCGAGTATCTGCGTAAGCTCGGCTATAAGAGAATTACCTTGAAAACGGGTTCCTACAACATGGAAGCCCTCGCTATGGCCATCAAGTACGCCTCCAAAGCAGAATTGGACCTCCTGACCATCGACGGTTCCGGGGGTGGAACAGGAATGAGCCCCTGGAACATGATGCAGACCTGGGGTGTTCCTTCTATTCTGCTGCATTCTAAAGCGTATGAGTATGCAAAAATACTGGCCGACAGGGGAGAAAAGGTAGTAGACATGGCCTTTGCCGGTGGGTTCGCCCGGGAGGATCATATCATCAAGGCAATGGCCCTCGGCTCGCCTTTCGTGAAATTGATCTGCATGGGAAGGGCAACGATGATTCCCGGTTTCCTCGGCACCAACATCGAAGGAGTGATAAATCCTAGCCGAAGAGAAAAGATTCACGGGAACTGGGACAAACTACCGCCGTCGGTGACAGCCTTTGGAGTATATCCAGAGGAAATCTTTGCCGGGTATTTCGACGTGAAGAAGATTGTCGGTGAAGACGAAATATACAAGATCCCCTATGGAGCCATAGCCTTCTGGACTCTGGCCGATAAGCTGGCAGGAGGGATTCAGCAACTCCTTGCCGGTCTAAGAAAGTTCGATATCAAAGCCCTTTCCCGTTCCGACATCTCCTCGGGGAACCGGGAAACCGAGCGGGAAACCGGGATACCCTTTATCACCGACGTACAGGATGCGGAGGCGAAAAAAGTTATCCTTTCCTGATGCATCGAAAAGTATAGGGGAAAAGCGCCCAACCCGTGGAGTCCTGGGGGGCGCTTTTTTCAATCACCCTCTATCTCTATAGACAAAAACCTTCACTCCCTTGCGTAAATCCCCACAAGCTTCGGGGTACTACATACATTTCTATCCCAACCCTTGAGCGGATCGCCGGAGTCGGGTACACTGCACACCGTATGAGTTGCAAGGAATCCGCACTGAAGGCCAGAACCGCTTCCATCCCCATAGGAGCCTTGAAGGGGGATCAAAAGAACCGGGCGTTACTGGCTATCCGGGCATCCCTCTGGGCGAATCGCCAGGCTATCTTCGAAGCCAACACCAAAGACCTGGAACGCTCGGAACAGGAGAAGCTCGCCCCTCCCCTTTTGAAGCGCCTCAAGTTCGATGAAATAAAATTGAAAGAGGTGTGCGCGGGGATCGAGAGTCTCGTCCAGCTTCCAGACCCCATCGGGAGGGTGCTGTCCGCCCGGGAACTGGATACCGGTCTCGAGCTCTATCAGATAAGCTGCCCCATCGGTGTGATCGGGGTGATCTTCGAATCCCGGCCCGACGCCCTGGTACAGATCTCTTCCCTTTGTTTAAAAAGCGGAAACGCAGTGCTTTTAAAGGGCGGGCGGGAAGCCCTGGAAACGAACCGCGCCCTCTTTCGGATCATCGAGGAGGCTTCACACCGGGAAGGTATCCCTGCCGGCTGGATCAGCCTCCTGGAAACCCGGGAGGATGTGAAGGAACTGCTGAAAATGGATACCCTCGTGGACCTGATTATCCCCCGCGGGTCGAACGAGTTCGTCCGCTACATCATGCAGCATTCCTCTATCCCCGTGCTGGGACATGCGGACGGGGTGTGCCATCTATACGTGGATGAAGGCGCCGATCTCGAAATGGCGCTCGCGCTCACCATCGATGCCAAAACCCAGTATCCGGCTGTCTGTAACGCCATCGAAACCCTTTTGGTTCATCGCTCGATGGCACCCCAGTTCCTGCCCCGACTGGCCGAAGCGTTCGGAGTAAGCTCGGGAGGCAGCCTTTACGGAGTTACCGAGCCTCAGAGGGGACTCCAAGGCCAGGCTGAACCGCAAGGCCCGGCGGCCACGAATCAATCAAGTTCCCCGTTGGCCTCCAGAGTTACCGTCCCGCGGGTGGAACTGCGGGGCTGTCCGGAAACCCGGAAGATCATCCCCTCCTGTAAGGCTGCCACAGAGGAGGACTGGAAGGCGGAGTACCTGGACTATATCCTTGCCGTAAGGGTCGTTGCATCCCTCGAAGAGGCGGTGAACCATATCAATACGTACGGGAGCCGTCATACAGATAGTATCGTTACCCCAGATCGGGAACGGGCGGAGTTCTTCATGGAACGGGTGGATTCGGCAAACGTATTCTGGAATACCAGCACCCGCTTCTCCGACGGCTACAGGTATGGGTTAGGCGCGGAGGTGGGGATTTCCACAGGCAAACTCCATGCCCGGGGTCCGGTAGGCTTGGAAGGTCTTACCACCTACAAGTGGCGATTGTACGGGAACGGACAGGTCGTGGCGGCCTATACGGGAAAAAGCCCGAAACCCTTTACCCACCGACCGCTCCCCAACCGCCTGCCCGAATAGGAATCAGTCGGGCGTACAACCCAACCTTTCACCGGAATAGGCTTGGGTGGTCCGTGCAACCAAAACGCTTGCCTGCATAGAACAGGTTGCGAGAAGAGGCTTAAACAGATTGCCTTGCGGAAGGTATAACAGTTCATGTAGAGTAACCGTATGCGGAATTTCAGCAACACCAAGCGAATCGTGATCAAAATCGGAACGAACCTGCTTTCGAAGGATCATTCCATCGACACGGACTACATTGCTTCCATCGCTGAACAGGTGTCTATGATCCAGAAAGCTGGTAGAAAAGTTATGATCGTCACCTCCGGCGCCATCGGGATGGGAGCGGGAGAACTGGGGATCCGGGAAAAGATCACCAGTGTGCGGATGCGACAGGCCTGCGCGGCCATCGGCCAACCCCTCCTGATGCGAGAGTACCGGGATGCCTTTCGTACCCACGGGATCGTTACCGCCCAGATCCTTTTGACCCGAGAAGTATTGAACAACCGGAAAAGCTATCTGAATCTGAAAAACAGTGTGGAAACCCTCCTGGAACTGGGAGTGGTGCCGATCTTCAATGAGAACGACGCGGTATCCACCGCGGAGATCGGGAACGCCTTCGGCGACAACGACCGCCTCTCCGCCCTCATCGCTTCCAAAATCGATGCGGACCTTTTGATCCTCCTTACCGATATCGATGCCCTCTACACGGCCAATCCCAAGGAGGATCCCTCGGCCACTCCAATTCATACAGTGGAACGGGTAGACGAGAAAATCTTAGCCTGCGCAGGAGCTGCGGGAAGTACCTTTTCCACGGGGGGGATGCGAACGAAGGTTCTGGCCGCCCAGATCGCCCAGCGGGCAGGGTGCCGGATGGTGCTGGCCCACGGCCGAGAACCGAATGTGCTGGAGCGCCTTCTCTCGGGAGAAGAGATCGGAACACTGTTCCTGGCGGGAGAGAAACTCTCTAACCGCCAGCGCTGGATCCTGAACGGTACCCCCCAGGGAAAACTGATCGTGGACCAAGGGGCAATCGAAGCGATGCGGAACCGCAAGAGTCTCCTTCCTTCAGGGATTCATGAAGTGCAGGGGGTGTTTGCCGCGGGTGACATTGTGGCGGTGAACGATGTGGCGAAAATCGTTACCGGCCTGAATAGTACAGAGATCAAAGCCCTCATGGGGAAGCATAGTTCGGAGATCCGCAAGCTCTTAGGCTCGGGTAAGAGGGATGTGATAGCCCGACCCGAGGATATCGTGTTTCTGGATATCTAGGAGAAGATTTATCGCTTCTTCTTGCTGAAAAACAGATTGCAATATATATTGTATACATGAAATACCGCTACCTTGGCAAATCCGGTTTACTGGTTTCCCGTGCCTGTCTGGGCACTATGACCTTCGGTGCCACCCCCTGGGGGTGCGACGAGTCGGAAGCCCGACGGATCATCCTGCGGTACGTGGAGGCGGGAGGGAACTTCATCGACACGGCCGATGTGTACGCAGGGGGAGCCTCGGAAACCATCATCGGGAAGGTGCTTCCGGAACTCAACCGGGACGAACTGATTCTTGCCACCAAGTGCTACTTTCCCATGGGACAGAAACCGAACTCCCACGGCTGGTCCCGAAAGCATGTGGTAACTTCCTGTGAAGGAAGTCTCCGCCGCCTGAAAACCGACTATATCGATATCTTTTACCTCCACGGTCCGGATCCCCTCGTTCCTATGGAGGAAGTGCTGGAAACCCTGGACATCCTGGTACGGCAGGGGAAGATCCTCTACACCGCCTGCAGTAACCTCTTCGGCTGGCAGATTGCCCGAGCTATGGAAATATCGCACCATCGGGGCCTCCCCGGTTTCGTCTGCGGTCAGTACCTCTACAACCTGATCCACCGGGACGTGGAAGCGGAGGTGATTCCCGCCATGGTAGAGTACGGGGTAGGGGTGTTGAGCTGGAGTCCCCTGGGAGGGGGCCTCCTTACGGGGAAATACAAAGGAATGCGGGAACCGCCCAAAGGATCCCGGCTGGAGCACCGGATGAAGGTGGACGGCCCCCGGTTCTGGAACGAACGAGGCTTTCGGACCGCCGAAAAGTTGGAAGTGGTATCTAAGGAAACCGGTGTTCCCATGGCAAAACTCGCCCTGGCCTGGCCCCTTACACGGAAGTTTCTTTCCTCCGTCATTATCGGTGTCCGTACCCTCTCCCAGCTGGAGGAAAACCTGGAAGCGGCAGACTGGGATGTGCCCGAGGATATACGCACACGGTTAGACGAACTCTCCGCTCCAGAAAAGGACTACCTCTGGTGGTTCAACGGAACCAACTACAAACGGTTTGAAGATGCGGCAGAACACTTGTTTCCGGGCACCGGTGCAGGAATAACTGTCTGATTGCGACAAGAAATCTCTCTCGAAAATCGTTGCACTCAATAGTTTTGCAGACTGTTGCCTACACCCTCACAGAGTCGAAACCAGTGCAATTCCTGCAATCGCAAGAATGGACAGAAGCGTATGAATCGACAGGACAGCGCTTAGGTATTCCTGTTCTTCCCTTCGCTTGAAAAAAATAGGAATAATGAAGGGAGGCGGAAGAAGAAAAAGAATTACTACGGCTAAAGACTGGATCTTTTCGTATCCCAATGCAGGAACCAGGAACCCTCCAATAAACGCACCGAACAACCCTCCAAGGAGAAGCCGCAAGAGAACAGCGGTGATTACAGAACCTGTGCCTTTGAGGCGTAAATCCTTCAACCCAAACCCTACCACCAGACACACCAGGGGAGTTGTGATAGAGCCGATGGTTTTGAATAAGGGGTATAGAAGCCCCCCATCCTTCCATGGGACCACTTGGGCGCCAGGATCGAGAATAGCAGAAACCAGACCAGCCAGGATAGCCAGTATGACGGGGGATCGGAACATATTCGAAATCAACGAATATACGGTTACCGACCCCCTACTTTCTGACCAGCGAAGCTGATACATGAGAACAGTGAATACATACACTACCTGCCCGAGGTCCGCGCCGGCAAAGGAGGGTAATGCTATCTCGCTATACAGACTCAGAAAAAGGCTGTATCCGAGCATGCCAGCTTCGAACCCTTGAAATAGAAAAATCGTGGAAGGCTTCGGGAGCCTGAAGGCACGGGTCACCAGCACACCAACCCCTCCCATACCTGCACAGGAGGCAAATACATTCAGCGCCAGCATCCCAAGTCTTCCTTGCACATAAACGCGGGAAAAAGCGATGAATAGAAGAGCAGGCAAAGCGATGGATGCTACGATCTGTTTCAACCCTTCCACCACTTCGAAAGAAAAAAGTCCCCGTTTTCCCAGCAGGGCTCCCAAAGCTATTAAAAATAAGACAGGTATTATCTGGGCAACCGCTATAGTCATACGGGGATGACGCCCTTCTTCAGAATGATGTTGGCATATTTCACCGTTTCCCCAGTCATCACCACGGCAAAGGCTTTCTTCGCCCGTTCATAGAAGGCAAACCGCTCGATCCGCTGGATGGGTGGGGTACCCGGCCACAATCGGTCGATCACTTCCCGATAGGCGCGTTCTACCCGGGGATCGAGTTCGTCTCCTTCTACCGGTGCCATCATGACGAGCGGGTGAGGCACGTAACTATCTAGATTCATCAACCGCAGTATCCCATCGAGTAAATCCGGGATTCGAATGCCATCGGCCCTTATCACCCGACTGTTGTAGGATTCGCCGGGGAAAAAGGCATCTGCCAGTACGAGTTCGTCCCCATGCCCCATGCGGTAGAGGACATTCAACAGTTCTGGCCCAATAACGGGTGAAATTCCGATCAACATATCTGTGTTTCCTTTCAGTCTATTCTCGGTTGAAATAAAAGAGGAGTTTAAATTAAACTACAGGATAGGAGATCCCCATGATGCTAGAACGTAAACCGTTGGGAAAAACCGGTATCCTACTTCCCACCATTGTTTTCGGAACCAGTTGCCTGGGGAATCTTTATAGGGTTCTCAGCAAGGAAGAAAAAAGAGCCATTGTAGAAAGCTGGTTTCGCTGTACGGAGGTTCCCATCGCAATCGATACGGCAGGAAAGTACGGTGCAGGCCTCGCCCTGGAATCGATCGGAAACATCCTGAAAGAATTAGGAGTATCGCCCTCTGATGTGATTATCAGCAACAAACTAGGCTGGGCGAGGCGCCCTCTTAAAGGCCCGGAACCTACCTTTGAACCGGGAGTTTGGGCAGGGTTGTCCCACGATGCTGAACAGGTAATCGGTTATAATGGCATGTGGGAATGCTGGGAGCAGGGATTAGAACTGCTTCAAGGCTACACTCCAAGTCTCCTTGCCGTCCATGATCCGGACGAATACCTTCAAGCAGCTTCTTCACAATCAGACCGCAGCCGGAGGTGGGAAAACCTCCTGAATGCCTTTGAAGCCCTTACTGCAATGAAGAAAAAAGGACTTATAAAGGGAGTGGGTGTAGGGGCGAAAGATTATCGCGTAATCAAAGAAATCGATGGAGCCGTTACCCTGGACTGGGTCATGTTTGCTTGCAGCTACACAATCTTATTCCATCCTACTGAGGTGGTAGAACTAATGGAAAGCATGGCAAAAAGAGGAATCGGCATCATTAACTCGGCCGTCTTTCATGGGGGCTTCCTCACGGGAGGAGATTATTTCGATTACAGACGGTTGTCCCGGGACGATCCGGAGGATGCTGCACTGTATGCATGGCGGGATCGGTTCTTCGATCTTTGTACCCGCTATGGAGTTTCACCCTCGGCAGCAGCTGTCCAGTACGCTTACCGCGGTCCGGGAGTCGCAGCCGTCGCCCTGAACAGCAGCAAACCGGAAAAGGTTCAACGAAACATGGATCTCTTTACCGAACCTATCCCTTCTTCATTTTGGGAAGACTTAAAAACCATCGACCTATGTTGATCGACGCACATCACCACTTCTGGAAGTATAATTCCGAAGAATATGGATGGATTACTCCTTCTCAGAAGATTCTGATGAGAGACTTCCTTCCAGCCCATCTGAAACAGGAGATAGATTCATTAGGGATCACAGGAGTAGTCTCTGTACAAGCCCGACAGACCCTGGAAGAGACCCGCACTCTACTTTCGTATGCAGATCAGTATACATTTATCCTTGGAGTTGTGGGTTGGGCTCCCCTGCTATCCCCTAACCAGCTCCGCCCCATTCTTGATTCCTTTGCGACCCATCCACGATTCAAGGGAGTCCGGCACGTGATTCAGGATGAACCCGACGACTCGTTCATCCTTAGAAGTGATTTCAACGAAGGAGTTTCTATCCTTAAAGAGTATGGAATGACGTACGACATCCTGGTATTCCATCGCCACTTGCCGAATGTAATTCCTTTCATCGATCAACATCCTAATCAGATCTTCATTCTCGATCATGTGGGGAAACCCGATATTGCTCATCACGAGATAGAACCCTGGCGTACCCATATTCGGGAAATCTCTAGAAGAGAACATGTATACTGCAAGGTTTCTGGAATGGTCACCGAAAGCACCAATAGCTGGTCGGTTGAAGATCTACAACTTTTCTGGGAAACGGTACTGGAATATTTTGGCCCCTCAAGACTCATGTTCGGTTCAGACTGGCCCGTATGCCTTTGCAGGTCGAGCTACAGACGTTGGTGGGAGGTCGTTTGCACATGGACCCTGGCCCTCTCGGCAGATGAACGAAAAATGCTCCTGGGAGAAACTGCCTGCAACGCGTATCGACTTGAATTGCCTAAACATCCATGAAGGGTTGCAAGTCTCTTGTCCGGGAATTGTGGAATCTAAATACAAAAAAAGGGGGCCGCAGCCCCCTTTCATCCTTCCGGTAAACTTTTACTCGTAGAGAACCGCCTTCACCTTTGGATCGTCGAGGTTCGATTTATCCGCCCAGAGGTATCCCGAGTCGATCTTCTTCGGGAGGGTTTCTCCCTTAATCGCCTTTACCGCAGCTTCTACAGTCTTGTATCCCATGAGAACAGGGTTCTGCTGCACAGCACCTAGCATTAGCCCGCTGCGGATGGCATCGATCTGGAGTTTTCCCGAATCATAGCCTACCACTACGATCTTTCCTTCCTTCTTCAGCTCCCGTACTGCATTGATAATTCCAATGGCAGAACCTTCGTTTGCACCAAAGTAGGCCTTCAAGTCAGGATTCCCATTGATCACTGCTTTGGCGATCTCGGTGGATTTCAGATGATCTCCTCCGCCGTACTGGGGTTCCAGTACCTTGATGTCAGGATACGCTTCTTTCATCCGTTTCAAGAAGCCATCCCGGCGGTCGATCCCTGTCCGGCTTGTCTGGTCATGCACGATGATGGCCACCTTTCCCTTCTTTCCGATGGCCTCGGCAATCTTGTCTGCGGCAACCGCAGCGGCTACCAGGTTATCCGTTGCCACGGTGGTGAGGGGAATATCGGAGTCCACACCCGAGTCGAAGGCAATCACAGGGATCTTTCTCTTTTGAGCCTCCTGGAGGAGGGGAATGGCTGCCTTGCTGTCAAGCGCCGCAATCCCCAGTGCTTTCGGGTTTTTGGCCAGTGCTGCCTGCAGCATTTCGATTTGCTTGTCTACCATCGCTTCCGTTTCCGGCCCTTCGAAGGTAATGTCGACGTTGAGGTCCTTCGCAGCATTCTCTGCGCCCTTTTTCACCGCCTGCCAGAACTGATGCTGGAACCCTTTGGAGATCAAAGGAATGTAAACCTTCTCCGCAGCTTTCGGGGCTTCCTTTTTCTTCTCACAGCTTGTTGCTAATACCAGCATCACAGCCAGTATCACCAGAGCAATTTTCCTCATACCTGCTCCTTTCCCTAAAAGAATTTATCCCGGTGCAACGACCGGTTTATAACCTATCCTTTCCTCCTCCGAAGCAGATCCAGGTACACGGCACCGATCACAATCAGCCCCGTTACTACCATTTGCCACTCCTGAGGCACTGACAGAATCCGCAGTCCATTAGTAAGTACGGTGATAATGAATGCCCCGATCACCGTACCGAGAATCGTTCCTTCGCCGCCGCTGAGGGAGGTTCCTCCGATTACCGCCGCCGCGATGGCATCCAGCTCATACCCTGCACCGAGAGCCGGTTGAGCAGAGTTCAGCCGGGCGGCCATCACGATTCCAGCCACACCGGTAAAAAGGCCGCAGAGGGAGTAAACAGTCAGTTTCCACCATCGGGTATTGATTCCCGACAACCGGGCAGACTCTTCGTTACTTCCGATGGCAAAGGTGTACCGGCCTAGGATCGTCTTATTCAACAGGAAGGCCGCCACGAGAACCATAAGAAAGAAGATGAACACCCCCGACGGAATCCCAAGGAACAAGGGATACATGGTGATCTGAGAAAAAGTAGGCGTATCGGTAAAGTACACCGGTTTTACCCCTGAAAGTACCAGGTTTAGCCCTTTGGTAATCATCATCATACCCAGGGTGGCAATGAAGGGGGGAATGCGCAGGAAAGCAATAAACACTCCGTTGGAAAACCCGCAGACCGTTCCCGCAAGGATTCCTCCTGCTACCCCCACCGGGATAGGAAGCTTCCACATCGTAATGAGTACTCCGGCCATCACCGAGCCGAAGGTCATCACTGTTCCTACCGAAAGATCGATTCCACCTGTGATAATGACAAAAGTCACACCGGTGGCTAGAATCCCATTCACCGCTGTCGCTAGAAGAATCCCAATGAGATTTTCCGTCTTAAAAAAATTAGGAGAAGCGAGGCTGAATAAAATCATCAAAAGGATCAAACTGCTGAAGGCGAAAATCTTCTGTGTGGTATGCGAACTCTTGATCAGTCGTTGCATTTTCCATCCTCTTTTTTCAACTTCGCATTGTTGCGTAGTACATAATTTTCTCCTGGGTCGCTTCTTTCGCAAGAAGTTCCCCTGTAAGCCGTCCTTCACACATCACCAGGATCCGATGACTCATCCGGAGTATCTCCGGCAATTCCGACGAGATCATGATGATCGATTTCCCTTCATCCGCCAGTTCATTCAGAAGCTTATAGATTTCGCCTTTGGCGCCTACGTCGATCCCACGGGTAGGCTCATCGAAAATCAGAATGTCACAGTTGCGTGTCAGCCACTTGGCAACCACCACCTTCTGCTGGTTTCCACCCGAAAGATTTTTCACCAGTTGGGTTACGCCAGGGGTGCGTATCTGCAAACGTTGGACAAACCGCTCCGCATTGTCCCGAATCTTAGAATCCTTCACAATCCCCAACCATCCTAAGAATTTCCACAAAGAGGCAAGGGCAATATTGAAATCTACCGGAAGGGAAGCGGCCAGGCCGTACTGCTTCCTGTCTTCCGATAAATAGCCGACCCCATGATGAACGGCTACACTTGGATGGTTGATTTCTACCTTTCGCCCCTTAATATAGATTTCCCCCCCTTCAATGGGATCCGCCCCGAAGATAGCCCGGGCGACTTCCGTTCGGCCTGCCCCCATCAATCCCGCGATGCCCAGAATCTCACCCTTGTAGAGCTTGAAACTCACATCCCGTATTTCCTTCCCCCGGCGCAGCCCTTTGACTTCCAGCACCACCTCTCGATTCGCATACTGATCTTCATGGATATGTGCCGTTTCGTAGATCGCTCGCCCCACCATTAAACTAATAATCCGTTGGAGAGGCATTTCAGAAATCGGAGCCGTTTCGATCCATTCCCCATCCCTCATAACGGTGACGCGGTCTGCAATCTGGTTGATTTCTTCCAGCCGATGAGTGATATAGACGATACCCTTCCCCTCCTGGCGCAGCTTGCGGATTACCCGGAACAGGTCTTCTATTTCTCCTTCACTTAATGCACTGGTGGGTTCATCCATGATCAACACATCCATATTGAAGGAAAGGGCCTTGGCAATTTCCACCATCTGCTGCTTAGCCACCCTCAAATTGGCCACTTTTTCCATAGGATCGATGGAAAGGTGGATCATTTCGAAGAGCTTTCGTGCCTGTTCATTGATCCGCACATCGTTTACCAAGAACCCCAGTCTGGGATGACGTTCCCGGCCGATGAAAATATTCTGCGCGGCCGTTAGATGCTTCATCAGGTTCAATTCCTGATGGATGATACTGATTCCCATTTCCTGGGCGTGTTTTGTATTATGGATCTCAACTTCCCTTCCCTTCAAAATAATCCGGCCGGCATCTTTTCGGTACACACCTGCCAGAATCTTCATCAGGGTAGACTTTCCCGCACCGTTTTCCCCTACCAGTGCGTGGATTTCTCCTGGTAACAGTTCGAACTTGCATTTTTTCAACGCCTGAACACCCGGAAAAGATTTATCGATCTCTTCCAATCGAACCAGGGGTTGCATTTCCACGGTACTATTCTGGGGGGACTCCGCTAAGATGTACAGTCAAAATTCTATTGAGTTGGTTGAATTTTCTACTTTATCCCTTGGTTATCTCTTGATTCCGAGGGCTCATGTACAGCAAAAGGGAACAGGATCTTCTGATTTTCCGGATGATACATCGTTTCCCTGGTGATCAGAACAGAGCCTGTATCAATGAACCGCTCGATTTTCTTTCCGGTCAAAATTTCCTTCACTTTTTGAAGAGCGATATATCCCATATTGAAGGGTTTTTGCACCACCGTAGCATCGAGGATCCCGTCTTCTATCGCTTTGATCTCCTCGATTGATTGATCGAAACCCACCAGGTACACCTTCCGTTTCAGCTTCAGATCGCGGATTGCCTTGACTGCCCCCACTGTCGAGACTTCGTTCAACGCAACGATTCCGTCGATCCATGGATAGGCAGTGATTACTTCTTTGGTGATCTGATAAGCTTTTTCAAAGAAATTATCGCAGAAGTACGTTCCCTTGATGGCAAGACTTTTCCGTTGATCGAATACTTGCCTTACCCCTCGCTCTCGATCGATAGCAGTTGAAGTACCCTTCACATGGCCTAGAATAATCAACGAGGAGGAAGCCCCTACCAGTTCAAGCATTGCTGTTCCAGCTTTTCTTCCGGCTTCCACATTGTCCGTGGCTACAAAACATAGGGGTAGAGTACTGTTTACGTCACTATCAAAGGTGATTACTTTAATTCCCTGCTGATGAGCCTTTTCCACCGCAGGGACAAGCGTATTGTAGTCCGTGGCTCCCAGCACTAAAGCAGCCGGCCGCTGTTGGATCGCTTCTTCTACCATGCTCACCTGTTCATCAACATTGATTTCATCAAAGGGCCCATTGACCGAAACCGATAAATCAAACTCTTTTGCAGCAGCGCGAATGCCTGCCAGTACCACCTGCCAAAAGGCAATGGCCGGATTCATTGTTTTTACGATCACAAAGACGCGAGGAGGTTCGGGCGGGGAAATAGCCCTCACTCCGAAGAAGATTACGATACTGCCGAAGATGAGGATTCCCAGGAGGATCAAGGGTACCAGAGGAATCCCTCTCAGCCTCATTCTTCCTCCTCCCGGATCGCCGGAAGCCGTATTCTCACCTCGGTCCCTTCTCCCTCGCTGCTGAAAAATTGTATCCCATAATTATTCCCGAAATACAATTTGATCCGCTCATCCACGTTCCGCACCCCCACCCCTCTTCTTACAAATGCTCTTTCCCCTTGAGTATCTTCCATGATACGAGCAAGTACCTCCGCACTCATCCCTACCCCATTGTCCTTTACCTTGAGTTCGATCCCATTATAGCAAATACTTCCATCTATGATGATCTTCCCTGGGGAAGGGCTGTTCTTGATGCCGTGGTAGATGGCGTTTTCCACCAGAGGCTGAAGAATGATTTTTACCGTTCGATATGGGAATAAATCTTCCGGAACACAGATCTCATAGTCGAGCCGGTCCTTGTATCGCATCTTCTGAATGATCAAGTATTGACGGACGTGTTCCACCTCTTCGCCGATGCTGATGATTTCTCTCCCGCCGCTTATACTGATTCGAAACAGTTTGGCCAGGGCAGCCGCCATTTCGATTACCTGTTGGTGTTGCCTGTCTTCGGCCATCCAGATAACCGAGTCCAGGGTGTTATAGAGAAAATGAGGATTGATCTGAGCTTGCAAGGCCTTTAGTTCACTCTTCCGTTTGTTCTGCTGCTCTTCAATGATGAGCTGTAAGAGCTCTTTAATCTTCTGCACCATAATATTGAAATCTTTTCCTAGTTCTCCGATCTCGTCCGATCTTTCAATCTTTGCCTGGATATCAAAGTTACCCTGCTCCACCACCTTAATCGTATTCCGAAGAAGTTTGATCGGTCTGGCGATCTGAAGGGAGATGATGAAAGAGAAAAGGATGGTAAGACTCAAGAAAAGAATACCCCATGCGGTATACACTCTTCCCAAGGAACGGCGGTCTACCCCTAATTCCTCTGGATAGCTTACTCCGATTACCTTCCATCCCGCCTTTTGCAGTGCGACGATGCTGTACAGTTTCAAACCCTCGTGATCATTTACTTCGAACTCCGACATATTGGAGGATAACACTTCTTCCACATGCTCTCTTTTCAGTCCGCTATACACCACCTGCTGTCGGGGATGAAATACAAGATTCCCAGCAGAATCTACGATAAACACATATCCTCTCTTTCCCAAGGAAACATTCGTACAGAGATCCTCGATGAGACGATAGTTCAAATCGATCAATAACACGGCTACCGGTATTCCTCGATGTATATCAATCAAGAGTTTACTCAGAGACACAACCCAGAAGTACCGATGTCTCACCAGGTTTTGAACGTGGGAAGAGGAAAAAACGGCTCGCCCCCCTGCATCGACGGCCGCCTGATACCAGGCCTGTTTCTGGAGCGGCACAAAGGGATTCTGTTGCAGAGATCGGTCATGAAAAAGTATGTCCCCATCCAACCCGATGAGAGCAATGAGGGAAACATCTTTACGGTTCTTAATGATCGTAGACAGATTGTCTTGAATCCGTTTACGCAATTCCCTGGATCTCTCAGATCTAGAAGGTTCCCTGAAATAATCGTAGACATCCTCGTTGGAGGCGAGAAAGGAAGCGAGACTCTCCATCGAGTCGATATAGGTATTCACCGTGTAGGCGATACTGCCCGTCAATTGCTTTGCGTACTGACGTGAGTTCGTCTGGACTGCCTCTTCCGTCACCCGGAAGGAAATGAAGAAAACAACCAGGAGAGTCGTTATCATAAGCACCGCATAGGCAAATGCCATTGATACCTGGATGCTTCGGAACTTGAATGTCAATTTATTCCATACTGGCATGGGAACCTTCCGACCTGTATGCGGTTGGAGTCAACCCAACTGTTTTCCTGAACAACAGGCTGAAGTAGTGCGGATCCTGATACCCAACCTTTTCAGCAACCTCGTACGTTTTCAGATGGGTCGTCCGCAGAAGCTCTTTCGCTTTTTCCATACGCTTTTCCGTAAGGTATTCGAGGAATGTCTTCCCCGTATGTTTCTTGAAAATAACGCTGAAATAACTGGTGCTAATAGACAATTCTTTACAAAGCTGACCAATATTCAGGTCCGGATCCGGGTAATGTTCTTGAATAAACAGTTCCGCCTCTCGAACCTTCTGAAGGGAGAAATCTTCCTGCTGGGATCTCAGATACTGCGCGATTTTATCGCTGAATCGAAGAAACCACGCCTCCATTTCCTCCAGAGTCCTGCAATCTTGCACTTCGAGGAAAGGGTTGGAACCCTCAGAAAAAAAATTCAGTATTGGAATTTGTAATTCCTCTGCACTCTGCAGAAGATACGCCAAGGTAAATGTGACAGACAAATGATACTCTTCCACCCTGTGAACAGAAGAGCGGAAATACTCTTTCATTCGCTCGAGGGTCTGGAGCAGATTCTTTTCTTCTCCCAGAATAAGGGCCTTACGGATCTCCCTGCCCCAGTGAGGTACTGAAGATTTCTCCAGATAATTGTTCCCCATAATTTCACGGTATGGGAGAACACGTCTGTGTCCCTGCAGAATCGATAACTGTAAGGCTTCCATCGCCTCTTTGTACGATTGATGCACCTGAACAAGAGCAGGCACTGGATTGCCGATTCCAATGTGCACCGTTCCATTTATATAAGAAGAAAGTCTTCTTTCCAACAATTCCGCCGCCCATAAGGTTTCCCGGTATAATCCCTTTGTATTCGTTCCCCAAAAGAGCAATACGGATTGGTTCCGGACATTCCTGAAATCGATCCAGAAAGTAGTCGGTTGAAGAATTTCCCGGACCGCACTCACTACGGAAAGATGGTTCATCACAGCAGACTCTGTACTGCCGTTTGTTATCGTTTCGATGACCGATACACTGTACTGCACCCCCGTAACAGGAATCGGCAGGTTTAGAAATCGAATATGCGCTTCGATATCTGAGGAATCAGGCTCAGGGGAAAGCAGACGATTCAGGATCCTTTCTTTGAGTAAAGGCAGACTTTCTTCCAGCTGTTTTCGTAAGAACTGTTCATCTTTGAAGCGCTTCCTTTCCTCATCCAATTTCTCCCGAAGGGATCGAAGCATCTCCCGTAGAGAGGAAGGAGTAATCGGTTTCAACAGGTAATCATGTACTCCCAGTTTTAATGCCTGATGGGCATAATCGAACTCATCATACCCTGTTAAAAGTATGATTTTAGTGGCAGGGAACTGTTCCCGGATATGCCGGGCCAAAGCCAACCCGTCCATAAAAGGCATACAGATGTCGGTCATAACCACATCTGCCGGGGTTTTTCCCAGAGCTTCTAGCGCCTCGTTCCCATTCCCGCATGCGGCCAAAAAACGAAATCCCAAGTCTTCCCAGGGGATATGATCCCGCATCCCTTCACGGATTACAGGTTCGTCATCCACGATCAAGAAGGTGTATAGAGTGTCCATATTCCAGTATCCACTCTCTGAACTCGGGGTACGTCTCCGATATCAAAAGAATCAGATCCGGCAACGTATCCCTCGGCATCTGTTCCAGAGTATACTGCACAAGGGCCGAATAGTGAACCGGATCGCTCACCGTGCGAAGCACCAACTGGTACAGGGCTTCGCCATTCTCGCTGGATTTGAAGATCCGTTTCAGGGATGAACGGGTTCTCGGTTGATCCCGGAACAATTGCAGTAGATCGAGAAATGCCGCATACCGGTCCTCCTCCCTCTCTTCGCCCAGTCGGGGCAGGATCTCGGCTACATCCCGTTCCTGTACCTGAAGGATGCGGTAGTACTTTGCTCCCCCCTCGATCAAGCCGGCCACCACATCGGACCAGAACTTCGCCTGCACGATACTCGGCACTCCCAGGAAATCCCCCACGGGAGCGAATACCGCGGCAAAGGGCCAGGAAATCACGGAACGGAAAAAGTTGCCCCGAATCACTTTCCTGTCGAACCCGCGGATCGTGTTATGGGTTGCCAGGTACAGACCGTTGGAGAAGGAGATGAAGAAGAACTTCGCTACATTATAAAATAGGCCTCCCACCGCAAAGGGCCATAGAAGATCGAACTGGGCTTTCACGAACCCTAGAATCGGTACCGAGAAACCTGTCCAGAAGAGGGAACGACTCAAGTTAGCGAAATCGACACTCCGGAAGGTCCATTCCCGCAGCCGTACCCCCCGGGTGGATACAAGGTCGGCAATCATGTTCCGGAAACCGGTGATCCCTAGCCAGACACATGCGTAAAACAGTCCAATGAAATGGTAGGCTACCACGAACCCCACCCCCACATGGAAGGCGTTCACCATCGGGGGGTTCAGGTAGAGGATCGCCCGGCGAAGGGGAATCCTTTCCTCCTCTTTTTCCAACCCACTCTTGTTCTGGATCCCTTCGGAGATCTTTCCCATGCAAACAATGGGTGGTGCATCTTCCCTGCCCGCAATCAGTTGAGTGATCGGTAATGGCAGGGTGATGTGTTTTCTGAGATACCTTTTTCTATACTTTCCCTGGATTCTGTCCTGATAGATGAACCCCATCCCTGGAATCGAGGGACTACGACCCCGACTGTCGCTTCCGCACACAGGGATCAATGGAGGCTTTCCAAGTTTCCCTCGTTCCTGATTGAACCCTTTCAGGAAATGGGTAAGCTGGAGAAGCTCCTCGGGGTCGCGAACGGCACTGTCCTGAAGGTTGTAGACCTCCACTTCATCGAGGAAATCCGCATACTCCTGTAACAATCTCCGGGCGTTCTCCGTCCCATGCTCCAGGGGGTGAAGAACTCGAACCCTGCATCCGACTGCCCGCAAAGTTTCCACGATATGGGGAAGATCGTGGAATACGGTAACCGATTCTCCCAATTTCGGATTGGAAAAGTATTTTTTATAGAGATCTTCCGGATTCAACGTATGGAACTCTTCGTAGAGGCGGGTAAACTTCTGTTCGGCAATCCGCAGTTCCCACTCGGAGATCTCTTTTTTTCTGAAATCGTCCCGTGCCTTTTCCAGCAACGCTTTCGCATGCAGGAGCCTATTGTGCAGGATCGGTTTGTAGATTCTATAGAAGAACTCCCCCAAATGGAGCTTGTTCAGGCTAAAAAGGGGAACGAACTTTCGAAGCTGTTTTTTCTTGATCTTGGGAACCTGGTACAAGGGATCCTCAGGGTATCCTTCGTTCAACTCCTTCAGATCCGTCTGATTGAAGTGGTTCACCAGCCGTTTCACCGCCTCCAACCGATGCTTCTGGTTCGCCTGTAGCCCCTTGAAGAAAGTCTTCAACGACCCTTTGTGTTCTTTAAGAAACTCTTTCAGATCCGTAGCTCGTTCGAAAATCGGCAGCACCGTCAAAAAATGGAACCGTTTCCCCGCGGCAATGCAACTGAACTCCAGGGCGATCTCCACCCTGACTCCGGTAATTCGCCCCGCCTCTATCGCCTCCATCATCATCGGATAGGCAGCTATATGGTTGTACGCAATGGTGAGGGAAGACATCCCTTTGATGAAGGCGTCGATCACCAGTTGGGTGGGATTCTTCCGCCCTGTGCTGGCCGTATCGTGCACATGGGTATCCCACCCCAGATCCAGATCTTTCAGGGGTTTGCTCACCTCCGGTACTTCGATCTCGTTCAGTTCCAGGAGAAGCTTTCGGATCACCTGATGCCTGCCGTGGGAAGTCCGGGAAAAGTCATGGAGGAGTTCCAGCTGTCTACGGGAGTTGTGCCGATTCTTCACCGCCTCCTTCATGAGAGCTACCTGCACCCGTGCGGTATTGAGAGGCATGGCCATGGTACGCGCATGGAAGGCAACATCCATCAGCCGTTTCAGCGCCCGAAGCCGGTTCTTCCGACTTCCAGAATCCAGGCTGCTGATCACTGCCAGGTACGCCTCTGCCAGGGAGATTCTCCGTTTCTGGAACCTTCCTGCCACACCCAGGGGGTGAAACTGGGGTAGGAGACGTACCTTCTGGGGTCTATCGATTCGGTCGTTCAACTCCTGCTGGTACTTGTAAAGTTCGTTGGAAAAACTCACCAGGTTGACAAATCGATTGTAGAGTCGGATCATAAGTGCATAGTATACTATACTTGGAGAAAAATTGGATACCTTCCGTAAACAAAATCTCCGGAAAGGGGCAAAAGAACGTTTAAACACCCTGCCGGAAGAGTTCAAGCGAAGAGCATCCCTCTCGATCTGCCAGCATCTACTGCACTATCTCCAATCCCTCCCCACCCCTCCTTCCTCTCTCCTGGGATACATCCCCCAAGCGGAAGAGCCGGACACGAAACCTTTCTACAGGGAGGTAGCTTCCTCGTTCCCTACTCTTCCCATCGGCTTCCCCCGGGTGGAGGAGAAAGATCTCGCATTCTATCGATGGATGTCGAAGACCCTTCCCGGAGATGCCCCGGTAGAATCTCCTTCTGATCCCGCCTGGGAAATCGGCTCCTTTGGAATCCCTTCCCCTTCCCCCTCCCTGCCCCAATTCGGAAAGGATATCCCCTGGGGGGATTCTCCCCTGGTACTGGTGCCCGGCCGGGTATTCGATAGGCAGGGGGGAAGGATCGGGAGAGGGAAAGGATACTATGACCGATTCCTCCGCGCCCTCCGGCAAAAGGGGATCGATGTCCGGGCAGTAGGAATCTGTTTCACCATTCAACTCGTGGAAGAAGTTCCTCGAACCGAATCAGATGAACCGATAGATCAACTCATCACAGAGGAAGGTGTGCTATGAAGGAATCTGAAGGGTTCCGTAAAACCAAGATCGTTTGTACGATAGGCCCCTCGTCCGATCAGGTGGAGGTGGTTCGACAACTCCTTCTACTGGGAATGAACGTAGCCCGGTTCAACTTCTCCCATGGGGATCATGGGGAGCACAAACGCCGGATGGAGATGGTACGGGCCGTCGCCACGGAACTGAACATTCCCGCGGGGATTCTCCTCGACACCAAAGGCCCGGAGATCCGCACCGGCGTGGTGGCGGGCACGTTAAAGCTCCTCCCCGGCCAGGAGATTTCCCTCACCGTAGACGGGGCTGAATGTACTCCCGGAAGAATTTCCCTATCCTACAAACCCTTACCCAAGGAAGTGCAACCGGGAGACCACATCTACATCGCCGATGGCCTGATCGATCTGGAAGTGATCGATATACAGGGGGAGGTGGTACGGGCCAGGGTTATAACGGGAGGTCTCCTGGGAAGCAGGAAGAACGTCAACGTGCCAGGAATCCGCACCTCTTTGCCAGCCCTCGGGGAACAGGACGAAAAGGACATACAATTCGGACTTGCCCAGGGGATCGATTTCATTGCCGCTTCCTTCATTCGGAAGGCCCAGGATGTGATCCAGATCCGACAACTGATCGATCGACTCGCTACAGGTACCCCAAAGCCGCTGATCATAGCCAAAATCGAAGACCGGGAGGGAGTGGACAACATCGATGAGATCGTTCGAGTGGCCGATGGGGTGATGATTGCGCGGGGCGATCTGGGTGTACAGTTACCGATGGAAAGTATCCCGTTGATCCAGAAACGAATCATCGAAAAATGCAATAGAGCCAACAAACTGGTGATCACCGCCACTCAAATGCTGGAGAGCATGACCGCCAATCCCAAGCCCACCCGGGCAGAGCTCACCGATGTGGCCAACGCCGTGTTCGACGGAACAGACGCGGTGATGCTCTCGGGGGAAACCGCAGGAGGCAAGTATCCTGTTGAAGCCTTGCGCGTAATGGATCGGATCATTCGGACAGTGGAACGATCGGAGGAGTACAGGGAACGAAAAAAGAGATACTTCCAGTTCCAGAGCAGTCAGAACGATATTCCCCACGCAACGGCCAAGGCTGCCTACATCATGGCGGAAGAAATCAACGCCTCTGCCATCATCGGCCTTACCCGATCGGGGAATACCGCACGGCTACTCTCTTTCTACCGGCCAGATCCCCCCATTATCGCCGTGACCCCATCCATCGACGTCCAGAACAAGCTCCTCCTCCACTGGGGGGTGTTTCCCCTGGTGGCCCCGGAGACGAAGGATGCCGATGTCATGATAGCCAATGGCATCAAGGCCGCCCTGGAGGCCACATACCTACGGATGCAGGAGTATATCGTGGTTGTGGCAGGAGTTCCCATCGGAACGCCCCTCGTCACCAACATGGTCCGGGCATACTTCCTCGGCACCATCCTCTGCAGGGGAGAGCATGGGTATGGAAAGCGGGTCAGCGGACGGGTGGTAAAGGCCTCCACCGCCGCCGAAGCGTCGGCCAAACTGCTTTTGACAGGGGACGAGATCTTGGTGACGAAGGAATTATCAGAGTCCTTCCTCCCCTTCCTTCCCAGCCTGGGAGGAATCGTCCTGGAAACCTACGCTTCCCTTCCCTGGAAAAAGATCCACTCCCTGGCCCCCAACCTCGTTGCCGTAACCAGGGTTCCCGAGGCCCTTGCAGTTTTGTCCGACAATCAAATCGTCACCCTGAGCGGCGAGGAACGGATCGTGTACGAGGGAGAACTCTAACTATCCTTTTCGTTCGTCCCTTACGATGCGCCCATCGTGCAGGTACACCAGTCGACGAGCGTACTCCATCACCATGGGATCATGGGTAGAAAACACGAAAACTGTTCCATGCCGCTCGTTCAGGCTCCTCATCAGATGGAGGATTTCTTCCCCTGTTTTCGAATCCAGGTTCGCGGTAGGTTCATCCGCCAGAACCACGGCGGGATTCTTGACCAGAGCCCGGGCAATGGCTACCCGTTGTTGCTGCCCTCCGGAAAGTTCTGCCGGTTTTCGTCTCTCCAATCCTTCCAACCCCACCTCGGCCAGGATCGACAGCACTGCGGTTCGTATTCGCCTGGAGTCCCAGTGCAGAAGCTCCAGAGGAAGGGCAACGTTCTCATACGCAGAGAGAACGGGAATGAGATTGAAACTCTGGAACACGAATCCGATCTTCTCCCGTCGAAACGCGGAAGCCTCATCGGAGGAAAGGGAACCGAGATCCTTTCCTTGGAACCGAATCGTACCGGAGGTCAAGGTATCGATGCATCCCAGAAGATTCAACAACGTAGACTTCCCCGAACCCGAAGGACCCGCGATGGATAGGAACTCCCCACTATCGATCTGGAGTGAAACTCCCCGTAATGCTTGAACCACGGTTTTTCCCGTATGGTATTCCTTTACCACATCCTGCACTTGAATCATCGCAGGCCTATAGTATCAGGCAGGTTGCGGACTGACAATACAAGCAGCGAAAACGCTCCTTGACAAAGCGGGACAAACCCTATCAGTATGTAGGTAATTTCAAAAAGGGCAGGTGGCGATGTTGATAACCGATGAATTGTTGGGAGATTTTTTCGTACGTTTGGGGCTCATCACGGAGGATCAAAAAAAGTATGTCCTGGACTATAAAAAAAAGACGGGAACTACACAGAACTTCTACCAGATTGCCATACAGTTCAAGTACATGGTGAAGGGCAGTCTGGATGCCGCTCTGGAACGATTCACCACCCCTCCCCTAAGCTCGGGGGAACCGCCAAGCGCAAAAGAAAAGAAAGATACAGAATAGTAAACAAGAGGCAAAGACAACAAAGCAGGCTTTGGCGTTTTATCGACTGCCACATCGGTAAACCTTTAAAGGGATGTAAAGCGCTGTCCCTGGTTCAAGGCTTCCCTCAATAAGTACCCGCGTTTTTTAACCCCAACTTCCGGGCATAGGCCACCACCCGATCCATCTCCTCCCACGTGGGTCGCCTACCCAATCCCGCGTACGTACCCTTCCGTGCGAAAGAACGAGCTTCGTAGCATGGGTGATACTGCGCCATGATATTGACCCATGTGTCCTGGGAAAGCTGGGCGAGGAACTCCATCACTTCTTCGCTATGGGCTATCCCTTCGGGTAGCACCAGGTGACGCACCAGAAGACCCCGAAAGGCAATTCCCCTTCTATCCAGCCGCAGATCCCCTACCTGCCGGTACATTTCCCGAACCGCCGCAAAGGCATGTTTCGTATATTCGGGGGCTCCGCTCAAATCCAACCCTTCCTGATTCCGGCCGTACTTGATATCAGGCATGTAGATATCGAACACCCCCTCCAGGAAACGCAAGGTTTCTGCCGAATCATACCCAGCCGAGTTGTACACCAGGGGCATCCGTAGTCCCGTCGGGATGGCTAGTACCAGCGCTTCGAGGATCTGGGGAACCACATGGGTGGGAGTGACGAAGTTGATGTTATGACACCCCTGATGCTGCAACGCCACCATCATCCGGCCCAATTCCTCGGCCCCCACCTCCCTCCCCATCCCAAGATGGGAAAGTTCATAGTTCTGACAGAATACACACGCCATGTTACAGTACGCGAAAAAGATCGTCCCCGATCCTCCCCTTCCAACTAAAACCCTTTCTTCCCCAAAATGGGGAGAGGCAGAGGAAACTATTGCCCGCTCACCGGTTCGGCACTTTCCGAGCTCCCCTTTCCTCCTATTCACCCCACATCGATGGGGGCAAAGGGTACAGGATTCCAACATTCCTTTTAGTCGGGATACCCTACGTTGCAGTTCTCCCTCCTGGTACAACCGCAGGTACGAGGGTTCGAACGGGGGATTCCGATTGTCCATCCTTCGTATTATAATTTGTTCTAGGAGCGGTTGTCTTTCCCCCAATTCTTGAGTAATTTTATTAATATTTTAGCGGGAGGCTCCCATGGCCATACCGAAAAACCCTCATCGGATTCTCATATACCCATCCCAAAAGAAGATGGATAGGAAAGGAATAAGTATGGGCGTAGGTACCGGTCCGAGGGTACCCTCCGCGGAAACCAACCTGCCCCTAGAGCCTACAAGTGTCCCCCCTGAAAAATCAGGGTTTCGAAGAACCGTGGCAACCATTCTGAAGCGGTGGAAATCTCACCTGCCACCTTGGGTCCGCTCCGCGAGTATCGCGTTCCTAGGGGCCATGCTTGCCCTCTTCCTGTACCCGCGATTCTCTCCTCCTCCCAAACCTATTACTTCCCGGCAGGTACGGCAGATCATCGAAACCCACCTGAAGGAACGGCCTCCGGATCCCACCCTGGCCAACAGGGCTTTCCAATCCATCTACCGTTCACTGGTACTAATCCGCACGAAACAGGCTACTTCTGAATCCCTGCCGACTGCCCCTCGCCAATCGGGACCATCGGATAAGGCCAAAGCCGACGATGTATCCGCCCTGGGGACGGGATTCATCGTAGACGAAATGGGGACAATCCTCACCTGCTTTCACGTGATTGCACCGGGAGGAAAGATCCTGATCACTTTTTTCGATGGGCTGGAAGCGGAAGGGGAGGTAATCTTTGCCATGCCGGAAAACGACCTGGCCGTACTGAAGCCGTCGGTGGTACCGGATGATGCGGCTCCGGCGGTTCTCGCGGGATCTGGCGGTCTCCGTATTGGGGATGAGGTGGTGGCCGTAGGAAACCCCTTCGGAATCACCTCTTCCGTTTCAGCGGGGGTCGTTTCCGGGCTAGGGAGAAGTTTCTATTCCCCTCGAACGGGTCAACGGATGACGAACCTGATCCAATTCGATGCCGCTGTGAATCCTGGGAACTCGGGAGGTCCCCTTCTGGATAGAAATGGAGAGGTGGTGGGAGTGGTATCGGCCCTCTTCAACCCCACCGAACAGGAAGTGTTCATAGGCATAGGGTTCGCCGTACCCCTGGAGTCGGCAGTGGGGGCCATAGGAATCCCCCCATGGTAAAAGAAGGAGTGTATATATGAGTGGCGCGCAACTACAGAATCAGGAAAAATTGCAGCAGGTTCTGTACGAGATCAAGAAGGTCATCGTGGGACAGGATCATCTTCTGGAGCGAGTAGTGATCGCTCTGCTGGCCCAGGGGCATTTACTAGTGGAGGGGGTACCCGGATTGGCAAAAACCCTCACCATCAAGACCCTTGCCCAGGCTCTGCAATGCAGGTTCCGGAGGGTCCAGTTCACCCCGGACCTCTTACCTGCGGACCTCGTGGGGACCCGAATCTTCAACCAGAAAACAGGCGAGTTCACCACCTGGCTGGGGCCTGTATTCACCAACCTTCTTCTAGCGGACGAGATTAACCGATCCCCCGCCAAGGTGCAGAGCGCCCTTCTGGAGGTGATGCAGGAACGACAGGTTTCCATCGGCGGGGAGACTTTCAAGGTAGAAGAACCGTTCCTAGTGATGGCCACCCAGAACCCCATCGAAACCGAAGGTACTTACCCTCTGCCGGAGGCTCAGGTGGATCGGTTCATGATGAAGGTGGTAATCGATTACCCCAACGAGATGGAAGAGTTCGTGATCGTGGAACGTATGACAGGAAAACTGGAGCAGGTGCAACCGGTTCTCACTGTTCAGGAACTCCTCGAGCTCCGTAAGGAAGCGGAACAGGTTTTCACCGATCCTGCCCTTATGGAATACGCTGTCAAGCTGACGGTAGCCACGAGGGATCCGGAAAAGTTCGGCCTTTCGGAACTGAAACCATACATTACCTACGGCGCCAGTCCCCGATCCTCCATCAACCTCGTCCTCGCGGCCCGGGCCCTGGCCTACTTGCGGGGCAGGTCTTGGGTGCTCCCCCAAGACATGGTAGATGTGGCCCTCGATGTGATGCGACACCGACTGGTTCTATCCTACGAGGCGCTGGCCGAGGGGGTTACGAGTGATACCATCCTCAAGCGGATCCTAGAAACCGTTCCCTCTCCCCGGGAGGTGCTGAAAAGCCATGCGGAAGCAGCCTACAAAAGCTGAACGAATCCTCGACCGATTGGATTGGAAAGTGATCCGTCGCCTCGACGGACTCCTCCAGGGAGATTACCGCACCTTTTTCCAAGGATTCGGACTGGACTTCGCCGATATCCGGGAATACCAGTATGGGGACGATGTGCGTGCCCTGGATTGGAACGTCACCGCCCGGATGGCTACTCCCTACGTGCGCCGTTATCATGAGGATCGGGATATTACCGCCTGGTTCCTGTTGGACTTGAGCCCTTCGGTCGAATACGGCAATCCAAACCGAAGAAAACGCGACATCCTGACCGACTGTACGGCAGTGCTTGCCCGACTGTTAACCCGTCGAGGTAACAAGGTGGGAGCGATTCTTTTCGACGGGTCTGTGCCCATCCTTAGGCCTCCCGGAGTGGGTCGAAAACAGGTACTTACCCTTATCCAGGATATAGAAGAGTACTCGGTAGAACGAACAGTGCCTGAAACGGATCTCTCGATTCTTCTGGAAGCGGCATCCATGGTGATCCGACGTCGATCCCTCATCTTCATTCTGTCCGATTTCTACTCGGTTCCTGGCTGGGAACGGGTGCTGGGGCAGCTTACCCTCAGAAACGAAGTTACCGGCATCCGGGTCTACGATCCCGAAGAAGGCCGCTTCCCACCCCTAGGAATTCTATGGGTAGAAGACGCGGAAACGGGGCTACAGTTCCTGCTGGACAGCAGCAGCCGAACTTTCCAGAAAAATTTCGCCCATCTAGAGAAAGAAAGGGTCAGCAAACTGGAACGAACTTTCCGATCCTGGGGTTTGGACCTTCTTTCTCTTTCTACCGACGCGGACCTAGTTCGGGAACTCCTTCGGTTCTCCGGTTACCGGAAACTCCGGGCCAATCACGCGGCAAGGAGGAAAGCATGAGTTTTCTATGGCCAAAGATGCTCTGGTTCCTTACGTTTATCCCCCTCCTCATTGCGGCTTATTTGTGGATCCAGAAAAAGAAGAAACGGTTCGCTTTTAGGTATTCCAGTCTCTCCCTACTTAGAGAGGCCGCGGGAAAGGACCTGGTGAAAAAAAGGCACATTCCCGCGATCTTGATTCTCGCGGGACTCATCATCCTGATCTTCGCACTTGCCCGACCCACCGCAACGGTGGTGCTTCCCTCCTTCGAGGGGCTTATCGTCCTGGCGTTGGACAACTCGGGAAGCATGCGGGCAGAGGACGTAAAACCGACCCGTATGGAAGCAGCGAAGCTGGCTGCGAAAACCTTTGTGGAACAGAACGGCGGCAGGTCCAAGATCGGCGTGGTGGGCTTTGCGGGAACCGCCTCCCTCGTGCAACCCCCCACGAAAGACAAGGAACTGATTTTCTCCGCCATCAACCGGCTGACCTACCAGCGGGGTACTGCCATAGGGAGCGGAATCCTCGCATCCCTCAACGCCATTTTGGAAGAGTTCGGAGAAAAACAGATCGTCCCTCAACCCTATGGATCCTCTTCCTCTACCCCGCCTACGCCTCCGGAAGAAGAAGCGGCATCAAAACTGCCGGCCATAATCGTGCTTTTGAGTGATGGGCAGAGCAACACGGGCCCCCCTCCCCTGGAGATGGCGGACCTTGCCGCAAAGTACGGGATCAAGGTCTATACCGTGGGGTTGGGAAGCCCGGAAGGGGTGGTACTGAACTTCAACAGCTTTTCTTTCCGGGTACGGCTGGACGAAGAAACGCTGAAAAAGATCGCCGAAAAGACAGGGGGAAGCTACTACAAGGCAGACAATGAAACGAACCTGAACGAGATCTACGCGAATCTCGGAAGAAGGCTCACCTTCAAACCCGAAAAAACCGAGATCACCGCCCTGTTTACCGCTGCCTCGGGGGTGTTGTTTCTTCTCGGAATGGGGCTTTCCTTTTACTGGTTCGGCAGGGTATTCTAGGATATTCTTAGGCAGGGAATGGTAAAGATAGAGGGTTCCGACAGGATGGGCGCCTTGAGAAACAAACGTGTTATAGCGGTTCTCCTCCTTTTTCTCTACGCCCCCTTCGTTGGGTTGTTCGCGGAGGACTCAAAACAACTTACCCCCCAACCGGTAACCCGGCCTACAGGCTCGAAGGAACCCACCCTTCCCCCGAAACCCGCTTCTCCCGAAGGAACGCTATCCACCGGTCCAAAAAACCTTTATCGGGTGCATACAGCCAAACTGAAAAGTTACAAGGATGCAGACATTTCCCGGATGGCGAAAGCCTTCGTGAGCAGGGTGGTCGACGGTGATACGCTGGAGGTTAACCTGGAGGGAAAAACCTACAAGGTTCGGCTCATCGGGGTAGACACCCCGGAAACCGTTGCCCCCGGGAGAGCTGTGGAACGGTTCGGAAAGGAAGCTTCCCAATTTACCCGATCTAAACTGGAAAAGAAGACCGTGTACCTCGCCTTCGATTGGGACCTGTACGATCGGTACGGCCGGCTATTGGCCTACGTGTACCTTCCGGATCGTACCTGCTTTAACGCGGAGCTAATCCGATTGGGGTATGGGCATGCCTACACCAAATACCCCTTCCAGTTCCTGGAGGAGTTCCGCAAGCTGGAGGCCGAGGCGCGCAAAGCCAAACGGGGGCTCTGGGGCAGTCCCCGGTAGCGATGCACCCACAAGCTTCGGGGTACTAAGGGGTACAGAATAGAACGCGGCGATACCCCGCACCCCGAAGGCCTGTACAGTTGGGCGCAGTTGTTTCCTTCCCTCTAGGGTGAACTGGATAAATCCCTACTAATCTGATATATTTTTGAATCATGCTCTTTTTGGAACTGGTCTATAATCTTTCCCTACTGGTGGCACTCAGCGTACTGTCCGCCTTCCTGGAAGAACGCTTCGATCGCACCACAAAGACTGGTCAAATCCTGCAGGGGATCCTCTTCGGCACCATCGCCGTTGTGGGGATGCTCTATCCGCTGAAGATAGAGGAAGGTCTGATCTTCGACGGAAGAACCGTGGTGCTGAGTCTCTGTTCCCTGTTTTTCGGCCCCGTGGCCGGAGGGCTCGCCGCGCTGATTCCAGCAGGATACCGGATCGGCCTGGGAGGGCCTGGCCTTGCCATGGGAATCGCCACGATCCTCACAGCCGTTCTCTTGGGTACCCTCTTCTACTACTGGTACACATCCTCTGAAGGGTTCCATTTTTCCAAACGGAACCTCCTCACGTTAGGAGTACTGGTGCATGGGACCATGCTCCTTCAAACTTTTCTCCTTCCCGGCGGGAGGGCCTTATCAACCTTACTGGCCATCGGCCCCACCGTGGCTATCGCCTACCCTATCGCCACGGTTCTGATCGGGAAAATCCTGTTGGACCAGATCGAACGGAAGATGTACCTGCAGGATCTGCAGGATGCGGTAGAACGGTACCGTACCACCCTGGAAAGTATCGGGGACGGCGTGATCACCACCGATTCCCTAGGGATCGTAGAGTTTCTCAATCCCGTAGCGGAGAAGCTTACAGGCTTCTCCAGCTCCGAAGCCCTGGGTAAGCCCCTCGATCAAGTGTTCCGCATCATAAACGAAGAGTCCCAGAAAAAGGTCGAAAGCCCCGTCGCCCGTGTGCTTCGAGAGGGCGTGGTAGTGGGACTCGCCAACCACACATTACTCATCTCAAAAGAGGGAAAAGAGGTTCCCATTGCCGATAGCGGGGCCCCCATCCGAACCCCTACAGGTGTTATCCGGGGAGTAGTGCTGGTGTTTCGAGATCAGTCCCAGGAACGGGAGTTCCTCCGTCAACTGACAGAAAGCGAAGGGAAATACAGAAGCCTCTTTTTCTCCACCAACGACGGAATTGCCCTCCATGAGCTCATTACCGATGCATCGGGTAACCCTGTCGACTACCTCCTTCTGGACGTGAATCCCCTCTTCGAGCAGATCACGGGATTGAAACGGGAACAAGTCATCGGCAAGCGGGCTACGATGGTGTATCAGCAGGCACAAGCCCCCTACCTGGAAATCTACGCAAAAGTCACCCAAACGGGGGAAATCCACACCTTCGAAACCTTCTATCCTCCCATGCAGAAGTACTTCCACATTACAGTATTCAGTCCTGCCCCTGGCCAGTTTGCAACGGTGTTCCAGGACATCACGGAACGTAAACTCACCTCCGAACGAATCCTGCGGGAACTCGAAGAAAAGAAGGTGCTTCTCCGGGAAATTCACCACCGGGTGAAGAACAACCTCCAGGTGATCCTGTCTTTCATCCGACTCAGGATCGCGAAGACCCATCAATCCACGATCAAAAAAGAGTTGACGGAACTGGAGAATCGGATCCATGCCATGGCTCGAGCTCAGGAACTTCTCTACGAGTCCCGGGATTTTCTCCATCTAAGTCTGAAAGAGTACCTAACCGATATTTTGAATCAGCTTCTCTACAGTGATCCAGACACAGCCAGGCGGATCAAGTTCACCATCCAAATCGACGATGTCCAGGTACACATCGATACTGCCCTAGCCATCGGTCACATCCTTACCGAACTGGTATCCAACATCTTCCAGCATGCCTTCCCCGAAAACCGTACCGGCGAGGTACACATTCGTCTGACCTCCACCCAGGATGGGATACTGCTGGAAGTGGAAGACACAGGGGTGGGGATTCCTTCTGGAACGACCCTGGAGGACATCGCAGGCACAGGTCTTGAAATCGTACTGGGCTACGTGAATAGGGAAACCGGCGGAAAGATCACCTACGAATCCTCCCAGGGACTGCGAGTCCGAATCCTTATCCCCTCCACTCCCCCACAAAGCTAAATTGTGTTATACTACGCGGAATAATTCACATGCATAGGAGGGGTTAAGATGGCAGGAACTCATACACCATGGAGTTTTCTAGAGGAATACAGGGGCACCTTCTTTTCGGGTGAATGGCCGACTTTACCGGAGCTGTTCCGCATCACCACCCACCGGTTCCCCGATCGGCCCTGTTTTACCGTGTACGATCCCCACCGCATCACCCTTACCTACCGGCAGGCGCTGGAAAGAATCGAAAGGACTGCATCTTTCCTTCGGAGCCTGGGAATCGGCAAAGGGAGCAAGGTAGCGGTAACCGGGTCCAACAGCCCCGAATGGGCCATAGCGTACCTAGGTACTCTCTTCGCCCAGGCGGTTGTGGTACCCATCGATTATCAGTTGAAGAACACCGAAATCGAAAACCTCCTCCGAACAGCGGAAGTGAAGGTGCTTTTCGTGGATGAAGAAAAGTTCGATCACTTTGCCCAAAAACCCGCAGGCCTCGAGACAGTATTGAGCCTGAGCCCCCACAGGGCTCCCTACATCTATGATCTCTCGACGGAAGCGGGCGGAAATACCGGAGCGCCCGGTGGACGACCGAGTACCCAGGGCACAGAGCGTGCGGAACAGGGCGAAGCCTCCTCCAGTCCAAAGGGAACGTCCAACACTCAAAGTGCCCCCCCCACATCCGTGGTAGGCATCACCGCCTCTCCCTCCGATACAGTGACCGAATCGGACCTCGCCGCCATTCTATTCACCTCCGGCACCACCGGCCATCCCAAGGGAGTGATGCTGAGCCACCGGAACCTGGTGTCCGACTGTTTCCTGGCCCAGGCTAACCTGAATATCTACCCCACCGACGTGTTCTACGCTCTCCTCCCCATCCACCATTCCTACTGCATGCTGGCGGTGTTCATCGAAAGTTTTTCCGTGGGGGCCGAGACGGTATTCGGGAAACGGCTGGCCATCAAGCAGATCCTGAGCGACCTTAAAGAAGCGAAGGTGACGATGTTTCTCGGCGTACCCCTCCTGTTCAACAAGGTGCTGAACGGGATCCTTCGGGGGGTAAAGGCCAAAGGGCCCCTCGTGTATGGCATCATTCGCCTTCTCATGTGGAAGAGTGGGCTGATCAAGAAGGTTCTCCATGTGAACCCGGGCAAGAAGATCTTTCATTCGATCCTGGAAAAGGCATCCCTCTCCTCGGTGCGCATCTGTATCTCGGGAGGCGGCCCCCTTTCTCCCGCGGTGTTCCGCAAGTACAACCAGCTGGGGATCGATTTTGTCCAGGGGTATGGTCTTACGGAAACCTCTCCCATCCTGACCCTGAATCCCGTGGAGCACTATAAGGAACGCAGTGTGGGCGAGGTAATCCCGCGGGTAGACGTGAAGATTCTGGATCCCGACGAACGGGGAGCCGGGGAAATTGCCGTCAAAGGACCCATGGTGATGATGGGGTACTACAAGATGCCGGAAGAAACGAAAGCGGTGTTCACGGAGGACGGATTCTTCAAGACCGGGGATGTGGGGTACCTCGACGGAGAGAACTACCTCTACCTCACCGGTCGGAAAAAGAACTTGATCGTCACCGAAGGGGGAAAGAACGTATATCCGGAAGAAATCGAAGACGCCTTTCAGTTGTACGAGGAGATCGGACAGATCCTTGTGCGGGGATTCATCGCAGACCCTTCGTTGAAATCGGAAGAGATCGAAGCCCTCATCTACCCGAACCCTGAAGTTTTTGCCCCGTCGGGAAAGCCGGCAGTGCCCAGGGAGCAGGTGGAGCACCGGATTCGGGAAATCGTGGATACGGTGAACCGCGATCTCCTCCCCTACCAGCGGATCAAACGGGTCATCGTCCTGGATGAGCCGATGGAGATGACTACCACCAAGAAGATCAAGCGGCATGCGGTGAAATGAATAACCGGTAGAATTCTCTATTGCTTTATTGAAAGTATCCTGCAGGAGAAATCTGGAATCTTTTGCAAATTGCTACAATTTCTTCTATTGTTTTTTCTTGTAATACGATTCCGTTTTTTTCTGCCTCCAAACGATGCAAGTATTCTTTCTCTCCATGGGTATAAATGCGAGCTTGCCCTTCGGCCTTATCAGAATCCCTCAGCTTCTGCAGATAGGAAGAAAAGTAAGCTTTGATTTCATTTTTATTACCGAACATCCCATAATCGATAGCAATAAAAGTAGCACAGCTCCGATCTACGTGATGGACTTTCCTCACCATATCACTGGTATACCCTTGCGCTAATATCCCCGTGAACAATTCAACTGCCAACGCTATCCCATACCCCTTATGTCCACCTAACGTTTCTCCCAAACCACCGATAGGCAAGATCCCTCCGCAAGTCTTCTTTACGAAGCATTCGTTAACCTCGAATGGATCCGTACTGATTTTGCCTTCGGGACCTACAGCCCAGCCTTCTGGAATCGGCTTTTTGTCTTTCATGTAAACTTCAAGCTTCCCTCGTGGAACAACAGCCGTTGCCATGTCTAACAAAAATGGATAAGGATCTGAAGGCATCGAAACTGCAATGGGATTCGAACCGAGCATTGCCCGTTTTCCAAAAGTAGGAACCATGAGGGCTTCACTGTTTGTCATGCATATTCCTAAAAGCTCTTCTTTTGACGCCATTTCTGCATAGTAGCCCGCAATCCCGAAATGATTGTTATTTCTAGTGACTACAAATCCGATTCCTGCATGTTTTGCTTTCTCAATAGCAAGCTTCATGGATTGCACCCCACTTATCTGACCCATGGCATCGTCAGCGTCGAGGAGAGCAGAAACAGGGGTTTCCCTGATTATTCTAGGCTTTGCATGTAACTTAATTCGCCCTATGTCTAGTCCATAGACGTACAAATTTAATCGCTGTAAGCCATGAGACGTGATTCCATATAAATCGGCTGTAATCAATACATCTGCAATTGTTTCACTGTCCTGTTGGGAATATCCGCATTTCTGAAAAATCAATGTAGCCAATTCCTTCAGTTTTCTATAATCAAATCGTTTCTTTTCCATAAATATTTCATCCTGTTTAGGGAATTAGACCCACCAGTCTTGGCAAATACAAAGCGATTTCCGGGATGTAGGTAACAAAGGCCAGAACTATAAAACTGATAAAGAAGTAGGGAACTAACGCTCTTACCAAATCTTCGAACGAAATGTCTCCCACTTTGCATGTAGCATACAAAACCACACCAACAGGAGGAGTGATCAAACCAATCACTAAATTCAATATCATCACAATCGCAAAGTGGATAGGATGTACCCCCATTCTCACCGCTATGGGAGCAAGTATAGGGGCAAAAAGAATGATGGCAGCCCCTGTCTCCATCCACATGCCTACAATTAGAAGCAGAATGATTATAATGGTGAGTAAGATATACTTATCCTTCGTCAAACTTAAAAGGAACCTTGCTATGTGTTCCGGGACTCGTTCCGAACTGAGTACCCAGGAAAAAATTGCAGCACAGGAAACTATAATGAACAATATTGAAGTTGTCCGTACAGTCTCTGTAATGGCCATATAGATATCTTTTAATTTTACTTGGCGATAAACTATCACGGCAGCTAAAAGGGAATACAATACTGCCACTGCAGCAGCTTCTGTTGGGGTGAACACACCTCCAATAATTCCCACCAAAATAATCAATGGCATGAATAAAGCAATTAAACCATCTTTCCAGATTTTTAAAGCTTCTTCGCTGCTAACCTTTCGTTCTATCTTTGGTAAATTCAATTTTTTGCCGTTCAGGAAGATGTATAGTGCCTGTGCCGAACCTAAAAGAATACCAGGAAGGGCTCCGCCAAGCAGAACCGATCCCACCGACAGGTTCATTATCCCTGCATAGAGAATTGCAATAGAACTAGGAGGAATTAACGGACTCTGGAGGGAAGAAGCAGCTGTCAGGGCGCAGGAAAAGTCTTTTTTATAGCCATTTTCAACCATCGAATTGATTTCGATCCTACCCAGGGCCGCAATATCCGAAAGAGCTGCTCCAGAAATACTCCCAAAAATAGTACTGATGAGAATGTTGACGTATGCTAGCCCCCCTCGTACTGTTCCGACTAGCAAATTTACCCACCTGAATAATTTTGTGGATACCCCAGCCCGTATCATGATTTCTGCGGCTAGAATAAAAAATGGAAGCGCAAGCAAGGTAAATGAGTTGATTCCTGCAAACATCCTTAAAGGAACATTTATAAGATTTATAGGATCTGTCATCAGGATGAATGCCAGGGAAGCGATTCCAATTGCAAACGCAATAGGAGAACCTAAAATGATCAGAATAACCAGGATACCTGTAGCAACCCAAAAATAAAGCATGCCATTATTCCTTCTTTTTCAGATAGCCAGCTACCCATTCCAGCAGAACCCCTGACATCTGAAGAAACATCAATGAAAAACCAAAAATGATACTCATTTGAGGAATTGTCATAGGCAGCCCCAAAGCAGGTGATTGCTCGGTAGGTCCTACTTTAGGAATGATTGTAATCGAAAGGATTAAAACATATCCCATAAACACAATTACCAATAACTTGATTATTAGATCATTGATTCGGGAAACACGCACAGAAAACTTTTCGATGAAATACGTCACTCTCACATTTTCCCATTTTCTAATCAATTGGCTACTTCCTAGAAAAACCATCCAAGAAAGTAAAAATAAAGCCAATTCTTCCGTCCAAACAAAAGGATTTTGAAATATATATCTGGAAAATACTCCCAAGATGACAACGACAAACAATATTACCATCAATATACTGGTAATGACTTGTACAGCTTTATAGACACAATCTAAGAAATGAGTAAATCTATTCAACTGTTGCCCCCTAACAATCAATTGGACAATGGGACATCCAAATGGATGCCCCATCTCATCTATATTATACTTTTCTGATTGTTTTACCTGACAGCAGCAAGAACTTTATCTACCAATACGGGATCGATATTCTTTTTCAACCATTCGATCACTGGTTTTTGTGCAACATCCTGGAAACTTTTCTTTTCTTCTGGGGTCGGGAAATACACCTGCACACCCCTCTTTATCAACTCCTCCAAGGCCAAGGAATCATTTGCACGGGATGTACCTCTAGCGGCATATTCGGCGATTTTCCCTGCTTTTACAATAGCTTCCTGGATATCTCGGGGTAAAGATTTTAGCCACTTCTCGCTTGTGACGATCATGGCAGAGCCCAGAAAATGCTCATCCAAGGTATAATATTTTTGCACCTCATGCAGAGAGCCCCCAAGAATCGTAGCGGCACTATTCTCTTGACCGTCCACTACTCCTGTTTGAAGGGCATTGTACAGTTCCAGCCAGGCAATCGGAGTCGGGGAAGCTCCCAATGCCTTTACAAGTTCCATATGGACCGGTATCGTCATGGTTCGAATCTTCAATCCTCTCATATCCTGTGCGTTCCGAACAACTTTGCGGTTATTGGAAAAGCTTCTGAACCCACCATTGTCAAATATAGCCAATACCCTCAAACCACTTTTCCTTGCCATATCTTCGAATATTTCTTTCCCCACAGGCCCGTCCCACAAGTTATATGCATCCAATGGGTTTTTGAATAGGTAAGGGATCGAAAACACCTGTATTCCTGAATAGAAGGGTGCCACCGCCCCATCCGCCGGCGTAGCTCCTTGCAAAGTACCGGCCAGTATTTGCCTCAGGTTTTCATTGGCATCACCCAATCTTCCATGGAAATAGTTCTCCACAATTACGCGTTTTTGCGTCATATTCTCCACCGCCGCTTTGAAGGCCACCATACCAGCCACGGAATGATGCATGACCTGTAATTCACCGATCTTTAGATACGGTGGATCCGTGAATGCCAATTTGAACACGATTGTCTGCTGAGCAAATAGTATCGAAGAACAGAGCAGAATAAAGATACCAGTAAGGAAACTCTTCCTTTTCATATAAAACCTCCCATTCATTTATATAAAGTCAGTCTATGACTGGCTTACTTGCATTCTTTTTTTTACCGTCGTTCCTATGGTTACAATAATCATCACTAGAAACAGCCAGCATATAGGACGTTTAAAGAAAATCCATAGACTCCCATCGGAAATAAGTAGAGTACGACCTAAGTTGGATTCCACCAAAGGGCCAAGAATGATTCCCAATAACATAGGAGGTACTGGATATTCTGCCTTCACCATTAAGAATCCAAGAAATCCAAATGCGATTGTCACCCAGACATCAAAGACATTGTTTCGCATCGCATAAGAACCTACGATGGCAAGGATAAAAATGAGAACCGTAATGACATTCTTTGGGATTTGAAGAATCCGGGCAAAAAATCTTGCTCCGATCAGTCCGAACACCAATATGAAAACATTCGAAGAAATGGTACTCGCAAATACCGTATAGATCACTTGAGGGTTATCCCGGAATAGAAGAGGTCCAGGTTGTAACCCAAGAACCATCAAACCACCTAGCATGACAGCGGTCGCTGCTTCTCCCGGAATACCTAAGGTAAACATGGGTATCATAGCACCGTTCACGCACGCATTATTCCCTGATTCCGGTGCAGCCACCCCTTCTATAACCCCGGTCCCGAATTTTTCCGGATGTTTTGAACTTCTTTTCGCTTCCCCATAGGAAAGAAATGCCGCAATATCGGTTCCCGTACCAGGTACAGCTCCGATGAATGTTCCGATTAGGGCCGATTTTATGATCGTTGGCAGAATTGTTACGAACTCTTTAGTCGAAATACCTATTTTAGTGAGTCGCACCTGTTCCATCTTTGGTTGATCAAATTGATCCACCCCTTCGAAGGCTTGAGCAATCGCAAAAAGTCCTATCAGCACCGGCAGAAGATACACACCATTTAATAAATTAAGGCTACCAAAGGTAAATCTAGGGAAGCCGCTAATGGGATCGATCCCCTGGGTTGCAATCAATAATCCAATGATGCCTACGAAATACCCTTTTGCCATCGATTTCCCCGAAACATAGGAAATCATGGTAAGTCCATAGACACCGAGCAATACGTATTCTGGTGGACCAAACTTAAGAGCGATTTTCGCGATCTGAGGGGCAAGGAAAGTGAGAATCAACGCTCCAATAAGTCCTCCAAAGGCGGAAGCGATGGTGGATACCGCAAGCGCTTTCCCCGCCTCTCCTTTTTGAGCAAGGGGATACCCGTCTAAAACTGTCGCACCGGCGGCCGGCGTCCCCGGAGTCTTTAGTAAAATGGCAGAGATGCTCCCTCCATAGATCCCTCCCGCAAAAATCCCCACCATCACAGAAAGGGCAATTTCCGGAGATATACCATAGGTAAATGGAATAAGAAGGGCTATTCCCATTGTGGCGGTAAGACCAGGTAAAGAACCTATGATCACCCCCACAAATACACCTAGAAAAAGTCCGATCAAACTCCAGCTTGTGAATAGATGTATGAAACCGTATAACAATAGCTGCATATAACTTTCCTATAGTGCAATTATGCCTGGCGGAAGAGGCACGGATAGTAGAAATCTAAAAATGAAAAAGATTGTCCCTGTGGTTCCTACGGAAATAATTATCATCGAAGTAATTCTTCTCACCCCGAGGATATACAACGTAAAGATTATGAAAATAGGAGTCGTGATAAGGAATCCAAGCGGTTTTATGGCCGCTCCATAGAATATGAGCCCGAAAAGACAAAGAACTACTTCTTTTATATGATGTATAGTAGCGTCTTCCTTTCTTTTCATCCCTGTAGCACTAATCCACAACCCCAAAACTACCAACAAAATTACAAGGATTCGCGGGAAAACTGCGGCCCCCAGTTGTGACTGATGGGGGAGGGGAAAACTTGCGCTTTCGATGAACACATACAAAGCGACTCCAACACTCAACAATCCTACAATTAGGTTAATGTGCTTTATTTTTGTTGACATCGTTATTCCCCTCTCCCTTTGGCAGATACGATTTCACCTCCGCTAGAGGCTTCAACATTTATTTCTTACGTACAAGACCCAAACTTTCGATAACAGGGGCAAGCGTGTTGGCGGTTTCTATAGCTAGCTTCTTATAGTCCTCTGTGTTTCGATAGTCGATCCCAAGCCCCATTTTATTCAATGTGTTCACAAACTCCGGATCTTCCATCATTTTTTTGAAACCATCGTGGAGGATTTTAACTCTTTCTTCAGGAATTCCTGCCGGTCCCCCCAGTCCTCGGAAGGTATTGATATTCACATTGATCCCTAGTTCCTTCAGAGTCGGTATATTGGGGAAGATCGCTAGCCTTTTATCACCCATGCAAGCCAGCATCGTCAAATCTCCTGCCCGTACTTGAGCGCTTACCTCTGCACCACTTACTGTAACCGCATCGATTTGCCCTCCCAGTAAGGCAGCAATGGCAGGAGCTGCTCCATCGAATGGAACATACACTAGTTCCAAACCAGTTTCACGGGCAAAGGTTGCCGCAGCAAGGTGCCATAGCAGGCCGGTGCCTGAATGACCTACTTTCAATTTTCCAGGATTCGCTTTTCCATAAGCAATGAACTCCTGCACTGATTTAAATGTACCAGTTTTTACCGTCAATGCAGCGGGATCCGTATTTAGGTTCATGATCATGGTAAAATTCTTGAATGAAAAAGGATATACCCCTGTCTTATCCAAGAAACCCAATTCTACGGGTAGAATTGCAAGTGTGTACCCATCAGCTGGTGCCTGTAACACTTCCCCTAATCCAACCGCACCCGATCCACCAGGCTTGTTTTCTACTATCACTTGAACTCCCAGGTACTTTTCCCCTGTTCTAGCCAACGCCCGCGCTATGGTGTCAGTACCACCGCCTGCTGCCCATGGTACGATCAGCTTGATAGTTTTACTTGGGAATTTTTCTTCTGTTTTCCCTCCTGCCCAGAGTGAAGAAAACGCCATCAATACCACGCATAGTACCGCTATGCCCTTTTTCATATCGACCTCCCTGCTTTCAATATATTCTGACATCACTTTGTCTGATGTCTATGAATTTACCATATTCTACGTTATCACCGCTGTCAATCCATGAGTTTCTAAAACATTAAATAAGTCCTGCATTTTTCAACACCTTCTTCATCTCAATTTGTTCTTCCTTACTGGGCATCACATTTGGCATCCTCCCCTGCCCTACCTTTCTCCCTTGCAGGTTCAACAGTTCTTTTACGCGGCCCGGGAAGGGGCGTTTGAGATAGGTGCGCACGATTGGCACCAGCTTTCGGTGAATCTCCATCGCTGTCTTTTGGTCTCCTGCTAAAAAAGCCTTCCACTGCTTTACGCAGAGTTCCGGGGCTATAGTAACCAAGGCAGAGATAGCTCCGCTGGAGCCGGACACATATGTGCCGTAAAGCATCTGGTCACAGGCACTGTACACGCGTCCTTTCTGTAACGCAGCACAGAGAGCACTGGTTTCCGCGTGTTGTACCGGATCTACTTGCTTGATTCCAATAACTTCATCGATCTCCAACAACTTTATGAAATCCTCGGGGCTAATGTTGTTTGTAGGAACTACGTTGTAAATGATGATCGGGAGGCCTACCGCTTTCGCCACATCACTGTAAAACCTATAGTTTCCTTCCAGGGTCGAACCAAAATAAAACACTGGAGTAATCAACAGGGCATCAGCCCCAATCGCCTTGGCATCACGTGCACAGTGAAGCACATCCCGTGTCGAGTTTCGTATGATCCCGGCCACTACCTGCATATTAGCTGGTTTTTCTTCCATCACTATTTCCAGGCAACGACGAAGCTCTGCATCGGAAAGGATCGCCCCTTCCCCCGTGCTTCCCCCGCTACTGATTCCATCCACACCTTTTTGAATCAGGTAGCGTAGCTCTGCCCGAAAAGCCGCCTCATCGATTGTATCTTGGGCAGTGAATGGAACCACAACGGGAGGGATCATCCCCTCTATCGATTTGTTCAACTTCATACTTCTATACCCCTATTCCTCAAATGAGCCCCACACTTTGCATTACCTTCTTCACCTGAGCGATTTCTTCCGCTGTTCCCCGTGAAAGAGGAAGCCGCGGTATACCAGCATCGATCCCATACAGTCGCATCGCCTCCTTCCAGAGGGCAACGGGATTCGTCCTGTTGTTCTGCCCCATGATCTTCAGAAGGGGATAGATCTTTCGCTGCATTCTGGCTGCTTCCTGTACCTTTCCCGCCAGAAAGGTATCTATCATCGAGCGGATCAGTTCTCCAATCACATGGGACGCTCCACTGATGACTCCCCCAATACGTTCCGGGCCTCCCTGTGCATACGCTTCCAGGATCATCGTGTCGTCACCGTTGTACACGATGAAATCTTCCGGAGTTGCATTCAAGTACCGTGTGACTTGTTTGGGGTTCAGCTCCGCTTCTTCCTTTATTCCCACAATGTTGGGTATTTCGGCAAGTTTTGCCACGGTTTCGGGCTCTATGTTCACCCCCGTGAAGATGGGGATATTGTATAAAAGAATCTTCACTCCCACCGCTTCTGCCACTTTCCTGTAGTGTACATACAGCTCTTCCTGGTTCGGCCTGGCATAGTAAGGGGCTACGATCATCACCAATTCGAACCCGAGTTCTTCCGCCTTCTTCGCCAGCCGGATCGTTTCGATTGTAGATGCACACCCAACGCCAGCCATCAAAGGGATTCGGGTCCCTACCGCTTCTTTCACCACCTCGAAGAGCTTTACTCGCTCATCGAAGGTCATCGTATGAAACTCACCGGTAGTCCCAGAAAGAATCAGACAGTCTCCCTTTTTCTTTTCCGCCAGATACCTGGCTAGCTGTTTCGCCTTCTCGTAATCCACACTTTGATCTTCCTTGAAAGGAGTCACCATGGGAATCAGGATCTTCCCATACTTTTCTCTGTTGAACCTGGCCACTGTAATCCTCCACAATAATGAAATAAATCCGACACACTGCTGTCAGACAATTATGCCCAAAAAGTCCTACCTGTTTACCACCTTGCTCATATCCTCCAGGGATATTTCCAAATGTTTTTGAATTCCATTGATTGCCGCTTTTGTATCCCGATTGAGTATCGCCTTTACAATTCGTTCGTGCGGCTCGAGTGCGTTAGCGACGTTCTCTTTCACCGCAAAGGAGCGAGTTCTGTATTCCACAAAGGCATCGGCAATCAAACGGCCGATTTTTACCAGTAAACCGTTGTTACTCGCTTCGATGATGGCCTGATGGAAGGATTCATCCAGCGTTGCCAGTTCGATTGTATCCAATCTATCGACAGCTTTCTTGAAGGCTTCGTGAATCTCTCGGATCTGATCGATCTGCTGTTGGGTACACCGCTGAATGGCTAGCTTGATTGCCAGGGGCTCTATGGCCATCCGAACTTCCATCAGTTCACTCAATTCCGCCTCTTTTTCGACAAACCAGTTCCGAATTTTTTCGTAGGTGTTATCATTCACCCCTTTTACATAGGCCCCCCGGCCTGGCCGTAATTCGATCAAGCCGATTGCCTGGAGGACTCGAAAAGCTTCCCGTATAGTGGATCTACCCACCCCTAGCTGCTCTCGAAGCTCCATTTCGGTAGGAAGCTTGTCTCCTACTGCAAACTCCCCTGAGCGAATGAGTTCTTCTATACGTTTTACCACCTGGTCAGTGATTGATATCTTTTCGATCCGGGCAATTTTCTTTTTCATCCTAATAAAATTGTCTGATAGCAGACTATCAGAAGAACCGGGAGTTGTCAATAAGGATTACGAAAAAATCATTGTTGTAGTGAACCTTTGATCCATTATAGACTAATTTCATGAAACTATCCTTCAGCACGCTGGGGTGTCCGCAGTACACGATCACGCAGGCGGTAGAGACAGCAGAGCGGTATGGGTATGATGGAATCAGCCTCCGGACGGTTAGCGGTGAATCGTACCTGCCAAAACTGGAAGAGTTTTCACCTGATAAAATCTCAGTAACGGCTAAACTTATCCAACGAGCAGGGCTATCGGTTCCCTGTGTGATGACTGGCGTACGGTTCACTTCGCCAGATCCCGCAGAACGGGAAACTCAACTACGTACCGCCGAGGCCTATATCGAAATCGCATACGCACTTGGTTCCCCCACGATCCGGATCTTCGGTGGGCCCATCCCCCCAGATCAGGATGAATACCGTACGATGGAGTGGATCATCGACGGATTCCGTAAAACAGGAGATCTAGCCGCTCGACGAGGGATTCGGGTGTTGTTGGAAACCCACGACAGTTTTTCCACTGGGGCAAAGGCACGCCGCCTTATCGAGGCGGTATCCCACCCCAACATCGCTATTGTGTGGGACTTCCTCCATTCCCTCCGGTTCGGTGAGCCCCTGGAGGCTACGTGGGATCAGATTGGCCAATGGGTAGAGGACGTGCATGTGAAGGATTCTTCCCACTATTCCCCGGAAGGGTTCGATCTCAAGCTTCCGGGAAAGGGTACTTTGCCTATTGCGGAAGCCATTTGGTTATTACACCGCAACGGATACGATGGGTGGCTTACCTTCGAATGGGAAAAAGGGTGGCACCCCGAAATCGAAGAGCCAGAGGTCGCTCTTCCCCATTACATTACTTACATGAAAGAGCTATTGAAGGAAATCGGATGCTAACGTTCTCAATGAATCTCGACTTTTTTAAAGCATTAGTTTAAAATAGTCATACTATGCGCTATATCCCTAGAATGCTGGAAGAAGGGATCCTCTCGGCATCAGAACAGTTCCCTGTCGTATTGGTGACTGGTCCCCGACAAACCGGAAAAACCACCCTTCTACAACACATCGCACGGCCTAGCCGGAGGTATGTTTCCTTAGATTCTCTGCCTACCAGGATCCTTGCCAGGGAAGATCCGGAACTCTTTGTGCAAACATACCATCCTCCTGTACTCATCGACGAGATTCAATACGCCCCGGAACTCCTGCCTGTGATCAAGAGAGAATGTGATAGTAGGCGGCAAACGGGATTGTTCTGGCTCACCGGATCCCAGCAGTTCCATCTCATGCAAGGGGTAAGCGAAAGTCTGGCCGGTCGGGCAGCTGTTGTGAAATTAAACGGAATTTCCGAACGGGAATTTAGACAGATTGATATTCGGGAGCCATTCCTTCCCTCCAGGTCATTAGAGCATTTTCGTTTTCCCTCTGAACGGCGGATGGTATACAGGGAACCCGATATCTTTCAACGGATTTTTCAAGGCTCCTACCCGGCTGTGGTGTCAGGCAGGGTCACCGATATTCAACTGTTCTACAGTTCCTACGTACAGACTTACCTGGAGAGAGATGTTCGAGATCTTACCCAGGTTGGGAACCTTGAAAGCTTTTTCACGTTCCTTCGGGTAATCGCATCTCGCACCGGAAGTATCCTGAATCTATCCGATATTGCCAGGGACTGCGCACTAAGTGTACCCACGGTCAAACAGTGGCTTTCAATACTGGTATCAACTTCCCTCGTGTACCTCTTGCAGCCCTGGGCATCCAACAAGACGTCCAGGCTCATTAAAAGCCCCAAGCTCTATTTTCTCGATACAGGATTATGCGCATGGTTGGCAGGGTATTCGACTCCCGAAACCCTATCCGCGGGCCCTTTACGGGGAGCCATCTTTGAAACTTGGTGCGTTAGCGAAATTCTAAAATCCTGGTGGTACTCTTTAAAGGAACCACCCTTGTACTATTACCGGGATAAAGAGGGAAAAGAGATAGACCTCCTCTTCGAAGTTGATGGGGCGGTTCATCCTATAGAGATTAAACTTGCCGCTACAGCGCGAAAAGATTGGGTACGCCCCCTCTCGGTGTTGGAAAAACTGAAAGTACCTGTTTCCCGCGGTGCGATCCTTTGCCTGGTACAAGAACCCTTTCCTTTAGATCGTACTACCCTTGCATTGCCTGTCGGTTGGATTTAGAACCTCAAATGCCGCACCGACACGCCCTCGTTCATGATTTCTCGCAAGGAATCTACCCCGATTTTGAGATGGAGATCCGCGAACTGCTGGGTAACCCGCTGATCGGATTCGGCCGTCTTGATGCCCTCGGGGATCATCGGTTGATCGGACACTAAAAGAAGGGCTCCCGTAGGAATTTTGTTGTAGAATCCCACGATAAACAGAGTGGCTGTTTCCATGTCAACGGCAATGGCCCGAATCTTCTCGAGGTACTGTTTGAACTCCTCATCGTGCTCCCATACCCGTCTGTTAGTGGTATACACTGTGCCTGTCCAGTAGTCATGCTGGTACGCATAGATGGTAGCCGACACGGCCTTCTGCAGACTGAAGGCCGGGAGAGCGGGTACTTCCTGGGGAAAATAATCGTTCGAGGTTCCTTCCCCCCGGATAGCGGCGATGGGGAGAATCAGATCGCCCAGTTTGGTTCGTTTCTTCAACCCGCCACATTTCCCCAGAAACAGCACTGCCTTCGGTTCTATCGCGGACAGCAAGTCCATTACCGTAGCCGCATTGGCCGAGCCCATCCCGAAGTTGATGAGCGTGATCCCGTTCGCCGTAACGGTGGGCATCGGTTTATCCTCCCCTCGGATGGGGGCTCCATAGGCAGAAGCGAAACTTCGAAGGTAACTATCGAAATTGGTGAGTAGGACATAGGGAGAAAACTCCGACAGGGATGTTCCCGTGTAGCGTGGCAGCCAATTTTCCACGATTTCACGTTTCGTACGCATGGGGATAAGATACGCGGCCAAGTTCGAAGGAGCAATAGGGTAGCCCTCCAGTAATTCTTGACAAGATTAGTAAAATGTTCGATAGTGAAAGAAAAGGGAGGAGACCTATGGAGCAAAAGGCTACTAGTGTCATGGATTTCGCCATTCAGGCAGAAATCGACGGGGAAGCTTTCTATTCGGCGGCGGCTGCCAAAACAGACAACAAGGGAATGAAGGCATACCTCTCCGATTTAGCCAAGGAAGAAAAAAAGCACGCGGAAACCTTCCAGAAACTGAAAGACAAAGTACAGAAAAAAGGAGTAGGAGAGGTCTTTGTCAACCCCCAGGTGGATGATTACCTCGACGCGGTGCTGCGGAGCGGGCTGTTCGAAATGGCCCGGCAGGCGGTACCCAACCCCGAGGGCCCTAAAACAATCGATGATGTGTATCGAATAGCCCTGCGGGCGGAGCGGAGTTCCATTCTTCTGTACGAAGCGATGCTGGAAGGAACGAAGGACAGAGGGTTGAAAGGAATACTCAAGAAGATCCTACGGGAAGAGAAATCACATCTTACGAAAATCGTGTACCTCCGGGCAAATCAGGACGGACTCTTCGCGGTGGAACGGTTCGGGTGTATGTGCTAAGGTAGCGCCTGGTCCAGAAACCAGCGCAGCCGTCTGTAAATGTCAGTATTGTCTTGATCCCCCTTAAAGGTCTCTGCCCCCGTTCCCCACGCATACAAAGGAACCCTTTTCCCTGTATGTCCGGTAGATCCCCAGTGAAGCACTGGCACTTTCCCTTCCCCATTCGGATAGATTACCTCCAGGTCCCCCGTCTCATGGTCGGCTGTCACTAGGATCAGGGTATTATTGTGTTCCTCTGCCCATGTAACGGCGATTTGTACCGCATGGTCAAACTCAACCACCTCCCTGACGAGCCGCTCTCCATCGTTCTGATGCGCAGCCGATCAGTCACGACTGTATACCCTGCACCTTTTGCAGCGACAGGGTTCATCCCTTCACTGCCACCGCCGAATAGTAGAGTTGGACGGGACCCATACAGGATATCCTGAGCGATTGCAGCTACATCGATTCGGGACGGTTGATGCGATACGAATGCGGCTGGCGTTGCATGGGTAATGGAGGTAGTAGTTACAACTCCCCCCCCTTTCCCCCGGCGCATAGACTGTTCCAGGATTGTTTCCAGAGGTTTCCCATCACCGGGTATCGCAACACTCAGTACTCCATTGTTTACCTTTCTACCGGTAGCCATGGCAGTAGCCGCAGCAGCAGAATCGGTAATATCGTTATCTGCAGAGAACGTAGTTACCCTACCCCGCACAGGAAACTGTTGAAAGGATAGACCCTCTTCTATGCCGGTCCCGAAATACGATCCAGCGATTACCTGAGCCTCGCCCATCCCATCGCCGATAAAAAGGATCATGTTGCGAGGAACTTCAATGGGTTCATCCCGGGAACAGGAAAAGAGGAAAAAGACTGTAAAAAGGAAAAGAAGAAAGGGGGCCCGATCCTTTTTTAGACTGCCCTGCGCCATAGATCCGCTATCCGTTGCAGAGCTTCATCGCTTGAACCTTTCGGCTTGAACTCGAACCCCACGAATCCCCGGTACCCCACCTCCGCTAGCGTTCGAAGCACCTTTACCCAGTCGATCTTCCCCGATGATTCTTCGGGGCTTCTCTTTTCCCCTTTAGGCGATACTCCTGTTACAGGAGAGAGGCGGATTCCTGACCCGACGGTTCCGACCTCAGAGGCCCCTCCATCTCCCGTAGGTTCGGTCCGATCCGGCACGTCGGCCGCGTGCACGTACTTCACGATGGGCGCATACCGGCGGATGACGCGGTAAAGATCGTCTCCTGACATGCCCTGGTGGTAGAGATCAAGCAGGATTCCAAAGTTGGGATGATCTACCTCCGCGTAGATTCGCTCGGCGGTTTCCAACGAGTGTACCGCATACCCCGGATGGTCCAGGCGAGTATTGAGGGGCTCGAACACGAGAGTAGTGCTTTTCGGTCCTTCTTTTTCTATTACCTTTAGGAGACGCTTGATCCCTTTCACCAGCGTCTTTATTTCCTTCTCTCCCGCCTCTCTTTCCACAGGCCGGACCACCCGTCCCCCTTCTCCCAGCTCCTGAGTCAATACCATGAGGGTAGGACTTTCATAGTAGCGCTGGTACCGTAAGGCATCTCGAAGATCTTCCTCCACCAATGGATGCTGATCCTCCCGGATCAGGTCTCCCTTCCGCTGGCCGCTAAAGTTCGAAACCCGCACTCCCATTTCCCGAAGCACTCGGGAAAAAGACTCTGGGTCCTTGTCTTTCCAGGACCAGAACTCGATGTGCTGAAACCCATGTTGCGCGACGGCTCGGATCCGATCTTCGAAACACAGTTCAGGGTAGATCATTTCGATACAGATGGACGGCACCATACCAAACCCCCTTGGCTCACGTAGAAATCCGGGCATTCAGTACCAGGCGAATGATCTCGGTACGTGTTCGAACTCCCAATTTCCGATAGATACTACTAATATAGTTCCTTACCGTCTGTTCTGCCAGACATACCTTGTCTGCAATGTCTTTAGCGGAAAACCCTTTGGAAAGCAGTACGACAATCTCCCTTTCCTTTGGCGATAGTGCATAGAACCATTCGGGCAAATGAGCTTCCACCGATGCATACATCTGCTGAACCAGTTTCCTGGCCACCTCCGAGGAGACTTGCACTGCCCCATGAATCACTGCCCGTATCGAGGCAATGACTTCTTCCGGAGATGAGTTTTTCAAAAGATACCCGTACGCGCCCGCGCCCAGCGCTTCCCGAATATACTCGTCGTCATCGAAAGTGGTGAGGACCATTACCCGAACCTCAGGATTCTTTTGCAGGATCTGACGGGTAGCCTCTACTCCGTCTAGAATCGGCATCCGGATATCCATCAGTATGATGTCTGGTTTTACAGTATCGGACAACTCTACCGCTTGTTTTCCATCGTAGGCGATTCCGCACACCTCTATGTCTTTGGCTCTCGAACCGAGAACCCTTCCCAAACTGTCGACGAACAACTTTTGATCATCCGCCAAAAGAACCCTGATTTTTTTGCCCACCATTCGACACTCCCTGCAAAGGAAGACTTGCATAGAGGGAAAAACCATGACTTCCACCCCCTATGTGCAGCTCACCCCCTAGCTCACGGACCCGCTCCTGCATTCCTAAAAGCCCAATTCCTTCCTGAGAAACTTTACCGCCTCTCCCGTTATCTATCAAAGACACCTTGAGGCTTTCACCATCTTCATGGAGGTAAATTTCCAGCTGGGTAGCTTGTCCATGCCGTAACGCGTTGGTCATCCCTTCCTGCACAAACCGATAGAGAAAACGGTCTATCTCGTGCCCATACGTTTGACGGGCATTGGAAAAATCTACGGTTACCTTCAGATGGGTCGCTTCCGAAAAGGCCTTCGCTAACCGCAGGATCGAACGAAGATCCAGAGGAGCCTGTTCCGCTTCCATCGATCGCAGAGCTTTGAAGGCCGCACGGGCATCTTCCATGGCGGTTTTGGCTTGATCCCGGGCGTACGTCAAAAGCTGGAGGAAATCCTCCGAACTCCCATCGTACTGTCCTATAGCCTCCTCCATAAGCATACGGATATTTGTCAGGGAGTAACCAATGGTGTCATGAAGCTCCCGGGAAATCCGTTTTCGTTCCTGTAAAAGGGAGGTTTCCACTATAGAATCCGCATATTCCTGAAAACTCACGTTTGCCTTGGTCAGGTTGTGGACCGTTGAGGCAAGCTGATTTAACTGCTTTTGTCCCAACTCGATGGTGGATACTGCCTCTCGTAATCCGATAGCGAGGGAAAGAAATACTACTTCCACCCCACCCATGAAGAGGATTCCGTCCAACTCCGGGCCCCCGATCTGTTTTCTCCATACAAAGGCATCCTGCTGGAGATACACACTGACGCTCACCACGAAAACTCCCATTCCGATACCCGTTCCATACGGGAGGTACGACCCCAGATTGAACAATCCCGCTGCATACAGTAACGTTTCCACGGAGACATCCTGACCCATTGGATACCCCAGCACGAAAGAAGCGCTGAAGAACACGACGAGAGTAACGAACCGCTCTCTGGTTCCGCGAAACACGAACAACAGTACCTGACAGATCAGAACAATCCCGTACAGTACAAGCCCTTGTCTCAAAAAGGAAGGATCCAGCATATCCCAGGGTTTTTTCAGCAAGAAGACGCCCAGCGAGGTGGCTTCTAGCCCAAAGGGTAAAAACGACTGAATCCATCGAACCCACACGAAGGAAGTATACATGAAGTACACTTGTACCGCAAAGTAGGTACACTGAACGTACGGATTTAGGTTTGACGGTTTCCCAGACCCTCTGTATGATCGATTCGATAGGAGGATACATACGATGAAAAGATACGTACAATTGGTAGGATTCGTTCTGATCGCCTTGCTTGCTGCCCCGTCCCTGTTTGCGGGCGGCGCCCAGGAAAAACCGAAGGGGCCTGTGGATCTGAAGTTCTTCTTCCCCGTGCAAGTGGCAGGGCCTCAGGCGAAGTTGATGAGCGAGATCGTAGAGGAGTTCAACAAGGCCCACCCAGACATCAGGGTGGAAGCCGTCTACAGCGGGAACTATGACCAAACCGTTCAAAAAGCTATTACCGCAGCGAAAGGTGGTAACCCGCCCGCTGTGATCGTAGCCACCTCGATTTCCCTGCTGGAGTTCCTGGATCAGGGCCTCATCGAAGATATCGATCAATTCATGGTGGGCTCGGACAAAGGGTTTACCGACGGGTTCTTCCCTGGTTTTATGAAGAACTCCCTGTACAAGGGCAAAGTCTGGAGCGTTCCCTTCCAGAGAAGCATCCCTGCCCTGTACTGGAACAAGAAGCACTTCGCAGAAGTGGGGCTCGATCCTGAAAAACCGCCTCGCACCTGGGACGAGGTGGTAGCATTTTCCGAAAAATTGGTGAAACGAAACGAAAAGGGGGAAACCATCCGGTGGGGATACGAAGACATCACCGAGGATACCTGGACAATTCAGGGTCTGATTCTCCAGGCTGGTGGAACCTATGCCAACGAAGAGGGGACCAAGG
>Ga0308395_1000212_pt1 | contig 51197 bp, 61 predicted proteins | sample Hotspr20SampleP4_FD_202097 | JGI IMG/M metagenome (GOLD analysis project Ga0308395, IMG submission 202097) | Hot spring phototrophic mat microbial communities from Mushroom Spring, Yellowstone National Park, Wyoming, United States - 20050930_P4 ... | reverse complement strand
TGTCCGACAACGGCAGTGAGTTCGAGGCCGACTTCGCCCAGCTCCTCGAGGAGCGCAGCATCAAGCGCTGGTACACCTACCCCAAAAACCCGAAGATGAACGCCCACGCCGAACGATTCAACCGAACAATCCAAGAGTCCTTCGTCGACTACCACGAGGAGTTGCTCTTTACCGACCTTGCGCTCTTTAACCGCAAACTGGCCGACTGGCTGGTCTTCTACAACGCCGAGCGCCCCCACCATTCCCTCAGCCAGCAATCTCCGTTATCATTCCTCCTGAAAGATCAACCCGAGTGCCAAAGGTACTGGACCCATACAGGCTGTTGACAAGAGTGGGGAATTGCCGCATAATGCCGCTTCTTCCGGAGGGGTACCCAAGCGGTCAACGGGAGCAGACTGTAAATCTGCCGGCTTACGCCTTCGTAGGTTCGAATCCTACCCCCTCCACCAGAATGGGACTGGATAGGGCTGCGGGTTTGAGCGGGTGTAGCTCAATGGTAGAGCAGAAGCCTTCCAAGCTTAAGACGGGGGTTCGATTCCCCTCACCCGCTCCAGTCAAAGGGTAGCGTGCCCATGTAGCTCAGTGGCAGAGCACTCCCTTGGTAAGGGAGAGGTCACGTGTTCGATCCACGTCATGGGCACCACACGACATACCAAGCGGCAAAAAGGGGTTAATCGATGGCCAAGGCAAAATTTGAGCGGACGAAGCCGCACGTGAATGTGGGGACGATTGGGCACGTAGACCACGGCAAGACGACGCTGACGGCGGCGATCACCACGGTGCTGGCTAAGCGCTTTGGTGGAGAAGCGAAGAAGTACGACGAGATCGATGCGGCGCCGGAAGAGAAGGCACGCGGGATCACGATCAACACGGCGCACGTGGAATACGAGACGGCCAACCGGCACTACGCGCACGTTGACTGTCCAGGGCACGCCGACTACGTCAAGAACATGATCACGGGTGCGGCGCAGATGGACGGAGCGATTCTGGTGGTATCGGCTGCTGATGGACCGATGCCGCAGACGCGGGAACATATTCTGCTGGCGCGTCAGGTAGGCGTGCCCTACATTGTGGTGTTTCTCAACAAGTGCGACATGGTCGATGACCCGGAGCTACTTGAGCTGGTTGAGATGGAAGTGCGCGACCTGCTCAACCAGTATGGGTTCCCCGGCGATGAGACCCCGATTGTCAAAGGCTCGGCGCTCAAAGCGCTGGAAGGGGATCAGAGCGAGCTGGGCGAACCGGCGATTCTGAAGCTAGCCGAGACGCTCGATAGCTTCATTCCGACGCCGGAGCGCGACATTGACAAGCCGTTCCTGCTGCCGATAGAAGACGTCTTCTCGATCTCTGGACGTGGGACGGTGGTTACTGGCCGAGTTGAGCGTGGAACGGTCAAGGTAGGCGACGAAGTTGAGATTGTTGGGCTGCGGCCGACGCAGAAGACCACGGTCACGGGAGTGGAGATGTTCCGCAAGCTCCTTGACCAAGGGCAAGCTGGGGACAACGTTGGGGTGCTTCTGCGTGGGACCAAGCGCGAAGAGGTCGAGCGGGGACAAGTGCTGGCCAAGCCTGGGACGATCACGCCGCACACCCACTTTGAATGCGAGGTGTATGTGCTGACCAAAGAAGAGGGTGGGCGTCATACGCCGTTTTTCACCAACTACCGGCCGCAGTTTTACTTCCGGACCACCGATGTGACGGGAGCGATTGAGCTGCCGGAAGGGGTAGAGATGGTGATGCCTGGAGACAACGTCAAGCTCACGGTCAAACTCATTGCCCCGATCGCGATGGAAGAAGGACTGCGCTTTGCCATCCGCGAAGGGGGGCGCACCGTTGGCGCCGGTGTGGTCTCTAAGATCATTGAGTGATTCTATCGATCGGTTGCGCGCCAGCGCTGCTGGCGCAGCAGGGGCATAGCTCAATTGGCAGAGCGTCGGTCTCCAAAACCGAAGGTTGGGGGTTCGATTCCCTCTGCCCCTGCCACCAAAAGACGCATCCATGAATATTGCTTACCACCTGCTTGCCGGCTTATCTACTGCTAGCGGGATCGCTGGCTTTTATTATTTCCGCGACTGGCCGGGGATCGCTCGGGCAATGCTGGTTGTCGTCGGTGTGGTTCTGGCCGCGGGGCTCCTCTTGCGGACCGAAAGGGGCAAGGAGTTTCTCGCCTTTGTCCAGTCCTCACTTGCCGAGGTGCGCAAGGTGGTTTGGCCAACCCGCAAGGAGACGACGCAGGCAACGCTTGTCGTTTTTGCCTTTGTCGTCACGCTGGCCATCTTCATGTGGTTGGTCGATAAAACCTTGGAGTGGGTACTGTACGGTTTTTTGCTGGGGTGGAAGTAATGGCCAAACGCTGGTATGTCGTGCAAGCGCACTCCGGGTTCGAGAAGCAGGTGCAGAAGGCGCTGCAAGAGCGCATTGAGCGCGCCGGGCTGCAGGAGCAGTTCGGTCGGATCCTCGTTCCGGTGGAAAAGGTGGTCGAACTGCGCGGCGGCGTGAAACGCGAGGCTGAGCGCAAGTTTTTCCCGGGCTATCTCCTGGTCGAGATGGAGATGAATGACGATACCTGGCACCTGGTGAAGTCGCTTCCCAGAGTCAGCGGTTTCGTCGGCGGAACGCCAACCAAGCCTGCCCCGCTCTCGGATCGCGAAGCCGAGGCGCTGCTTGCCCAGATGGACGCGGGGGGGGCCCGGCCTAAACCACGGATCGTCTTCGAAATTGGCGAGACGGTGCGAGTCAAGGAGGGGCCATTTGCCGATTTCATGGGGACGGTCGAAGCGGTCGATTACGAAAAGAGCCGGTTATCGGTAGCGGTTTCGATTTTTGGCCGGTCTACGCCGGTCCAGTTGGAATTCTCTCAGGTCGAAAAGGTCTGAGAGGTGCTTTGAGGAGCAGCGTTTCCGCTGCGTTTGTACTCATCCAGTAAGGAGCTGTCATGGCCAAGAAAATCATCGGCTATATCAAGCTGCAGGTTCCTGCAGGTAAAGCCAACCCCAGTCCTCCCATTGGCCCGGCGCTGGGTCAGCGTGGCTTGAATATTATGCAGTTTTGCAAAGAGTTCAATGCCAAGACGCAAAACTTAGAGCCCGGTTTGCCGATTCCGGTGATCATCACCGCCTATTCGGACAAGTCGTTTACCTTCGTGATGAAGACGCCGCCGGCGACCGTCCTCATCAAGAAGGCGCTGAAGATCGAAAAGGGTTCGTCCAAACCACACCTGGACAAAGTAGGCCGAATCACCCGGGCGCAGCTTGAAGAGATTGCCAAAACCAAGATGCCTGATCTCACCGCTGCTGATATGGAGGCCGCTGTTCGGACCATCGCCGGTTCGGCGCGCTCGATGGGTGTCGATGTGGAGGGGGTGTGAGATGGCCAAAGTGAGCAAACGGATGCAGGCGCTGCGGCAAAAGGTTGATCGCAATCGTCTCTATGCTCTGGATGAGGCATTGGCGTTGGCCAAAGAGACGGCGCAGGCGAAATTCGACGAATCGGTTGATATGGCGATCAACCTTGGCGTAGACCCACGCAAATCAGATCAGGTGGTGCGGGGCGCGGTCGTGCTGCCGGCCGGCACAGGAAAGAAGGTGCGCGTTGCTGTCTTTGCCCAAGGGGCCAAAGCCGAAGAGGCGCGCGCTGCCGGAGCCGACCTTGTTGGGTTTGAGGATCTTGCCGACCAGGTCAAGGCGGGCCAGCTCGATTTCGACGTGGTGATCGCTACCCCGGACTCTATGCGCTTGGTTGGCCAGCTTGGTCAAATCTTGGGGCCGCGCGGCCTGATGCCAAACCCGAAAGTGGGGACGGTTACGATGGATATCGCCACTGCGGTCAAGAACGCCAAAGCGGGCCAGGTACAGTTTCGTACCGATAAGAACGGGATTATCCACGCCTCGATCGGCCGTGCCTCGTTCCCAGTGGAGGCGTTAAAGCAAAATGCTGTCGCGTTAATCGACGCGCTGCAGCGCGCTAAGCCGCAGGCAGCCAAGGGGACCTACTTTAAGAAGATGGCGGTCTCCAGCACGATGGGGGTTGGCATCAAGGTCGACCCGCAAAGCGCGCTTGCCCAGGCTCAGGCGTAAACAAGAACTTTGGGCCGCTGCCTGGCGTTTGGGCAGCGGGTTATCAAAGACCGCTGGGGGGAGCTCCTTAAACGCGGCAACACCGCACCCAGCGTAGATGGCGTCACCCGAAGCAGGAGTCCGCTCCTGATTGAAGGCCGCCGTAACCGTTCTGGAAACAGAGCGTTGCTAGTGGAGGTGAACCTTGGCACTCAAGCTGGAAGAGAAGCAGGCAATCGTTGCCGAAGTCGCTGCCCAGGTGGCAGGGGCTGGCGCAATCGTATTTGCCGAGTACCGTGGTCTCACCGTCGCGGAGATGACCGACCTGCGCCGCAAGGCGCGCGAGGCGGGCGTCTATCTGCATGTGCTCAAAAACACCCTGGTTCGCCGAGCGATTGCTGGTACGGCTTTTGCTGGCGTTGGGGATCGGCTGGTTGGGCCGCTGATCTTTGCGATCGCTGCCGATCCAGTTGCTCCAGCCAAGGTGTTGGTCGAGTTTGCCAAGAGTGTCGATAAGCTGGTGGTCAAAGGGGGGGCGATGCCCGGCACCGTCCTCGACGCAGAAGGGGTCAAAGCCTTGGCCAGCATGCCTGGTCGCCAGGAACTCTTGGCTACTCTCATTGGAACCATGCAGGCACCGATCGCCAAATTTGTCCGAACGCTCAACGAGGTGCCGAGCAAGTTCGTCCGGACGTTGGCAGCGGTTCGCGACGCCAAAGAGGCTGCGTAATTCCCTATCTTTTGGTAACAGGCATTCATTCAGGAGTCAACTATGTCGATGAACAAAGAGCAAATTCTGGAAGCGATCGCCAACATGACCGTGCTCGAACTCTCCGAGCTCATTAAGGCGATGGAAGAGAAGTTTGGCGTCTCCGCCGCTGCGGCGGTAGCCGTGGCTGCGGCTCCCGTGGCCGCTGGTGCTGGCGCTGCGGCTCCGGCAGCCGAAGAGAAGACCGAATTCGACGTCGTGCTTGTCGAAGCTGGGGCCAAGAAGGTTGAAGTGATCAAGGTGGTCCGTGCGGCTACCGGCTTGGGTCTGAAAGAGGCCAAGGACCTCGTCGACGGTGCGCCCAAGACGGTCAAAGAGGGCGTCTCCAAAGAGGAGGCCGAAAAGCTCAAAAAAGAGCTCGAAGCAGCTGGCGCCAAGGTCGAACTCAAATAATCGACCAAGCAGCAAGCAAAGGGCTGGCGCCTTTAGGCGTCGGCCTTTTGCCATTGGTGCGGAGTCAGCACCCAGGGGCGGAGCGTTCCGCTCCTGCGTCTTGATTCCTAACGCGCGCACTCTTTGGAGCACACATGGCGTACTCGTATACAGAACGCAAGCGTTTGCGCAAGAACTTCGCCAAACGTAAGCCCGTGTTGGATGTTCCCTTCTTGCTTGCTACCCAGATCGACTCTTATCATGAATTCCTGCAGCTTGACGTTCCGCCTACGGAACGGCGTAACGTCGGGCTGCAAGCGGCGTTTAACGCCATCTTCCCGATCGTTTCGGTCAATAACAACGCCCGGCTGGAGTTTCTCTACTATACGGTGGGCGAACCGCAGTTCGATGTCCGTGAGTGTCAGCTCCGCGGTCTGACCTATTGTGCGCCCGTTCGCGCCCGTGTTCGGCTGGTGATCCTCGATAAGGCCACTCAGTACCAAACGATCAAGGAGGCGCGTGAACAAGAGGTTTTCATGGGCGAGATCCCGTTGATGACCGACAAAGGTTCGTTCATCATCAACGGCACCGAACGGGTCATCGTCTCACAGCTTCATCGCTCACCAGGGGTCTTTTTCGAACACGACAAAGGCAAAACCCACTCCTCCGGCAAGCTCCTCTTTTCGGCGCGGATCATTCCTTACCGCGGTTCGTGGATCGATTTCGAGTTCGACCCGAAGGATTGCCTCTTTTTCCGCATCGACCGTCGGCGCAAGATGCCAGTGACGATCCTGCTGCGGGCGTTGGGGATGAGCAACGAGGAGATGCTCACCTTCTTTCACGATCTGGAGACGTTCCGCATCGAAAATGGCCAATTCGTCTATTGCTTCGACCCGGAACAGCTCAAAGGGGAGGTGGCACGGCTGGAGATCCGCGACCAAGATGGTCGCGTAATTGTTGCCCGCGACAAACGCATCACTACCCGCCAGGTGCGTGACCTTAAGAAGGCGGGGATCGACCGGGTGGTTGTTGACGACGAGTTTCTCTTTGGTCGGATCATCGCCCGCAACCTCGTCGATCCAGAGACGGGTGAGGTGATCGCCAAGGCCAACGACGAGATTACCGAAAGCGTGCTCGAACGGCTGCGCGAGTCGTCGCTCACTCAGTTTGAAACGCTCTTTGTCAACGAGCTGGATCGCGGTGCCTATCTATCGCAGACATTGCGCCTTGATGATACCCAGGATGCCTGGCAGGCCAAGGTGGCGATCTACAGGATGATGCGCCCAGGCGAGCCGCCAACGGAACAGGCGGTAGAGCAGCTTTGGGAGGGGCTCTTCCGTTCGCTTGAACGTTACGACCTCTCAGCAGTGGGCCGAATGAAGTTCAATAGCCGCGCCTACCCGCCGGTTGATGCGCTCGACCCCGCCTCGCCTAACTGGGTCAAGCGCTTCTTTAGCCAGGTCGCCCCTAAAGGAGAAGAGGGGCCGATGACCCTCACTGATGAGGATATCCTGGCCGTGCTGGCGATCCTTATCGAGCTGCGCAACGGCCACGGTGAGGTCGACGACATCGATCACCTGGGTAACCGCCGCGTGCGCAGTGTCGGGGAGCTTACCGAAAACCAGTTCCGTGCTGGCCTGGCTCGCGTCGAGCGGGCCGTCAAAGAGCGTCTGGTTCACGCCGAGAGCGAAAACCTGATGCCGCACGACTTGATCAACGCCAAACCGATCTCGGCAGCGATCAAAGAGTTCTTCGGCTCCTCGCAACTATCGCAATTTATGGATCAGACCAACCCGCTGTCGGAGATCACCCACAAGCGGCGGGTATCAGCGCTTGGCCCGGGCGGGCTGACCCGCGACCGCGCTGGGTTCGAGGTGCGCGATGTCCATCCCACCCACTACGGCCGCCTCTGCCCGATCGAAACGCCAGAAGGGCCCAACATCGGTCTGATTAACTCGCTTGCCGTCTATGCCCGGACCAACCGCTACGGTTTCATTGAAACCCCTTATCGTAAGGTGGTCGATGGCCGGGTGACCGACGAAGTGGTCTATATGTCGGCAATTGAAGAGGCTAAGTATGTGATTGCCCAAGCCAACTCGGAGGTTGGCCCCGATGGGCGGCTTCTGGGTTCGCTCATCTCCTGCCGGCAAAAGGGCGAATTCGTGCTTGTGCCGCCAGAAGTGGTGCAGTACATGGATGTTGCACCGCAGCAGATCATTTCGGTGGCCGCCTCGCTCATTCCGTTCCTTGAACATGACGACGCCAACCGCGCGCTGATGGGGGCCAACATGCAGCGCCAGGCCGTTCCGTGCCTGCGCCCGGAGAAGCCGTTGGTCGGAACTGGCCTGGAACGGATCGCGGCCAAGGATTCGGGTACGGTCGTCGTGGCCCGCCGAGGCGGGGTGGTCGACTATGTCGATGCCAAGCGGATCGTTGTCAAAGTCAATGACGCCGAAACGCAGCCAGGGGAAGTAGGGGTCGATATCTACAACCTGGTGAAATTTCAGCGCTCGAACCAAAATACCAACATCAGCCAGCGGCCGATCGTCCAGAAGGGCGACCGCATCGAAGCAGGCGACGTGATCGCTGATGGCGCTTCGACCGACCTGGGCGAGCTGGCGCTGGGCCAGAACATGTTGGTCGCCTTCATGCCCTGGAACGGCTATAACTTCGAAGACTCGATCCTAATCTCCGAGCGGGTGGTGGCCGAAGACCGCTACACCTCGATCCATATCGAAGAGCTGACGGTGGTTGCCCGCGACACAAAACTGGGTCCGGAAGAGATCACCCGCGATATCGCTTCGCTTGGCGAGGCACAGCTCGCTCGGCTCGATGAGTGCGGCATTATCCACATTGGTGCCGAAGTGAAGGCGGGCGATGTCCTGGTTGGGAAAGTTACCCCGAAAGGAGAGGCTCAGCTCACCCCCGAAGAGAAGCTGCTGCGGGCGATCTTTGGCGAGAAGGCTTCCGACGTCAAGGATACCTCGCTGCGTGTTCCCACTGGGATGAGTGGGACGGTGATCGACGTGCTCGTCTTTACCCGCGAAGGAATCGAGCGTGACAAGCGGGCGCAGTCGATTATCGACGAACAGTTGCGCGGCTACCGCAAAGACCTTAACGACCAGCTGCGCATCTTTGAGCGCGACGCCTTCGAACGGCTGCGCCGGCTGCTGGTTGGTCAAGTAGTTGCTGGCGGTCCGAAGCAGCTTGCGAAGGGAGCGGTGGTGACCGAGGAGTACCTCGATTCCCTCGAACCCTACCACTGGTTCGACATCCGCGTCGAAGACGAGTCGGTGGCCCAGCAACTTGAGGCGGTGCGCGAGGGGTTGGACAAAACGCGTAAAGCCTTTGATGAAGCCTTTGAGCACAAACGGAAAAAGCTCACCCAGGGCGACGAGCTCCCGCCGGGGGTGCTCAAGATGGTCAAGGTCTATCTCGCCGTCAAGCGCCGGCTGCAGCCGGGGGACAAGATGGCCGGACGCCACGGGAACAAGGGGGTGGTCTCGAAGATTGCCCCTGTGGAAGATATGCCCTTTATGGCCGATGGAACACCGGTTGATATCGTCCTTAATCCCCTAGGGGTGCCGTCACGGATGAACATCGGCCAAATCCTTGAAACCCACCTGGGCCGGGCAGCACGGGCCTTGGGGGATCGCATCGCCGAGATGCTCCGGCGTCAGGCGAATATGGCCGAGCTGCGTGAATTCCTTGATAAGGTCTACAACCAGCGTGGCCAAAAGGAGGCGCTCGATCGCCTCAGCGATGAGCAGATCCGCGAGTTGGCCCAGAACTTGACCCGCGGGGTTCCTTTTGCCTCTCCGGCGTTTGAAGGGGCAAGCGAAGCGGACATCGCAGCGATGTTCCAGCTGGCCGGGATTGAGGGAACAGAACAGGTGACGCTCTATGACGGGCGCACCGGCGAACCGTTCGATCGTCCGGTGACGGTAGGGTACAAACATATGCTCAAACTGCACCACTTGGTCGATGACAAGATGCACGCCCGCTCCACCGGTCCCTACTCGTTGGTGACGCAGCAGCCGCTTGGCGGGAAAGCGCAGTTTGGGGGTCAGCGCTTTGGTGAGATGGAGGTCTGGGCGCTTGAAGCTTACGGTGCTGCCTACACTTTGCAGGAGATGCTTACCGTCAAGTCAGACGACGTGACCGGACGGACCAAGATGTATGAGAGCATCGTGCGCGGTGACTACCGCTTCGTTGCTGGGATGCCCGAATCGTTCAACGTGCTCCTAAAGGAGATCCGGTCGCTGGCGATCGACATCGACCTCGAGCGCAATTGAGTCAAACGGAGGCGCTATGAATAACCTGTTGGCCAATCTCTTTCGGCAGAGCATCGACAACCCCACCGAGTTCGATGCGATCACCATCGGTATCGCTTCCCCGGAGAAGATCCGCAGCTGGTCCTACGGCGAGGTGAAAAAGCCAGAGACAATCAACTACCGCACCTTCAAACCGGAGCGCGACGGCCTCTTTTGCGCCAAGATCTTTGGGCCGATCAAGGATTACGAGTGCCTGTGCGGCAAGTACCGACGGCTGAAGTTTCGCGGCGTCATCTGCGAAAAGTGCGGTGTCGAGGTGACCGTTTCGCGGGTCCGCCGTGAGCGGATGGGCCACATCGAACTGGCCGCTCCGGTGTCGCACATCTGGTTCCTGAAGAGCCTGCCAAGCCGGCTTGGCCTGGTACTCGATATGACCTTACGCGATATCGAGCGGGTGCTCTACTACGAAGCCTATGTGGTGATCGATCCTGGTCTGACTCCGCTGATGCGCGGCCAGATCATGTCTGAGGAGAGCTACCACCAAGCCTATGAGGCATACGCTGGCGATTTCCACGCCATGATGGGGGCCGAGGGGATCCGAGAGCTGCTGCGCACGCTTGACCTTAAGCGCGAAATCGAGAAGCTGCGCAGCGAGCTGGAGAGCACCACTTCGGACACCAAAATCAAGAAGATCACTAAACGCCTCAAGGTGCTGGAGGCGTTTCAACGTTCGGGGATGAAACCGGAGTGGATGATCATGGACGTCATCCCGGTGTTGCCCCCCGACCTTCGCCCACTTGTGCCGCTTGACGGTGGCCGGTTCGCTACTTCTGATCTCAACGATCTCTACCGCCGGGTGATCAACCGCAACAACCGGTTGCGTCGCCTCCTCGAACTCAAAGCCCCCGAGATCATCGTCCGTAACGAAAAGCGGATGCTTCAAGAGGCGGTCGATTCGCTCTTTGACAACGGGCGGCGCGGCAAAGCGATGACCGGTCCCAACAAGCGGCCGCTGAAGTCGCTCGCTGACATGATCAAGGGCAAGGGCGGTCGGTTCCGGCAGAACCTGCTTGGGAAGCGCGTCGACTACTCCGGGCGGTCGGTGATCGTTGTCGGTCCTGAACTCAAGTTGCACCAGTGCGGTTTGCCCAAGCTCATGGCGCTCGAGCTCTTCAAACCCTTTATCTACCACAAGCTGGAAGCGCTGGGGTATTGCACCACGATCAAGCAAGCCAAGCGCATGGTCGAGAACCAGGAGCCGGTCGTCTGGGATCTTCTTGAGGAGGTGATCCATGAGCACCCGGTGTTGCTAAACCGTGCCCCGACGCTGCACCGGCTGGGGATTCAGGCCTTTGAGCCGGTGCTCATCGAAGGCAAGGCGATCCAGCTCCATCCGCTGGTGTGCACGGCGTTTAACGCCGACTTCGACGGCGACCAGATGGCCGTGCACGTGCCGCTGTCGCTCGAAGCACAGGTGGAAGCGCGTACGCTGATGATGAGCTCGAACAATATCCTCTCCCCAGCCAACGGCGATCCAATCATCGTGCCGTCGCAGGATATCGTCCTCGGGCTCTACTATGCCACCCGCGAAGCAGTGGGAGCCAAGGGCGAGGGGATGCGCTTTGCCGATGTTGCCGAAGTGCGCCGGGCGTGGGAGCAGGGGGTGGTGAGCTTACACGCCAAGGTGACGGTGCGGATCACCGAATACGACTTTGACGCAGCGGGCGAACCGACCATTGCCCGGACGGAGCGCCGCGAAACGACGGTGGGCCGGGCGCTTCTTTCTGAGATCTTGCCTAAGGGGCTCCCCTTTTCGGCGATCGATCGACCGCTCAAGAAAAAGGCAATCTCCCAGCTTATCAACCAAGCCTATCGGCGCTGCGGTTTGAAGGCCACGGTGATCTTTGCTGACCAGCTGATGAACTGGGGGTTCAAACTCTCAACGCGGGGCGGTTTGTCGATCGCCATCAAGGACATGCTGATCCCGCCGCAGAAAGAGGCGATCATTGCCGAAGCGGAAGAGGCGGTGAGGGAGATTGCCCAGCAGTATGCTTCCGGTCTGGTGACGTCAACCGAGCGCTACAACAAAGTGGTTGATATCTGGGGGCGTGCCTCCGACCAGGTGGCCAAGGCGCTGATGGAGCAGCTCTCCAAAGAGCAGGTGATCCTTCCCAACGGCGAAACTGTTGAGCAGGAGTCGTTTAACTCGATCTACATGATGGCCGACTCGGGCGCAAGGGGTTCAGCGGCACAGATCCGTCAGCTTGCTGGGATGCGCGGCCTGATGGCCAAACCCGACGGCTCGATCATCGAGACCCCGATTACCACCAACTTCCGCGAGGGGTTAAACGTTCTGCAGTACTTTATCTCCACCCACGGGGCCCGCAAAGGGTTGGCCGATACCGCACTCAAGACGGCCAACTCTGGCTACCTCACCCGCAGGCTGGTCGATGTTACGCAAGACCTGGTGATAACCGAGGAGGATTGCGGAACAAGCGACGGCTTCTACATGAAAGCGCTCATCGAAGGGGGCGAGGTGATTGAGGCGCTGCGCGACCGGATCCTTGGGCGGGTGGCTGCTGAGGATATTATCGACCCCGACACCCGTGCCACGTTGATTCCAGCGGGGACGCTGCTGGATGAGACACTTGTCGATCTCATCGACGAGAAGGGAATAGATGAAGTCAAGGTGCGCAGCCCGCTGACATGCGCCACCCACTATGGCGTCTGCGCCAAGTGCTACGGCCGCGATCTCGGCCGCGGCGGATTGGTCAACGTCGGCGAGGCAGTTGGGGTCATTGCTGCGCAGTCGATCGGCGAGCCAGGAACCCAGCTCACCATGCGTACTTTCCACGTCGGGGGGGCAGCATCGCGGGCGGTTGCCGCCAGCAGCATCGAGGCCAAAGTGGGCGGGCTGATCCGCTTTTCGACCAACATGCGCTTTATCACCCGCACCGATGGGGAGAAGATCGTCACGGCTCGGGCGGCCGAAGTGCAGCTCGTCGACGACAACGGTCGCGAGCGCGAGCGGCACAAGGTTCCCTATGGCGCGATCCTGCTCATCAGCGAGGGACAAGCGGTTACTCCCGGAACGAAGCTGGCCAGCTGGGATCCCCATACCCGGCCAATCATCAGCGAATATGGCGGTACGATCCGCTTCGAGAACGTCGTCGAAGGGGTGACCGTTGCCAAACAGGTCGATGAGGTAACGGGGCTATCGACGCTGGTTGTGATCGATGCCAAACAGCGCGGAGCCTCGAAAGTGGGGCGGCCGTCGGTTCAGCTCATCGATGAGCAGGGCAACCTCGTGACCATCCCAGGGACCGAGACCCCCTTCCTGATCACCTTCCCCGTGGGAGCGATCATCACCGTGCGCGATGGCCAGCAGGTCAGCGCAGGCGAGGTGCTGGCCCGTATCCCGCAGGAATCGGCCAAGACTCGCGACATTACCGGCGGGTTGCCGCGGGTGGCGGAACTCTTCGAAGCACGCGAACCCAAGGATGCCGGGATGCTTGCTGAGGTGACCGGAACCGTCTCCTTTGGCAAGGAGACCAAGGGCAAGCACCGGCTTATCCTGACCGAGCCCGATGGCACCCAGCACGAGTTCCTGATCCCGAAGGAGAAACATCTGCTCGTGCACGACGGGCAGGTGGTAAACCGGGGCGAATTGATCGTCGACGGTCCGGTAAACCCGCACGATATTCTCCGACTGCAGGGGATCGAGGCGTTAGCCCGCTACATCATCGACGAGGTTCAGGATGTTTACCGGTTGCAGGGGGTACGGATCAATGACAAGCACATTGAGGTAGTTGTGCGGCAGATGCTGCGTCGGGTGGTGATTACCGATCCCGGTGACTCATCCTTCCTGCCCGAAGAGCAGGTGGAACGCTCCGATGTACTCATTGAAAACGAACGGTTGATCAAAGAGGGGAAAGTGCCGGCGCAGTATGCCAACCTTCTCCTTGGGATCACCAAGGCGTCGCTGTCGACCGACTCGTTCATTTCGGCCGCCTCGTTCCAAGAGACAACCCGGGTGCTGACCGAAGCAGCGATCATGGGCAAGCGCGACGAACTGCGCGGATTGAAAGAGAACGTCATCGTCGGGCGCTTGATCCCAGCCGGGACCGGCCTTGCCCACCACCGCGCGCGCCGTCGGCGCAGCCGCATCGAAAGCGCCGAAGCAGCATGGAACGAGTTGACCCGCGAAGAGGCAGAAGGTTGAGGAAAAGTCCCCTGCCGTTGACGGAGGGGCTCTTCCATTGTATGATTCAAGGTTTTAGTGTCGGGCCAATCGAAGTCTGACGGAATATTGGAGAGCTAAAAGATGCCAACCATCAACCAGCTGGTGCGTCATCCGCGCAAGACTGCGCCAGAAAAGAGCAAAGTGCCAGCGCTGCAGGGCTGCCCCCAGAAGCGGGGAGTATGCACGCGCGTCTATACCACAACGCCCAAGAAGCCGAACTCGGCACTGCGCAAAGTGGCCAAGGTTCGTCTGACCAATGGCTATGAGGTGATCTCCTATATCGGCGGGGAGGGCCACAACCTGCAAGAGCACTCGGTGGTTCTGATTCGTGGCGGCCGGGTGAAAGACCTTCCAGGGGTGCGCTACCATATCGTCCGCGGTTCCCTTGATCTGCAAGGGGTTAAGGATCGCAAGCAGGGCCGCTCCAAATATGGCGCCAAACGGCCGAAGCCGGGTGCTGCGCCTGCTGCTGCTGGCAAGAAAAAGTAACGGTAAAAGGAAGAGCAAATGCCGCGTCGTCGCGAAGTTCCCAAACGTGAGATTTTGCCCGATCCAAAGTTTGGCAATGTCCTCGTCTCCAAATTCGTCAATGTCATCATGGTCTCGGGCAAGAAGTCGGTAGCCGAGCGGATCGTCTATGGGGCCTTTGAAATCATCGCCAGCAAGAGCAAAAAGGATCCGCTTGAACTTTTTGCTGCGGCTGTTGAGAATGTCAAGCCTGTTGTCGAAGTCAAGTCACGCCGGGTGGGTGGAGCAAACTACCAAGTGCCTGTCGAGGTGCGTCCCAGCCGGCAAGTAGCGCTCTCGATGCGCTGGCTGCGCGAAGCCGCGCGCAAGCGCTCAGAAAAGACAATGGCCCAGCGTCTGGCGGCGGAACTGATGGAAGCGGCGGAGGGGCGCGGTGGCGCGATGAAGAAACGCGACGAAGTCCACCGGATGGCCGAAGCGAACAAGGCCTTTGCCCACTTCCGCTTCTGATCGGCGCATCCGCACCAGCAGCCCTCAGCTGAGGGCTTTTCTCCTTTGTTGAAAGGAATTGACCGTGGCACGCAAAACGCCAATCGAACGATACCGTAACATCGGGATCTCAGCGCACATTGACGCTGGGAAAACGACGACGACCGAACGGATCCTCTACTATACCGGGGTGAACCACAAAATCGGTGAGGTTCATGATGGGACTGCCACCATGGACTGGATGGAGCAGGAGCAGGAGCGGGGGATCACCATCACCTCGGCGGCAACCACCTGCTTCTGGCGCGGCATGGACATGCAGTTCCCAGAGCACCGCTTCAACATCATCGACACCCCAGGACACGTCGACTTCACGATCGAAGTAGAGCGCTCAATGCGCGTGCTCGATGGTGCCTGTATGGTCTACTGCGCTGTTGGTGGAGTGCAGCCGCAGTCGGAAACTGTTTGGCGCCAGGCCGAAAAATACCGCGTCCCGCGGCTGGCCTTCGTGAACAAGATGGACCGGCAAGGAGCCAACTTCTTTCGCGTCTATGAGCAGATGCGTGAGCGGCTCAAGGCCAATCCCGTGCCGATCGTCATTCCGATCGGTGCAGAGGAGCACTTTGTTGGGGTCGTTGACCTCATCAAAATGAAAGCGATCCATTGGGACGAGGCTTCGCAGGGGACCAAATTCGAGTACTACGATATCCCTGCTGAATTGCGCGCCCAGGCCGAAGAGTGGCGCGAGAAGATGGTCGAGGCGGCAGCCGAGGCCAATGAAGAGTTGATGAACACCTATCTCGAAACGGGGGAACTTTCTGAGGCGCAGATTGTTGCCGGCTTGCGCCAGCGTACCATCGCCTGTGAAATCCAGCCCATGCTCTGCGGTTCTGCGTTCAAGAACAAAGGGGTGCAGCGCATGCTCGATGCTGTGGTCGAGTTTCTCCCATCGCCGGTCGATATTCCGCCGGTGCAAGGGACCGACCTCGATGGCAACCATGCGGAGCGGATGGCAAGCGATGATGCGCCCTTCTGTGCGTTGGCTTTCAAGCTGATGTCCGACCCCTATGTTGGACAATTGACCTTCCTGCGTGTCTATTCGGGCGTGCTTACCTCGGGGGACACGGTTCTTAATTCCAACAAAAACAAGAAAGAGCGGATTGGGCGGCTTCTGCAGATGCATGCCAACCAGCGCAACGAGATCAAAGAGGTGCGAGCTGGCGACATCGCGGCTGCAGTGGGTCTAAAAGAGGTGATCACCGGTGAGACCCTCTGCGACCCGGCAGCGCCGATCAAGCTCGAGTCGATGCAGTTTCCTGAGCCGGTCATCCACGTGGCCGTCGAGCCAAAATCGAAGGCCGACCAGGAGAAGATGGGGATTGCCCTGCAACGGCTCGCTATGGAGGATCCCTCCTTCCGTGTCCGGACCGATGAAGAGTCGGGCCAGACGATCATCTCGGGAATGGGTGAGCTGCACCTGGAGATCATTGTCGATCGGATGCGCCGCGAATTCAACGTCGAAGCCAACGTTGGGGCGCCTCAGGTGGCCTACCGCGAAGCGATTCGCAAGAGCGTCGAGCAGGAAGGGAAGTTCATCAAGCAGACCGGTGGCCGCGGGCAGTACGGTCACGTCTGGATTCGCCTTGAACCCAACGAGCCCGGCAAGGGCTACGAATTTATCGACGCGATCAAGGGTGGGGTTGTTCCGCGCGAATACATCCCGGCCGTCGACAAGGGGATCCAAGAGGCTTCCCAGTCGGGCGTGTTGGCTGGGTATCCGGTCGTCGATTTCAAGGTCACCCTCTTTGATGGTTCCTACCACGAGGTCGACTCCAACGAAAATGCCTTCCGTATGGCTGCGTCGATTGCATTTAAAGACGCGATGCGTAAAGCCGACCCGGTGCTTCTTGAGCCGATGATGGCCGTTGAAGTCGAGACCCCTGAAGAGTTTATGGGCAACGTGATGGGTGACCTCTCTGCTCGGCGTGGGATCGTTCAGGGGATGGAGGATCTGCCCGGCGGGATGAAGGTGGTTCGCGCCGAGGTGCCGCTTGCTGAGATGTTCGGCTATGCCACCCAGCTCCGTTCGCTCACTCAAGGGCGGGCTACCTACTCGATGGAGTTCAAGCACTACGCCGAGGCACCGCGTCACGTGGCGGAGACGGTGATTAGCAGCCGCAAGTAATTGGTTTTTCAGATAGCGCAAAGGAGTAACAAAAATGGCCAAGGCAAAATTTGAGCGGACGAAGCCGCACGTGAATGTGGGGACGATTGGGCACGTAGACCACGGCAAGACGACGCTGACGGCGGCGATCACCACGGTGCTGGCTAAGCGCTTTGGTGGAGAAGCGAAGAAGTACGACGAGATCGATGCGGCGCCGGAAGAGAAGGCACGCGGGATCACGATCAACACGGCGCACGTGGAATACGAGACGGCCAACCGGCACTACGCGCACGTTGACTGTCCAGGGCACGCCGACTACGTCAAGAACATGATCACGGGTGCGGCGCAGATGGACGGAGCGATTCTGGTGGTATCGGCTGCTGATGGACCGATGCCGCAGACGCGGGAACATATTCTGCTGGCGCGTCAGGTAGGCGTGCCCTACATTGTGGTGTTTCTCAACAAGTGCGACATGGTCGATGACCCGGAGCTACTTGAGCTGGTTGAGATGGAAGTGCGCGACCTGCTCAACCAGTATGGGTTCCCCGGCGATGAGACCCCGATTGTCAAAGGCTCGGCGCTCAAAGCGCTGGAAGGGGATCAGAGCGAGCTGGGCGAACCGGCGATTCTGAAGCTAGCCGAGACGCTCGATAGCTTCATTCCGACGCCGGAGCGCGACATTGACAAGCCGTTCCTGCTGCCGATAGAAGACGTCTTCTCGATCTCTGGACGTGGGACGGTGGTTACTGGCCGAGTTGAGCGTGGAACGGTCAAGGTAGGCGACGAAGTTGAGATTGTTGGGCTGCGGCCGACGCAGAAGACCACGGTCACGGGAGTGGAGATGTTCCGCAAGCTCCTTGACCAAGGGCAAGCTGGGGACAACGTTGGGGTGCTTCTGCGTGGGACCAAGCGCGAAGAGGTCGAGCGGGGACAAGTGCTGGCCAAGCCTGGGACGATCACGCCGCACACCCACTTTGAATGCGAGGTGTATGTGCTGACCAAAGAAGAGGGTGGGCGTCATACGCCGTTTTTCACCAACTACCGGCCGCAGTTTTACTTCCGGACCACCGATGTGACGGGAGCGATTGAGCTGCCGGAAGGGGTAGAGATGGTGATGCCTGGAGACAACGTCAAGCTCACGGTCAAACTCATTGCCCCGATCGCGATGGAAGAAGGACTGCGCTTTGCCATCCGCGAAGGGGGGCGCACCGTTGGCGCCGGTGTGGTCTCTAAGATCATTGAGTAACCGATCCCCTGTGCTAGAATGGCGCCCCTCACTGCGGTGAGGGGCTCTTTTGTTCTTTGAGGAATGTCGCTATGAAAAGCCAAAAAATCCGCATCCGCCTAAAAGCGTTTGACTATCGCTTAATCGACCTCTCGGCGCAGCAGATTGTTGATGCCGTCAAGCGCACTGGGGTGGTGGTCCGTGGCCCGGTTCCGTTGCCGACCAAAATTGAGCGATTTAACGTTCTACGCTCGCCGCACGTGAACAAGAAGTCGATGGATCAATTCGAGATTCGCACGCACCTGCGGCTCCTTGATATCGTCGATCCCACAGACAAAACGGTCGACGCCCTCTCTAAGCTCGATCTTCCTGCTGGGGTAGACGTCGACATCAAGCTTCTGTAAATCTGGGCACGATTTTGCTATAATGCTTAGCTCTTTTGCAGAGCCCTTTTTGTGGACAACCTCCGGTCAATCGTAACCGGAAGAGGAGAAAGAAGATGACACTAGGCCTTGTGGCGCGCAAGGTCGGCATGTCGCGCATCTTTGCCGAGGACGGGACCAGCATCCCGGTCACGGTATTGGCGGCAGCCGGCAATCGCGTGGTACAGATCAAAACGCCTGAAACCGATGGTTATGCGGCGCTGCAGGTGGGGTTCGGAGAACGCCGCCCGGTGCGGGTGACGAAGCCTTTGGCAGGGCATTTTGCCAAAGCGGGGGTTACCCCTGCTAAACTCCTGCGCGAGTTTCGCGTGGCGCCCGAACTCCTTTCCCAGTATCGGCCGGGAGATCAACTCTCGGTTACGCTCTTTACTGTCGGACAAAAGGTTGATGTCACTGGGCGCTCGATTGGTAAGGGTTTTGCTGGAGCGATCAAGCGGCATAACTTTAGCTCCAACCGCGCTTCGCACGGTAACTCGATCACGACCAATGCGCCAGGCTCGATTGGGATGGCTCAAGATCCTGGCCGCGTTTTTCCCGGGAAACGGATGGCTGGCCATCTGGGTGACGAAACAGTGACCGTGCAGAATCTGGAAGTGGTGCGCATCGATGAGGCGCGTCAGTTGATCTGGGTCAAGGGCGCGGTCCCTGGTGCCAATGGGCGCGAGGTGATCGTTCGTCCCGCTGTCAAGGCCAAAGGCTAAGCGAGGCGACGATGGAACTGAAACTACTGAATCAAAACGGGCAGGTTGTCGGAGCGCTGCCGGTTTCTGATGCCCTTTTTGCCCGGCCGTTTAACGAGCCGCTCGTGCACCAAGTGGTGGTTGCTTATATGGCCAACGCCCGGCAAGGGACAAGGGCACAGAAAGACCGCTCGCAGGTTAGGCACTCCACCCGCAAACCGTGGCGGCAAAAAGGGACTGGTCGGGCGCGTGCCGGGATGACTTCCAGCCCGCTATGGCGCGGTGGCGGGAAGATCTTCCCGAGTACCCCCAACGAAAATTTTTCCCACAAGGTCAACCGCAAGATGTATCGTGCGGCAATGGCCTCGATCCTCTCCGAACTAGCGCGTCAGGGTCGGCTCGCCGTCGTCGACGGGTTTGACGTCGCGGCACCCAAGACCAAGCTGGTTGTTGAAAAACTAAAGACAATGGGGTTAGGCGACGTCAATGTGCTCTTGGTTACCGAGCAACTGAGCGAGAACTTACTGCTTGGCAGCCGTAACCTGAAGAATGTGCTCGCGCTTGCCGCCCATGAGGTCGATCCTGTGGCCTTGGTCCATTTCGATAAGGTGCTGGTTACCAAAGAGGCGGTGGCCAAATTCGAGGAGATGTGGCAATGAGTGCGCTCAAGGAACGTCATTATCAGGTGCTCATTGCGCCGGTCATTTCGGAAAAATCGACCCAGGTTGGAGAAAAGCACAATACGGTCGTCTTCCGTGTGGCACCCGATGCCACCAAACCTGAGATCAAGGCTGCAGTTGAAGGGTTGTTTCAGGTGCGCGTGCAAGGGGTACGGGTAGTCAACGTCAAGGGCAAGACCAAGCGTTTTGGTCGTATCTCTGGCCGTCGTTCCGATGTGCGCAAAGCGTATGTGACGCTCGAGGCGGGGCAGGAACTCGACCTCGTAGCCGGTGGGAGTCTCTAAGATGCCGATTGTCAAGCTGAAACCGACGTCGCCTGGGCGGCGCCATGTGGTCAAAGTGGTGCATCCGCACCTCTACAAAGGCGAACCCTATGCGCCACTTATCAAGGCGCAGACCCGCAAGGCGGGGCGGAACAACGTTGGGCGGATCACGACCCGCCATAAGGGAGGCGGTCACAAGCGCCACTACCGGATCATCGACTTTCGGCGCAACAAGGATGGGATTGCAGCCCGGGTCGAGCGGATTGAGTACGATCCCAACCGCACGGCGCATATTGCCCTGATTTGCTACGCCGATGGCGAGCGCCGGTACATACTTGCTCCAAAAGGGCTTGAGGCAGGGATGATCGTCGAAAATGGTCCCCAGGCACCGATCAAGGTGGGGAATGCATTACCGCTGCGTTCCATTCCCATCGGTACGATCATCCATAACATCGAGCTGCAACCGGGCAAAGGTGGGCAGTTGGCCCGCAGTGCGGGTGCCTCGGCGATGCTGGTCGGCCGGGAGGGGGGCTATGCGCAGATTCGCCTCCGTTCCGGAGAGGTGCGTCGCGTCCCGATGGAATGTCGCGCCACGGTTGGTGAGGTCTCCAATAGCGAACACAACCTTGAGAAGCTGGGTAAGGCCGGGGCAAGCCGCTGGCGTGGTATCCGTCCGACGGTGCGTGGTGTGGCGATGAACCCGATCGATCACCCGCATGGTGGTGGCGAGGGGCGCACTGGTACCGGCGGGCCACCCGTCAGCCCATGGGGTTGGCAGACCAAGGGGTATCGTACGCGGCGTAACGAGCGTACTGACGGCATGATCATTCAAAGCCGTCATAAACGGTAAGGGGTAAGCCATGGCACGTTCTGTGAAAAAAGGGCCCTTTGTCGATGCCCACCTGCTCAAGAAGGTGGAGGCAGCGCGGGCTAAAAATGATAAGCGTCCGATCAAGACCTGGTCGCGACGCTCGACGATTATTCCCGAATTCATCGGTTTGACCTTTGCCGTTCACAATGGTCGGCAACATGTCCCTGTTTTTGTGACCGAGGCGATGGTCGGCCATAAGCTCGGGGAGTTTTCCTTTACGCGCACCTTTAAGGGGCACGCTGCTGGCAAGAAGGCGAAACGGTAAGGAGCCACAGGGATGAAAACCACTCGTGCAGTGATTCGCGGCGTGCGTTTGTCGCCGCAGAAGGGGCGGTTGGTTGCCGATCTTGTCCGTGGTAAACCGGTTGCCCAGGCGTTGCAGATCCTTGAGTTCATGCCCCAGAAAGGTGCAAAGCTCATCAAGAAGGCGCTGCTATCGGCCATCGCCAACGCCGAGCACAACGACGGCGCCGATATCGATGCCCTGAAGGTGGTGCGCATCCACGTCGAGAAAGGCGTTGTTCTTAAGCGTTTTCGGGCACGGGCCAAAGGGCGCGGGGCGCGAATCCTCAAGCCAACTGCCCATATCTTCGTGACGGTTGGCGAATAAGGAGTCGAAAATGGGACAAAAGATTCATCCGACCGGTTTTCGTCTGGCTGTCACCCGTGACTGGGCTTCGCGCTGGTACGCACCAAGCAAGACTTATGCCAAGACGCTCCTTTCCGATATTGAGTTGCGTCGCTACCTTAAAGAGCGGCTAAAGCATGCTGCGGTAAGCCGAATTCTTATCGAGCGCCCCGCCAAGACGGCCAAAGTGACGATCTTTTCAGCTCGCCCTGGTGTCGTGATCGGCAAAAAAGGGGAAGATATCGAGAAGCTCAAGGAAGAGGTCAGTCAACGCCTTGGGGTACCTGCGCAGGTCTCGATTGAAGAGGTGCGTAAACCCGAGCTCGATGCGCAACTGGTTGCTGAATCGATCGCCAACCAGCTTGAGAAGCGCATTCAGTTTCGCCGTGCAATGAAGCGGGCGATGCAAGGGGCAATGCGCCTTGGGGCCAAAGGGATCAAGGTGATGACGGCTGGCCGTCTCAATGGTGCGGAAATTGCGCGTACCGAATGGTATCGCGAGGGCCGCGTCCCACTCCATACCCTGCGCGCCGATATCGACTACGGCTTTGCCGAGGCGGTCACCACCTATGGCGTAATTGGCGTTAAGGTCTGGATCTATAAGGGCGATGTCCTTAACCGTAACCAGGCGCCTGTTGCTGCAGCTGATGAGCCCACGAAGGGCCGCCGTCCCGGTCGCGATACCGCACGCAAGGGGCGCAGCAACCAGCGCGGAAGTGCCAAAACAGGAGTAAGCCATGCTGCAGCCGAAGCGAACTAAATACCGTAAAGTCCAAAAGGGTCGGAACAAGGGGATCGCCACCCGCGGCACCGAAGTGGCCTTTGGTGATTTCGGTCTGAAGGCGATCGGGCGCGGCCGGTTGACCGCGCGCCAGATCGAAGCGGCCCGCCGGGCTATGACCCGGCACATCAAGAGGGGTGGTCGTATCTGGATCCGGGTCTTCCCCGACAAGCCGATCACCCAGAAACCTGCCGAGGTGCGGATGGGGAGCGGGAAGGGGAACCCGGAGTATTGGGTGGCTGAGATTCAGCCGGGTAAAGTCCTCTATGAAATGGGTGGAGTCAGCGAAGAGTTGGCTCGTGAGGCGTTTCGTTTGGCGGCAGCAAAGTTGCCCTTCCAGACGGTGGTCGTGACCCGGCGCCTGGGGAGTTAATGATGAAAGCAGCAGCATTACGGGAAAAATCGGTTAGAGAGCTCCGTGACGAGCTGCTTGCCTTGCGTAAGGCGCAGTTCTCAGTGCGGATGCAACAGGCAACCCAACAATTGACCAACACGGCGCAGGTTCGTGCGCTAAGGCGGGATATCGCGCGCGTCAAGACGGTTCTTGCCGAGAAAGGGGTGAAGCAATGAGCGCGCAGGAGAAAAATCGACGTCGCTTGCAGGGGAAGGTGGTCTCAACCGCGCGGCAAAAGACGGTCACGGTTCTGGTTGAGCGGCGTGAGGCGGACCCCCTCTACGGCAAATATGTAACGCGTACCCGGAAGTTCCATGCCCACTGTGAAGACCCTAACGTAGGCATGAACGATATCGTCGAGATTGCCGAGAGTCGGCCGATCTCCAAGACCAAGAGCTGGGTGGTGACACGCATCGTGGCCAAAGCGGGTTTGGTCTAACCGGTTTACTTTGGCCAGGCAAGACGGTATAATTGACAGTTCTGGTCGAGCTGCCCCGCTTTAAGCGGGGCACGCTTTTCCTTGTGTCCAATACTGTCCGCGCCTGGCGGGATAAGTTGGAGAAGCTCATGATTCAGATGCAAACCATGCTGGAGGTGGCTGACAACAGCGGTGCACGTAAAGTGATGTGCATCAAGGTGTTGGGCGGCTCTAAGCGTCGCTACGCCAGTGTAGGCGATATCATCAAGGTCTCGATCAAAGATGCTGCCCCTAAAGGGCGGGTCAAGAAGGGTGACGTCTATAACGCAGTGGTAGTGCGCACGGCAAAGGGTGTGCGCCGTCCAGATGGGTCGCTGGTCAAGTTTGATGACAACGCAGCAGTGCTGCTTAACAACAAGCTTGAACCGATCGGCACGCGGATCTTTGGGCCAGTCACGCGTGAGTTGCGTACTGAGCGCTTCATGAAGATCGTGTCGCTGGCTCCGGAAGTCATTTGAGGTGCGTCATGCAAAAGATTCGAAAAGGTGACGAAGTGATCGTCATCGCGGGAAAAGACAAGGGGCGGCGTGGCGTTGTACAGCAGCGCGTTGGCCGCGACCGCGTGGTGGTGGCCGGTATCAATGTCGTGAAAAAGCATGTTCGCCCCAACCCGCTCAAAGGTGTTGCAGGTGGCATTGTGTCCAAAGAGATGCCGATCCATATCTCCAACGTGATGCTTTACAACCCCAAGACCCAGAAGGGCGAACGGGTGGGAATCAAGACGTTGGAAGATGGTCGCAAGGTTCGCTTCTTCAAGCGCACCGGCGAACTGGTCGATGCCTGAGGAGATTGCGATGGCCCGTTTGCTCAAACAGTATCAAGAAGAGATCGTTCCAGCCCTGATGCAGCGCTTTGGCTACCGTTCGGTGATGGAAGTCCCTCGCATTGTCAAGATCACCCTCAACATGGGGGTAGGTGAGGCGGTGGCTGATAAGAAGGTGATCGAGCATGCCGTGGCCGACCTGGCCAAGATTGCTGGGCAGAAGCCAGTCGTCACTCGGGCGCGCAAATCGGTGGCTGGGTTTAAGATCCGCGAAGGGTACCCGATCGGCTGCAAGGTGACGCTGCGCGGTGCTCGCGCCTATGAGTTTCTTGACCGCTTGATCAATATTGCGCTGCCGCGCGTGCGTGACTTCCGCGGCGTGGGTGGCAAGGGCTTCGATGGACGCGGCAACTTCAACCTCGGGATTCGTGAGCAGATCATCTTCCCTGAGATCGAATACGATAAGGTAGATGCGGTGCGTGGCCTTAACATCACCATTACCACCACCGCCAAAACCGATGCGGAAGGTCGGGCGCTCCTTGAGGCGTTCCGCTTCCCGTTCCGGACGTGAGGATAGGGGCATGGCCAAGAAATCGATGATCAATCGTGAAAAGAAGCGCGAAGCCATCGTGGCAAGGTACGCGAAGAAACGCGCTGAGTTGATTGCTAAGATCAATGATACGTCATTGTCGCTGGAAGAGCGGATGGCCGCGCGCCTTAAGCTGCAGCAGCTTCCGCGCAACGCCAGCCCGGTGCGCTTGCGCAACCGTTGTGCCTTGACTGGGCGTCCGCGTGGAACGTTCCGCAAGTTCGGGTTGTGCCGTAACCAGCTGCGTGAGCTTGCGTTTACGGGCCAGGTTCCCGGTATGACCAAGGCGAGCTGGTAAGGAGCATAGCATGAGTATGACTGATCCGATTGCCGATATGCTAACCCGTATCCGCAATGCCCAAAAAGTGCAAAAGCCTCTGGTCGAAGTCCCCTATTCCAAGGTGAAAGAGGCATTGGCTAAGGTGCTGGTCGATGAGGGGTACTTGGCCAGTGTCGACGTCGAGCGCAATGGAGCCAAGGCTACCCTGAAATTGGGTCTGAAATATTATGCAGGTCGCCCTGTGATCGACCGGATCGAACGCGTGTCTCGCCCAGGGCTGCGGATCTATCGTGGCGCCGATGAATTGCCAAAAGTGCTCAATGGGATGGGGATTGCTGTTGTCTCCACCTCCAAGGGCGTGATGAGCGACCGCGCCGCCCGCAAGGCAAGGATCGGTGGCGAGGTGCTCTGCATCGTCGCCTAACGGGAGAATCGGAATGTCGCGTATTGCCAAACAGCCTGTTGTATTGCCCAAGGGCGTCGAGGTGAAGGTCGAAGAGCGGCTCGTTCGCGCCAAGGGTCCCTTAGGCCAATTGGAGATGGCGTTGCATCCAGCTGTTGATGTCATCGTCAACGATGGGGTTGCTCAGGTTCGGGCCAAAGAAGGGTTTTCTCGTGCCAACATGTATGCTGGCACGACCCGTGCTCTTCTGGCCAACATGGTCAAGGGGGTCACTGAGGGCTTTGAGCGCCGTCTGCAGTTGGTTGGCGTCGGTTATCGGGCGCAGGCGCAGGGAAACCAGATCCAGCTCGCCCTTGGGTTTTCGCATCCGATCGTCCATCAGCTCCCTGCCGGGATCAAAGCCGAGACGCCAAGCCAGACAGACATCATCCTCAAAGGGATCGATAAGCAGCTCGTGGGGCAGGAAGCAGCCAAGATCCGTGCCTACCGTCCGCCTGAGCCCTACAAAGGTAAAGGGGTGCGCTACGCCGGTGAGGTGGTGATCCTTAAAGAGACGAAGAAGAAATAAGGTGGCATGACCATGAACAAAAGATTGGCACGTTTGCGTCGGGCCCGCAAAACCCGGGCCAAAATCGCGCAACTGAAGAAACTGCGGTTGGTCGTCTTTCGCTCCAATTCGCATATGTACGCGCAAATCACGACCCCAGATGGGTCGAAGGTGCTGGCAGCGGCATCGACCCTCTCTAAAGACCTGCGCGATCAGGTCAAGAATGGTGGGAACAAGGCGGCCGCGGCGCTGGTGGGTAAAGCGATTGCCGAGAAAGCGAAAGCACTTGGTATTGACACCGTTGCATTCGATCGATCCGGCTACCTCTATCATGGCCGCGTTCAGGCGCTTGCTGATGCGGCACGTGAAGCTGGTCTGAAATTCTGACGGGATCAAGGCGATGAGCAAAAAAGCAAACAAGGGGCGCGAAGTTGAGGCACCGCAAGACGAGTTGATGGAAAAGCTCGTTTCCGTCAATCGAGTCAGCAAAACCGTCAAAGGTGGGCGTATCCTCAGCTTTGCGGCGCTGGTGGTTGTTGGTGATGGTGATGGGCGTGTGGCAATCGGCAAAGGGAAGGCTCGTGAAGTCCCCGTTGCCGTTCAAAAGGCGGTACAGTTTGGCCGGCGTAATCTGGTGGCGATTCCGCTGCGTAATGGAACCCTACAGCATGAGCTGATTGGGAAACATGGTGCGAGCACCGTGATCATGAAACCAGCGCCTGCTGGTACGGGGATCATCGCTGGTGGGGCGATGCGCCTACTGTTTGAGGCGATGGGGGTAAAGGATGTGATCTGCAAGTCGCTTGGGTCGCGCAACCCCTACAACGTCCTGCGCGCGGCAATGAAAGCCCTCACGCAGATGCAAACGCCGGCTGAAATCGCTGCCAAGCGTGGGAAAAGCATCGAAGCCATCTTGGAGTAAGCCATGACCCAGGAAAAAATTCGTGTGACGCTGCTGCGCTCGCTGATCGGGACCAAACAGGACCATCGGGCGACGGTTCGCGGGCTTGGTCTTCGTCGTCGTCAGCAAACAGTGGAACTTCCAGCAACACCCGAGATTCTTGGGATGGTGCGTAAGGTGAGCTACCTATTGAAAGTCGAGGGGTAAGCGATGCGGCTTAATACGTTACATCCGGCCGATGGGGCCAAAAAGGCACGGCGGCGTGTCGGTCGAGGGATCGGCTCTGGCTTAGGTAAGACTTGCGGTCGCGGTCACAAAGGGCAGAAGTCGCGCTCAGGTGGTTTTCACAAAGTGGGTTTCGAGGGCGGACAGATGCCTTTGCAGCGCCGTCTGCCTAAGCGTGGGTTCACGTCGCTTAATCAGGGGCGCGTCTATGAGTTGCGGTTAAGCGACCTTGATAAGCTGCCAGTCGACGAAATCGATCTGGTCGTGCTCAAACAGTCGGGTCTGCTTCCCAATAACGCCATCGGCGCCAAGGTAATCGGTACCGGAACGATCACTCGCCGGGTGGTGCTGCGTGGAATCAGGGTAAGCAAAGGGGCCCAGGCGGCAATCGAAGCGGCTGGTGGGTCGGTTTCGGTGGAGTAAGCGCGCGTGACAGCCGTTGCCGCTCCTGCCCTCAACCTGGGGAAATTTGCCGACCTGAAGCGCCGCCTGTGGTTTCTGGTCGGCGCATTGATCGTCTACCGAATCGGGGCGCACATTCCCGTTCCAGGCATCGATCCAGTACAGCTGGCCAAGCTTTTTGAGAGCCAGCAAGGTGGGATCCTGGGGGTGCTGAACCTCTTTTCCGGGGGGGCACTGTCGCGATTTACCATCTTTGCACTGGGGGTGATGCCCTACATCTCGGCATCGATCGTGATGCAGTTAATGACCTATGCTTTCCCCCCGCTTGAACAGCTGCGCAAAGAGGGCGAGGCGGGCCGACGCAAGATCACGCAGTACACGCGCTATGCAACCGTACTGCTCGCCTTTGTTCAGGCTTTAGGTATTGCTGTGGCCTTGGAAAATCAGCCTGGTCTGGTGCTCGAACCAGGCTTTACCTTCCGCCTCACGACGGTTGTGACACTGGTCACTGGAACCATGTTCCTAATGTGGCTGGGGGAACAGATCACCGAGCGCGGGATCGGCAATGGCATTTCGCTCATTATCTTCTCAGGGATCGTCGCGGGGCTGCCAATGGCCCTTGCTGGCACCTTCGAGCTGGTCTCCACTGGCTCGTTACACCCGCTGGCTGCACTGCTTATTCTGGCGTTGGTTGTCGTGGTCACTGCTTTTGTCGTCTTCGTCGAAAAGGCGTTGCGCAAGATCCCGATTACTTATGCCAAGCGCCAAGTCGGCAATCGCATCTATGGCGGGCAAAGTTCCCATCTGCCCCTAAAGCTCAACATGGCTGGCGTCATTCCGCCTATCTTTGCTTCTTCGATTATCCTGTTTCCGGCCACCGCCGCGCAGTGGTTCGGAGCCAGTGAGTCTCTGCAGTGGTTGCGCAACCTCGCCTCTGCCCTCTCTCCTGGCCAGCCGATCTACATCTTGCTCTACGCGCTCGCCATTATCTTCTTTGCTTTCTTTTATACGGCGTTGGTATTCAATGCCCGGGAAACCGCGGAAAACCTCAAGAAGAGCGGTGCCTTTGTTCCTGGAATCCGTCCTGGCGATCAGACTGCCCGATATTTTGACCGGGTGCTGACCCGTTTGACGCTGGCCGGTGCCCTGTACGTCACTGTAGTCTGTCTGATTCCAGAGTTTCTGATTCTAGAGTGGAATGTCCCCTTCTATTTTGGTGGAACATCGCTCTTAATCATTGTGGTGGTTACGATGGATCTGATGAACCAGGTGCAGTCCCATATTATGTCCCACCAGTATGAGAGCCTCCTTAAGAAGGCCAACTTGCGCAGTGGGCGGTCGCGAGGGTAACCGATGGCCAAAGAAGATGTGATAGAGATGCAAGGTGAAGTGATCGAAAACCTGCCGAACACGACCTTTCGCGTTCGCTTGGAGAATGGTCATGAGGTTCTGGGTTATATCTCTGGGAAGATGCGTATGAACTACATCCGTATCCTTCCAGGAGACAAGGTGACGGTGCAACTGACGCCCTACGATCTCACGCGCGGGCGGATCGTCTTTCGCAGTAAATAGATATGGAGAGTCATCATGCGAGTACAGCCTTCGGTCAAGCGGATCTGTCGCAACTGCCGGATTGTCCGCCGTCATGGGGTCGTTCGGGTGATCTGCAAAGAGGCGCGCCACAAGCAGCGGCAAGGTTGATCGTGTTGCCGAGTTGCGATAAAATGGTGCATTTTTCATTGGGGTGAGTGGATATGGCCCGTATTGCTGGGGTAAATGTTCCCAATCATAAACATGCCGAGATTGCGCTGACCCATATCTTTGGGATCGGCCGCTCGCGTGCGCAGAAAATCTGTGATGCCGCTGGCGTCCCCCGCTCGACCAAAATCAAGGATCTGACCGAAGAGCAGATCGACCGTCTGCGTGAAGAGGTCAGCAAGTTCAAGGTGGAAGGGGACCTGCGGCGCGAGATCTCCATGAACATCAAGCGGCTGATGGATCTTGGCTGCTATCGTGGGATGCGTCATCGTCGCGGTCTGCCGGTTCGCGGGCAGCGGACTCGGACCAACGCCCGGACCCGTAAAGGGCCGCGCAAGACGATTGCTGGCAAGAAGAAGTGATTGTGAGGGTTGGGATCAATGGCTAAACCAAGTGTCAAGACGCGTCGCCGAGTCAAGAAAAACGTTGCCGACGGCATCGCCCACATTCAGGCGAGCTTTAATAACACGATCATCACCATCACCGACCGTCAAGGGAACGCCCTTACGTGGGCAACGGCCGGGTCGGCAGGCTTTAAAGGGTCTCGGAAAAGCACCCCCTTTGCTGCGCAAGTAGCGGCAGATGCTGCCGGAAAGGCCGCGATGGAGTGTGGGATCAAAAATCTGGAAGTGCGCGTGCAGGGCCCTGGCCCTGGGCGCGAGTCGACTATCCGCGCTTTGGCGGCGTTGGGAATTCGGATTACCGGAATTGCTGATGTGACGCCGATTCCGCACAACGGTTGCCGTCCCCCGAAAAAGCGTCGGGTTTGATGAGGAGTAATTTCTGTGGCACGTAATCGCGATCCAAAATGCCGTCAATGTCGGCGGGAAGGCGAAAAGCTTTTCCTTAAAGGGGAGAAGTGCTTTACCGATAAGTGCGCTTTCGAGCGCCGCTCGTATGCCCCCGGGCAGCATGGCCAGAACTCCGGGCGTCGTCTTTCGGGGTACGGCGAGCAGCTCCGCGCCAAACAGAAGATCCGTCGTATCTATGGGGTGCTTGAACGACAGTTCCGCCGTATCTATGCCGAAGCCGAACGGCGTAAGGGCCAGACGGGGGAGAACTTGCTCCAACTCCTGGAAGGGCGGCTTGATACTGTTGCCTATCGGATGGGATTTGGTGCCTCACGCGCTGAAGCGCGGCAGCTGGTCCGACACAACGGGGTGCTTGTCAATGGCAAGCGCGTCAATATTCCCTCCTATCTGGTTCGCCCCGGCGATGTCATCGAGCTCACCGAAAAGGCTCGGGCTCAACTACGGGTCCAAGCGGCCATCAAGCGCGCCCAGGAGCGGGGGTTCCCTGAGTGGATCGACGTAAACGTTGCAGAAGGCAAGGGAGTATTCAAAGCCTACCCGATGCGCGCTGAGTTGTCGCCCACGCTCAATGAGCAGGCAGTGGTGGAACTCTATTCGCGTTAATAATGCACGAGGACAGCGGGATGCCGTTTGAACACTATTTGACACCGCGCACCATCCAAGTCGAGATGCTATCGCCGGTGACGACGCGGATCACGCTCGAACCCTTGGAGCGCGGTTTTGGCCATACGCTCGGCAATGCGTTGCGCCGCGTTTTGCTGTCGTCGCTGCGGGGGTTTGCGCCGACAGAGGCGCGAATCACTGGTGTGTTGCACGAGTTCAGTGCATTGGATGGCGTTCGCGAAGATGTTGTCGACCTGCTCCTTAATCTCAAGGGGGTGGTCTTCTGTCTGCACGATCGCGACGAGGCGATTGTCCGTCTTGAGGTGGCCGGCCCGGCTGTGGTCCGCGCGGGCGATTTTGCCCTTCCCCATGGGGTTGAGGTGATCAACGAGGATCACATCATTGCCCATGTCGAAGAGGGTGGACGCCTTGAGATGGAGGTGGTGATTGAATCCGGTCGGGGGTATGTCCCGGCAACGGTTCGTGAGGCCAAGAAGATTGGTGGCATTGCGATGGACGCCTCCTTCTCCCCAGTGCGTCGCGTGGCCTATACTGTGGAACGCGCCCGAGTAGAGCAGCGTACTGACCTTGATCGCTTGGTACTTGAGGTTGAAACCAATGGTGCCGTCGAAGGGGTCGAGTTGGTTCGCCAAGCGGCTCGTGTTTTGATCGACCAGTTCCAAGTTTTTGCGACACTGGAGGGGGCCGATGAATATGTCCCGACCCAGAACGAGACCCAGGTCGATCCGGTGCTGCTGCGGCCCATCGATGATCTCGAGCTGACGGTACGCTCGGCCAATTGCCTAAAAGCTGAACATATCTACTTTGTTGGCGATCTGATCCAGAAGACCGAGCAGGAGCTCCTTAAGACGCCGAACCTGGGCCGCAAGTCGCTCAATGAGATCAAGACGGTGTTGGCCGCGCATGGATTGTCGCTGGGGATGAAGCTCGACAATTGGCCGCCTGCTGGTTTGGCGCGGCCACAAGCGGACAAACAGAAGGAAGGGTAATCATGCGTCACAAGAAGGGATATCGCAAACTTAACCGCACAACGAGCCATCGTCAGGCGCTTTTGCGCAATCTGGCCTCTGCGCTGATCCGGGAAGAACAGATTGTGACCACACTCCCCAAAGCCAAGGAGTTGCGTCGCTATATCGAACCGCTGATCACGTTGGCCAAGAAGCCGACGGTGGCCAACCGCCGTCTTGCCTTTGCGCGCTTGCGCGATCGCGCTGCGGTGGTCAAACTCTTCAACGACCTTGGTCAGCGTTCGCTCGAGCGGCCAGGTGGTTATACCCGCGTGCTGAAGTTCGGTTTTCGTGATGGTGACAATGCGCCGATGGCGATCATTGAACTGGTTGACCGGATCGATCGGGTCGAGGCGGGGGCTGAGGCGGCTTCTTGATCCCGTCGTGCCCAGTTGGCCCCAACGGATCGTTTTACTGAGCCGGTGTCGCAAGGCGCCGGCTCTTTGCTTTGTGTTATGCTGAAGGTTCAGTGCTCCCTTTGGTGCGCTCGATGAGAGTTGGTTTGGCTCTTGGTTCAGGTTCGGCGCGGGGCTGGGCTCATTTTGGCGTAATCCAGGAGCTGCGTGCGCTTAATGTCCCGATCGATATCGTCTGTGGCACGTCGGTCGGGGCGTTGATTGGCGCGGCGCTTGCATCCCATCGCGACGAGGCAATGGCCGAGTGGGTTCGCTCGCTTGGTTGGACCGACGTGGTGGCGTTGATGGATGTCTCCTTCCGCGGTGGGGCATTGCTGGGGGATCGTGTTGTCGAATATTGTGTCGAGCATTTTCTTGCCCCCTCCTTTGCCGATTTGGCGCTCCCTTTTGCTTGTGTGGCGACGGAACTTGCAAGCGGCCGTGAAGTTTGGTTGCGGGACGGGCCATTGGCCCCAGCGCTACGGGCGACGACGGCGCTGCCGGGAATGTTCCAGCCGCAGCGGCTCGGTGACCATTGGCTGGTCGATGGGGGTTTGGTCAATCCTGTACCGGTTTCGCTCTGCCGGGCGCTCGGCGCCGATGTTGTGATTGCTGTCGAACTGGGGGCCGGTCGCGCGACCCGGCACATGCGCAAGGTGCGGCTAGCAAAGGACAAAGGGAGAGAAGAGACACCGGAAGGGGGATGGACCGACCAGGTTAAAGAGCGATTCCTGAGCTGGGTCGGGGCGGGGGCGCTCCTTGATTGGGTTGATGGCCGCCGTTCCGCCGATGAGATTCCGCCGATTGCTACTGTGTTGGCAACATCGATCAATATCATGCAGGCGCGTATTGCCCGGGCACGGCTCGCTGGCGACCCGCCTGAGGTATTGATTCAACCTAGATTGGTCGATTTTTCGATTCTCGACTTTCACCGCGGGGCAGAGGCGATCGAGGAGGGGGTGGCTGCAACGCGCCGGGTAAGGGCGCAGATCGAGGCGATGCTTGATGGGTTGTGAGCATTGGCAAACGCTGGCTGCGCGCTTGCGCGCTGACCTGCCAGACGTTCCCTTTCTTGACCCCGCTGAACGGCCTGAACTGCTCACCGACTGGCGCGGCCGCTTCCACGGGCAAGCCATGGTGGTGGCCCTGCCGCGGTCGGTCGATGAGGTGGCGGCGCTGATTCAGTGGTGTCGCCGCCACCAGGTGGCGATTACTCCTCAAGGAGGGAACACGGGTCTTTGCGGTGGGGCAACCCCAGGGAATGACCGGCCTCATCTCCTCTTGTCGCTTCGAATGCTCAAAGCAATCCGCCGCCTTGATCCCCTTGCCAATCTTATTACTGCCGAGGCGGGGGTAACCGTGGCTGAGTTGCAGAGAGCGGCAGCTACTTGTGATCGCCTTTTTGCTCTATCGCTTGCCTCGGAAGGGAGTGCGACGCTAGGCGGAGTAATCAGTACCAACGCTGGCGGCGTCCATGTGGTTCGTTATGGGACGATGCGTGCCCAGGTCTTGGGCATTGAGGCGGTGCTTGCCGATGGTTCGGTCGTTTCGCGCTTGCACGGGCTACGCAAGGACAATACAGGTTATGCTTGGGAACAGTTACTCATTGGTAGCGAGGGAACGCTTGGGGTTGTGACGGCCGCCACGGTACGCCTCTTTCCGCAGCCGCGCTGGGTACAGACGGTGTGGGTTGCCCTTCCTGACCTGGCGACCGTCGCCCCCCTTTTCCAGGAACTCTCCGCAACCTTTGGCGAACGGCTCTCAGCCTTTGAGCTGATGAACCAAGAGGTGATGGGGCTGGTACTGCGCCACATCCCCCAGGTGCGCCTTCCTTGGACTGAGGGGATACCAAGCTGGTCGGTACTTGTTGAATTGACCGACACCGTGGACCTTCCCGGGCTGAGCGAATCGGCCAACACCTTCTGGCAGCAGATGATGGAACGGGGCATGATCGCCGGCGCTGTGCTGGCGATGAATGAAACCCAGCGTTCCCAGTTCTGGCGCTTTCGCGAATCGGCATCCGAAGCGCAGCAGCGCGAGGGGACGAGCCTCAAGCACGACATCGCCTTGCCGCTTGCCGAACTGGTTCCGTTCATCCAGGCCGCTGAGCATGCGCTGGTGCGCCGCTGCCCTGGGGTGCGCATCGTCTGCTTTGGCCACTTTGGTGATGGGAATCTCCATTACAATCTCTTCCTACCGGTAGAAGCGGGGTGTGCTTTGTCAAAGGAGCTGACCCGCTGGGTGCACGACGAAGTGGTGCGGCGCGATGGTTCCTTTTCGGCGGAACATGGCATCGGTCAGTTGAAGGTGGGCGAGATGCGCCGCTATAAGAACCCCGCAGAACTTGCTCTGATGCAAAGGATCAAAAAGGCGCTTGACCCAGAAGGGTTACTCAACCCGGGGAAAGTCATTCCAATGGATGAGGTAGTGCTGTGACCCAATCGCTCCCTTTTCTTGCGCCGGTGGCCGATGCTTTTGCAGCGCTCAACGCTGAGATCATCCAACAGCTCCATTCTGATGTGGCGCTTGTCCGCTCTGTGGCCGACTATCTGATCGCTGCAGGGGGAAAACGGTTGCGACCCGCCGTCCATCTCCTTGCTGCGGGGGCGTGCGGGTATGAGGGGCCGGAGCGGATTACGCTGGCTGCCGTGATCGAATTCATCCATTCGGCGACTCTTCTGCACGACGATGTGGTCGATGAGTCCGAGATGCGCCGTGGCCGGCAGAGTGCCAATGCCGTCTTTGGGAACGCTGCGGCGGTGTTGGTCGGGGACTTCCTCTATTCCCGTTCGTTCCAGATGATGGTTTCAGTCGGGCGGATGCGGGTGATGGAGATTCTTGCCCAGGTCACCAATGCGATTGCTGAAGGGGAGGTGCTGCAATTGATGAACTGCGGTAACCCCGACGTCACCTGGGAGGGCTATTTTCAGGTCATCGACTACAAGACAGCCAGGCTTTTTCAGGCTGCCGCCCAGCTTGGTGCCGTCATTGCCGATGCTGACGCGGCAATCGAAGCGGCGCTGACCACCTATGGCCGTCATTTGGGGATCGCGTTTCAGATTACCGACGATCTGCTCGACTACACTGCCGACAGCGCGGAGCTGGGCAAGCAGGTTGGCGATGACCTTGCCGAAGGAAAGCCAACCTATCCGCTGCTCTATGTCTTAGCCAATGGCACGTCGGCACAGCAGGCGTTGGTGCGCCAAGCAATCGATGCGGCCGACCGCGACCTGCTCCCGCAAGTTGTGGAGGCAGTGTCTGCATCAGGCGCTATTACTGCCGGCTATCAAGAAGCGAAACGCCATGCCGCAACCGCGGCTGAGGCGTTGGCTGCGCTCCCCCCTTCCCACTATCGCGATGCTTTGGTACAATTATCAGAATTCGCGGTTCATCGGCGCTATTGAAGCTTGTTGACCGTCGGGGAATAGCTCAGCCTGGTAGAGCACTGCGTTCGGGACGCAGGGGTCGGAGGTTCGAATCCTCTTTCCCCGACCAAAAACAACAAAAGTCAAATAGTGATCAGTAGCAAAACCCCGGTTTCGGGGCTTTTTCTGTCCCAGCTGTCCCCAGTTGTCTTTGCTTTTCATTGAGCAGTGTCTCGAGAGGGTCTCGGCCAAGCTCGTTGCGCGTCTGCCCGATGGTTGCGCGCGCAGGCAAGATTCGCAACAGACGCAGAGAAGCCGAGTCTGCGCGAGCGCGGCTTATCGCAACTGTCGCGGCTCCACCGGACGATCCACAAGCCCTGGCAAAAGGCCAAAAGATTCTCGAATCGTTGCGCCGACAGCGAGCGAGTATGGTCTCCGGTCGCACGCCGACTGACGGCTACCGCGGGATGGCAGCCGACAAGGAGCGTGAGGATGAAGCGATGGAGTGGTGCAACGCCTTTGCCGGGGACATGGCGAATGCGGCGCGGTGAGGTGTGGTGGGTCGAGTTCGAACCGGCGGTTGGTAGCGAAATACGCAAGACGCGCCCGGCGGTGATCGTGAGCAACGACGCGGCCAATCGGAACCTGGCGCCTTCTAAGCCGCCTACACGGCGGCAAACGTCTCCTAATTATTCGGTCGGATAGATGTCTGCTTCTAAGCCGCCTACACGGCGGCAAACTAAAACGCGCTCCGGTGCTGAGCCGGTGCGCACTTCTAAGCCGCCTACACGGCGGCAAACGCATCGTCGGCATATTGCGAAAAGAGCAACATCTTCTAAGCCGCCTACACGGCGGCAAACACCCAGCACCGGCTCATCCGGCGCGGCCTCCGCTTCTAAGCCGCCTACACGGCGGCAAACGCGAGCGCGACGAGGCTGTGGCACTGGCCGACCTTCTAAGCCGCCTACACGGCGGCAAACGTCGGATATTTCAATTTGGCCGGCCCGACGCCCTTCTAAGCCGCCTACACGGCGGCAAACCGCTATCACGACGCGGCCACCGGGCAGCTTGTCTTCTAAGCCGCCTACACGGCGGCAAACGGGCCCTGCAGGCGGCACGTGGCCGAGCGTCACTTCTAAGCCGCCTACACGGCGGCAAACGGGCTCGCGCTTTTGGGTGAGGGCGATGCGACCTTCTAAGCCGCCTACACGGCGGCAAACGCACGGAGGAAATGCCGTGCTGTCCTGGTAGCCTTCTAAGCCGCCTACACGGCGGCAAACATGAATGCGCCCGTAATCCACCCCCTCGACCACTTCTAAGCCGCCTACACGGCGGCAAACCTCGCCAAAGCTGCGGAACTTTTTCATCAGTTCTTCTAAGCCGCCTACACGGCGGCAAACACGCTGCCGCCACCACCTTCGCATCGCCCCAGCTTCTAAGCCGCCTACACGGCGGCAAACCCTTTGCGGAGCCCTCGCTCCCCCCGCCTTGGCTTCTAAGCCGCCTACACGGCGGCAAACGCTATCGGGTGGCACCGATAGCTAGCCCGCGCCTTCTAAGCCGCCTACACGGCGGCAAACACTTACTTTGATCTTGGTGCCTCTGCCTCCAACTTCTAAGCCGCCTACACGGCGGCAAACCAAAGCCTGGGTCAAGCGCCCCTTCCGATTTCCTTCTAAGCCGCCTACACGGCGGCAAACTTGATGGTCATAATACCCCCTTCGGTACTTGCTTCTAAGCCGCCTACACGGCGGCAAACTTGTCCTGCGGGCTGTAGTCCGTGAGATACTGCTTCTAAGCCGCCTACACGGCGGCAAACCTGCTCAGGGTTCCCTGGGTTGACGACCAGCACTTCTAAGCCGCCTACACGGCGGCAAACATGAGGGGTTGCCCCGCGCGCCGCGCGCCGTGCTTCTAAGCCGCCTACACGGCGGCAAACGAGGCGATCCGGCGCGCGTCCAACCGCTGCGACTTCTAAGCCGCCTACACGGCGGCAAACGAGACGCCAGAGGACGTGCTACTGGAGCGCGACTTCTAAGCCGCCTACACGGCGGCAAACGAATTCACTCGACATTGAGAAATGGGCGCGCGCTTCTAAGCCGCTACACGGCGGCAAACTCAATGACGACCATGTAAAGAAAATCGAATGCCTTCTAAGCCGCCTACACGGCGGCAAACGGATGCGGGAAGCCTTGTTAAAAGGCGATACTCTTCTAAGCCGCCTACACGGCGGCAAACGGCTCCAGGGCCGACAGGCGCCCCCGCAGCTCCTTCTAAGCCGCCTACACGGCGGCAAACCCGCCGCATGCTCGCACTCGATGCGGCAAACCCTTCTAAGCCGCCTACACGGCGGCAAACACGGGCGCACCATCATCAAGACATGAAAGTGTCTTCTAAGCCGCCTACACGGCGGCAAACATTCAGTCGATGAACAAGGCGTGGCACCGACTCTTCTAAGCCGCCTACACGGCGGCAAACTCGTGCGTAACGTAGTACTTGCTGCTGAAGTACTTCTAAGCCGCCTACACGGCGGCAAACGCGGCCATTACGCAAGTACCCGCGGGCCCAGCCTTCTAAGCCGCCTACACGGCGGCAAACACGCCCGCACGCGGGTCGCAGCGGTGGGTTTTCTTCTAAGCCGCCTACACGGCGGCAAACAGATGTCTCGCCGCCACGTTAGTACCATCCCTCTTCTAAGCCGCCTACACGGCGGCAAACTCTTGCTGAAGATTCAGCATGGCGTCGCGAGCCTTCTAAGCCGCCTACACGGCGGCAAACTCAGTTTAAAATTGGGTGGCTTTAGGTTGTCCTTCTAAGCCGCCTACACGGCGGCAAACAAGAATCGGGGTAGGAAAGCCGGAGCCGTACGCTTCTAAGCCGCCTACACGGCGGCAAACAACTAACGACGTGGGGCACTTCCTGCCGCGTGCTTCTAAGCCGCCTACACGGCGGCAAACCACACCAAGCCATAGCCGGGCGAAGTCTTGTGCTTCTAAGCCGCCTACACGGCGGCAAACGGAATCGGTGGCCGAATTTCGTGACGCGGCTGCTTCTAAGCCGCCTACACGGCGGCAAACAGGCGGCTGTTGAGTGTTACGCAGAGCTTTAACTTCTAAGCCGCCTACACGGCGGCAAACCGGTAGTCGCCAACGGCCATTTTGCCGAAGTTCTTCTAAGCCGCCTACACGGCGGCAAACACATCGCTGTTGTCGAAGGGACCGCGGGAGCGCTTCTAAGCCGCCTACACGGCGGCAAACTGCCGCGCTATGGGTGTCAAGGGGCCCGACCACTTCTAAGCCGCCTACACGGCGGCAAACGGAAAGCCGGGGGGTCGGGATGGGACGGCAACCTTCTAAGCCGCCTACACGGCGGCAAACAAGGAAAAAGAAAACCCCCCGGCGGTGGCCGGCTTCTAAGCCGCCTACACGGCGGCAAACGCGGTCGCGTTGCGACCGCGCCGCCGGCAGGCCTTCTAAGCCGCCTACACGGCGGCAAACGTGCAGCCCGCCCTGTCTGGCGTGCCGGACAGCTTCTAAGCCGCCTACACGGCGGCAAACAAGACGCCTCGTCGGCGTCGGTGGGAGGCAAGCTTCTAAGCCGCCTACACGGCGGCAAACATCTTGCAGTTAATTTCCTTGTCCATATCCAACTTCTAAGCCGCCTACACGGCGGCAAACTGTTCCTGACCATCGAGATGGAACACCTTGCTCTTCTAAGCCGCCTACACGGCGGCAAACTACAGCACGATTGCTTCTCCCTTGGGGAGTTTCTTCTAAGCCGCCTACACGGCGGCAAACCGTCCCATCCCGACCCCTCGGCCATCGCCGGGCTTCTAAGCCGCCTACACGGCGGCAAACCGAGTGAGTGCGAAACGTGAGTGAAGGCCCCTGCTTCTAAGCCGCCTACACGGCGGCAAACTCCCCCTCGCCCTGGGGCGAGGGGGCGGGGGGCTTCTAAGCCGCCTACACGGCGGCAAACGCGCGGGTGACCGAAGTCGCTCGGATTGCACGCTTCTAAGCCGCCTACACGGCGGCAAACGCAGCAAGCGCTTGATCGTTTGGGACTGCACTGCTTCTAAGCCGCCTACACGGCGGCAAACAGATCGATGCCGGCAGCCAAACGGCGAGCTGCCTTCTAAGCCGCCTACACGGCGGCAAACCGCGTGCGACCGGCGCAAAGAGGCTAGATCGGCTTCTAAGCCGCCTACACGGCGGCAAACTGAACCAGAGTTACGGCGATCGGAAGTTTTCTCTTCTAAGCCGCCTACACGGCGGCAAACTCAGCGACAGAGAAGAACACACGCACTATCGGCTTCTAAGCCGCCTACACGGCGGCAAACGAGGCGGTCGGCGCGCAAGCGCCGAGCCCGCGCTTCTAAGCCGCCTACACGGCGGCAAACGGTCGCGCGTAGCGTGTCGTATAAGCACCCGTCTTCTAAGCCGCCTACACGGCGGCAAACCCGCACACCAGGCTAGTGCCGACTCTCAAAACCTTCTAAGCCGCCTACACGGCGGCAAACCCCCACTGGCCTTGGGTTGCCAATGTCATAACCTTCTAAGCCGCCTACACGGCGGCAAACTCGCAACGTAGTACAGATTCGCTTCTTCTGCTCTTCTAAGCCGCCTACACGGCGGCAAACGGCCACCTTGTCCCACTTGCTCGGGGCCGGATCTTCTAAGCCGCCTACACGGCGGCAAACCTTGGGTGGGGCCACGGCTAGTGCCTACCTCCCTTCTAAGCCGCCTACACGGCGGCAAACACCCACTCCGGCGGGGTGGAAGACGCCTCGTCCTTCTAAGCCGCCTACACGGCGGCAAACTACTACAACATGATTATGTGTCAAGGGCGACGCTTCTAAGCCGCCTACACGGCGGCAAACTGCCCCCCCGGCATGTACCCCCAGCCCTTGTCTTCTAAGCCGCCTACACGGCGGCAAACTGCCGCGCTATGGGTGTCAAGGGGCCCGACCTCTTCTAAGCCGCCTACACGGCGGCAAACCCTACGGCTACGAACCGGTGGGCGCGCGCAAGCTTCTAAGCCGCCTACACGGCGGCAAACTGGAAGCGCCAGCGTCAGGCTAAGGGGGTACACTTCTAAGCCGCCTACACGGCGGCAAACGACGACCACATCCGCGACATCACGACGCTATCCTTCTAAGCCGCCTACACGGCGGCAAACGTGGGCTTGATGCCCAGCGGGCGTCCGCCGTCCTTCTAAGCCGCCTACACGGCGGCAAACGATCTCGTTGTTGGGAATCGGGATCCCAACCGCTTCTAAGCCGCCTACACGGCGGCAAACCGCACGCAAGCTCATACCCTGCGCCCGCATCAGCTTCTAAGCCGCCTACACGGCGGCAAACGCTTAATCGCGTAACAAGCAGCGTAGCGAGCACTTCTAAGCCGCCTACACGGCGGCAAACGACCGTATCTATCGCCGCTGGCGTGAAATCATCTTCTAAGCCGCCTACACGGCGGCAAACAGACGGCGGTGGCAGCAGCGGGGCAGGCAGCGCTTCTAAGCCGCCTACACGGCGGCAAACATGACGCCATTAGAACAACAATACTGAGTCCGCTTCTAAGCCGCCTACACGGCGGCAAACCGTCCCATCCCGACCCCTCGGCCATCGCCGGGCTTCTAAGCCGCCTACACGGCGGCAAACGAGGCGGCAATGGGAGCCGCCCCCGGGGGTGCCTTCTAAGCCGCCTACACGGCGGCAAACGCCTCGCGGCGGGCGATGTCGGCGCGAATCTGCTTCTAAGCCGCCTACACGGCGGCAAACCAAACTGCGTGCCGCTGAGTTTTGCCGGGTCACTTCTAAGCCGCCTACACGGCGGCAAACGACACGCCCAGCGCGGGCCGGTGGCCCATAGACTTCTAAGCCGCCTACACGGCGGCAAACAGGTGGCGGCAGCGTGCCCAGGCGCTCGTGCACTTCTAAGCCGCCTACACGGCGGCAAACCCGCAGCGCGCGGCCAAGCCTAGTGCCACGGTCTTCTAAGCCGCCTACACGGCGGCAAACCTTGCGTGGCTTGTACTCGCCGAATCTCCCCCCTTCTAAGCCGCCTACACGGCGGCAAACTCTCCTCCTGCCGAGGCCTCTCGCGTTGTCGACTTCTAAGCCGCCTACACGGCGGCAAACTGCACCAAAAACCCAAATTTTCAAAGAACAATTAAAGACTTGCGTCGTTTCTTCAGCAAACCACCTTGCTGCGCGGCCCAGCTTGTAACTTATTGATTTATTTGATGTTCTCAAGACGAGACTTGATGAAGGTAATGAGCATGTCCAGAACTTCGTTGTCCTGAGCTCGCTCGATGAGATCAGCCCGAAACTCGTTATCTTTCGCTCCGTTCTTTCCGTACGAAAACGCGGCCGGCATAACGAGCCAATCCTTAATCAAGTCCGCAACATCGAATACCAGCGCCCCTCGTCGCGTCTTACCATGCAAGACAGGGAATGCATACGAAATTCCAAGAGTATGAAGCGCACACGCAGCATATCCATAGGCAATGTAGTTCCCGTGATCAAGGAATGAATTTATACGGTCTGCGCAAGTGCCTTTTGCTCGTTTCCCTTCCTCCCTAACAAACTCGATACCATGCAATCTGGACAAGTATCCGTAGACCGATTTAGCATAATGAGCTTCGGCAGAAAGAAGATGGTCGCTGCTTTTTGCTGAATCGATAGACGCACGGAAATTGTCAACAATCACTGACGGCATTTCGATGCCATAATGCTTTGGCCAAAATCGAGATACCCAATCAATGCGCTGAGACAAGAACTCTTTTGCAAGCAACAACCTCGACGACTCATCAAACCATGCTTTCACCCATGCCTGCATGTATTCGGTTGGGCGATACTCATCCTGTGGTACAAGAAAAGAAATATCTCCAACAGAAAATAGCGGAGAACCACCACCGCCACAGAAACCAAGAACGATATTTGATTCGGCAAGCTTACGTGCCGCAGCATCAGTAATGCTCGTGCCTTTGCCGAGGAGAATAAAAGCCGTGTTCTTGTCCGGAATGTTGACGATTTTCTCGACAGGTTGCCCGGTTTCGGTCAGATACATAAGCCGCCCGTCTTTCTGGAACACGCGAACATGCTCAAGATAGAACACGTTCGCGCGCCTCGACATCATGACGGCTATGGGACGCCGATCCTTCTTCATTTTGCCTTGCACCATCAATCAAACACCGGTATCGCTAGAGCCTGGCTTTTACGAGACAGGCCATAACCATTTGGCTCACCCTCAGAGTAACTACACCGACTTCGCTGGATATGCAGTCTAAACTGCGTTTTTGTCGTTGTCGAATAAAGTGTAACAAACGGCAGCTCGTCTAGTAACGGCCTGCGGTTCTCACGGCACTTCATGTTGATTTTTTGTAACAGTTCCCCACGCTTGCCAAGTCGAGCGCGGCGGGCTTCTGACAGACTGTGTGAAAGCCGAAAATACGAGAAGCACTCGTATTGGGTGATTCCGTCTGGAACCGGTTTTGGCCGCCGGACAATGGCGTACTCGTCCATGCGCGGATTTTCTGCAAGAAAATCCGACACGCGGTTGAGCGTTTCGATATCCTCGGCAAACGCCCGGACAAAGTCCCCAAGCCCGGGCTTCTTGCCCATATTCGGGAAGGCCAGGGCGATTTTGCCGCACTTCGATGCGTAATGAAGCTGCTGCACGATGAAAGACAACACATCGTGCAGCGTGACCTCACCGCCCGGCCTGGCAATGATGTCGAGATACGCAGTCAGCTTCATTGTTCTACTTCCTCAAGAAGACTGATTTGCTCATCATCTTTCTTCTTCTTGCCACCCTTGCCGGAAGACTCGTCTTTTTCCCCAGCCAGGAAACCCCGAACAAGGTTCGCGAGAATGAATGCGGCATCGTAATTGAGCATCTCTCCCTCCTTGGCCGGCTGAATGTCATCAATGGCAAGGATCATCTCAAACAGACTGTTTTTACCGCCGCGCTTGACTTCGTTGGTTTCAATATTGGCTCCCTTGGGTTCCACTGGGATCGGGCTGGAATCGTTGCCGCCTTCGTACCAAGTATCGATGGTACGGATGGCATTGCCGATCTTCTGGTCACGGATGGCCGCGGTGCCCATATCAATGATGTCGCCGGAGTAGGTGTCTGGGTCGTCCTTTGACATGATGCGAATCAAATCCTGACGGCTGATGCGATTGAGCTTATACAGGCTACGGGCAAACCCAGTCGGCTTGTTTGAAATGTAATTCTGGCTTGGGAAGACCTCGAAGCTGCCAGCCATCCCGAAATCAATCGTGCCAGTGATAGCGAATTGCATCGGTTTCTCGGTAAGGCTCAGCACCAGAAGGTCGCCGAGTCTCTTTTCGTTGTCGGTATAGTCACCAAACGTGGCGTGCGGGCGGGGTGTGGCATCAGAGAAGATTCTCTCATCGCCGCAGGTCACCGTCACGGTGATGCTCTGCCCCAGAATGCGGTTGCGCCACAGCCAGCGGCCATTCAGGATATTGCGCGCATAGCGGTTGCAAACCTCGTGCAATTCGCCACTTGACTTGAAGCGCTCGATGAACCCCTGTACGGACGCGCGGAAGTCATTGTTATTGCACGCAAAGACGGCATTGTCGAGCGTGATCGTGGACATGCTGAATCTCACGACCATACCGGTTGCGCCAGGATCGGTCTTTGCCGACTCTGTGCGCTGCGGGTTCTTGATGTCTTTATCCTTGCCGACCACATTCTGCGTGCCAAGAATGCCGTGACGAACGACCCGAATAGGTGTCTCAGTAAAGCCGCCTGCACCATCAGGGATGCGGTTGAACATCTCCGCATCAGAGATGATCATGCAGCGCTGAACAGAAAAAATGCTGGGAAGGGTTTTGTACTTCATATGGGTCCTTTCAAGATTGACAAACAACGAACAGAGAATCCGTAACCCAGCCATGCGACCACAGCGTCGGCCGCTGGCCTTGGTTACGGAGAGAGAAAACGGATTGATAACAAACCAGTCCGACAACCGGCTCGCCATAGGCATGATCGAGACCGTCTCTTGCACCAGAGCGTTGCTCAAAGCGCGTTAAAGTGCGATAACCCAATGTCGCCGGCACATACCAACCGCCAGGAACGTGACCCAAGACGGCTTCGGCAATGGACATGCCTTTGGCAAGGCGGTCGCGCACAACCGGTGTGGCATCCGACACCCAGTAACCACGCCCACATTGCTTGATGGCGTCCCAAAGGTCTTCTGCTTCAAGAACAGTCGGTTGGCGCACAACCTTTCCACCAGCCAGGCGCAAGTTCATCGTTTCGATAACCTTACGAACATCGGCGGTGCTGGCTCCGCTCTCGATGCCAAGAATCAGCGACACATTAAGGTCGCCCGTAACAGAGGGCTGAATCGAGTTTTGTGTCGGGCCGCTGCCGCCGCTAGCGATGTCACCCGTAGCACCCCGGAACTGACAGGGATAGGATTCGATCCACCCGCTCGTATTAGGGATATGCTCGATATGTAGCTCGCAGGAATGGTGAATGATCCCGACGCCCAGGTCTCGTTTGCCGAGACGGTCCGCGATGGCATGACCCAACATGACTGCGGCGAATACCGGTACGGGTGACACCAGGTAATTCGTCTGCTGAACGTTGGCCCGCTGAGCCTTGATACCCTTGATGACGAAAATGTCCATGTCAAGCACCACCCACAACGAACCTGCAAACAATCTCGCTCACGACAGCCAGCCTTCTTTCATGGTCCTCACGGGTCAGAACGATGGAAACACTCCTTCCATGAGAACCCTTGGTAGGCTTGTAGTCGGCGTTCTCCACCAGTTCTACGATGCGCCGGGAAACCTCGTCGATGAATTCGCGCGAGAATCTACCCGTGGCAATCGCCGACTCGATTGGCCCCTTGTTGATCAAGGCGCTCTCTTTTTGCTGACGATCATCAGGGTCGAGTGTGTCGAAGTAATCCATGACGTCGTTCGAAAGCTCCTGAATGTCCCCCATGACCAACCTGACGATACTGTAGATTCCCGAAGAGGTAAGCTCGATCTGCCTGGCTTTGACGGAGTTGCGTCCATCCACGAACGTATTGCCAGAAAACCATTCGTAGTAGCGATCCAGGGCATCGCGCAGACTCTGCCTGACCGTGATGGAGTAGCCGCGCTTCAAGAGCCTCAGATAAACAGCAACACCGCTGTAACTGACAGACGGAGCTTCGCGCACCAGCGCTTGCGTAGCAGAAGCGATGTTCGTCACATTGCCGGGTTTCGTGCCACCGATTGGCAACGAGATTTTGTAGCCAGCCAAGTCATCAGAATGACGAAAGATATGATCCGAGATGCCCGCTGCGCTCAATGGCGTCAGAGCTACGTACTTGCCGTTTTTCGGCAAGACAATCTGGCGCAGACGATAATCTACGGAACGGTTCATCTGCCGGTTTTCCCCGGTGCCAAGAGCAGAGAGCGCCTTATCGAATGCATCTGCAATCGCTACGTCATGAGCCGAAGCGGCCTCACGACCAGACTCCCGTACCCGTTTGCTACAGTCGAGCATCTTTCTGTAGCTTGCCGCTCCGGGGCTTGAATTCGCCCAACAGTCGAGACAGATTTCGCCGATGGACCCCGAATAGAGGTAGGGCTGAGGCGACGGATCGGGCAAGGCGAGAATAGCGCCGGTGGTGGCATTGCTGTTGGTCAGTTTCCCGATAAAATGGGCCGCGTAGTCAATGACGCTTCTCTTTACATCTTTCGCAAAATCGCCAGAGAACCGGCTCTCCGCTAGCCTTTCAGCCGCCTCGCAACCACGACGCCAGTTCTCCAGGTCCGATAACTGTTCGTCAAAAGACGCCATCACAACAGACTCGAACTCGTCCCGCGTAACTGAAAGAGACCTGCATCGGGACGACACGCTGCTACCCCACATGATCGAGGCCAGCAGCACCTTGTGGATGTCCCAAGGCGGCTCGCCAGCGTTGAATGCGGACATTTCCGCATCCGACCACTTCACCTGGTAGTTGCGCCCCTTGGGAGTAAACAGACCGTTCAACACACTCGATTTCAAGCCGTAATGGGCTTCAACCTCCTTGTTGCTGTAGTCCTTGCCATCCTCCCGTGCAGGTAAGCCTTCCTTCAACGCGTCAATAAAGCGCTGCCAGAACTGTTTTGGGTCGGCCTTGATTCCAGCCATACGATTTCCCTGAAAATGTCGTTCATCTGACCACCAAGTCACACAACCGAAAGATGCCAACGCTCTCTTGAACCTTGACATCTTATCCTAATTCACTATACTCATGTGATCGACGGTTGTCAAGTATTTTTTGCCAGAAAATTGTAAAGAAACTTAACAAAGGTGTCTAGCCATGAGCAAACATCTTGCCAATAAAGCCGGCAGGGCAAAGGGTGCGGAGAAGCTGCGGCGACTTGAGTTTATTCTGCGCCGTGCTTGCTGGTATGGACGCGTCACGATCCGTGATGTACAAGAAGCTTTCGGTGTTACGCGTCAGATAGCCGGGCTTGACTTGGTTGAAGCGGTGCAACACTGGACAACGATCGGTCCAGACGGAAGTGTGCTTCCCATCCTTATGCGCGGAACCCGTGCAGTTGCCCCAATCTACCCCATCCGCCCACACGAGCAGGCGAGTCCTGCAAAGATGCTTCGACTGCTATCGGCGGGGGCACCCTTCTCGGTAACTGGGCTACGCAGCAATGAGATCGACGTACTGTTTCCAGCAGACCGCACGAGCATGATCGATCAAGAGGTTCTTTCCGTCATGCTGCAAGCGGTGGTTGACAAATCGGGGCAGGGTCTCGCACCAAGACCCGTCATCATCGAATACGTCGGCATGAAGGTGGGAGATGTTTACCGCCAGCGCAAGATTTTGCCGGTCGCGCTTGAGTTTGAAGGTGCCCAGACGCGGGTGTACGCGCACGATCTTGACGCAAAAGACTACCCCGTCAAGGCATTTGTGTTAACCAGGATGAAGAGTGCGCGCTTTAGCGACGAAACCCTGCCGAAAGACTTGACGAGAAAAAGCGTCTCGAATCTCAGAACAGCGCGCTTTCGACTTACCTTTGACCCACGGCTAACAGAGGACCAGAAAAGCGCCCTCAGACGAGAGCTTGGCATCCGGGATGGAATTCTGGTCATTCCAGAGAACCAGGTCCATTCTTTCAGGCGTTTCTATACCAATGGGATGCCACAAGACGGCAATCCGAACATCGTCTGGCCGCCGGTGATCTTTACGGAAAGGGTCGAATAATGTACGTCGTGTTTATCTCGAACTCTACAGGGAAGTCCGCTGCCCGCGTGCGCGCCATCCTCGATGCCTATGCAACCCGCATCGGAGACACTGCCTGGGCAACGCCGATCACGTTGGAAGCGCTCGAAGAGGTAAAACGCGCTCTCAAAAAGGGGATCTCCCGCCACACATCGGTTGCCTGCTATCGCAACAAAGGAAGTAGCGGCATGAGGCTCTACTGGGTCGTCGGCAACAGAGACCACTACGACGAACGCGGACTGTTTGCCCCGGAAACGCGATCCAGAAAAAAGGAATTCGCCATGCCTTATCGACATGCCGCACTGGTAGCTGGGATTGCTGGATGGTGTCACGATCTTGGCAAGGCAAACGGGCAATTCCAGCACAAGATCGGAAACAGCGACGAAAAGGCCGAAAGCCAAAGCGATGGCATCCGCCATGAGTGGATCTCTGCTTGGATATTCGACCGATTCGCAAACGGGACGGCAAGCCTGCCAGAAACGATGGTGTCATGGAACGCTGCGTCGATGAAAGATATTCGCAAGAACGAGTGGATGCTGGTGGTTGAGAAAATCGCATCGGCGCGCGATGCGATTAGCCTGATCATCTCTACCCACCACCACGCTTTCGGCTGGGGCGGTGATACGAAGCCACCCAAGATACGCAAGCTCGATAAAATCGCCCGAAACGACATACACGTAAAAGAGACGAAGCCGGACCAGGACCGGCGCTTGGGCATCATGCGCGTGGCCAAGGATGACGCGCGATGGGTGGCGCATGGGGACGCCATCCGCAAAGAGTTGGCCCGTCTCGACGGCATCCACGAAAACGATCCGGACTATTGGCATGGTATTACCCTCATCGCCAGGGCGGCCATGATCCTTGCTGATCATGAGGTATCCAGTCTCGACAGAACGCGCGATACAGAGAAGCTGCCATCAGGAGTCTATGCAAACACCTGCCAGAAAAACGGCAAACGGGTTCTCAACCAGGAGTTGCTTTGGCATCTTGTCAATGTGGGAGACGTAGCCAAACGCAATGTCGCCATGTTTGCCAATGACGATTTGCCGTCGCTGCCGATTGAAACCGTTGAACGGATCATGAAACGCAGTCCCGGCACGCGCTTTGAGTGGCAGGACATCGCCTGTGATGCCATGCCGCAAGGTCCGGCGCTGGTCTTTAATGTCGCATCAACGGGCGCGGGCAAGACGCGGGCCAACGTCAAGCTGATTTGCGCGCTTCGCAAGGGCAAGAACGTCAGAATCTCGTCTGCATTCAACCTGCGCTCGCTCACCTTGCAGACGTTCGAGGCGTACAGCGCAGACCTTGGGCTTGAGAAAGGAGCGGAATGCGCCTGCCTAATCGGGGACCCGGTCATACGGGAGATTCACCACTCTCTGCGCGATGACGAATCCGGTGAGATTAAGGAGGACAATTTCTGCGGCGGTGAGACAGCCGTTGAGATCGCGGGGCTGGACAAGCTCACGATACCAGAATGGTTGAACAGAGAGATCGATCGCATATCGGGAAAGGGTAGCGACCGCTCCGTCACGCTCAAGAAACTGCTGGCCGCCCCCATTCTGGCGTCAACGGTGGATTTTCTCGATGCCGCGGGCGACCTTGGCAAGATGAACGCCGATCACGCCCATGCGCTTTTACGTATCGCGCACTCGGATCTGATCCTTGATGAGATCGACTCTTATGATACGGATTCGACGGTTGCTGTGCTGCGCCTGGTGCATATCGCTGGCATATTCGGACGAAATGTCGTTCTCTCTAGTGCAACCCTCTCAACCACGCTTGCCGAATATGCCCAGCGCGCCTACCAGGCGGGTATCCGTTGTCACCGCGCAATGTTTGGTCAAGCAGTAACGCCAAGCATCGCTATCGTATCCGATCTTGCTGCGCCGATGATCCTTGGTGAGGACAGCCAAGAGGGGTTCCCTGGCTTATACCAGGAATACCTAGCCAAGATGGCTGCCAGCATGACGAGAAAGACAAAAATTTTCCATGTCGTTGATACGGGCGACTCGATCGACGGCTTTCATGCCGCGATACACGAAAGCGTGAAACGCCTGCATGAAGCGCACGGCTGGGACATCGATGTTGAGGGAGAGCGGGTGAAAGTCTCGATCGGTCTTGTGCGTATGGCCAACATTGGACCATGTCTTGAAGTTGCAGAGCGTCTTGTCAAGGCGGTCCCCGATGCGCATGTTGTCACGTACCACGCAAGAGAGCCGTTGTTGCGGCGGACCTACAAAGAACACCATTTCGACAAGATACTTCGGCGCGGTCGCGGCAATGCGTTGCTCGAAGAAGAGATGCGCAAACACCTGAAAAAATTCGCCAAAAGAAGCGCCAACGCGATTTTTGTCGTTGTCGCAACCCCTGTCGAAGAGGTTGGCCGGGATCACGATTTCGACTGGGGGATCATCGAGCCATCGAGTATGCACTCGATCATACAGACCGCTGGGCGGGTGAATCGTCATCGGCTGTGCAACGTGGAGTCCGCCAACATCGCGATCATGAACCGTTGTCATCGTGACGTCAGAAGAGAATCGGACGAGGGGCGAGTATTTTTCAACCCTGGAAACGAGATTTCCTATGAGAACAACAAAACGAGTCACCCTTCACACACCATGACCGACCTGCTTGGGGTTGGCATCGGTGAGCAGTCCGTACTGAACATTGGCTTGATGTTCGGTCCCAATCGAACAGAATTTGCCAAGTGCGACGAAAAGTCCATACGTGACCGCCTGGAAGACGTCATCGCCAGACGGATAGAGCAAAGCGGAAACCTGGCATGGTTCAGCAAGTGGTTCGGTAAAGCCTACCCCCTTCGGGCGGAGTCCAGCACGCTGACACTCGCGATCTTGCCAGATGAGAAAAGGTACAACAGGATTCGCTTCAAGCAATACAGGTACGTAGAAGAAAAGCGCGTGTGTACATGGCAGTGGGATGATCTAAAAGATCAATTGGACTGCCCAAACACGCCGGATCGGGCATGGCTATCGCCATCGATTTGTGAAGTCGTCGAAGACATGGAGAAGCGGCTTGGTCGCAAGATCACTGAAAACGATATGAGTTTTCAGGTGTACTACCCAGAAGGTGGCAGGCTGGACAATATCTCCATGGACTGGCGCGGTATATTGGCAACTACCCGGTAGACGCAGGCAGGAACCGGGGTTGGGGAAGGCGCTAGCGACCCGGTTGCGTCGTCGCAGTTCCCGGTTGATGCGTGTAAGGCCTGGGCGTGCGCAGGCGCACGCGGTTGGCAGCGGGGAAGTCGAAGACCGCTAGTTTGATGCCATGCGAAAGGGGGCCTCAGCAGCAAAAGAAAGCGTATTCAGATAACCGGAGCCGTACATCGCGGCTATGCCGGTCTTAATCCCTTCTTCATCAGGTCAATGGTTAGGACGCGCAGTGATATTGAATATCGCTGGAACAGCTTGTCTTAATCCCTTCTTCATCAGGTCAATGGTTAGGACGCTGGGGTCTTTTTTCTCCTTTCGCGACAATGGGTTGCAGAGGGGGTTGACAATTTTTTGGGCCACGAAAAAGTTTTCTCCCAGACCCTTGCCGGAGGCAGCCGACCTCCTGCCGGCGCAGCGCAGG
>Ga0308395_1000205_pt1 | contig 52900 bp, 41 predicted proteins | sample Hotspr20SampleP4_FD_202097 | JGI IMG/M metagenome (GOLD analysis project Ga0308395, IMG submission 202097) | Hot spring phototrophic mat microbial communities from Mushroom Spring, Yellowstone National Park, Wyoming, United States - 20050930_P4 ... | reverse complement strand
ATACTTCAGGTATAGAAAAATTTTTTATTTCTTTACCTGCACTTTCAAGATCTTCTTTAAATCTTTTTAAAACAAATGGGCAGGTAATCCAGGCAAAAGTATTTTTAACAGATCTAACTGGATACAAAAGAATCTTCGCATCAGCAAAAGCTAAACATGAAGAGCTTTCACTTCCGTCTTCCGGGCCAAAGATTTTGTCAACTTCATTTTTAAAACTATCATCTCTTTTGGCTAATGCTCGAAATACTCCTTTTATTCCACTCCCGGCCATCATTGGAAAAGATGTATGTCTCTCCCTCTGGACTGGTAAGTCGATATAAGAAACACTACTTCCAGCACCAACATGAACAGGTGTTAAAGCATAATAAGTAATTAAACCACTTTCTTTAAACATAAAAACCTCCATCTATTTTATTAAAATAAGATTTGATCCAATAAAAAAATCATTTTGATTAAAAAAAGTAATAGATTCATTATTTTTTTCATTATAATTACTTAAGTAAACAACAGAACCCGGCTTTATAACTCTGACTGTCTTTTGACCATATTTATCTTTGTTAAACTTAGAATTTATTCCAACAATTTCATATCCACCAATTACACCACCCAAAAATCCATTAAAATAATCTATTATTCTTATATTACTATTATTAAAAATACCACAAGATAAGAATAATATTTTTTTAAACCCATTATTACATTGTTTAAAATCATTAAACAAATTTTTAAAATTATGAATTTCAATATTGTATTTAGCTGTTTTTGTTTCACCCCCTAATTTTAAGACCATTGGCTTATTTTCAAAAATTTTTATAAAATTATCATCATTTTTAATATTATTTTCATAAAGTAATGAATTTTCATTAAAATCCGCTTCAACCCAGAAAACAAATCTCACGTCTTTTTTTAATTGAAAAAAATTCACTCTATAAATTCCATCTTCTGCTTTTACAATACCAGTATTATGGTCTATATTGATAGATACCCTTTCATCATATTCAAATATTTCACTATAATTAAGTATGTCTTTCTTTATTAAATTTTCATTATTATACCATTTTTTTAAACCTTCAAGACTTATAAAACTTTTAAATGGCTCGTAGTCATTAGAATCATTTTTATCAGGTTTATACCATAGTAAAGAATTTATTTTGTTACCAAGATCACTGTCTTCAATAATATTTATTAAAGAAAATTTATCCTGTTCATATCTACTTGCAATTTTAAATTTTGCTGAATCCTCTTTTTTCTTTTCTTTAAGAATATCAGATGGAGCTGGGAAATATATAGTACTATTTTTTTCAATAAAAGGACCATAAACAGCTTTATATATTCCTTTATCATTTTTTATGGTAATACCAGTTTCAGAAACAAATTTAGCATAGATAGCCGCTGCAAAAGAATGTGGAAAAGGTGGAAAAATAGACTCTACATTACTCCCAACATTAAAAGGTTTTCCACTTCCAAAAAATAAAACATCATAAGGTTCTATTGTAAATTTTAACATAATTAGCCTCCAAAATTTGTATTAATAAAAGCTTTTTATATTATATTTTATGAATATTAATTTCTCTAACTTCAAGATATCTTTTCATAGTTTTCCATACAAGTTCGTAAGTTAATTCAAAACTTTTTATAGTTCCATCTATAGTGAGTTCATCATTGGCCTGAGAAATTGCAGAGTTTAAGTTAATTAAATTTTTTTGATAATAAAAAAGATAATCCTTCAAAAGCATTTACTTTATCCTTTCTACATAATAACCATTTAACTCGCTATTTATGAAATTATTAAGTTGTGACTTACTATAAAAATCATTTTTAAAATCATTATTTTCTTTTTTATATGAAGAAATTATAACTCCATAGTATTGATCTTTGTTTGCAATTTTTGTTTTTTTAATTTGGATAATCAATGGAGAAGCTTGCCGTGGATTAAAATTCCCGATATTTTTTTTATTAATTTCATGTTTAAATTTTCTATAAAATTCTTTCCTTAAATCATTCATTGCATCTTGCCAGCTTTGCCAATTTTTATTTTTAGGCATAATAATAAATAAATCAGAATTACTTAAATTTGTAAAACTTAAATCAATATTTTGATATAATTGAATTTTTTTTAACTTATTAATTAAATATTCTTTTAATTTTTCAATAGAATCAAAGTTTTCTGTAAATAAATATTGATTATTTGAATTAATTATTTTTACACTTCCAAAGCCTCTTCTCCATCTTGAACCAATACCACCAAAATAATTAATAAAGAATAATATATTTTCAAATTCTTTAATAATATTTTCATCATTAAATAACACAGTTAATATAAAAAAATTGCTTGAATTATATGATTTTCTAAATATTTTATCATACTGCTTATTTTGAGTATTACGATTATCATTCATACATAAATAAGCTTGTGTGGTCTGTTTTGGAATATCATTAATTTTTAATTTTATTTTTGAAGCTTTTTCTTGAGATCCAAAAATGTCGGCTTCATCTATTTTTAACTGATTTAAGGCCTTAATTCCACCATTAATAAATCTATACCACCATCTTAATATACCTTTGATAGATTGAGTCCTTAACTCAAGATTGTTTCTATCTGCCCCTGACATAATTAAAGGAGTAACAATTTCAAATTTATACTCTTTTTGTTCCATATTAACCTCCAATTTTACTAAAATTTTTTCATCCCAACCACAAATCTTGCAATGATAAACATATTCGCAAAATCCTGTGGCCTCATTTTATCAAATTGTTGAAGCATATTTCCTTCAAATTCTTTATCATTTTCTTTAGATTTTTTATGTCTATAAATTCTCAATAACTCATTTTTCAATATTTGTTTCAAATTATCATTGCTTCTATTTTCAGTATAACCAACACTATTTACAATATCCATAAAATCATAAGCAAATTTTGTTGATAATTCGTCTTTAGGATACTTGCTTATAATATTATCAAAAAATGTTTTATCATCCCAATTCATTCCAAAATGTCTTGCCTGTCCTCCACCAGCAATATATTTTATACAAACTGCATTTCTTCCATATTTATATTTTGCCTTCTTTTCAGCATCCCTAACCTCATCTAAAGCTAACTCAAGTGGATACTTATGATGAACAAACACTATCCCAGCACTCATTGAGGCATTACTATTATTACTTAAAAGTGATTTAAATTCTCTGTTTAATTCATAAGCACAATCTAAAGCATCTTCTACTGGCAAAAATGCTAACACATCATCACCGCCAGCATATATGAGTTTACCATAATGCTTAGTCTCAACAAAATCTCGAACTGTATTCAAAGCAAATTCAGAAAGCTTTCTTGAAAAAAGATTGTGAAACGAAGGTGACATCGGATGTTTCATTCTGAGTAAGGTTTCTAATTCTTGTATATCATTACCCATAGAATAAGCTAATAAACTATTTTTAGCGTTTTGATGAATCAATTCCCCAATCTCTGGCAAAAATTCTCCTTTAAGCCATTTTCCCATGTTATCCCCATCCATGGCAAGAATAGCGTAGTAAGTGGGTGGATTAATTTCATTATCTTTCAAAAATTTTTTCATACCTTCGAGTTTACTTTCTTCTATAGTTATTCCAACTTCATTTTTTAAATACTCTTTTCTATATGAAGACTCCATTAACCATTGACCATCAATGGTATAAAGTTTATGACCTTTCAAAGCTGGAACACTTTTTATTTCTGCTGGTTTAGTATTAGAAAAAATTTCATTATATTTTTGAATAAAACTATTTATTAAATCATCACTAAGTCTTGATTTATATTTAACAGTTGCCATATCAGATGTTGATGGGAATCGAATTTTATCCTTCAGTCCAAGTTCAATCTTCATAATATCAGGTAGCAATCTCTTAAACAGACAAACTCCACAAAGTCTTTCATTCTCAGAAACATAATGCTTTTGAACAAGAGATTCCCATCTATTTTCTAAAGGAATTATATCATACTCTCCACATAAATGACATTTCTCCCCAGTCTGAGGTTTTATAACAACAAAATCTTTTATCATTTTACGGGAAGCCAAAAATCTTTCAGTAAGTTCTACAAGTAAAGAATAGGCATTACCAGCATTAGCACTGCTATAGTAAGGATTGGACTTAATAATTTCTATTAGTTTAAGCAAATCATTTTCACAAACAAGGTTTTTGTATTCATTAATAATAGCATCTACATTTGCAAAATAATCCTTATACCAAGGAACAACAACCCAATAAGTTTTAAAGAAAGAGATTATATTTTCTTTAATTTTATTTTTATTTTCATTTAGAAAAATATTACTTATATCTTCTGTTAATTTGTTTAAAAATTCCTTTATAACTTTTTCTATCGATTCTTGACATTTTTGGGCTAATTCTTTTGCTTCTTTATAAGGTACAATTGCCAAAAATCTATTTGGAAAGTTTGCAACTGTAAGTTTTTCAAATGAATTAATGTTATTTTTAAACATTTTATACCAGTTTTCTTTTTCAAATATTTCAAATTTATTTTTAAACTTTTCATCCAACCACTTATCAACCAGTGGTTGACCTAAAAGATTAGGAAAGATAATATGATCAGGTCCATAATTTTCCATTACAACTTCAATAGCCTTATATATCAAATATGAAAGTAAATAACTGCCAGACCAAAGATCAGAAGTTTTTCTTGCTTTCTCAATAAAAGATTGAACAGGGGTTAATGTAAAAATCAAAAATGCTGGTTTATCTATATCAATACAAGCAGCAATAGCAGATGTTTGAACTAAATGATCATATATAGAATGATTTGGTGCTCTTGAATCTGCTGGATGTGTATTTACCCATGGAAAAGTTTCTGTTAAAAAACGCCAAAGAAATAAAAAAGAAAGCCTTGCTCTTTCTTGTTGACTTGAAAAATCTAATTCCCCAATTTTTTCAAAAATATTTTTTACTTCATCTTGATTTTTTGGAAAGCCAATATCAATTTTATTTCCAGAAAATGGATCAATATATTTTGCATCCTTAAGAAAAACTGCAGCATCTTCATTAAACTCCTGCCTTTTAGTCTCATCTTTTAATTGAGGTGCAACAACAATTCTTGAAATTGAAGAAGATAATATATCTGCTATTTCAATTTTATCATCTTTTAAATCATCTTCTAAAATAAATCTAAAGAGATCTTCAGCAACCTGTTCATGCCATTTAAATGCCTGAATTTCTTTTTGATGTTGAAGCTCTATCTTTTCTTTATTACCCATAGCCCATATTTTATGAACTGGATCGTGAAGAAGAGCTTTAAGTTTGAGACTATAATTTATTTGGTTTAAATTGGGCATATTATTCTCCTTTTAATAAATTATTTGAAATTTTTTTATAAATATTATCTAATACACTATCCTTTATTTTTATAAAAATTTTTTCATTAACCTTTTTTATCTGTATAATTGTGTATGCAAAACCACAATGAGCATATAGATTTCTATCATCAATTTTATCTTCTTCTTTATACTCATTTTTCAAAACATAAAAACCATAGTCCTTATATTCATTTTCTATATTCATTATATCTCTTATTTTATCTAACTCTTTATTTAATCTCATCTTTAATGTCCTATTATAATTAAATAATTCTTTTAAACTATTAATCTCTTCTTTATCAATTTCATATTTTTTTTGTATATTGTAATTTTTGAATAACAATTTAGTTAATAAAAATATCTGCAATATAGAATGAAATAAAGGTTGAATTTCAACTTGTTGAACAATAAAAATTTTATTTAAATCTTTATTTTCAATTAATAACTTTTCTTTAAAAAAACCAATAATTTTATCTATAAATTCTTCTAATTTATTTACATCTGGAAACAAATAATAGATAAAAGGTAATAATGCATTTTGAAAAGATCCTCCAAAAACATAAGAATTATCAATTATTTCTTTTTTGTTATTCTCAATATCTTTAATTTGTTTTCCAATCTCCTTTTTTGTAGTATCATCAATTTCACCAAATGGAAGTAATAGATTATAACCATTAAATTTATAAAAATTAAACTGAGGAGATAAATTAACATTTTCAATTTTATTTATATTTACTTGATTAACATTACTACCAATTACTGGATCACTATTTAAAACAATAAATTTAATATTATAAAAAAATGAAATTATACTAAATATTTCTTTTAAAGCTCTATATGCCATAAGTGTCATATAATTTATTCCATGAGTTATATCAAGATAAACATCAATCCGATTTATTTTTTCATTACTTTCTGATTTTTTTTCTAATAATTCATTAATTTTTTTAACAACTTCATAATATAATATATAAAAAAAATTATTTGGATTACCTTTAAATTCAGATTTTTCAAAACTACCAACCCCTGGTATTACTAATAAATTCTCTTTTTGTAAAATTTCATTATTAACAAAATTCAAAATATCCTCTTTTATTCTATATATAAAATCTATATACCCCATGTCTTTTGAATTTGATACAAAATTATCAATAAGAGTATCTGAAAGAATTATAAAAACTTTGTCAGGTTTTATATCTTCATAAAGTATCTGCAAACTAGTTTCGCTTTCTTTATTTTTCCCATTAAATAAATAATTAACTTTTCTCCATTTTTTATAATTTCCCCAAACTTCAAATAATATTTTCATATTTCAATACCTTCCCAACATTAAATTCATTGCTGTGGCTTTCCACCACCACAGCTCCATCAAGGCGGGGATCAAAAATTGCGATAGCCCTTACTGGATGAAAATAATGCACCATAAAAGCATAAAGCCAAATTGGCCCTCGCCCCGATAAAATTAATAGTTTATGAGAAAAACCTTCTTTAACTGGATCAGGTAACTTTATATTCTTCAAATCATCTGGGGCTAAGTTTCTCTGTAGCTCGAACTCAAGCAAAGCCATTTTTTCATTTTGCTTTATACTATACTTTAAAACTTCCATAGCCCAACCTTGTCTTTGAACCTACTCCATAAAATGATAATGCTTGTTTTAAAATATTATTAAAAAAGCCTTCATTTTCTAATATATTCTCAAATTGTTTAACTGGTAAATTTACTTTTAATATTTTTTCATTATCATTTTCTATATCTTTTTTATTTTCAGTATTTTCTTTATTTACAATTAAATACTTCTTTTTATCTTTAGTTATATATATACCACCATTTTTTATTTTCTCCCATCTCCAATTATCAAACAAAACAACAAATCTAAACTTAACACCTTCCTTTACTGTTAAAAAGAATATTGGAGTTGGATTTTCCCAATCTCCAGGAGGAGTTCGACCTGTACTATCCCCATAATACTTACTGTAATGTGGATTCATTATATCAAGCTTAAATATTTTTTCATTATTGCATTCAGGATACACATCAAGAAATAAGAGTAAGCCCTTAAAATCTTGAGCACCAAAAAGGAGTTGATAGACAAGCATGTCTTCATTATCAATTGCTAACTCTCCGTAAAATTTCTTCTGAAAATTTTCAAGTTCATTTTCAGGGATACTTTTTCCCTCAACCAACTTCCAGAAAGCCACCTGTCTGCAAACTCCTTTTAAACTACTTCCAGGTATATATGGAACGCCCCAGATATGATGTAATGTCAAAGCAGTCTCCAGCACATGCGCCGCACCAAGCCCACATACAAGAGGAGTGTCGCTTTGAATTAAATTTGAATAAATAGTTTGAAAACCTATTAAATTATTTTTAATATGTTCAGTTTTTTCATTAATAATTTCAAAAACATTTTTCTCGTAAATTTTACTAAACTTAGTAATAAAATTTTCAAGAATAAATTTCTTGCTTTCCCCACCAATACAATTTTTATTTAAATCAAATATTTTTATTATGTTATTATCTTTATTATCTTTAATTTTTAATTCTATGACAGGAATAAGTTTTTGTATTAAAAGATTATAGTTATCTATTTTATTATTAATTTTTTCAAAAATTTTATCAAAAAATATTTTTATAAGTTCTTCCTTTTTATTATTTGAAAATTTTTCATCAAACTTAAAAAAACTATTTCCAAACCAAATTAAACCTTTATTAATCTCAAATCTAAAGTTATCTTTTGAATTTCCTTTATTAATATTTTTCATAAAAAAATTTCCCCCTACTAAATTTTTTCTATTTCTACCATTCTTTTAAGCCAGTTAGCAAAGGCTATAGCCTCCATTGTTGCAAGTCTTAATATAGAAAAATCACAAGTTAATAAATATTCTAAAGCATCATCATCATTATTATTACTAAAGCCTTTTTCCTTTAGCCATTCATTCATTGTATCATATAAAGGCTTAATTTCTTCTTTTGATTTCAAAAATGCTAAAGTAGGAATCAATCCATTTGTTATAATTAGAGCTGGTAATCTTTTTACATTTGAAGCATATTTATCTTTGACAGATGCTTCTATATTTTTAGAGTCTTTTATATTTTTAACTTTCTTTAAAGCAAATTCTGCTCTCTCCTGATTTAATGTTTTCTGTCCTGGCATAAAAACCTCCTTTAATTATTTTTTTATGTTTTAACAATAACAAAACTCATAATAGCTGCATTTTTTACAATAGGGCTTGTTAATAATATTTGGTGGCTGTGATAACTTTATTATATTATCAATATCATTAACTGCTTTTTTGATTTCCAGTCGGTCATTCTCATTTAGCTCTACTTTAATAATTCGCTTTAACTTTGGATAATCAATCTCAGCATACTTTGCTTCTACCCCAGCTAATTCAAGGACATAAAGATAATATTTGGCCTGCCACATATGGAGTTCTTCCATTTTTTTTGATTTTTTTACTTCATGAATAATTTTTCTTTTTCTATCAAAAAAATCTATTGAGATCTCATGTTCTAAACTTTGAATATGTAATTCATGTTTTTCTCTAATGTAAGTGCTTTCAGCTATTAATTTACCAATATATACATCTTCAGAAGTATGCTCCATATTAATATTATGAGCAAAAAGCCATAAATGTCTTGGACAATGGAAGTAATAATTTATATATGTACCTATCAAATTATATTATCCTCTACCTTATTTTTATCTTCATTCATCTTTACAACCCAGATATCATCAGCCCATCTTAATAATTTTTGTTTTTTAAGACTATCATTAATTTGCATTTCTTCTATCCATTTCCCTAACTTACAAATTTTTATCTTTTCAAACTGGTAGTATGGAATGTTAATAACAAATTTTGATATAATATCTTTCTTAAATAGAGTGTAGTTTAATTTATCATTGTTTATAAAAGTGTTTGTTTTTTCTTTAAATTTTTCTTTATTCGAATCATATACCACAGAAACATTGATAATCTCTCTAAATATCTTATGCGCTTCCTCTTTTCTATCAGCCATAAATCCAGCATCCAAAATATCAAGAGTAGTGTAAAAATCTGATAGATATTTACCTTCTGGATTAAGCAAATCGTAAAGTTTGTTTACCATTTGGTATTTTTGATACTCGGAAATTAATATTGAATTTTTTCTATTGTTTTCATTAACATTTTTATTACTTCTTTTATTAGTTTTTTCTTTTAAAATTTGCAAATCATTAATTTTAAATTTGGCAATGCTTTCTAAAGTTAAACTTTCTAAATTATTATAATTTTCAAACACAATAAGCGTCTTCTCAATTAGCTCCCTGTCATATACTCTTCCATTACCTGACTCATAACCTTTTTCAAATACTAAAATATTTACATTAGGCTCAGCATTTTCATCTAAAGAAAAGTCTTCTTTATGTCTTCTAAACACCCTTCCAATCCTTTGAACTAAAGCATCCATAGGGGCAATTTCTGTATAAAGCACATCAGCATCAATATCAATGGCTGCCTCAACCACCTGTGTAGCAATAAGTATTTTACCCTCATTATCATTTTGAATTTTTGGATTTTTAAATTCAGTTTCTATTTTATCTTTTATATCTTGTTTATCAGTTAAAGTAAACTGAGAGTGAAAAAGTGTTATATTTTTATCCGATATTCTTGTACTATTTTTATTTCTCAATTCTTTATTCTTTATTATTAATTTATCATATACACTTTTTGCCTCCTTGATGGTGTTTAAAATTACAAGCACTCTTTGATTTTGAGCCTTCCTTAATATATCCTCAATAATATCATCTGGAATTAAAAATTTTTTCTCAGAATCTGAAATTTTTATAAAATTAACTTTATGCTTTTTTAAACTTTCATATTTATTTTTTTCTTTTTCATAAAGATTTAATTCTGGAGTATCAACCTCCAATCTATCTTTAATTTCGTCTTTTATATATTTTGGTAATGTTGCCGTCATCAAAAGAAACTTTCCACCAAGCTTTGAAATATCCTCTATAAACTTTACAACAATAGCTGCTGCCTTTGGATCATAAGCCTGAACCTCATCAATCACAAGCCTTGAATAAGAAAATGTAGCATAGATCTTCTCATATCCCGGTGGTCTTAACCCATAAGGAAAAAACTGGTCTCCAGTTGACACAATAACTGGATAAGCAAGTTGTTTTGAAACCTCATAAGTTTTTATTTTCTCCAGGTCATTATCATCTTTTATCAAATAAACATCAGCATCTGAATGAAGTAGTCCTGTTTTATCATCCCCAAAAACATTCTTTGCCCTATCAAAAATCTGCTCCACTGCCGCCCTAAGTGGCAATGTATAAAAAAACTTCTGGCCATTTGACCATAAGAATGCAAATTCTGTTTTACCACTACCAGTAGGAGCAATAAAGATAAGATTATCTTTAAAATCATCCTTTGAAATTTCATTTGCCTGCCAAAGATTGTTTTCATCAAAAGAAGAATTTTTTTCTTTAATTGATTTTACTATGTTAGATTTAATATTATTCAATTGAAGTGATGGGATTTCTATCTTCAAAGTTTGTTCTTCCTCCTCCTCACAGTAAGAAGCAAAATGATCACATCTCTGCAAAAAGCCACTTACAAGTACCCATTTTTTCTTACCTTCTTCATCAAGTTCAATCCTCTTTGGCATCCAGTATAATTTGTATGGTGGAATAACATAATTGTCAAAAGAAATTCCATTGATAAGTCCGTCAAGCATTTCATAGTTAAATTGAATTAAGTCAATCATCTCATTATCGTTAGCAAATTCTATATTGATATTATTAATTAATGTGCCAATTTCAACTTCAAGTTTTTCTTTAAAATATTCAAATATTTCTGAACCAAATCTAAGTAGAAATTCTAACTTATCTTTCCAGTGATGGTATGCTATAGCCGAAAGCACAAACTTTAAACTTTTTTCATTGTTATTCAACTTTTGTTTTAAATTATCTTGATTTATAAACAGTATAGATAGCAAAGAATGATAAATATCAACAGTAATCTCAAATGGCTTATAACTTTCATTTTTCACATACCGTATTTGAAAGTAAGGAAGTACCTTTCCAATATCATGGAGGAGAATAGCATAACGAATACAGTTTTTTAAATTTACATCAAAATTTTCATCAGAAATTATTGAAATTATATCATTGAATGATTTATGTAAATCATCTGTATGTTGCTTTAATGTGATATTATTTTCCTTTGCAAGAATACTCATTATAAATCTCCTAAAAATATTGGTAAACTAAATTCTTTATCAAGCAAAAGATTTTGACTAAAAATTTTACCATCACTAAGTTTTGCTTTTATATAGCTATATTTCCTTTTTCCAGTATGATTGTGATGTTCGTTATAACCTTCTATTTCAGAGAAAGTAGTCAATCTGAATAAATTTCCATCAATTTGTTCAAAATCAATCTCTGGAGCATTATTTATTTTAAAAGTCTTCTCAGGTATCCAGAAAAAGTATCCATAGTTTGCATCTCTTCTTTTTTTCTCTAAGTCGCTATCATCTAAAATTTTTGGTTCACTTTTATAAACTATCCAGTCTTCTGCCCTGCCAAGATGTAGAACCTGAAGCCTATTTGTAGGATTTATAAGTTGTTGGTTTAAGTTTTTTAATTGTTGTTCATTGTCATGATATAGATAAACATAAAGTTCTACATCTTCCAGCACATCAATATGAATAGGTGATTGTCCTCCAATATGCCCTATATTTCCATTTTTTTCTCTAATATCTATTGTACCATAAGAACCTTTATGTGCTTCTTTAGACAAATTTCTATACCAAATCATTTCCGTATTCTTTATTTTAAATTTCCCAGCAATAGAAATTTTTAGCTGTTTTATACAATTTATATAAATTTCTTTATCTTGATCATCAACACCACAGGCATTACAGAGAAATCCTATTATTGTGGAATATGGCGGTATGGGAAATGTATGCCGTCTCTGGTATGTAAAAGGCACTCTATAATGTGCCTGTGGCTGATATATATGAAGTCTAAGAATTGGCATTACTTACTCCTTTGTTTCTCCTTTGTTTTCAAGTTGCTCTAGAAACTCATTCCAATTTGATGTTACTCTGTTATCACTAATACCAACTGGCAAACGTTCAATTCCCTCCAAGAATATTTTGTGTCCAGTATGATTTTCATGACTGTTATTATTTTTGTTATTTTTATTACTATTATTATTGTTCTTTGCAAAATTAAAGCAAACCCATGAGTTTTCAAGACAATCACTTATACCTATGATCTCTCCATTAACAATATCAATATATGAATGAAAAACTGGAGATGGAACAACAACTTCAGAAGCTATCATAAAAAGTGGAACAATTGTATTATCCTCTCCACTTGAATGAGCAACAAGTCCATTATGTATAGCCTCAAGGATTTGTTTGATCCTTTTTTTCTTAATCTCATCAGAAAGTTCAAAGATAACTTTGTATATTGAATTAACTTGCTCAACTTTAACTTGCTCAACTTTAATTTTTCCAATAGATTCACTATTAGGTGTATCATCTTGTGGTACAATATAACCATCATTACTTTCTTGAACATTCTTTATAGTTTTGGTTTTAGGATTAGATTGATCTTTATCTTTGCCCTTTGGTAAAGTAATTTTTAATTCATTGTTTTCAAATTTTGGTTTTTCATTTACCACCCACACATCTTTGCCAAAAATTTCTGTATCAATTGTAAAACTCACTTTATAAAGTGATCTATGCTCTTCACTTTGATAAGGATTAGGCTTGATAGCAAGCCCATCCTGATTTGCTCTTTGCACCATATCATGATTAGCATAAAAAGCCATATCCTGATTATAACTCCCTAACGAAATTGCTTTGGTTATACCAACCGGTGCTTTTCTTGTAAAAGACATTTCACCTCCAATTGTAAACATATATCCAAAGGCATCAAGCTCTGCACTTGTAAATATATCATCTTGAATAATATCAAATTGAGCAACTTCACCTTGACCCGTTACCTTTGCTGGTTTCCAGTCATCTGGATATGCTTTAACAAGAGTATTAAACAAATAGTGTCTGATAGCCGGACGACTCAAAAATGATTTTAAATTGCCATCAACACTAAGTTTCTTAATAGATTGAATATTTCCACCTATTTTTTCGTCTCTGTTTAATGCCGAACCTTCAAAAATTATTGTAACTGTTATGTTTTTCATAATTCTATTCCTCCTTATTATTTTCTTTTGGCTTTATAACTGAACTTAAAAATGTAAACATAAAGCATTTAAAAAGTTCATCTGAATAATAAGACTTAAAAGCCTCATTTAAAATATCTGGCAAATTTTGCCTATTTGCTAAAAATATCCTTGTAATACCATACATTACATCACTTCTTTTACCAGCTCGAACTTGTTCCAAAAGTCTAAACCCTGCTTTTTCAAAATCTTCACCAAGACTCTCTTGAATAGAATACCCCAATCTTTTCAATGATTCTATCAAATCACTTGCATTTTTACCAGATATGTCTTCAAGAATACTTTTTATATCAGCATCTCTTCCACTCTTTTCATAAGCCCATTCAAGATATTTAACAAAATCTTTTTGCTCCTTCTGAAGTTGCTTATAAAATTCTTTGAATAATTCTTTAAACTTTTCTAGGTCATCAATCTTGTCCTTTTTTAACTCCTCTTTTAATTGATCAAGTGTAATTTCAGGCATATATTTTCCTCCTTTCACTTATATTTACATAGAGCTCTAAAATTTTTTGAGCCATGTTTATTATATTTTTTCTATTTTTTTCTCTATGCGAAAAACCATTTAAAACAGCATTATCACTCTTGTTTCTATCTTGAAAATTTTTTAGTCCTATTTTTATTAACTTATTTCCAATATCAATAAGTCTCTTCTCTTCACCATTCAAAACAATATTTAACACAGAAAACTCTCCAATTTCCGAAAGAAGCGAAGCAATTTTTCTATCAGAAATTAAATTCACAATATGATAAGGTAATGAATAACTATCTATGCCATCTCTTGATTTAATTATTATCTCTAAGTTCATCTTATTCCACATTCCTAAAGAAACATTAAGCCTTCGTGAATATTCAATAACAGACATTGCAAGAATTTCTCTTTTTTGCTTTCCAGATAATTTTTCCTTGCCAAAAAGTTCTTTGACCAGTTTGTTCATCTGATACATTATTTCAAAAGATGGAGCGTTAATAAATATTTCTGAACCATCAGAAAGGTTAGTAAAAGCAAGGTGATGATGGATAAGAAGAAATTGACAAAAAGAACAAATTTTATCAATTCCTTCAGAATTACAATTCCAAAATGAATTTGGGAAGCCACTTTGACTAGGCATAAGTTGATTCATAAACTTGCCATCAAGCGGAAATAATTCATAATTATTATCACCACAAAAAGAACACCGATAAGATTTTGTTTCAATAGTTCTAAATACTTTATTATCGTTAAAGTAATCGATAAAATAGTTCAAATCACTAACTTTTGAAGGTGGGTAAAAACTAGAATATAACATATTTTTACTAAATAGAGAGGCGGAATATTTTCTAAATACATATAAAAATTCTTCTATAGAATCTTTTTCAATTGATATTTCGCCATCATCAACTTTATTAATATCAATCTCGTATGTTTTGCCTTCAAATTTGTATTGTACTTTTTTTTCTTTATTTTTTTGATCATCTGATTTTTTACTTTTTTTCTTTGTGCTTTTAATATTATTCAAATATATATCCCTTTTTTTCATTATATAATGATAATGCCAAAACGGAATACCAAATTTAACCTTATTTTCAAAAAGAATTTGCTTTATGTAATCACTATTAATTTTTAAACTAGAATTTATCGTTATGTCATTATCTGAAATATTCTTATTTACCAATATAGTATCCAAAAACCCAATCACCCCCGCATTATAAAGCCAATTAGATGGATAAAGTGTTATTTCTTCACTCATTCATTCCTCCAAATTAAAATATTTTTTAACAATTTTTTCTACAATAATAGCTGTTTTTAAAGACTCCTTTGCCTCCTCTTCTGTAGCTTCAACTCCCGGATACCTTACTTCAACAGCATAGCTTGATAATTCAACAAGTTTTTCCTTTATCTTTTGAACTTCCGGAACTATATTCTTGCACTTTTCGTACAAAATTTCTAAGTCATGAGTTTTTTCAAAATAGATTTCATTCTCCTGTAAAATTGCCTTCAAAAACTTTTCTACAGCCTGTTGAGAATGAAAACAAACCGCATCATACACAGCTTCTTTTTCTTTCATTTCTCTCTGAGCCACAAGTAAATCTTTTTTAGCCTTTTTTAGCCACTCTTCTGTTATTTTCTTCACAACTCAATACCTTTTTCTAATATATCTTTTATAAAAAAGTCCCCCCCTCTATATCTTTCCTCCACAAACTCTGGTGTTCGCACAATTATATCCATTGGCTTTTTCATATCAAAATTTTCATCTAATGCCATTCTGATAACCGCTGCTTGCTTTGGAAATCTCATATTAGTATTCATAATGACAAATAAATCTATATCACTATCTTTATCAGGTTTACCATAAGCATACGAGCCAAAAAGAATAACCTTTTGAGCATGAAAGTGTTCTTTTATAAAACTTGCAACTTTTTGTAAAACTTCTCTCATTCTTCAACCACCCCCGCATTATAAAGCCAGTTTGATGGATAAAGTGTTATTTCTTCACTCATTCATTCCTCCGGTTTAAAATATTTTTTTTATATAACTTTTTATCTAATTATATCTTTATGTTATTATGTTTTTAGCTTATTATATCTAGCATTCCAAACCCTTCACTTCTTCTTGCACCAATACCGATATCATAAAAAAGCTTTAAAATATCATTATCTCCTTTTACATTCATAATACATTTTATTCCTGGATAAGTTATTTTAAATTTACTCACTTTTGAACTATGAATTGTAGGAACTAACTCAATATTTGGAAAATTAAATTCTAAATCATTTTCATTAATTTCTCTATCAAGAAATTTTTTAACAAGATAAATTGCATTTTTTTTTAAGTTAAAAATAAATTGATCCATTGTTTTTTCTTTATAGTATTTTAATTTTTTCTCACTTAGTAAATTCTCAGGAACAACATAATAATCCCCATCATCTATATCCCTTATAAGAATTGGAGATAAAGTTTTAAAAACAACTTCATTTTTTGTAATTTTTTTATTAGGGTAAAGATAAAAATCTGAAATTTTATTAATTTCTTGCTTAAAGAGCTTCATATTTGATACCACTTTTTTATTATTTAATCCATTGTAAACCCTCATAAGAAATTCATAATCATTAGTTGTAAAAAAGAAATTTATGGAATTTTTACCTTCAAGAAACTTAAAATTATACCCATCTTTTTTAACAGGCATATATACAGAAAAAGTAAATGGTTTTGACTTATTTCCTTCATAAAAATAATTAATAAAATTTTCCCCATTTTCAGAACTGCTTTTTAAGGATTCCTTTATAAGAGATACAAAATGATTTCTATAATCAGTTGGAATAATTAATTTTGATGGTTCTTTAAAATAAATTCTACATGTAAATCTCATATTAGTCTCTCCAAGATCTTAATAAATGATATATATATATCATATTTTAAAATTTTGTCAAGAGATATTTTATTAACATGAATAAATGTTATAATTTGTGTTAAATTATTATTTGTTTTTATTATTCAAAAGATAAAAAAAAGTGGGGAACAATCTGGCCCCCACTTATCGATTTTATTAAAGATATTATATCCCACCTGCTATTCTTATACCATAAGTAAATGAATAATTTGTAAATCCCTGAAAAAGTGGCCCTGGTATCATATTTGTTATAACTTAAAACGCACCATAGATAAAGATCTCAAAAAACATATTTGGTTTTATACCAAGGTCAACTGTAAGTTCATTTAATATCGAAAAATAGCCTTTTACATTTGTTATATATGGATAATAATTAGAATTTTTAAGACCTATTCCTCCAAAACCAAACCAATATAAAATATTAAGATCAACAATATTCCCTTCAAATAATTGATACCCCCATATAACACCACCAAAACCACCTGCAATACCCTTATTTTCCGAATAAATACTATTTTCAAAAATTGCAACACCAAAACCACCTATGTAACTAAAGTTAATTGTATTTTGTAATTTTTTAAGTTCTATTATTGGAAGCATATTTGAAGGAAAATTTGCACCTGAAAATATCCCACCACCACCTACACTAAATGCATAACAAATATTTGAACTCATTACAAAAATAAAACAAAATAACAATAAAATTATTAAATTAAAAGAAAAAATTTCTAATTTTGATTTCATTAAAACCTCTTAAATTTTTTTAAATTAAATTAATATTTATTAAAAATATTTATATCTATCTTATAGTTTAAGTTTTAAAAATTTCAACTGTTATTTCTTTTTTTAATCCTAAACTTTTTTAACTTTTTTAATACTTTTTTTCTTTTTTAATATATATTTTTTAAAATATTTTTTATTTTAAAATAATCTTTATTTTTTGTATACTTTTTTTACATTTGTATTATATTTTTATTAAGGAGTAATTTTTTATGATCATTCTTATAGATGATGAATATAATATAAGATCTGCACTTAAAAGATTTATCGAACTAAATGGTCTTAAAGTAAATGATTTTGAAAATGGAGCAAAAGCTTTAGAATTTATAGAAGAAAATTCAAGTGAAATAGATTGTATCATAACTGATCTTGTTATGCCAGAACTTGATGGCAGAAAGCTTTTTAATATAATAAAAACCCAATATCCTTTTATACCCGTTATTATTATTTCAGGGAAAGCAACTGTTGAAGATGCTGTTAATCTTATGAAAGAAGGAGTTTATGATTTTTTTATAAAACCTTTTGAGAATATCGACAAAATCATAGTTGTTATAAAAAAAGCGATCGAATGGTCAAAGTTCAAAAAAGATTATGAAATATTAAAACAAAGTTCTCTAAAAACCTCACATTTTGAAAATATTATTGGAAGATCAAAAAAGATGCTCGATATTTTTGAAACAGTTAATCAGATAGCACCAACAAAAGCTACTGTTCTTATATATGGGGAAACAGGAACAGGTAAGGAACTTATAGCAGAAGCAATACATAAAAAATCAGGTCGAGAAGGTCAACTTGTAAAAGTTAATTGCTCAGCCTTAACAGAAACCTTGCTTGAATCTGAACTTTTTGGCCATGAAAAAGGAGCATTTACAGGCGCAATAAGAACAAAACCGGGTAAATTTGAACTTGCAGACAGAGGAACAATCTTTCTTGATGAAATAGGAGAGATCTCACCTGCTATTCAGGTAAAGCTTTTAAGAATCCTTCAGCATAAAGAATTTGAAAGAGTTGGTGGAGAAAAACCTATAAAGGTCGATGTTAGAATAATAGCAGCAACAAACAAAGACCTAAATGAACTTGTAAAGCAAGGAAAATTTAGGGATGATCTTTATTGGAGATTAAATGTAATACGAATAGTTATGCCCCCTTTAAGAGAAAGAAAAGAAGATATTCCTCTTCTTGTAAAATATTTTATTGATAAATTTTCAAAAGAAAACAATAAAAATATAGTATCAATTACTCCAGCTGCATTAAATATCCTTGTTTCATATAGTTGGCCCGGAAATGTTCGTGAACTTGAAAATACAATTGAAAATATGATTGTTATGTCAAGAAATAATGTTCTTGATATTGATGATATCCCATCATATATAATGAGCCAGGTTTCAAAAATACCCGATTTTGTTACATCAGATATAACAGGTTCAAAAGAGAAATATCTTCAGGTTAAACTTGGTACTCCTCTTGAAGAACTTGAAAAAAAATATATAGAATTTACTCTTTCAAAAATAAAAAACAAGGCAAAAGTTGCAAGGATCCTTGGAATTGGAAGAAAAACTCTTTATAACAAACTTGAAAGATATGGTTTAATGACAAAGGATGAAAATGAAACAGAAGAAATTTTTGAAAATGATAGTGAAAATTTTTCTGAAACTTAAATAAAATAAAAAATAAAATATAAAATAAAATTAAAACAAAAAATTAAAACAAAATAAAAAATAAAGCAAAAATTAAAAATAAATTAAAAGTAAAAGTAAACTAAAAATAAATAAAAATTTAATAAAAATTTATTAAAAAAGCATCAGGTGATAAAATGGGAAAAACAAAAATACCAGATGAAAAAATAAACTTAAAAGAAGGTGAAAGAAGATTTGTAACAGTTCTTTTTACAGATATGAAAAATTTTACCAATCTTTCAAGTAGACTCGATCCAGAAGAACTTCATCAACTTATGAATAAAGTTTTTTCAATATTTGAATCAATTGTAAAAAAATTTGATGGTACAATAGAAAAATATATCGGAGATGCTCTTGTTGCAATTTTTGGAGCAAAAAAAATCCATGAAGATGATCCATCAAGAGCTATAAATTGTGCACTTGAAATGTTAGACTCAATAAATGACATAAATGAATCCTTAAGAGAATCAAATATAGAATTAAAATTTAGGACTGGTATAAATTCTGGAGTTGTTACTGTTGGGAAAAGAGGTGAATTTGATGTTGTTACAGGAGATACTCTTGCAATAGCTTCAAGACTCCAAGAAGCAGCAGAGGAAAATTCCATCCTTGTTTCTGAAACAACAAAAGAGGAATCTGATTATGATTTTATATTTTCCCAACCTATTGAATTAACCTTGAAAGGAGTAAGTGGAAAAATTACAGCTTATAAAGTTTTAGGTTATAACTATACTTTTTTCAACTACAATACACCTTTTATTGGACGAGAACAACATATAAATAAAATATTAAAAAAATACATAAAATTTAATGGTGATAAAATAGATGGCTTTTACATAACAGGTGAACAGGGCTCAGGTAAAACAAGAATTGTTGCTGAATTTTATAAAAAGCTTAAAGAATTTCCAGATTACAATGGCGCTTTTTTAATAGCAAAAGCAGGTTCCTTTCCATTTTTTAAGTTTGGAGTTATCTCAAATCTTATATTAAATTACTTAAAATTAAGTAAATATGACTCAAAAGAGAAGATAACAAAAACTCTTTCTGATAAACTCTCTATTGATGATGAACAAATTATAACTCAATTTCTATATCTTATAGATCCCGAGCTTTATGAAGATATCAGAGTAAACTCTAGTTTTGAATTTTTAAAAGAAAATAAAAAGAATAAAAATATAAAAAATAGTGATCTAATTATAAAACAGCAGGATAAAATAGATCCATATATTGTTTTACTTAAAATTATTGAAAAGATCTTTCAAAAACATCAAAGCCAAATATATTTCCCCATTATTTTCATAGATTCTGTTGACCAAATAGATAAAGAATCAAGAGATTTTTTAAGATATTTCTTTGATAAATCAGCTATAAAACCTTTTTTTCTTATATCATCAGATATAATTGATCAAAATGTTTTATCACTTTTTCTTGGAATAGAAGAATTACAAATTCCACCTTTAAATGAAGATGAAGCATTCAATTATATTAAATCACTACTAAAAGTTGATATTTCTGATGATGATATAAAAATAATTGTTGAAAGAACAAAAGGAAACCCTCTTTTTATAGAAGAGTATATAAAATTTATAAATAAAACAGGAAATATAAATCAAGTACCAACAACAATTCAAAATCTTGTACTCTCCTTGTTTGATAAGTACTCCCAAGACATCAAAGACCTACTTTACAAATGTTCTGTTTTTAGACACTCTTTTAAGATAGAGTATCTTGAATATATCTACAATAAAATAGGAGAAAAATTTGACAACCTTAAAGAAAAACTTGATCTTCTTGTAAAAGACAAGATACTTATTTATGAAAAAGAGATCTATAGATTTAGACAGAGTCTCATAAAAGATATACTTTATAACTCCCTTCTTACCCAAAATAAAAGAATTCTCCATAAATTAATTGCAAACCTTCTTATAGAAAATGAAAAAAGCTCATTATCAACAATTTTATACCACCTTATAAATGCTTCAGAATATGAAATGGCTAAGGATTACCTCATAAACCATGCTTCATCAATAAATATAGATTATATCAATTATATTGATACTATTTTAAATAATCTTGAAAATATTGATTCAGAATCAAATTTTGATCTTCTTGATATCAAATTCACAATACTTTTTAACAATGGTAGAATCGAAGAGGCAAATGAGACTTTAAATAAACTTTTAAAAATTGCCCTTCTTGAAAACAAATTAAAATATTTTGCAATAACTTTTCACTATATGACTGTTATATACAAAACTCAATCAGATTTTAATAATGTTTGTTTTTATGGTAAAAAAGCTATTTATTATTATTTAAAAATAAAAGAAAATGATCCAGAACTTTTTAAAGAATATAAAAGCTTATTTTCAAATATTATATTTTTTACAGCAACATCTTTATACTTAATTGATAAAAAAGATGAAGCTTTAAGTTATGTTGATATGCTTGATAATAATGAATTATCAAAACAAAGATTTTATTCGATCTATTATTTTTATGAAGGTGAATATGATAAAGGGATAAAGATACTTGAAGATATATTAAATAAATCAATAGAAAATGCAGAGGATTTCAATATTTTATTTATAATAGATGAACTTATAGATCTTTTATATGAAGCTGGAAATTTTGAAAAAATAATTTCCTATACAGATAAACTAAAAGATAGGTTTCCATTTAATTATAGATTTCTTTCAAAATTTTATTCCTATCTTGGAATCTCTTTGTGTTATCTAAAACAATCAGATAAAGGGCTTGAGTATTTAAAAAAAGCAGAATATTTTGTAAATCAGCTAAAAAATGATTACTTAAAAGCTCGTGTTTATGCTTTTTTATCAGAAGGATTTTTTCTTATAAATGATATAGAAAAATCACTTTATTATGGAAAAGAGGGTTTAATTTTTGCAATTAAAAATAAAGATCACCTTCAAATTTATGAATTTTATCTTATTCTTGCATCTATTTATATAAAAATAAATAACAAAGAAAATATAAAAATTTATATAAAAGAAGCTGAATTTTACAAGGATTATGGTTTTATTTTTGATTTAAAATATAAAGCACTTTTATTATACATGAAATATAAATATCTTGAAACAGATAAAGAAAAAAAAGAAAATCTTATAAAAGAAGCTTATCAAAATGTTATGGAAAAAATAAAAAATATAAAAAATGAAGAAACATTAAAAAGACTTTTAAAAACAAGATTACATGGAGAAATAATAGAAGAGTATGAAAAAAATTTTTCAAAAATAAATAAAAATTAATAAAGGAGAGATGTCCGAGTGGTCGAAGGAGATGGTCTCGAAAACCATTATCCTGGATAAAACCAGGATCGGGGGTTCAAATCCCCCTCTCTCCGAATCTAAAAAACTTATAAAAAAGCCCCATCTAAAATGGGGCTTTTTATTTTTAATTATTTTATATATAAATAAAAACTTCAATTTTTAATATTTACCAGGAGTATTATCAGATTGACCAGGATCATACCATGCTTCCATAAGTTCACGCCAGGTTTCAACGATGCCATCAGTATCTGAGTTTGCAAAATCAATATAACCATAGTAATGTCCGCCTGGCCACCATGCATTTGTATCTTCTGATGTGTACCACCATTGATATGCATAATGAGAACGATCATCATAAGTTAAATTCCCTCTTGAGAAAAAGATTGAAAGACCTCTTTTAACATCAGAACCCACCCCATAATAATTTCCATATTTTGAACCAGCATAAGCAGCAATAACTGCAGATTTCAAATTATCAATAACATTTTTTATTTTAAGTTTTAAGTTATCTGAAATATCGATTAAATTATTATATAACTTTGCACATAAACTATATATATCATAGTATGGATAATCAATAGATTCCTCATCATCCCTATAAAAATGATAAGCTAAATCTCTTAAACTTTCTATAGATGATTTTTTATTTTCATTATAGATAGCAACAGCCAAATTATCAAGAGCAGTTTTTAAAGCTCCTATCTTTGATAAATCTATTGCTGATTGTGTTTGATCAGTTTGTTGTGATATTGTTGATTCTTTATATTGTTTTACAACAAGTTTTCCAAGCTCTATAGCATCATTTGAACTTCCATCTTTCATACCTTGAAATAATTTTTTATAATCCCATCCATAACCCCACTCAAGAGCCATAGAACCAGCCATAACTTTTGCAAGATCTCTAAACTCATAAGCAACTTCAACAGTTGCCATAAGACATGCATCAAATCCTATAAAATCAAGTTTGTTTGAAGAATTAAAGTATTGAGAAACAGCTTGTTGAACCTCATCAAGATAGAGACAATCCCCACCATTTGTGTCATCCCAGCAAACAGCTTTAACAGAACTTCTCTCTGAAGATGAACCATAAGATCTACTTCTTGCACCACCACCATGATTCCAGAGAATCAGAGCATAATGTTGTGAGGGATAATTAGTTTTGCAATAATTGATAAAGTTTTTTAATGTATTTGGGTCTCCCATATTTATTTCAGCTCCATCAGTAAACCATCCATTTGTTTTTTTTGTAAAAGTATTATTTTGATTCATCTGATATATTCTTGCACCATCCCAGTTTGAAGATTCTCCTAAAAAATTTGTATCATTATAACCTGAAATTCTATCAATTAAAACAACTACTTTTATATTCGGTTTACCTAAACCATTTAAACCCCTTACTATCTCAGTAAAGTCATCTATAGCATATTGCTCAAGATTATTATCAGCATCCATATAGATCATAAAAGTCCATGACTCTGTTGGCCCAAAGTTTTCACTTAAAGTACCAAAAGGCCCATTTTCAGGTATTGTATCCGGCTCATTTTCAGGTTTTGTATCCTTTTTTTCAATAGGGTTTGGACAACCAAAAAAGACTAAAAATAAAAATAGGAAAAATAATATAAAAATTATTTTTGTTTTTTTCACTTTTACCTCCCTTAATACAATTACTTATAGCATAGTTTAAATATTTTTCAACTTTATCAAAAACTTATTCTTTTATAAAAAATTTTTAACTTGTAAAATTTAAAAATTAACATATTTTATAAATATGAACATATTAATAACAAATGATGACGGTATCTCATCTTTTGGATTAAAAGTTTTATACAATACATTCAAAGAGACTGATAACCTTTATGTTGTTGCACCTTCATCAGAAAAATCAGGCTCATCCCATGCTATTTCTCTCTTTAAACCAATTTATTATGATATTCTTGAAAAAAATATAATCTCTCTAGAAGGTTTACCTGTTGATTGTGTTGTTACAGGACTAAGAGGCTTTTTTAAGGATATAAAATTTGATATCTTACTTTCCGGGATTAACAAAGGTCCAAATTTAGGAAATGATATTTTTTATTCAGGTACATTTGCAGCTGCTATGAGAGCAGCAGAAGAGGGACTCTTTTCATTTGCTTTTTCTATTTCAACTTATACTGAACCATACCTTTTTTCTGATTGTTCTGAGTCCATAAAAATCATTGTTGAAAAGATCCTCTTAGCTAAAAAAGATATCTTAAAAAGAGCAGCGAAATTTTATAAAAATATCTATCCAGAGATAAATAATAACACTATAGAAGAAGAAATCTCTGAAAATATAACAGCAGCATTCAATATAAATTTCCCTCCATTTGATATAGACCCTTTAAAAATAAAACCCGCATACATCTCAAAAAGAGATTATAAAGACAAAATAATTTTTGAATCAAAAAAAGCTGAAAATTTTGTTGTTATTGAAGGAGAAATTCCCGAATCTTCCAATTTATGCTTCGTAGACTCATACCTTATAAAACAGGGTTATACATCGATTACTCCTATTTTTTATACAAACTACGGAACCCCTTTTATTTATCCCGAAGCATTAAATGATATTTTTTAGTTTTTACATATTTAAAACAAAAAAATAAAAAAAATCAAAGAACTAAAATATTTAAAAAATAAATAATTAAAAATAAATTATAAAAAAACTAAAAAATTAATTATGGTAGAAAGCCCTGTTGAAAAATATATAATTCAAGCAAAAAACAATTTTCTTAAATCTGATTATGATAAAGCACTCAAATATTTAAATAAAGCTTTATTTTTTGAAAAAGATAATGAAAAAGCAAACTATTTTAAAGGGCTTATCTATATAAGAATGAGAAAATATAAAGAAAGTCTTGACCCTCTTAAAATTGTTGCAGAAAAAACAAAAGATTTTCTTATTAAAAATCAAGTCCATTTACTAATAGGATACATATATGACTATATAGGAAATTACTATAAAGCAATAGAATATTTTGAAAAAGTTTTAAAAGCTGGATTTGAATCAACTCAGACATATAATGCCCTTGGAGCTCTTTATTATAAAATAGGTGAAGTTAAAAAAGCAATAAGTTATGTTAAAAAAGCTTTATCTATAAATAGAAACAACTATAATGCTATGAATACATTAGGCTATATTCTTGTTGATTCTGGAATTAATATCGACACTGGCCTAAAACTTATAAAAAAATCACTTGAAAATGATATGGAAAACCCAGCAAGATTAGACTCAATGGGATGGGCTTATTTTAAAAAAGGAGAATATAATTTAGCATATACTTTTTTAAAAAAAGCTTTAGAAAAATTACCTGATGATCCAACTATAAATGAACACATGAAAGAATTATCATTTAAAATCTCAAATAATTAATAATCTATTATTATTAAAAAATAAAAAAAATATGCCCGGGGGGAGTTGAACCCCCAACCAATGGATCCGCAATCCATTGCTCTATCCAGTTGAGCTACGGGCACTTTTTAAAAAACTATAATAAAATTCTTTTTTATCAATACTATTTTTTAATCTTTTCAATATAGGAAACTTTTATATATAAGATTCAACATATTAAACTTTAATTTTAATTGAAATTTAACAGTTTTATGCTATTTTTTTTCAAGTTTTATGAGAAATATTTGGATATCAAAAATAAAAATAACAAATTTAAACACAGAAGAACTTTTAAACCTAATAAAAGAAAATATTAAAAATAAAAAAGAAACTCATATTATTACATTAAACTCTATTATTTTTACCAAATCTCTTTTTAATAAAAACTTAAAAAAATTATTAAAAAGTGCTGATATTATTATTCCAGAATCTGAAGGAATTAAATTACTCCTTAGTATCTCAAATAAAAAAATAAAAGAAAAAATAAATGGAATTGACCTTGCAAAAAAACTTCTTGACCTTGCTGAAAGGGAAAATTTCTCTGTTTTTTTACTTGGTGGTTCAAAAGAGGTTTCTCTTCTTGCTGAAAAAAATGTAAGAGCTACTTTTAAAAAACTAAGACTTGTTGGAAGATATCATGGTTATTTTAAAGATAAAAAAGAGGAAGAAAATATTGTTTTAACTATAAAAAAATTATCCCCTGATATTCTTTTTGTTGCTATGGGGTTCCCAAAACAGGATATATTTATTTCAAATTATAAAGATAATTTAAATTCAACAATTATGATTGGAGTTGGGGGAACATTTGATATTTTTTCAGGGAAAAAAAGAAGAGCTCCTTCCTTTTTCATTAAAAACAAACTTGAATGGTTTTATAGAATCATAACAAATCCAACAAAATATTATCAAATCTTTCTTCTTTTACTATTTTGTATATACATTTTATTTACACTTATAAAAAGAACTTTTAAATCGATCAAGGTTTTCTTTTACATAAAATTTATAAGAGATAAAAGAAAAAAATATTAATAATAAAACTAAATAAAACAAAATAAATTAAATTTAAAAAAATAAAATTAAATATAAAAGAATAAATAAAGTAAATTAAAACAAGGAATAAAAATGATAGAACCAAAGATATTGAAAGGATTTAAAGATTCTCTTCCTGATGAAGAAATAATAAGAAAAAAATTTATAAGAAAAATAGAAGATTCTCTTTTAAGTATAGGTTATCTTCCCATAGATACCCCTGCTCTTGAATATTTTGAAATACTTTCTGGTAAAAGTGGAGAGGAGTCAGAAAAACAGATCTTCTCTTTTGAAGATGCTGGTGGAAGAAAAGTTGGTTTAAGGTTTGATCTTACAGTTCCTCTTGCAAGGTTTGTTGCACTTCATTTAAATGAACTTGCTTTTCCTTTTAAAAGGTTTCATATAGCAAAAGTTTGGAGAGGTGAAAAACCTCAAAAAGGAAGATATAGAGAGTTTTATCAAGCTGATTTTGATATAATAGGTTCTGATACAATTGGTTCAGATATTGAGATTTTAAACACTGTTATAAACTTGATGGAATCATTAAATATTTCAAATTATAAAATTTTTATAAATGATAGAAAACTTCTTTCTGAAATCTTTAAAAGATTAAACCTTCAAGAATATGAAATCTCTATAATGAGAATATTTGATAAGATTAAAAAAATAACAAAAGAAGAGTTAAAAGGAGAACTTATTAAACTTAATTTAAATGAATCTACTATAGATAAACTTTTTAATATACTAAAACTTTATGATAATCATAAAGAATTTTTTCAATTTATAAAAAAAGATTTTAATATTGAAAATACAAGACTTGAAGAGATCATGGAGATTTTTGATTCATCGGGAAAAATAAGCAATATAAAAATAGATCTTTCAATTACAAGAGGACTTGACTATTATACAGGTGTTGTTTTTGAAACATATATTGATGATGCTATTAATTTTGGTTCTGTTTGCAGTGGTGGAAGATATGAAAATCTTGTTTCTTTGTTTTCAAAAAATGTATATTCAGGAATTGGTGGTTCAATAGGTCTTGATAGATTAATAGCTATACTTGAAGAAAAAGGGAAACTTGAAAAAAATAGTTTTAATAATATTTTAATAATAAATTTTTCAAATAAATATTTACCCCTTTATTTTGACTTACAAAAAAAGATAATTGAAAATAATATTATTTGTGAAATTTTTCCCGATTCAGATAAAATTGCAAAACAATTCAAATATGCAGATAAAAAAGGTATAAGATTTACTCTTATTATTGGTGAAGATGAAATAAAAAATAAAAAGATTAAATTAAAAGATTTAAAAGATGGAACAGAGCATATCTTTGAAGATATTGAAGGAATCATTGAATATGTAAAAAACATTAAAGTTTAAAGAAAATATAAAAAACTTAAAAATCAAAGTAAAAATAAATTGAACAAAATCAAAATTTTTATGAATTAAATCCAATCTCCTCAAAGAGTCTATATATAAGTAAAGGTTCAAAAACAATTTTTTCCACTATTTGTAATCCAATATCAAAAAACTCTTCATTTGGGTCCTTTTTTGTCCATACAACTTTAGCCTTAAAATGCAATTTATTTGGTAGCTCATTTGCTATATCTTTTGGTATATTTATAAACAACTCATAAATTTGATTTTTTTCATATGTTTTATCAGTTACAACCTGAAGACCATATTCTGATATATTTACAATATGCCCAAAAAGATTTTTATCTTTATCAAAAACTTTTAAGTAAAAAATAAGATTTCTTCTTGGAGCTTTTCTTTTTTCCATTAGAATCTCCCAAAATTATTTATACATTAAATATTATAACATCTATATTTTAATTTTCAAATTTTTAATTTTTTTTTATATTATTTTTTACTTTATTTTTATTTTATTTTTTACTTTATTTTTTATTCTTTAATTTTACTATTTTTTTATAAAAGAGGTTTGAATATGGAAAATAATTTTTCAAAAAAAGAAAACTTTTCTAATATTGAAAAAATATTTCAAAATGAAATTAGTGAGCAAATTTTAAAATCAAGGAAATATAATAGAGAAGAAGATATAAGAGGAGCTTACTTTAGGGATATAACTGCAATTATTCATTCCTATCCTTTTAGAAGACTTAAGCATAAAACACAGGTGTTTTTCTCACCAAAAAATGATCATATCTGCACAAGAATCGAGCATGTTTTACATGTTGCAACAATTTCATCAACAATATGCAGAGCACTTGGACTTGATTCTGATCTTGCCTGGGCTATTAGTGTTGGTCATGACCTTGGCCATACTCCATTTGGCCATGTTGGAAGTGATATTCTTGCAAAAATAACAAATAAAAAACCATTTTATCATGAGATATACTCTTTATATCTTGTTGATAATCTTATAAATTATGGAAAAGGACTAAACCTTACTTTTGCAGTTCGTGATGGTATTGTCAAACATTGTGGAGAAAAATTTGAAAAAGCAATTGAACCAGATAATAAAATAATAGATCCAGAAAAAATATCTTCTCTTGAACATTATCCATTAACCTATGAAGGTTGCATTGTAAGAATGTCAGACAAAATAGCATACCTTGGTCGGGATCTTGAAGATGCTCTACAATTAAAAATAATTCGAGAATCAAACGTACCTCAAATTATAAAAAAAAATCTTGGACTAAAAAATAGTGAAATTATTGATAAACTTGTAAATGATTTAATTATTACTTCAAAAAAAGAAGGAAAGATAGCTTTTTCTGATAAGACATATGAACTAATACTTATTTTAAAAGAATTTAACTATAAAAATATATATCAAAGTAAAATTTTAAATGATTATTCAAAATATTTTGAAAGAATAATAAAATTTCTTTTTGATTATCTTTGTGAAATATATTCAAAATATGAAAGAAACTATGATCTTTATAAAAATGAATCAAATTTTCTTGCAATAAGATTTGGGGACTATTTGAAAAAAATGGAAAGTTTTTATCAAAGCAAAAAACCTCTTTCATTTTACAAAAAAGAAGAAATTTATATAGCACCCATTATAGATTATATTGCAGGAATGACAGATGATTATGCAATAGAATGTGCTTATGAAATAATGATCCCAAAGAAATTTGAATTTAAATTTGATGAGTTTTTATTAAACAATGAAGATTAAAAATTTTTTATTTTGTCTAATTTAATTATCTTGATAAGGTAATTTTTCTTGAAATCAAAATTACAGGACAATTTTTATTGTCATAAAATTGGAAAAATAATATTCTTTCTCCATTTTGTATCTCTTGTGGAATAGTATATGTAAAAACATGAGTCCCTACATAAGAAAGAACATAATCAAAAGAAATATCTTCATACCCTGAAAAAAATACCTTACAACTATCAATGATTCTGGTATTAAGAATTTCTAAATAATTTATATTGATTATTATATTAATATTTGAATTTTTAGCAATAAAACCATCATTTGGGAACAATAGATCAACATAATGCCCAATAATCACAAAATAATCACAGGAATTTAAAAGAATTATAAGGAAAAAAAACACAAAAAGGAGTAAAATAATATTTTTTTTATAATTATTACTCTTCATAAATTTCCCTTTTTTATATTTTTCCTATTTGTATTTATAATATTTACATTTATCATATTCAAATTTAAAAGATCATTTACACACTATCAACTTTTATCATTTTCGCAATATCAAAAATCAATTTTGAAAATTGCTCAAAATTATAAGGTTTTGAAATTAAAAAGACATTTTTATTATCAATTACATTTTGAACCTCTTCATTTAAATATAAACCTGTAGAAAAAATAACTTTTGTTTTATTAAAATCAATCTGATCTTTAATTTTATTAAAAACAATAACTCCATTTTCCTTTGGAATAACATAATCAATCATAATAATATTAAATCTATTTATATTTTCATAAAAATTAATATAAGCTGATTGTGAATCATTTGCCTCAATAACTTCAATATCATATTTTGTAAAAAACTTTTTTATTAGATATCTTATATGCTCTTCATCATCAATAATTAAAACACTCTTTATTTTATTATTTATAAACTTTTTTTTCTTATCAAAATCTTCTTTTTTTAAATTATCCTTATCCTTTTTTTTAAAAATTTCTATATTAAATCCCTTTCCATTTTTATCTTTAATATCTTTGCTTTTTATCAGAAGCTCTTCATTTAAATCAAACCCAAAAGCTTTATAATATGCAGGAAGATACAATATAAAAACTGTACCTTTATTCTTTATAGAATAAACATCTATATAACCAAAATGATCTTTAACAATATTATATACCATTGAAAGGCCTATTCCAGAAGAAACACTTCTATCTTTTGTAGTAAAAAAAGGATCAAATATCTTTTCAATATTTTCTTTTTCTATTCCAACCCCTTCATCGCAAATAGCAATTTTATAGTAAAAAGCTATTTTATTTAATTCTTTTTGCATCTGTTCATCATTTTCAATATTAGCAAAATCAAGTATATTTACAGTTTCTGAAATATTAAAATTTTCATTTTCAAATAAATAATCTTTATTCAACTCCTCTTTTAAATCTTTTATAAACTTTAACCTATATACAAACTCCTTATCTTTAATTTCAAGAAACAGTTTTAAATTGCCCCCTTTTAACTCATTTTCCTTTTTCATTGTTGTCATTGCATGATAACCATTAATCATAATATTCAATAGACTTTGTTCAATCCTATCTTGAATACCATAAAAAAGATATTCTTTTTTATTAATTTTAGTTATTATTTCATCTTTTATAGGAATAAAAAATTCATTATTTTTTAAATTTGATCTTTCAAAATAATTAATAAGATTTTGGATATCAATATTATTAATATAACTCAATGAAACATCTTTTGAAAAAGTATTATTACACAATTTGAAAATATTAACAATTGAACTTTCAAGATTAAAAATTGTTCTATTAATCGAATATTTTCTTGTAAACAAAAATAATTGATTTATAACATTTGTTGCTCTTTCTGTTGAAGTTTTTAATATATTAAAATTTTCAAATAATGAATTTAAATTATCATCATCTTTATATTTTTCTAATAATTCATTCAAATCCATTTCTATCAAACTAATAGAACCTTTAATTCCAGCCAAAATATTATTAAAATCATGAGCTATTCCAGATGCAAGTACTCCTAAACTTTCAAGTTTTTGAACTCTATTAACAATTTCAACATTTTTAACTTCCTCAGTTTTATCCTGAATAATAATAATTGCACCAAGGATAAAAGAATATTTTAAGGGAAAAATATCTATATTGTGATAGCAATTTTTAAAATTTTCATTTTCAATTTTTAAATTATTTATTTTAATAGATTCTCCCTCATATAATACTTTTTTTATATCTTTTTCAAATAAATAAAAATAATCTGAAAATTCAAATAAAGATATATTTGATATTAACTGTTCTTCAATATTAAGTAAATTTTTTTTGTCTTTAAAAACAAAATTAAACATTTTTATAAATTGTTTATTTATTCTTTGAATATTAAATTTGTCATCAATCATTACAAGAGGATAAGGAAGATTATCTATTATATTATTTATAATAAAAATTTTCTCTTTTAAATTTTGTCTCAATCTTTCAAAAGAATCATATATAGAAATAAGTTCTTTAACATTCTCTTTATATTCTATCTTTTCTTCAAAATTTGTTTGTGAAAGCTTATTAATATAAATTGATAAATTTTTTAATGAACTCGCTATAAACTTTTTATTAATATTAAAAATAATTATAACGAAAATAACAATAGCTAATAAACTTAATGAAAAAAATAAATATCTTGTTTTTTTTAATTCTCTATCTATAAAAGACTGGTTTAGACCAGCTCTTAGAAACCCAATTATTTTACCTTTCTTATTTATAATTTCTAATTTTATTTCATCAATATTTAAATTATCTTCATAATCATATAATGATATTGTATTATTTATAATTACATTTTCTTCATTAAAAACATAAATATACAAAATATTTTTATTTTCCTCAAGCAATTTTCTACAATTTAATTCTACCCCCCAATAATCATATCTCTCAATTAAAGGAGAAATAATTTTTAAAAAATATGAAATCAAAATTTTATTTTGGTTCTCATAATAATTTAAAAAAAACTCTGATAATAATTGATTTATAATAATTATAGCAATAATTGCAAAAATAATAAAAATTGAAATAAATATTAAGCTAAATCTTTCAGCTAATGTATCAAACTTATGTTTAAATATTTTTTTATTAAAATTTTGTAGAAACAATAATTTCTCCTTTAATTATTTTTATTCTCAGTTCTTCAATAAGTTTTATATTTACTTCACCAACTATATTTTTTGTAAATTTCATCTGTGATAAACCAACACCATTTTCTTTAAGGCCAAGTCTATAATTAATATTTTTAAAATTCCCATTAATTATATTATCTATAATATATATAAGACCAACATCTATGTTTTTTAAGACAGAAAAAAGTATTTTACCTTTTAAATACTCATCCTGATCTGTATCAACACCTATTGCATATATAGGTTTATCTTTAATAAAATCATAAACCCCAAAATTTGAACCTCCAGCAACACAATAAATAATATCTACTTTATATTCATCATAAAGTCTTTTTGCAAGATATGCTGCAAGTTCAGGCTCAGTAAATGGATGATCTGTTTTTTTATTACCATCTATATCATTATAAAAATATTTCACCTCTTTATTTTTATCCACATATTTTACCCCTTCAATAAAACCAATAAGAAAATCATTTATAACATCTATATTCATTCCACCAATAAAACCTATTACATTTGATTTAGATAGTTTTGCAGCTAAAACACCTGCAAGAAATGAAGCTTCATTCTGTTTAAAAGTCAAAGAACAACTTTTATTATTATATTCTCTTAATTCATTATCAACACTTATAAAATAAATGTTTTTATATATCTTTGAAAGATTTTCTATTGGTTTTTCACAAAAAAGTCCATTACTCCCTATTATTATATTATAACCATCTTTAATTGCTTTTTCCATATATTCTTCAATCTTTTCAAAACTATATGTTAAATATATTTTAGTTTTTAATTTATAATTCTTACCAACAAATTCTAATGCCTTAACCTGTAAATCAGCAAAACCATTATCACCAATTCTCGATATAACAAGTGCAACTTTAAAATTTTTATTATTGAAACATAATTTATCCCATAAAAATAAAATTATAAAAATGGCAATAAAAATTAAAAAAACAAAAAATATTATTTTTGAGATATTTTTCATTTTTGAACTCCTAATTATCTATTTTTCTTTTTAGAAAACAAAATATCTACTTAAAAATAGATCCAACTTTAATTTCTCCATCTATTATTTTCTGTTCGATTTCTTTTATTTTACTTATAACTTCATCACCTATAATATCTCTTGTAAAATTAAAATTTGTAAGTGAAACCCCTCCTTCTTTTAAACCAAAATCATAATTTATATTTTTTAAATCATTATTAACTATTTTTTGGACTATTTTTACTATAGCATTATCAAGTCTTTTCATTGCTGAAGTTAAAACTACTCCAGGTAAGAGATAATCCTGATCAGAATCAACACCAATTGAAAAAATAGATAATTCTTTGCATGCTCTGAATACTCCTAGATTTGTTCCAGCAGCAACTGCATAAACAATATCAAATTTATATTTTTTATAAAGATTATTTATTAATTTATAAGCTTCATCAGGAGAATCCCATACCTTTTCTTCTGAAATATAGTCAGAAAAATACTCTTTATAAATTTTAATTTCTTTCCCTTCATTTTTACTTACATAATTAATTCCCTGTTCAAAACCTATATAAAAATCATCTATAACATCAAGCTTCATCCCTCCAAAAAATAAAAGGCTTTTATTTTTTGTAAAATATGCTGCTAATGCTCCTGTTAAAAAAGAAACCTCATTTTGTTTAAATAAAACAGAAGACATATTTTTTAAATAATTATCAAACTTATTATCAAGAAGTATAAAATTTACATTTTCAAAAATAGGTGCAAGTTTAATTATAATATCTTTACCATAATAACCTTCACCAATAATAATATATTTTACCCCATTTTTAATAAATTCAATTATCTTATTTTCTATATCATTTTTATTTAATGGAGCATAATAAGAAATTTCAATTTGAGGAAAAAGGTTTTTTGCTTTTACTATACCATTATATTGCATATCATTAAATGATTTATCCCCAAAACCTCCATAACCAACTATTAATCCTATCTTTATTTTTTCATTTTTAACTCCATTATCTTTTTTAATAAATTTATCATTAAACTTAATATTAAATATAAGTATTTATAAAATAAAAAAAATAACTATAAAGATTAAAAATAAAAGAGTTTTGAAATTTTTTAAATTTATATTTTTTTTCATAAAATTCCCCTTATTTTCTTAAACTAAATTTTGATTAATTTTTTCTATCAAATGATTAAGCTCAAAAGGTTTTCCTATAAAATCAATAACACCTAAATTCATACATTCCTTTATTCTTACATCATCAATAAACCCCGACATCATAATAACTTTTATATCTTCTCTTATCTTTTTTAATTCTAAAAATGTTTGTTTTCCATCAAAAATTGGCATCAAAAAATCTAAGATCACAAGATCTATATAATTTTTTTCCTTTAAGAATAGATCAATACCTTTAACACCATTTTCTGCTACTTTTACCTTGAAACCTTTTCTCTCAAGTCCCTTTTTTAAAAAATATCTAATACTTTCTTCATCATCAATAACAAGAATATTAAAATTTTTACTATTTTTATCCCTTTTATCATTTATATTACTTTTATCTTTTTGATCACTTTTATTTTCTGTTGTTTTTAATTCATTATCTATTTTTTCATCAATTTTTTCTGATTTTTCAACCTCATAAAAATCCATTTTCTCTTTTTCCTCTATAGCATAAACAGGAAGATATACATTAAATACTGTTCCTTCATTTACTTTTGAATCAAAATCAATATAACCATTATGATTATTTATTACATTATTAACTATATAAAGACCGAGTCCAACTCCTTTCTCTTTTTTCTTTGTTGTAAAAAAAGGATCAAAAATTTTACTCTTTATTTCATCAGGAATTCCTTTTCCATTGTCTTTAAGAGATATTTTGTAAAATTGTTTATTATTTAATTTAACATTTTCAATACTTATCTCGATTATATTTATTTTGCTTAAGTTTTCTTCATTATTTTCAATCATAGATTGATAAGAATTTATAAAAAGATTTAAAAAAAGAGTTTCAATTTGTTCTTCTATTGCTTTAACAAAATACTTTTTGTTTTTATCATATAAAAATCTAATTTCTACAAACTTATCAAATGAACTTTTTGATATTTCTATTACACGATTTATTATTGCAATAAGATCAATTATAAGATAATCGCTCTCTTTAACTTTTGAAAAAACATTTAATTTTTTAATTAAATTTGAACTTTTTTTAACAGAATCATCTATTATATTAATATTTTCCTTATAGTTTATACTTAACTTTTCTTTCAAAACATTTAATTTATTTACTAAATGATCAGTTTTATTTATAGATGTCCCTTCAATTGTAGATTTTAAAAACTCTATATCCTCTTCTAAATCAAGATCAAATAGACTAATAGTTCCATTTATAGCAGCAATATAGTTATTTAAATCATGAGAAAGTCCTCTTATTAGATTACTTAAAGATTCTAGCTTTTGAGCCTGAGTATCCCATAAAATTCTTTTTACTTCATTTGTTATATCTTCTATTTTAATAATAATATAATCAATTTTATCTTCTTTATAAAATGGTATTGCATTAATATCAAAATGTCTTAATTCTCCATTTAAATAAATTTCTAATTTTTTTTCATATAAAGATCTATTATTATCAAAATATTTTATTATTTCTTCCTGTAAACTCTTTTTATTAAAAAATTCATTTTCTTCAAATTTTAAAATTTCATAAAATGGATAATCTATAAAATTTTTATTGTTTAAAAAAATAGTATTATCATTTTTGAATATTTCAGAAATATAATTATCGAAAAAATATTTATTATAATTTATTATAAGCCCATTTAAATCAATAACAACTACTCCAAAAGGAAAAATATTAAGAATATTATCTATTAAATTTTTTTGGTATTCAATTTCATTTCTTAAAATTTTCTCTTTTTCAAATTCTAAATTTAATTTTAAATTTATTTCATTTAAATCAATTATTATATTTTCAAAAAACTTTGAAAATGAAATAAACTCATCATCTTTAAAATCTTTTTTATTTATATCTTCCAATAATTTTAACTTATTTTCTTCATTATAATTGTTAATACTTTTAAAATTCAAATTTAATAATACCATTTTTTTTACTGTATTTTGTAAGGTATAAAAAGGAGTTAAAAGTTTATTTGTTAAAAAACCAGTTAAAAAAATTGAAAATATTAAAAATAAAAATATTATAAAAGTAGAGATAAATAAAATTTGATAATAATAATTAAAAGCATCTTTTATAAATATAGAAGAAATAATAATTAGACTAAATTTTTCTATTGGAGAAAAATAAGCTATTTTTCTATGAATTCTCTCTTTAGGATCACTATAATCTTTCCAATAATAAGAAATTACACCTTCTTTTTTCTCAAGAATTTCTCTTATAAAATATTTTCCTTTAATATCCTTAACATCTTTAAAATTACCTTTTTCAACTTTATGGAAAAAAATATTTCCATTATAATCAATTATATAAGTATTGCCATACCCAAAAATTTTTATATCATTTATAAGAGTTTCAAATTTCTCTATATCAATAAATTTATAAAATTCATCTTTATAAGAGGAATAAGCAATCACCCAATCAAAATCCTTTATATAAGCAAGATACATTGACTTATATCTTGGAGATTTATCTGATGGATTCCCCCATAAATATTCTAAATACCCTTCCTTTTTTTTTGCTCCAATTTGAACAAAATCAACATAAGAAACATCCTGCCCTTCTATTTCGGGATGAAGGTCAAGAATTATTTTTTGAGGAGCATCTTTAATATTCCATATAAATACATACCCTGTATCACCTATTTTAACATTTCTTAAATACTCTTTTATTTTTTCTTTTGCCTCATTTTTTGAAATAATTTTATCATAATACTTTTTTAATATTTGATCTATATAAACTTTATCTTTTAAGTACAACATTTTTAAATAATTTTCTATTCCTTCATTAACATAAACATCAACAGCATGAACAAAAATCTCATTAACATTCTTAAGTCCCTTAATTAAATTCTTTCTTTGATAATTATAATCAATAATTAAAAAAACAAACAGTAATATACAACAAACTAAAAATATTATTAAAAAATTAATTAAAAAAAATTTTTTTGATATTTTCATATATTTTTTATCTTAAAATAATATTTCGATTTATTTCTTTATAACTTTTAAATTCTATATAAGATATTATAATACAAAATATTAATTTTTAAAATAAAAATAAAATTTTTAGTATTGAAAAAATAATATTTAATTTTAAAATAAAAAAAGGTTTTATAATAATTAATCACAAAATGAAAATCATGAAAAAAAAATTAATTTATTTCAAAAATAATAATTATAATAAAATTTTACTAAAAAAATTTTCCTTATTTATTTTTATATTTTTTTTCATAATTATAAGTAATTTTACTATCATTTATGCTTATTTAAGTAGCATTACAAATAATGTAGCAATACTAAAAGATAAAATTAATTACTTAAAAGGAAAAATATATTTTTTTGAAGATAAAGATAATAATTATGATTTTGAAAAAATAAAAAATTCTCCAAATATTTTTAAAATTATAGAGGATTCTTTTCCAAATTTTGGATATTCAAAAAGCACATATTGGTATAGATTTACACTAAAAAGAGAAAAAGATTTAAAAGATACTTTTTATATTGAAATAGATTATCCTCCTATAGATTATATTACATTATATTACCCTGATGAAAATGGGAATTATAATTTTTACGAAACAGGTGATAATTTCCCTTTTAATAAAAGACCTTATTTTCATAGAAATTTTATCTTTCCTATTATACTCTCTGATGCTAGCAAAGATTATACTTTTTATATAAAAATAAAAACAGAATCACAAGCCATATTACCAATTAAAATTTATCCAGAAAATCAGTTTATAAAATATACCTACAGAAACAATTTATTTATTGGTTTATTTTATGGAGTTTTTCTTATAATGATTCTCTATAATTTTTTCCTATTTTTAAGCTTAAAAGAAACTGCTTATCTTTTTTATGTCATACATTCAATATCTTATGTTATATATCAAGCAATATGGGACGGTTTAATTTTTCAATATTTTTTACAAAATTTAGTTTACCTAAATAATATATTAAATCCTATTTTTATGAATCTTACAACAATAACTTCACTAATACTTTTAAAATATTATCTTACAATTGAAAAAAAAGAAAAAATAATCTATTTTATATACAAATTTTTACTATTTATTGGTATATTTATAACCATAACCCCAATTATTATAAGTTACAATACTGGTGTTAAATTAACAACATTTTTTATTTTACCATCAGTTATTTTTTTAATATATGCTGGTTTTATAAACTATAAAAAAGGTTATGCTTATTCAAAGTATTTCTTTATCGCATGGTCCATTTTTCTTGTGGCTATAGTTGTTAACTCCCTTAGAGCATTTAAAATATTACCTACAAATTTATTTACATTACAATTAAGTATAAAATATGGTTTTTTATTTGAAAATGTTTTACTTTCTCTTGGTCTTGCAGCAAGAATAGATAACCTGCTAAGAGAAAAGCTTGAAGCTCAAAAAATTATGGTTGAAACACTTGAAAAAACAAATAGATTAAAAGATGAATTTTTAGCAAACACCTCTCATGAGTTAAGAACACCATTAAATGGAATTATAGGACTTGCAGAATCTGCTCTTGAAGGAGCTTGTGGTGAAATAAATGAAAACTTAAAAAATAATTTAAAACTTATTGTTTCAAGTGGAAAGAGACTTGCAAATTTAATTAATGATATACTTGATTTTTCAAGGATTAAAAATAATGAAATTAAAATAAATTTAGAACCAACAGATATTTATTTGAATATTGAACTTGTAATTTCTGTTTTAAAACCTTTAATTAAAACAAAACGATTAAAAATTCTCAATTATATAAGTAAAGATTTTCCATTTATATATGCTGATAAGGATAGATTCCAGCAGATTTTAACAAATATTATAGGAAATTCTATAAAATATACTGAATCTGGTTTTATAGAAATTTATGGTAATTATGATGAAAATAAAGTATATATAAAAATTTCTGATACAGGGAAAGGGATAGAAGAAAGTAGATTAGAAAAAATATTTGAAAATCAAAATAATTTAAGTGATTTAGATAAAATAGAAGGAACAGGAATTGGACTACCATTAACAAAAAAACTTGTAGAATTGCTCAAAGGTGAAATAAAGATTGAATCTAAAGTTAATGAAGGAACAACTGTAACACTTATATTCCCTATGATAAAGGAAAAGGACAAAAATAAATCTTATGATAAAGAAATTATTGAAAAAAATAAAAGTGAATATCAACTTCTCAATATTTTAAAAGAAGATGTGGAACTTTCAAATCAAAAATTAAATTCTTTAAAATTAGATACTGAAAAACACAATTATAAAGTTTTAGTAGTAGATGATGAAATTATAAATTTGCAAGTTTTAATAAATCAACTTGCATTAAATAATTATAAAGTAATTACAGCAACTTCTGGTTATGAATGTCTTGATATAATAAATAAAAATGAACAAAAAATAGATCTCATAATTCTTGATATAATGATGCCAGGGCTTAATGGATATGAAGTTTGTACAATGATCAGAAAAAAATATTTACAGACTGTACTTCCAATAATTTTATTAACAGCGAAAAACCAGGTATCTGACCTTATTGAAGGTTTTTCTGTTGGAGCTAATGATTTTTTACTTAAACCAATAAATAAACCAGAATTACTTGCAAGAATAAAAACCCATATTCAATTATCAAAAATAAATGAAGCATATCAAAGATTTGTCCCAAGAGAATTTTTAAAACAAATAAATAAAGAAAATATTCTTGAGGTAAATCTTGGTGATCATTTAAATAAAAATATGACCATTCTTTATTGTGATATTCGTGATTTTACAAGCTTATCAGAAAATATGACCCCAGAAGAAAATTTTAAATTTATAAATTCCTATTTAAAAAGAGTATCTCCTGTTATCCACAAATATGGTGGTTTTATTGATAAATTCATAGGTGATGCTGTAATGGCTCTTTTTTCAGAAGATATTCACATTGAAGATATTTTAAATTGTGCTGTTGAAATTTTTCGAGAAATTGAAATTTATAATATTCATAGAGCTAAGTCCTCATATCCTCAAATTAAAATTGGATTAAGTATACATAAAGGTAATCTAATGCTTGGAACAATTGGAGATGAAAGAAGAATGGAAGGAACTGTAATTGCTGACTGTGTAAATGTTGCTTCAAGAATAGAAAATTTAAACAGAATCCTTAAAACAAATGCCTTAATAAGTGAAGAAATTTATTATGTAGTTAAAGATAATCCTCTATTTTCATTTAGATTTATTGGAAAATTTAAAGTAAAAGGAAAAGAAATTCCAATAAAAATATATGAATTTTTAAACTGTTATAACAAGGAAATTTTTAATAAAAAAATAAAAATAAAAAGATATTTTGAAGATTTTTTAGAACATTTTTATAAAAGAGAATTTGATGAAGTTAAAAAAATAAGTGAAAAAATTTTATTAATTGATCCAGAAGATGAAATAACAAAACTTTATCTTGATAGCATTCAAAATATTGAAGAAGGGAAAAAATTTAAGAAAAATATCTATTCATTTTTAGAAAATGTAAATTTTTTTATCTTATAGGGTTATTTATAGAGAAGAATAAATTATATTGAAAATATCCTCTTTTGAAAAAGCTTTTGAAGAATTAAAAAGAATATCAAAATTAAATGCTTCATCAACAATTTTACCTATAATTTCTTTTTGAACATTGAAATAAGACAATCTTGAAGGTAAGTCATATTCAGAAATAAGTTTTTGGATATATTCAGGAACAAGAAGAGCACTTTCAAGAGTTGAAAGATTTTCAGTTTTTAAATTCAAACACTGTGTAACCTTTGTCAATTTTTCAGGACTATAAGAAACAAAAAATTCTATAACATTTGGAGCTAGTATAATAGAAGCCATAATTTTAGGAATTTTTAAGATGGATGTTACTGCAAGTGTTAAAGCATGCAATAAAGAAAAACCAGCAATCCTTCCAGAAATCATCAGAAAAAGTCCACTTAATGAAAGTTCTTTTTTCACCTCAAGATCTTCTAAATATTCAATAGCATTTTTGAAATTTTTATTAATAGTTTCTATTGATTTATAAAGAAGAGTATCTGTAAAAATAGTAGATTTTTTAGAAAGAATTGAATCAATACAAAAACATATCATCTCTATAAGCATTGCACTCATAACTTTTTTTGAAATATCAACAGTAAAAGTTGGATCAACAAGAATATAATCAGCAAAAAGTGATCTATCAGAAAATAGTTTCAAATTCCCTGTATCCTGATCTAAATAATAACTTGTATCACTTAGAGCAAAATAATCTCTTGGGGTTGTAGGAATTAAAATAACAGGTATCTTTTGTTTTAATTCTTCTTTATTTTTTAGAAGATAATAAAAACTTTTCTCATTATAGGCAAAAAGAGAAACTAATTTCGAAATATTTAAAATTCTTTGCCCACCCATTCCTATAACCACATTAGCTCTAGCTGTTCTTGTTAAAATATTAATACTATTTATATCTTCAGAACCTGAATCCGAATTAATTTCATCATAAATAAGGTAATCTATAAAAAAAGACTTTAATATCTTTTCTAATCTTTCAATATATTTTGTATCATAAAATTTCTGCTCAGTAATTATTATGACTTTATTACCATATTTTTTTATGTAATCCCCCATCATCAATACAGAATCAACACCAAAAATAATCTCACTAGGTATTGAAAATGAGAAAAAATTCATATTATAGTAATCCTAAGCTTTCAGCTATTTTTTTTGCAATATCATCAATAATTTTTTGAGTGATATAGTCAGGTTTATTGATTTTAGATTTCAACTCTTCAATTTTCTCACTATTATCAATTTCAGGAGCTTCTTTTACAATTTTTATATATTTTTCTCTCAATGCAAGTTCTTTTGCTTCATCTGATATTGATATATTATCAGTTTTATTTGCAACCTTGTCTTTTGGTTTTAATGGTTTTACTTCCGATTGAGGATAAATTTTATTAATTCCATTAATTTTATCAATGCTCATTTTAAAATCCTCCTAATACAATTGTCGACAAAAAATTAAATTTTATCATTATTTTTCAAATTATTTTTTAATAATTTTTATTTAATTTTTTACATTTTAATTTTCGAATTTTTTATCTAATTTAATAATTATTTATTTTAAGTTTTAATTTTTTTCCATTTTTATTATTTCTTAGTTTTAATAATAAAATCTTTTTATTATTTATTTTACAATCTTACTTTTTATTTTTTAGTTTTTTTTAATAATTATTTATTATTAAAACAAACTCTCCTTTTAATTGTTCAATCTTATCTAATTTCTCAATTACTTCATCTATTTTTCCTCTTATTTTCTCTTCATAAACTTTTGTAAGCTCCCTTCCTATAAATATTTCTTTTTCTTTTGTAAAAATCTCCCTAATAATTTTAAGGGTTTCTTTTACTCTAAAAGGAGATTCATATGTTATAATAAGCCCTTCAAAATCCTTTAAATTATTCAATATTTTCTTTATTTTACCTTCTTTTCTTGGTAAAAAACCTATAAAAATAAAATTATCAGTAGAAAATCCACATATAGATAAACTGCAAGTTAATGCTGAAGCTCCAGGAATTGGAATAACCTCAATGTTGTTTTTATAACATTCATTTACAAGAATCCATCCTGGATCAGAAATTGTCGGAGTTCCATTATCAGTAACAAGTGCAATATTTTTATTTTCCAAATTGATCATATCAATTATTTTATTCAAATTTTTCTTTTCATTATATGAATGATATGATAAAAGTTTATTTTTTATCTCGTAATGGTTTAATAGTTTAAGTGTTCTTCTTGTATCTTCACAAAGGATAAGATCAACACTTTTAAGTGTTTTAATTGCTCTAAAAGTTATATCATCCAGATTACCAATTGGAGTTGATACTATAAAAAGTTTACCCATAAAAATAAAATAATAATATATTTTTATTTTTCAATAATAAAAATAAATTTGATTTTTAAAAATTAATTATTATAATATTTTAAAAATTCTAATTTTTTTATATTTTATTTAATTTTTTTTAATAAAAATTTATAAAAATAATACCGAGGTATTTAATGGAAAATAAGAAAATTGAAAATTATGGTTTTGAATTATTTCTATATACATTTTTTTCAATTTTTATTGCTCTCATTCTTTATAGTATAATTATACCCAAAGTACTTTTTTATAATAAAAATGAAACATTTATATTTATAAAAAAAATGTTTTCAACAGGTTTATTAGTTGGTTTAATAGCTTCATTAATCGTATTCATTTTCTTTAGACCAGCTCAAAAATTAATAAAAGATTATCTTTCTAGTATGAATAAAGATAATTTATACAAAATTTTAAAGATAACTAATAATACAGGTATTTTTATTTTTTTTGTTGGAGTAATATTCTATCCGATAGGAGTTTTAGTTCATATTATTTCAGATATATTCGATAATTCTATTAAAGATTCTATAATAATTATAGCAAGATTTATTCTTGCAATAAATTGGGGACTTATTAATGGGCTTATTACAGCAAGATTACTTGAAATTATTTTTTTAAAAATAAGAATAAATCTTTCAATTTATGAATATGAAGAGAAAATCTTTTCAAAATATCATGTTTCTTTATATAAAAGATTATTTACCCCAATATTATTTTTATTTTTAATGATAATAAATATATCTTTATTTTTTATTTATTTTAATTCAAAATATTTTATATCATACAAAGATACTATTATCAAATTGATTACAATATATTCAATACTCTTTATTCTTTTTATTATAATTATAAACATAATTATAATAGAGTATCAACAAAATATAAAAAAACTATCCCAACAAGTAAAAGAATTATCTGAAGGAAAGATTGATTTTAATAAGAGAATATGTATTGCCTCAATTGATGATATAGGTAAAATTACATCTCTTATAAATATTGTAATTACAAATATTTCAGAATTATTTAACAAAATTAAAAATGATTTCAATTTTGTTTCTGAAAGCATAAATAACATGAATGATAATCTTGAAGACAATAAAAAACTAATTCAAGAATTAAACCAGTTTTCAAATATAATTGAAAACAATTTTCAAAATCAAACAAAGATCATAAAAATATTTAATGATTCTTTAGAACATATCGTTGGTACAATAAAAAATACAATAAAAAATATAGAAAAACAAAATGAAAAAATAAAAATAATTGATACTGATTTAAATAAAGAGTTAAATAAAATTGAAGAGAATACAAATCAAACTCTTTTAACTAAAGAAGATTTTGATAAACTTTTTATATTTTTTAATAATTGTATAAAAGAAGTAGAAATTTCATTAAATAATTTAAATCTTCTTGCAACTATAAGCAAAAATATTACCAATACAATTAATATTATTACTTCAATTGCTGAAAAAACAAATTTGCTTTCAATGAATGCCTCTATCGAAGCTGCACATGCAGGTGAATATGGGAGTGGATTTGCTGTAGTTGCAGAAGAAATAAGAAAATTATCTGAAAGCACTTCAGTATCATCAACTCAAATAATTGATAATATTAAAAATATGAATGAAAATATTAACAATGTAGTTGAAAATTTCAGCAATCTAAAAAATGTTTTTAATGATATTTCTAAAATAATTTCAGAAAAAAAAGTTGTACTTGAAAATATTTTTGAAAATTCTAAAATTCAACTTGAAAACTCTAAAATTACTAAAGAAAATCTTTCTAAAACTATTGAATTATCACTAAAAATAAAAGAAGATACATTAAATTTGGGAAGCTTATCAGAAGATATTATAAATAGAATAGATGATTTAAATAATCTTTTAAATATATCAAAAAATGATAATAGTTTTATAGTTAATAATATAAATAAAATAAATGAATTTTTTAATAATATAAACACAAATTTTTTTGCTATAAATGAAAAAATGGAAAAATTACTAAAAACAGTTTCAGATTATAGTACATAACTTTCAAAGCATTTATAAATTACTTAAACTAAATTTTTATTAATTTTAAAATTGAATAAATAGTTTTATAACTAAAACCTTTTGAACTTAAAAATTTTTTTATATTTAAAATCTCCTCATTTATTAAACTATCAAAATTATTTTCTTCTATTTCATAATATTTTTCTTTTTTATCATTTTTAAGTTTTTTAATCTTTTCAAGTTTGTTATATTTATGCAAAAGCTTGAAAGCAATATCAATTTCATCTTCTTGAGGATAAATTCTTTCAAATATCCCTTCTATGCTAAAATTAATATCATTTTCATCTCCAAACTTTTTACCAAACCTGTAAAAAAGTTTTCTTTTTAAAGCTATTCTTGAGAGAAGTTTTTCATTTTTTTGATACTCTATAAAATCTTCAATAAAACTTAAATCATCAATATAACCTTCTGATTTTAATTTCTCTATTATTTCAGAAATAATTTCCTTATCATAACCTTTAATTATAAGATTTTCATACACTTGATTTTGTGTTTTTCTTCTTTTCATTATAGATTTTAATGAAATCTCATAACCATCAAGAAACATTGATTCTTTTAATATTTCATTGAAAAAATCTTCATCTAAATTTAAAATTTCTTCTCCTTTTTTATATCCTGTTTCATATTGATCAAAGATTTTTTTCAAAATTTTATAAGAATTATTGTTCTCATCCTTAAATAAATAATATTTCTTAATATTAAAAACTTTATAAATCATTTTCCTAATAGTTTTATTTTATAAAATCTTTTAAAAAATCAATATCTTTATCTATATTTGCATAAAAATCTCTTAATTTATAAATATTTGATGTTCCACCTGTTGCAAAATCTTTTCTTCCACCACCATTACCTTCAATAAATTTAGAAATATTTGAAATTATTTTTCCACAATCAATTTTTTGAGAAATTTCTTTAGAAGATATTACTAAATTTTCTGCTACACTATTTTTTATATTTGAAATTAAAATTAAAGCATTTTTATCATAAGTTCTTAACCCATCTGCAAAATCTCTAATCTCTCTTATATCAACATCTTCTAAAATTCCATAGTACAAATTTATGCTGATTGAATCTATATCAATTTTTTTCCCTTTATTCTTTATACCTTCAAAGATCTCTTTTGCTTTTAATTTATTAAATTTTTCTATTTCTTTTTTTAAATTTTTATTTTCATCCATAATAAAACTTATTCTCTTTATTAAATTTTCTTCATCATTTATATTCAACAAATTGAGTAAGTTTTTTATTTTACTTTCTTTTCTTAAAAGATATTTGTAAAATGATGGACCAGTAATTGCCTCTATTCTTCTAATTCCAGATGAAATTGCTTCTTCTTTTAATATTTTAAACCCCTCTATAAATGAGGTATGTTGAACATGAGTACCACCACAAAGTTCAATAGAGTAATCTTCTATTTTAACAACTCTAACTTTTTCAGAATATTTTTCATCAAAAAGAGCTTTAGCTCCCATTTTCTTTGCCTCATCAAGAAGAACTTCATTCATAATTTGAACATTTAAATCTTTTGCTATTTTATCATTTACCTCTTTTTCTATAATTAATAATTTATCCTCTGCAATCTTTTCATGATGAGTAAAATCAAATCTTAACATATTAGGACCAACAAAAGACCCTGATTGTTTAACATGAGAACCTAAATAAATGCTTAATGCTTGATGTAATAAATGAGTAACAGTATGATTTCTCATTATATTATATCTTCTATTTTTATCAATTATAAGAAAACAATTGTAATTTCTTAAAAAATTTAAATTTTCTTTTAATTTATCAATTAAAATATCTGTATTTATAATATATGTCCTATGCATTGGTCCGAAATTGGTTTTAAAAACTTGTTGCGCAAAAAGTATTATATAATCTTTAAGTCCTTCATTTTTAAACTTATAAGAAAACTCTTCTCCAATCATATAGATTAAATCTTTTCTTTTACTATCATCAGTTTCAAAAATATCTATGTTATAAATTTTATTTTGTAAAAATTCTATCTCAATTTCATTTATCTCATCTTTTTTAATTAAAATTATCCCAAAATCATTTATTTGGCCACCTGACTCAGGGTAAAAACAACTATCCTTAAAAAATATATCTATAGATTGATTATCATCATTAAATATAATCCCATTTATGTTTGTTTTTAAATAAAACTTTTCATAATAATAAAGATTTGTCTCCTTTTTTTCAAATACTGTCCATTTTTCTTCAAAAACCTTTGATAAATCAAGATTTTCTCTAATTGATCTAGATTTTTCTTTTTGAATTTCCATTATTTTATAAAAACCATTTTCATCAACAGAAAGATTATTCTCTTCTGCTATTTGTTTTGTCAAATCAAGAGGAAATCCATAAGTATCATGTAATATGAAAACTTTTTCACCTGGTATTACTTTACTTTTTGAATTTTCCAACTCACTTTTTATTTTTTCAAAAATTGAAAGTCCATTATCAAGAGTCTTATTAAATCTTTTTTCTTCATCTCTAATTATTTCAATAATTTTTTCTCTATTTTCTTTAAGTTCAGGATAAAAATCCCCCATTTTCAAGATTAAAGGATCTACAAGTTTATATAAAAACTCTTCTTTTATTCCAAGTTTTCTTGACTGTCTTGAAGCTCTTCTTAAAATTCTTCTAATAACATATCCTCTTCCTTCATTTGAAGGTATAACTCCATCAGCTATAGCAAAACTTATAGCTCTTATATGATCAAGAATTATTTGAAATGGAACTTTATAATTACTATCATTAAATTTTTTATTTGATATCTTTTCAAGTTCTTTTATTAATGGTTCAAAAAGGTCAGTTTCATAACTTGAAGTTACCCCTTGAACAATAGATGTAATTCTTTCAAGACCCATTCCTGTATCTACAGATTTAAAAGGAAGTGGGGTCAATTTACCAGATTCATCTCTATTAAATTCCATAAATACAAGGTTCCATAATTCTAAATATCTATCACATGAACATGTTAAAGAACAGTCTGGTCTACCACATCCTACATTTTCCCCTTGATCATAATAAATTTCTGTACATGGCCCACAAGGGCCTGTATCACCCATAGACCAAAAATTTTCTTCATCCCCAATCTCTATATTTCCAAGTCTATATATCTTTTTTTCCTCAATTCCTATAACATCTTTCCAGATATTATAACTTTCATCATCATCTTTATAAACTGATACATATAATCTTTTTTTATCAAGACTAAGCTCTTTCGTTAAAAATTCCCAAGCCCATATTATGGCATCCTTTTTATAATAATCTCCAAAAGACCAGTTCCCAAGCATTTCAAAAAAGGTATGATGTCTTCCATCTTTACCAACTTCTTCAAGATCATTATGTTTTCCAGAAACTCTTATACATTTTTGTGAAGATATTGCTCTTTTTAAATCACTTTTAACTTCACCAAGAAAAATCTTTTTAAACTGATTCATCCCAGCATTTGTAAATAACAAGGTAGGATCATCATAAGGAATCAAAGAGGAAGAAGGGAATCTTATATGTTTAAGATTTTCAAAATAACTTAAAAATTTTTCTCTTATATCAGAAGCAGTTAACATTTTAAATCCTCCAACATAATTATTATTATAAGTACATAGTTTTTATTAAAACATAACTTTTATAAGAAAAATACATAATTTTTTTTAATAGTCAAAAAATTAGTTATACCTCATAAATCAAACTTATAAAATAAATTTATATAAAATAAATTAAAATTATTGAAAATATATAAAAATATATTAATAATAAATTAATAAAATATAATAAACAATATATTACGTAATTAATATATTAAAAAATCAATTTTTTAATAAGGGGAAAATTATGAAAAATTCTCAGAAAATTTTCATGTTAGCTTTTATGAGTCTTGTACTTATATTTTTAAATGCAGATGGGAATGTTATAAATCCAAATATTACAATGATTGAAAAAGAGTTTGGGATAACTGATGCTCATATTGGTGGAATGATGGGACTTTTCACAGTAGTTGGAGCAATTATAAGTATAATATGGGGCTATCTTGCAGACAAGACTAAAAGAAAAACACTTTTCTTTCTTTCTGTTATTATTGGTGAAATTCCATGTCTTTTAACAGCATTTGCAAAAGATTGGCAAACTTTCTATATTTTAAGAATTTTAACAGGTATAGGTGTTGGAGCTGCTTTCCCTCTAGTTTTTTCAATGCTTGGGGACATATATGGTGAAGAAAATAGACCACTTGCAACAGCAATACTTACAACAGCATTTTCTATTGGACAAATAATTGGTACTTTAATAGCCGGATTTACAACAAATATTCAGGCTGGTTTTTTAACTGGTTGGAGACTCTCTTTCCTTCTTGCCTCAGCTCCAAATATCCCTCTTGTTATTTTATTTTATTTAATAGTTCCTGAACCTCAAAGAGGTGCATCAGAAAAAGAACTTTCTGAACTTATAGAAAAAGGAATTCTATATCCTAAAAGAATAAAATTTGAGGACTACAAAGGACTTGTAAAAATTAAAACAAATCTTTATCTTTTTTTTCAAGGAATTCTAGGAACAATACCATGGGGTGCCATTGCATTTCTAAACAAATTTTTAGAAGATGTTAAAGGTTTTAAAAAAGAAGTTGCCACTATTATTTTCCTAATCTTTGCAATAGGTAATGTTGCAGGTACAATTCTTGGTGGTTATTTTGGTGGTGTTTTATACAAAAAAAATCCAAAATATTTACCTAAGTTTTGTTCAATAACAACTGCTATTGGAGCTTTATTAGTAATATTAATCTATTTATATATTCCAAAAAATTTTATTATCATATCATTAACAGGACTATTTACTGCATTTTTAGTTTCTATGACAGGACCTAACATGAGAACTATGCTTCTTGATACAAATGTTCCAGAAAATAGAGGAGCAATATTTTCAATATTCAATTTAACAGACTCATTAGGAATGGGATTCGGAAAATGGGTAGCAGGAATTTTATCAGTTGCAATAACTTTAACTTATTCATTAACAGTTTGCTCCTTTTTCTGGTTTGGATGCGCTATTATATTATGGTTAACTGCTTTTGTTTTTGAAAAAGATATAGAGATTTTACATGATAAGCTAAAAAATATTGCAAAATCATTATCAAATTAATTAAAAATTACAAAATTTTAATTTATGAAATCTTTAAATTTAGTATGAAATATTTAAATTTAAAAAAAATATTTTTTAATATAAAAGATCATATTTTCTGCAATAAAGTAAAAAAAAAGATAAAAAAACTTATAAATAATTTTTATATAATTGATGCTTTTACTTCTGAGCCTTTTAAAGGAAACCCTGCTACAGTTTTTATCTGTAATGATTCTATATTTAATAACAGTGAAAAATTACAAAAATTAGCAAATGAGTTTAATCACTCTGAAACTGCATTTTTACTTTTTAACAATAAAATGAATAACTTTAAATTAAGATGGTTTACCCCAACAAGTAAAGTTAATCTTTGCGGCCATGCTACATTAGCATCTTCAGCATTTATTTTTTATAAGAAATTAGCATTAAAAAATAGGCCAATAATTTTTTATACAAAAGATTTTGTTTTAAAAGCAAACTTTATAAATTCAAAAAATAACTTATTTTTTATAGAACTTAATTTTCCTCTTGGAAATTATAAAGAATATGAAAACGATGATATTTACTTGCTTGATTGTTTTAATATAAAACCAAAAGAAATTTATCATGATTCTACATATTACCTCCTTATTTTTGAAAATGAAAAACAAATAATTGATTTAAATCCCAATTTTGAACTTATGAATAGAACAAAAAGAGTCGAATTTATATGTACAGCACCTTATACAGAAGATGACAAAAAATATGATTTTGTCAGTAGATTTTTTGCTCCTGCAATAGGAATAAAAGAAGATCCAGTTACAGGTTCTGCTCACACATATCTTGCAAATTATTGGTCAAAAAAATTAAATAAAAATAAGCTTACAGCATATCAAGCTTCAGAAAGAGAAGGAGTTTTATATCTTGAAATTAAAGATAAAAATGTATATATTAAAGGTTATTGCACAATAATAGCAACTGGGAAACTAATAGGTTTTTGAATTTTTAAAAACTTTAAATATTGTAAAAATTAAAGTTTAAAATAATTAATATTTAAGTAACTCAAAATAAGAAAACTTTAATAAGTTGTATCTTCAACATCTGGGGTAAACATTCTTGAAATTAGGAAAATCATTTCATCCTTATAAGCTTTTGGATCTTTTAAATATTTATCACCCATATACACTTTCATTCGCTCCTGAAAATATCCTGGTATAAATGAAAATTGAGTTA
>Ga0308395_1000195_pt1 | contig 55005 bp, 47 predicted proteins | sample Hotspr20SampleP4_FD_202097 | JGI IMG/M metagenome (GOLD analysis project Ga0308395, IMG submission 202097) | Hot spring phototrophic mat microbial communities from Mushroom Spring, Yellowstone National Park, Wyoming, United States - 20050930_P4 ... | reverse complement strand
CATGAAGACCGACAACTGGACTGGATCTGCCACTTGGCAAAGCAAGGTGTTAAGCCAGCGGTCATCAAGCAAGCGCTTTCCCCGGCCTTCTCACTCTCCAATTGTTAAAAGTGCAAAACTACTGAAGGTATGATGAAATCATGAGAAAATCCATCAAAATCATCGTTTTATGGTTGTTTTTGGCGCTTGGGCTGAGCGCCGTGGCTGCGCCGGTACTGGCTCAGGGCGGCGGGACGACCCTCTACTTGCCGCTCATCTCCAAAGGGCCGCCGCTGCCCCCGCCGGACGAAGCCAGCGCACGCATCAGCCTGCCGGCCGGTTTCCACATCCGCATCTACGCCGAAAACCTCACCGGCCGGCCGCGCTTCATGGCCATCGGCCCGGACGGTCACCTCTACCTCAGCCTGATGAATGCCGGTCAGGTAGTGCGCCTGCCCGACCGCAACCGCGACGGGCTGGCCGACGGGGTGGAAGTGATTGCCGGCGGGCTATACCTGCCGCATGGGCTGGCGTTCTACAACGGCTACCTGTACATCGCCGAAGGAAATAAGGTCGAACGGCTGGCCGGCCCGCAGGCAGACGGCTCGTTCGGTGCGCCGCAGCTGGTCACCGATAACATCCCTGACCCCCTCGGCCACAGCAGCCGTACGGTCATCTTCGGTTCAGACGGGAAAATGTACGTCAGCGCCGGTTCTAAATGCAATATACCGGATGATCAATGCGAGGAAGACGACCCGCGCCGCGCAGCGGTGCTGCGCTTCAACCCGGATGGCAGCATCCCGTCCGACAACCCGTTTGCCAGCGACCCTGACGAACGCAAACGCCCGCTGTGGGCCTGGGGACTGCGCAACAGCGTTGGGTTAGTTGTTGCGCCGGGCGGTGGCCTTTGGGCCAGCCACAACGGCAGCGATGGGCTGGGCGATGATTTACCACCGGAAGAAATCGTCATCGAGGTGCAGGGCAACCGCCATTACGGCTGGCCGTACTGCTACACCCCCGGTGTGGGGGTCATCCCGCCCGACACCCGTGAAGTACGCGATACGCGCATTGCCCTGCCGTCCGGCTTCACCTGCGCCCAGGCCGTGCCGGCGCTGTTCACCGCCCCGGCGCACTCCGCCCCGCTGGGTATGACGCTCGGCAAGCCCGGCAACTTCCCCTCCGATTATGTGGACGACCTGTTCGTCGCCTACCACGGCTCGTGGAACACCACTGCCGCCAACATCCGCGACTGCAAGGTGGAGCGCGTGCTGCTGGAAAACGGCAAACCGGTTGGCAGCCAGACCTTTGCCACCGGCTGGCGGGCGCCGGGCAAACCCTGCGGCGACAGTGCCACGTGGGGCCGCCCGGCGGATGTAATCTTCAACGCCTACGGCGAGATGTTCATCTCCGACGACAAAGGCAACCGCGTCTATCGGGTAATTTACGCCCCATAAAACCGGCCGGCTTTCAGCGCTCCTCGGCAAAGCGCACGTCCACGGTCATGCCCCAGCGCAGGCGCGGGTCGCTTTCCAGCAGGCGCAGCCGGACGCGGTAGACCACATCGCCGCCGCGCGTCTGGGGGTAGTCGGCAATCCGCTCAATTTGGGCGCGCAGGCTCAACTCCGGCAGGGCATCCGGCGTGATTTCGGCGTCCTCATCCGTGCGGATGCGCACCACGTCCTTTTCGCTCAGGTCGGTGGTTTCGGCATACCATTCCGAAAGATCCGCCACCACCAGCACCGGCTGAGCCGGAGCCACGCTTTCGCCGGCGGAGTAACGCACCTCGACCACCGTGCCGTCAAAGGGAGCGCGCAGCTCCAGCCGCGCCAGCGCCTCTTCGGCAGCCGCAACGGCGGCCTGGGCGGCATCCAGGCGCGCCTGCGCCAGCGCCAGTTCATCCGGGTCGGGTTTCAAGTCCTGCCGGGCTTCATACGTTCGGCGGGCGTCCTCCAGCCGCTGGTTGGCCAGATCCCAGCGCGCGCGCGCCAGCTCGACCTCGTTGGTCAGCAAACCCAGTTCGCGGCTGGCATCATTGTAGCGCAGGCGGGCCTGCTCCACATCGTCCTCGGCGCGCTTGCGGGTGGGGTTATCGGCGGCCAGATCGCTGTAGCGCTGCAGCGTTTCCTCGCGGTCCTGCAATTCCTGCTGCAAGTCGGCAACCTCTTCGCGCAGGTCGTCAATCCGGTCACGGGTGGCGCGAGTATCCAGCCGGTCAAAAGCCTGCCAGGCCTGCACCGCCTCGCGTTCGGCTTCCAGCACCGCAACGCGCGCCTGTTCGGCTGCCAGCGCGGCTTTCTCGTTGAGCGTATCCAGCGCCTGCTGAGCTGCCAGCAGTTCGGCTTTGGCCTGCGCCAGCGCGGCCTGCGCCTGTGCGCTTTCCGAAAGACGCGCCAGCACCTGCCCGGCCTGCACCGGTTCTCCCTCGCTGACCAGTACTTCTGCCAGTGTGCCGGCGGTATTGAAAAAGAGCAGCGCCTCATCGCGCGGCACAATGCGCGCCTCGGCAATCACCCCGCCGCGGTTATCCACCGGCGGCAGCGGTGCGGGGGTTGGGGTTGGCGCAAACACCGATTGCACTGCCGAACAGCCGCTGGTCAATCCCAGCAGGATCATCATCAAAGCCATCAGCCATTTGGATTTCATCTCGAACCTCCCAGCAGGATTATTCATAAGCCAGCACCTCACGGATGGTCAGGCGGGCGGCGGCGCGGGCGGGCAGCACACTGGCCAGCGCCGAAAGTACCAGCACAATCCCCAGCCAGACCAGCAGGCTCCACGGCGCAAAGGTGAGCGGCGCCGCTGCGCCGAATAAGGCGTTGTTGACCGTGTTTGCCAGCAGGCGGCTGATCGGCACAGCCGCCAGCACGCTCAACAGCCACGAGAGCAGCCCGATCAGCAGCCCTTCCACCAGCACAATGTTCATGATCTGACGGTCACCGGCGCCAATCGCGCGCATCACGCCAATTTCGCGGGTGCGTTCCAACACGTTCATGCTCATGGTGCCCATCAAGCCAATTGCGCCGACCGCGGCAATCAGGCCGGAGAGCAGCAAGAGAACGGCGGTGAGCAGGTCCAGCCCGTTGGCGGAAATTTCCTTCAAACGCAGGCCGGCGGTAACCTCATCCACCCGGTAGCCGCGCCGTTCCAGTTCCTGTTCAATCTGTCTGCCAAAGGCTTTTTGCTCCGCCAGGGTCAGTTGATCGCGGTTTGCCAGCACGCGGAAGTTGGTGGTGCGGCTGCCCTGCCCCAGTTCCGTCTGAATGACCTCGCCGTTGGCATACGCCAGCAAACCGGCGCTGCGGCCCACCAGCTGGAAAATGCCGGTAACCGTCCAGTCGTGTTCCCGCCCGCCGATGCGCAGGCGCAGCGTGTCACCCGGCTTGAGCCCGGGAATGACATCCGCAAAACGCTCGCTGACGGCTATCGCGTAACGGTCACCCGCCTCGATCCACCGTCCGCTGATCAAAATCGGCTGCACCATGCGGCTGCCGGCCGGCGGCGCGATGATGGAAATGCTCTCACCGCTGCCGTCTGCCAGCACCAGTTCGGCGCGCGCCCCGCTCCAGCCTTCGACCATGCCCACTCCCGGCAGGCGCATCAGGTCGGCAGCCACCCTGCTGGTGCGGTAGGGCTGCTGGAAGGTAATGCTCACATCCGCCAGAAAGTAATAACGCAGGCGGTCAATGTAGGATTGCAGCGAGATGCGCGTATTGAGGGTGGCAATGAAGATCGCCCCGCCCAGCGTCAGGGTGATCAGCGTCAGAATCAGGCGGCTGCGGCGGCGGAAGGTGTTGCGCAGCGAGATGAGCAGCGGACGCGAAAGCCCGCGCACCCGCCGCAAAGCGCGCATGATGCGCCCCTCGCGCAGCGCCGATTGCAGCGGCGAAATTCCGCTCAGCGCCTGCTGAACGGGAATGCGCACCGCGCGGGAAATGGGCAGCCAGCCCGCCCCCGCCGGCACCGCCAGCGCCAGAACGCCCATCAGCAGCACCGTCTCGGGCAGCAGCTGCGGCTGGCTGGCGGGGATGTTGATGCCGGTCTGCATCATCCCCAAAAGGACACCAGTCATCCAGCGCACCGGATAGAGCGAAATGAGCAAGGCGATGACGCCGTACAGTTCAATCAACACCAGATAGAGACGGGCAATCTGCCCTCCGGTGGCGCCCACCGACTTCATCACCCCAATTTGCTGCACCTGCTGCGCCAGCAGCGCCTGCAAGGTGTTGGTGATCAGGAAGCCGCTCAGGAAAACCACCAGCAGACCCAGCAGCACCAGAATACTCGCCAGCGCTTCGGTATAGGTGCTGTTGGGATGGTCGTGCCGCCCGTTGACGGCGTAACTGAACACAAGGTGTCCGTTTTTTTCCAGCCGGTCGGCGGCGGCCCGCCCCAACGCGCGCAGGTGATCGTAGTCATCGGCGTTTTGACCGGCGGTCAGATAGACCAGATTAATGGTTTGGGGTTGTTCCAGCCAGTCCAGCGAATCCCAGGTGGTAAAAGCCTGAGCCGGCGCCAGGAAAAAACCGCCGTCGGCGCGCGAAGCGCCGATGGTTTGATCCTGCACCACCGCGCTGACCGGTACGCGCATCACCCTGCCGGAGGGCAATTGCACTTCCACGCTGTGGTCGGGGTAGAGGGTCAGTTCGGGCAGCCTGAACTGGTCAATGGCAAAGGTGCGCTCGGCGGGTGGAAAATGACCGTCCAGCACCAGCACCTGATTGATGTGTTTTTTGGCGTAATCCGGCGGGGCAATCACGTTCAGGCGCACCCAATCGCCTTCATGGTTGCGGATGCGCAGCGAAAAGGTGCGCACGCCTTCGGCTTCAGCAACGCCATCCAGTTTGCGGAGGGGAATCAAGTCATCCTCGCTCAGCGGAGAGGTGACCAGCATGACATTGGCGGGGTTGACCGCAGCGTAATTTTCACGCATCAAATGAGCCGACTGCAGGCGGGTGTTGGTGATGCTGCCCACCGCAAACAGACCCACCGCAATCGAAAGCACCACCAGCAGGGATCGGGTGGGATTGCCGAGAAAATCGCTGAGGATTTTGCGCCAGCGAGGGGGCATCATGAGTTTCCCCTCCATCTCTGAAGCAGCGCGCTGAAACGCTCTGCCTGCCGGCTGGCGGTCAGCCACTCCTGCCAGGCCGGCGCATCAATGACCAGCGCCTCCCCGGCTTGGAGGGCGCGCAGCACCCCGCTGCGCGCCAGTTCGGCTGCCAGACTGCCGCTGACTGCCTCGCCGGGGTTGAAGATCAGCAGCGCATCTTCCGCCGGCTGAGCATGTTGGAACAGCCCAACCTGCCCGCTGACGACCAGCAGCAAACCGACCGAATCGGCCGGGTCGCTCAATACTTCACCGGCAGCAAAGACCCGCCGGCGGGCAAGGTGGGTCAGCTGCAGCAACTGCGGGTGAGTCAGCCAGCCAAAGGCAGCCGCCAGGTGCGGGTTGATGATTTCACCGTCCGAGAGCAGAATCGTGCGGCGGGTGCGCGCCATCAGTTCGGGGTCGTGGGTGACGATGACCACCGTCTTGCCCTGCGCCACCAGATCATCGAACAGGTTGAGCACTTCGGCTGCCGTGCGTTCGTCCAGATTGCCGGTTGGCTCATCGGCAACGATCAGCGGCGGGTCGTTGGCCAGCGCGCGGGCAATGGCGGCTGCCTGCTGCTGACCACCGGAAACGGCGCCGGGCAGTTTGTCAACCACCTCCCCCAGCCCCACCTGTTCCAGCAAGGCGCGGGCGCGTTCCTCGCGTTCGGCAGGCGCGTAACGGTTGCATAAATCCATCGGCAGCAGTGTATTTTCCAGCAGGGAAAGCATGGGCAGCAGCTGAAAAAACTGAAAGACGATCCCGATGGTCACTCCGCGCCAGGCTGCCAGTTGATTCTCGCTGAGGGTGTGCGGTTGTACGCCGGCCACTTCCACCAGACCGGCAGTGGGGTGGTCAATGCCGGTAATCATGTTCAGCAGGGTAGATTTACCGCTGCCCGATTTACCCACAATGCTGACATACTCGCCCTGGCGAATGGAAAGCGAAATGCCTTTCAGCACCTCTACCTGACCGCCGGGCGCGGGAAAGGCTTTGACCACCTTGTCCAGGCGCAGGTAGTCTTCGGCGGCAGTCGTCATCGCCCCACCTCCCCCGCCGGTTCCAGCGGGCAGGCATGGATTTTCCCGTCCTCCAGGCGCAAACAACGGGTGGCGCGGTTCATCAGGCTGGTATCGTGGGTTACCATCAAAACCGCCTTGCCTTCCTGCGCCAGGCGGCAGAAAATCTGGAGAATCGTTTCCGCCGTGACCGAATCCAACCGGCCGGTCGGCTCGTCGGCAACAATCAAGGGCGGGTCGTTGGCCAGGGCGCGTGCAATCGCCACCCGCTGCTGCTGTCCGCCGGAGATGGCGGAAGGGCGTTTGTAGGCATGTTCTTTGAGTTCCACCGAATCGAGCAGTTCCAGCGCGCGCTGCGGGCTGCGGCGCGGATGATACAGCCGGCACACATCCATCGGGAACATGACATTATCCAGCAGGCTCAGGTTGGGCATCAAATAAAAGGACTGATAAATGATGCCCACATTCCGTCCGCGCCAGCGCGCCCGCTGGCTTTCGTTCAGGCGGTGAACGCTCAACCCGTTGAACAGCACTTCCCCGCCGGTCAGGGTGTCTATGCCGGCAATCATGTTGACCAGCGTGGTCTTGCCCGCCCCGGACTTACCGTAAACCAGCACGAATTCGCCGGGGAAAATTTCCAGATGGACGCCCCTGAGCACTTCCTGCCCGCCGGTCGGCGAAGGATAGGTTTTGCGCACATCTTTCAATTGCAAAATCGGGCTGGCACTCATTCCGAACAACCTGTATAATAATAGACAGACTGTTTATGATTATAAACGGCTAACCCCTTCTGTCAAGCATGAAACCGTTGACCGTGTTCAGAATACAACACCTGTTCAAAAAATCCTGCCCATGAACAACCTGCCTGCCCCGCGAAGTGACCGGCGGGTGAGCCGCACGCGGCGGCTACTGCGCGAAGCGCTCACTGCGCTGATTCTGGAAAAAGGTTACGATGCCGTAACCATCGAGGACATCACCCGCCGCGCCGACCTGGGGCGCACCACCTTCTACCTGCACTACCGTGATAAGGAACACCTCTTTCTGGAAAGCATCGAACAGAGCGCCGACGAACTGGCAGCGCGCATCTCGCGCATTGCGCCGGAGGTGCTGTTTGGCGAAGCAGGCTCAGCCAGCGGGGCCGGCTTACCGATCGAACTGGTATTCGAACACGCCGCCCAGAATGCCGACCTGTACCGCGCCATGCTGCGCAGCGAAGGCTCCATCAAAGCCACCAGCCGCCTGCGTGAACTGACCGCCCGCTACGCGCTGGAATTTACCCGCCGCTGGTTCGAGTACCGCCGTCCATCGCTGCAGCCGAGCATTCCCCTGGAATTGATGGCTCAGTTTTTTGCCGCCAGTCTGCTGGGTATGCTGATCTGGTGGCTGGAAGCCGCCATGCCCTACCCGCCGCAGGAAATGGCGCGCTACTTCCGCCGCTTGGTCTTGGATGGACTGCGAAATATAGAGGGAAACGAAAATTAGATCAATAACCTAATAAACGTCAGTTCGGTATAAATCCTTTATGCATCCGATTTCAGAATTTTGCCCCCTCCTGCGCCTCCCCCAATATCGCAAAAGCGATATTGGGGGAGGTTGGAGGGGGTTCACCTCGCTGCTGGTTAGGTTTTGCGCTTATCCTGACCCACACGTTAATTTAAGGTTCTCGTTTGCCGTTTTGTCCAGAATCTTCTACAATAAATATGATTCTTTTTTACACATTTCCCAAAACATTCCAAAGGAGGTCAATATGCCAAAAACGGTTGTGCTGGTTGGCGCACTGGATACCAAAGGCAGGGAGTTTGCCTTCGTGCGCGACTTGATCCATGCTCAGGGACTGCAAACCCTGGTGGTGGATTTTGGCGTGATCGGCGAGCCGGCTTTTGCGCCCGATATTCCGCGCAGCGAAGTGGCGGCAGCCGGGGGCGGCGATCTGGCAGTACTGGCGGACGGCAAGCACAAAGACGAAGCCATGCGCGTCATGGCTGCCGGGCTGGCAAACGTGGTACGCCGGTTGTATGACGAAGGCAGGCTGGACGGCATCCTCGGCATGGGCGGTTCGGGCGGTACCTCCATTGCCAACGGCTGCCATGCGCACCCTGCCGGTCGGCGTACCAAAAGTGATGGTTTCTACCGTCGGCGGGGGAGATGTTTCAGCTTATGCCGGCAGCAAAGACATCACCTTCATGCCCTCGATTGTGGATGTGGCCGGCATCAACAGCATCAGCCGCGCCATTTACACCAATGCGGCCGGCGCCATCAGCGGCATGGTCAAAATGGAACGCCCCCTTGCCAAAGCAGACAAGCCGCTCATCGTGGCGTCCATGTTCGGCAACACTACCAAAGCGGTGGATCATGCCCGCGAGATTTTGGAGAACGCCGGTTATGAGGTGCTGGTCTTTCACGCCACCGGTACCGGCGGGCGCACCATGGAAAGCCTGATCAATGACGGCTACATCACCGCCTGCCTCGACATCACTACCACCGAACTGGCCGATGAGGTGTGCGGCGGTGTGCTGAGCGCCGGCCCGGAACGCTGCCTGGCGGCGGCGCGCAAGGGCATTCCCACCGTGCTGGTGCCCGGCTGCGTGGATATGGCCAACTTCTGGGGCATGGATACGGTGCCGGAAAAGTACAAAGGGCGCAAACTGTACCAGTGGAACCCGAATGTCACCCTGCTGCGCACCAATGTGGAAGAAAATATCCGCATCGGCGAAATGATCGCCCGCGCCGCCAATGAATCCACCGGGCCGGTGGCAGTGTTGATTCCGCTCAAAGGCGTTTCCATGCTCGACAGCCCGGGCGGCGACTTTTGGGACGAAGAAGCCGACCGTGCCTGCTTTGAAACCATCCGCAAGAATCTCAAACCGGGCATCCCCTATATTGAGATTGACGCCAACATCAATGATCCGGAATTTTCCGGCAGGGTTGCCGAAACCCTGCTGGAGATGCTCAAAAAATCCGAACAGGAGGTTTGAAAATGGCATTCACCCGTCAGGAAATCCTCAACCGTTTGCACGCTCAGGTGGCTGCCGGCCGGGCAATCGTCGGCGCGGGAGCCGGCACCGGCATCTCCGCCAAATTTGCCGAAGCCGGCGGGGCGGACATCATCATCTACAACTCCGGGCGCTACCGCATGGCCGGGCGCGGTTCGCTGGCCGGTTTGCTGCCCTACGGCGATGCCAACCAGATTGTGGTCGAGATGGCCAGTGAAGTGCTGCCGGTGGTCAAAAATACGCCGGTGCTGGCCGGGGTGTGCGGCACCGATCCATTCCGGCTGATGCCGGTCTTTCTCAAACAACTGCGCGAGATTGGCTTTTCGGGCGTGCAGAACTTCCCCACCGTCGGGCTGATTGACGGCAACTTCCGCGCCAACCTGGAAGCCACCGGCATGGGCTACGACAAGGAAATCGAGATGATTCGGCTGGCGCATGAGATGGACCTGTTCACCTCGCCGTATGTCTTCGATGCCGATCAGGCGCGCGAGATGGCAAAGGTCGGCGCCGATCAACTGGTGGCTCATGTCGGGCTGACCACTTCGGGCAGCATCGGGGCTGGGGTGGCAATGACCCTCGATGAAGCCATTGCCAAAGTGATGGAAATTGCCGAAGCCGGGCGTCAGGTGCGCAAGGATATACTGGTCATCTGCCACGGCGGACCGTTTGACGAACCCGATCAGGTTGGCAAAGCGCTGGCGCGCATGCCGGGCATTGCCGGTTTCTTCGGCGCATCCAGCATCGAACGTCTGCCCACCGAACGCGCCATCCGCGCCCAGGTCGAGGCGTTCAAAAATATCCGTCTGGCGTAGATCCTCCCGCCAGAAGAGTACAGGGGCTGTCCAAAAAGTCCAATTTCTTCTTTTGGGACAGGCTAAAGTGGGAGATCGGGCCTGAAAAAAAGCACTTTATTGTAGCCAGATATGCAGCTTGTGTCCAACTTAGTACTTAATTTACGTCAATTCGGGATAAATCATTTTTACATCAACTTTTGAATTTTCGTCCCCCTCCCGCCTCCCCCAAAATCGCAAGGGCGATTTTGGGGGAGGTGCAGGTGGGGGTAATCATCACTGCCTGAAAGGTTTTGATCTTATCCCGAACTCACGTTAATTTGGGAAATAAAAAAGGATCTGTCTACTTTTTGGACAGCCCTTTCGTTTTTAGGACGTGTTCAGGGTAAATCCTTTCCCCATTCGCTGGAACACTTTCGAACCTTTCCTGCTCTTTACCGTTGTACGGTCAGCGCAGATTTGGCTGCAAGCGCATCTGCCGTCGGTTTTTCCCGCCGGCGGTAGAGGTTGGCAGGGTGCAGCCACACCTGCAGGTCATTGGAAAACAGATAGAAGGCAAACACCGTAAAGGTAATCGTCAAGCCGGGGGCAATCGAATACCACGGCGCTGAATAGATATACTGCTGCCCTTCCTGCAGCATGCGCCCCCAGCTCGGATCCGGCGGCTGAATACCCAAACCAAGGTAAGAAAGACCTGCCTCGCCGAGAATGGCACCGGCAAAATTGATGGAAGATGCCACAATCATCGGCGTCAGTTGATTGGGAAGAATATGGCGAAAGATGATGCGCAGCGGCGACGCTCCAATCGAAACGGCTGCCTGAACATACTCCGCCTCGCGGCTTTGCAAAAAGCCGCCGCGCACAATGCGCGCAAAGGAAGGGATACCCATGATCCCCAGCGCCAGTGCGGTATTGAACAGACCCGGTCCGCGAATGGAGATAATCAGCAGCGCCATAACAATGCCCGGCAATGCCATCAAGGCATCCATCAAGCGCATGCTGATTTCATCCAGCCAGCCGCCAAAATAACCGGATAGCGCTCCAATCAAAGTGCCAAACAGGGCGGCAATCGAAGCAGAAAGAAAACCCACCAGCAGAGAAACCCGCGCCCCTGCCATGATGCGGCTGAACAAATCCCGCCCAAATTCATCGCTGCCAAACCAGTGCTGCGCAGAAGGCGGCTGCAAACGCTGCGAAATGTTCATTTCATTGGGATCGTAAGGGGTATAAAAGAAACTTACCGCTAAAAAAATGATCAAAATTGCTACTGCAACCCCTCCCAGCCCGTGCGTGGAAAACTGATTAGCCGTCATCAAAAATTGTCCTCACATACCGGATAAAGGGGGATCAGTTGAGCCGTATACGCGGGTCGACCCAGCGGTACGCCAAATCCACCCCAAAATTAAGTCCAATGACCACCAGAGCAATGTAGAGCGCCAGACCCTGCAGCAGTGGAAAATCTCGATAGCCGACCGCCGTCACCAGCAGCCGGCCGATGCCCGGCAGGGCAAAAACCTGTTCTACCACCAGCGTACCGGAAACGATATCGGCAAAAATGATTCCCAGCACGGTAATCACCGGAATGAGTGTGTTGCGCAGCACGTGGCGGTAAACGATCACGCGATTTGCCAGTCCCTTGCTCATCGCCGTGCGCACATAGTCCTGATTCCACTGGTCAATGAAGCCGTTACGGACATAGCGGACAACGATGGCCAGCGGCGGCAGCGCAACCGCCACTGCCGGTAAAATCAGCGAGCGAAAGGCCTCGCGGCTGTTTTCCTGCCAGCTGGTGAAGGTGCCAATCGGCAGCCAGCCAAGTTGCACCCCAAATAAAAGCATCAGCAGAATCCCGGCCCAAAACGATGGCACGGCAATGCCCAGTTGAGTGGCCAGCGAAAAGAGCGTGTCAATCGCGCTGTTGCGGTACAGCGCCAGCAAAACCCCGGCGGGAATGCCGACCGCAATCACAATCATAATCGCCATGACCGCCAACGGCAGCGTAACCGCCAGCCGATCGGTGATCATTTTCAAAACCGGCAACGAAAAACGCAGCGACTCGCCGAGGTCACCGCTCAGCGCCGCCGTCACCCAGCGCAGAAATTGCACATGAATCGGTTGGTCAGTGCCCAATTTTTGGCGCAGGGCTTCAATTTGACTTTCCTCCGCTTCGGTGCCCAAGATGATCAGCGCCGGATCGCCCGGTATGACGCGAAAGATGAGGAAGATCATCACCACAACCAGGGCTGTGGTGATGATCATGGCAATCAAACGGCGCAGCAGAAAATCCATCGAGCGAACTACCGCCTACGGAGCAATGCTCAGCAGAGAAAGGTCATGGAAGAAAATGGGATAGGGGGTATATCCCTGCACACTGGCTTTCATTGCCCAATGGAAGGGATAGTCCAGCAGGTAAATCGCCGCGGCGTCCTCAGCCAGAATGCGCTGTGCCTGTTTGTATAACTCAATCCGTTTCGCCTCATCCGTTTCGCGCAGGGCTTGCACCATGAGTTCGTCGTAAGCCGGGTTGTTGTAATTGAAAAAGTTGCGGCGGAAATCGGATTTGTAGCGCCCCAAAACCGCGTAGGGGTCCAGCTTGCCGGTGAAGTCAATGATGGTCGCCTGATATTCGCGGTTGGTGTAAATGCGCTCCAGCCAGACGCCCCATTCAACCGTTTCAATCTGCACATCAATACCGACCTTCTTGAGTTGTTCGGCAATGATTTGAGCAATCTGAGCGTACACCGCGGCGTGAGAAGAAATGGAGAGGGTCATCTGGAAACCGTTCGGGTAACCAGCTTTAGCAAGCAATTCCTTTGCCTTTTCCACATCCGGCGGATACATTTTCTCCAGGCCGGGTTCGTAGTACTTTTGCATGACCGGGCTCATATTGGAGCCCAGAATATCCGCCAAACCATCATATACCGCGGCATTGATGGCAGTGCGGTCAATGGCATGGTAAATGGCGCGGCGCACATCCGGGTTGTTGAACGGCTCAATTGCTTGATTCATACCCATCAGCATGACCGAGTTGGCGCCCTGGGTGATGACCTTAAATTTGGCGTCCAGCTGTTGAATTTGATCGGCGCTGATGCCGGTGAAGTCAATTGCCCCGCTCTGCAGCTGCAGGAATGCGGTCTGGTCATCCGGGATGATCACAAATTCCACGCGGTCAATGGAGGGGACGCCTTCCTGCCAGTATTCCGTGAACTTTTCCAGCACAATGCGCTGCTGGGGTGTATATTCCACAAATTTGTAAGGGCCGGTACCGATCGGCGTTTCGCCATGCTTTCCGTCATTGGCTGCCGGAAGAACCGCTAAAGTGGGCAGCAAAGCCAGAAAAGACGAATTGGTTTGTTTGAGTTTAAAAACAACCGTGCGGTCGTCCGGGGTTTCAATGCTCTCCACGTCATTCAGATTGCTGGTAAGGGGCTTTTCCATGCCCTTGCCCATCAGGCGTTCAAACGAATAACGAACATCATCAACGGTAACAGGGCTGCCGTCATGGAATTTGGCGCCCGCCCGCAGTTTCAAGGTATAGGTCATTCCGTCCTCACTGACGGTGTAACTTTCAGCCAGACCGGGCAGCACACTGCTGTCCGGCGCCGGTTTAACCAGCCCCTCAAACACATTCAGCATGATTTGCTGGGTGAGCGAAGCAGCCGAAAGGTGCGGGTCAAGGTTATCCGGATCGGTAGAAGTGCGGATGACCAGCCGGGTGGGGGTTGGGGTGGCCGTGCTGGTTGGGGTGGATTGTTCTACCGGCGCAGGGGTATTTTGGGGTGCAGTTGGCGCCGTTTGTCCTCCGCTGGCCGGGGATTCGGGCGTTGCGGCCGGGCTTGCCGGCGCGCAGGCCGTCAGAACTATCACGGCTAACAAAATCCATCCAATAACTCGTTTCATTGTATTTCTCCTCTCGTTTTGGTAATTAGCACCTATAAATTTACCTGACATGTTTTAAGAGGGAATTACTCAGGGATTAAGAGCAGGTTAAGCGTTTTTGAACACTATCAAGCGACCATCATTTTGCTGTTTGTGGATTCAATAAGGGCGGAGAACGAGGGAACGATGATCAGGTTTTGTTTTGTAATTCAACCAGTTCCAGGCGGGGAAGGTCCAGCATCAGCACATCCAGCAGCAGGCGGGTGTTGAGGTTGGCGTCCAGTCCGGCCTGGGCCTGTTCGACAGCATTCAGGCAGGCATAGGCGCGCCGCAGGTCAAGGTGGGCAGCCACCTGTTCCAGCATTGGACGCAGGTCGAGGTTGGTCAACGCCTCGGGCTGACCGCCGCACAACAGCAGCACATCCCGCCACAGGCTGCTCCACAAACGCAGCACGCCGCGGATTTGTTCGCGGTCTTTGCCGGCCAGCCCCTCGCTGATTTGAAAGCGAACCGCGCGGCTGCCGGAAAGGGCGGTGAAGAGCGTTTTGATCCACTGGCGGCGTTCTTCCAGTGCCGCCGGGTCGTGATGCAGGCGCAGGGCTGCGCCGGGGCGTCCGCCGCTCAGGTGAGCCAGCCATTCAGCCTGTTTTGGCTCCATAACCGCGTTGCGCTGCAAATGATCGGCAAGGGATTGCAGTGCCATCGGGCGCAGGCGCAGCACCTCGCAGCGTGAAACGATGGTCGGCAGCACATCCTCGGGGGAGGATACGGTCAGCAGCAGGATGACTTTGGACGGGGCTTCTTCCAGGGTTTTGAGCAGGGCGTTTTGCGCGCTGGGGGTGGCCTGTTCAAAGTTGAGCAGCAGGGCAATGCGGTAACGGGCTTCGTAGGGGGAGAGCGAAAGGCTGTGCTGCAGCTCGCGGATTTGTTCAACTTTGATGGCGCTGCCCGGTTCGGCGGCCTGCACCACCGTCAGGTCGGCATGTTCCATGCGTGCAATCTGCCGGCAGTTGCGGCATTCACCGCACAGCCCGCCGGGCTGCGGCGGCTGGCTGCAGTTCAGCGCACGGGCAAATTCCAGCGCCAGCGTGCGCCGCCCGACCCCCGGCACGCCGCTGAACAAATAGGCATGGCGCACCTCGCCGCTGCGAATGTGCTGCTGCAGCAGGTGCACTGCCCAATCCTGCCCCCAGATTTGCCAGGTCATGGGTTGATTTTAACCGAATTTAAGTCGGTTCGGGTTGAATCCGAAACACCCCCGCACAAAACGAAACAGGCTCGAATTCGGCCTGAAAGCCGGCGGCGCGCAGGGCTGGCAGGTCCTCCTCAACCAGCCAGTATTCTTCTTCATCCCATGCCTCGCCAGCGGTTTGTTTTGCCTGCCGGCGCGCCTCTCCATGATAAAGGCAATATCGCCGATCACGATCCAGCCGCCGGGTTCGAGGTGAGCGCGTAGTGCGTTCAGCAGGGCAATTTTGCCGGCCGGATCAAAATGATGAAAGACATAGGTGGAAACGATGCGCGCGTAACGCTGCGGCACATCGGCCGGCAGCGGTTTTCCCAATTCGTGCTGGAAAAAGTGCGCCCCCGCTATTTTGCGGCGGGCCATTTTCAGCATCTCGGCGGAAAAATCGCTGCCCCACACGCGGCAGCCGGCCTGTACAAAGCGGGCGGTCAGGTTGCCGGTACCGCAGCCGAGCTCCAGCACGGTCAGGCGGGGCTCAACCTGTGCCCTTTCAAAGACGCGTTGCAAGACGCTGTCATAGCCCTCGAAGGGAAAGCCCTGTCCGCGCCCGACTTCCGCATCGTAATCCGCTGCCCAGCGGTCAAATTCACCCGAGTGGAACAAACCGTTTACTTCCACTCGAACACCAGCGCCGGAAAGTCAGGCAGATTGATGGTCACTTTGGTCGGGTCAGGGCTGCCGCACGCCCCGCCGATGCAGTTGCATTTTTCGTCCATCAGATTGCTGGTGCAGGCGATGGCGGTGTATTCCACCACCCAATCTCCCCGCGCGCTGCGCGGCATGAAGGCATAAAAAACTCCTTCTGGGTCGGTCATCGCATCAGTACGCAGCTGATTCGGGGCTTCACCCTGCGTAATCTTAAATTGAATCCCGCTGATCGGTTTACCGGTGCGGTCGGCTACCCGCCCCATCACGGTGACCACTTCCTCCGGCTGAATGACCGGCACAGCCTGTAAATCCACCGCCGATTCGAGCAGTTGCGCAAAAATCCAGCCGCTGATGCCTTTGTCGTTCTCCACCCGAATCCACTCCCCGCCGGGAGATTTGCCGCGCACGGTGAAAACCGTCCCTTTACGCACGCTGGCCTGCACGGTGAACAAATAACCCGGGTTGGAACGGACGTTGACCCAATCCACGGCGGTGCGCACCTCGAAGGGGGCAAACGGCGTGGCGGTCGGCGTGGGGGTTGCGCTGGGCAGCGGGGTTGGCGAGGGGGTGAAGGTGGCCGTCGGCGGCAGCGGGCTGGGCAAAAGCGTTTCGGTGGGGGTGGGAGTGGGTTGATTCAGGGCGTTGCAGCCCGTAAAAAGCAACAACAGCAGCAACAAAAAACCGGTTCGGAAAAGTGCGCGCATGGCAAAATCCCTCCTCCTGTTCAAAGCCGTACTTTCCGCGCTTGAGGAAAGTTCAAACTCCTCCATACATGGATTATACAACTTTTACAGAATGGACAGAATCGCATTCCGGCAGCAATCCATCGCTTTCTCAAAGTCGAAAACGGTCAAACCGCAGCCGCGTGCGCCGACGGATGTCTTTTCGGAATAATCCACTGATGCGTCCAATCGAGCAATTTTGCCCCCTCCTTCGCCTCCCCCATATCGCTAAAGCGATATGGGGGAGGTCGGTGGGGGTCGTTTCGCCACACTTCAAGTTTCGATACCAAGTTTTAGGGATGTCAAGGAACTTTGAGAAAGCCATAGGCAGCAATCTGCGCGCCCAAAAAGCCCTGCCGATTTGCAGGAGAAAGGGCAGGGCTTCAGGCCGGTAAAATCATCGAGAATCAGGCGGGTTGAATGAACGTTCCGGCGCGCAGTTCAGCCAGAGTCTGCTGGATTTCTTCCATGGTGTTCATCACAAACGGACCGTAGGGGTAAATCGGTTCGCCGAACGGCGCTCCTGCCATGAGCATGAAGCGCGCCCCGCTGGCAAGGCCGGTTTCTACCAGCAAGCGTTCCCCGGCTTTAAATAACAGCATGCGCAGGGCAGTTACCGGCTGCGTTCCGCCAAAGAGAGCCTGTCCCTCAAACAAATAAACCAGCAGGGTGTGTTCAGCCGGTAGATTCAGTTCAAAACGAGCGCCGGGCAGCAGCTGTACTTCCATGTAAATCGGTTGGGCGGCAATCTCGGTGACCGGTCCGCCAACTCCCGCGAATTCCCCGGCCACCACCCGCAGGCTGAAGCCGTCTTTTTCCAGCAGGGGAATTTCCTGTGCCTGAATTTCCTGATAGCGCGGCCGGCTCATTTTGAGTGCCGCCGGCAGATTGACCCACAGTTGAAAGCCATCCACCCGCCCGGCTGCACTGGGGTGCGGCATTTCCTCGTGCAGGATGCCGCGCCCGCTGGTCATCCACTGCACATCACCGGCAGCGATCACGCCCATGTTGCCAAGGCTGTCGCGGTGGCGCACACTGCCTTCCAGCATGTAGGTGACCGTTTCGATGCCGCGGTGCGGATGGGTGGGAAAGCCCGCCAGCGGCGTTTCGCGCGGGTCATTGAAGGCGAAATGGTCAAACAGCAGAAACGGGTCGAAGCGGTTTTCGCGGCTGGGCGCAAACGAACGCAGCAGGCGCACCCCCGCACCTTCAATGACCATCTTCGGCTGGATGATTTCCTTGATCAGACGAAGTTCAGCACTCATCTCAATACCTTTATTTTGATATATTTTGTCCAATTTCTATATGTATTTTAACCATTTTTGACGGGTCTTTCACGTTTATTTTGAAACGGCGTGTACCAACCTCGCCTGCCGCCACCCGTCTCTCGCGTGTATATGCGCTGAACCTTTTTCAAAAGCATTTTCTCCCTTAAGTCACAAACTGTTTTCTTAACTCCCCAATTTTCTTATAATCATTAATGGGCTTTGGAAAGAAGATTGCAGGAGGGGAAAATGGAGGATAAAGGAATGTGGCCGTTGGCGCTGCAAGCCTTGCAGGCGCTCAGCAGTCATTACTTGCCAGTGATTCAGCAGACCGCAGCTCAACTCAAGTTGCCGGAATGGTGCACAGGCATCCTGTTGCCGGCCTTGTCGTTCGACCCCGAACCGGTGACAGCCGAAAAGATGCGCAAAAGGGGGGCATACACGGCCGAATCGCTCTACTCCCAACGCCTGAGCGAAGCAGCCCGGCAGGAATTGTTGCAGGAAACGGAGCATGGAGCCGGGGAATACCGCCTCACCGCCCGCGGGCGGGAGGCAGCCGAGAGCATCCTCCAGGCTGCGAACGAGTGTATGAGCCGCCTGCAACCCCTACCCGAAGAGGAACTGGATCAGCTGGCAGCCCTGTTGAATCGCGTCGTGCAGGCTTGCTTGAAGGCACCTTCGCCGCCGGGCAAGTGGTGCATTGAACTCGCCTGCCGGGTGAATACCGGCATAAGCCCGCACCTGCTCGTCCGCATAGACCATTACCTCAGCGATTTGTCCGCTTACCGCGATGATGCTCATCTGGCAGCCTGGCAGCCCCATGGCTGCAGCGGACAGGCGTGGGAGGCCTTCACCCTGCTGTGGCGCGGAGAAGCCAGAACGCTGGATGAACTGTTCAGCAAACTGGAACGGCGCGGTTTCAGCCGCGAGGAATACCGGCAGGCACTCGATGATCTGATTCAGCGAGGCTGGCTGCAAGCCGAAGGAGAACAGTACGTCCTCACACCCCGGGGAGAGCAAATCCGTCAGGCGGCTGAAGAACAGACCGATGCGTATTTCCATGCTCCGTGGGATTGTTTGAGCGAGAATGAACTTGAAGCGCTCGGCAGCCTGCTCACGCGCCTGCGGGAAAAGCTGAGCGGGCTGATCCCCTGAAAGGCGGGCCAGCCCGTTTCCGCCTGCGCGGTTAGCCGTTCCCGAGCCGGCCGGCTTCCTGCTGCGGCAGGCGGCCCGGCTGCGGCGGCGTTTGAATCAGGCGCAGGGCGCGTTCGTACAGGAAATAATCCCACGCCCAATTGATCATCACCACCAGCCGGTTGCGGAAGCCGATCAGCTGCAGGATGTGAACCGCCACCCACATCGCCCAGGCAATGAAGCCGCGCAGGTGAAACCTGCCCAGGCGCGCCACCGCCTGATTGCGCCCAATGGTCGCCAGCATGCCCGGATCGCGGTACTGAAAGGCCAGCAAAGACTGACCGTCCAGGCGGCGGCGCAAATTCTCAACCACTGCATCGGCCTGCTGCATGGCAACCGGCGCCACCATCGGCAAGGGGTTGCCCTGCTCATCTTCCAGATAGGCCGCATCGCCAATCACAAATACTTCGGGGAAGTCCGGCAATTGCAGGGTGGGTTCAACCCGTACCCGCCCGGCGGCAGCATGTTCAACCGGCAGGTTTTGCACCAGTTCAACGGCGCGGATGCCGGCCGCCCAGATCAAGGTGCGGCTGGGGATGATTTCGCCACTTGCCAGCTCGATGCGTTGACCATCGTAGGATTGGACGCGCGCACCAAGTCGCACCTCCACCCCTTTGCGTTGCAGGACGCGAAGAGCGGCTTGGCGCAAGTCGGGCGGCATGGCAGGCAGCAGGTAATCGGCTGCTTCCAGCAGCAACACCCGCGCTTCAGAGACATCGAAACCGGGAAAATCGCGGGGCAGCGCCAGGCGGATTAATTCCGAAAGAGCGCCGGCCATTTCAACCCCGCTGGGTCCACCGCCGGCTACGGCAAAGGTCAACAATGCCCGGCGGCGGTTGGGGTCGCTTTCGCGGCTGGCGCGTTCGAACAGGGTCAGCACGTGGTCGCGGATGCTGTCCGCATCGGCAAGGGTTTTCAAACCAAAGGTATGGGCAGCCAGGCCATCCTGCCCAAAGTAGTGCGTCTGCCCGCCGACTGCCAGAATGAGATAATCGTAGGACACTTCCCCGGCGCTGGTCAGCAAGCGGCGGTTGAGCAGGTCAACCTGGCGAACTTCCGCCAGCAGAAAACGGGCGTTCTTCTGACGGCGCAGTACGGCGCGCACCGGGTAGGCAATATCCGCAGCCGAAACACCGGCAGTAGCCACCTGATAAAGCAGCGGCTGAAAGAGGTGGTAATTGTTGCGGTCAATCAGAGTCACCCGGATGGGCAGGCGCGCCAGCCGGCGGGCGGCGCGCAGTCCGCCAAAGCCTGCGCCGACAATGACCACATGGGGGAGTGCAAATTGGGTTGTTTTCATCGGAAACTCCTTTCTTGAGTCCGTTTATTTGTGAAAGTTATAACTATCACTATTATACCCTTTATTATCCGAATTACAACAACCCGTGAAACTTTGCACAAAGTTTGCCTGACACCCCACCCTGTTTTGTGGTTAAGCAGGGACGCCCGGCCGGGTCCGGAAGGAATAACCACCTGCAAAGCGCAGCCTAATACCGCACCGGCAACGCCTTCAACCCGCGAATCACATAACCGGGGCGGTACTCCACTGCTTCCTGCGCCAGCCGCAGGTTGGGCAGGCGATCCAGCAGCGCCTGCACCGCCACCTGCATCTCCAAACGCGCCAGCGGAGCGCCAACACAGTAGTGAATGCCCAATCCAAAGGTCAGGTGCGGGTTATCGCTGCGGCTGATGTCAAAGCGGTGCGGGTCGGGAAAGCGTGCCGGATCGCGGTTGCCGGCCGCGTACAGCAGGGCAGCCTGCCCGCCTTTGCGGAGCCCATTCCCTTTGTATTCCACATCCTCGCGCACCCAGCGGCGGAAGAGCTGCAGCGGACTATCGTAACGCAGCATCTCTTCCACGGCAGATTTCAACAGCTGGGGGGAGCGGCGCAGCAAAGCATACTGGTCGGGGTGGCGGAAGAGCGCCAGCATGCCGTTGGCAATGGCGTTGACGGTGGCTTCATGCCCGGCGTTCAGCAGCAGAATGCAGGTGGCAATCAACTCATCCTCGCTCAGACGGCTGCCCTGCTCTTCGGCGGCGACCAGCGCGCTGATCAGGTCATCCTGCGGCTGCAGTTTGCGCTCAGCGGCCAGGCCGCGCAGGCAGGCGGCAAATTCGGTCACCGCCTGGTTGGCGCAATGGGCGTCCTCAGGCGAAGGGGACAATTCGTACATCGCCACAATCCGGTTTGACCACGGACGCAGCCGGGGACGGACTTCCTGCGGCACGCCCAGTAAATCGGCAATCACCAGAACCGGCAGCGGCTCGGCAAAATCGGCCAGCAAGTCCATCTCACCACGCTGAACAACCTCATCCAGCAGGCGGTGGGCAGTGCGTTCGATCAGCGGCCTGAGCGCTTCAACCCGCGCCGGGGTGAAGGCTTTGTTGACCAGCCCGCGCAGGCGGGTATGGTCGGGAGGTTCTTTTTCCATCAGGGAGTGGGCGTGCAGCCATCCGAAGGGAGTGCGCGGGTCGGGTTTGGCAGCCCCGTCCAGATCGCGCCCAAGGCGGCGGTCGCGCAGCAGCGCGGCAATATCCTCATACGCGCTGAAGAACCACAAATTCCACTCGGCGTCGTAAAGAATGGGCCGAGCAGAACGCAGCCGGTCATAGAAGGGGTACGGGTCTGCAATGAATTGCGCCGAAAGCAAGTCAATTCCCAAAGCCCGCAGTGAGTTGGTCACAACCTCACCTCCAAATTCATCCAAGGATGCTCTGATTATTATATCCGGGCTAGCGCATGGTTGTTATCGCTGTATCAAAGTTCCTCGACAACCCGATCATTTTGTTTCCATTTCACCCATCCTTCCTTCCGCCCTTGAAAAGACATTTTACTTCCGCTGATTCGCAAGGCGCAATCGCGGTTCGCACTCATCACTCCCCTTCCCCGAAGCGAAACATCGTTGAACTGGACGTCAACACGGACGCAGCCCGGCGCGGGTCACACTCCTCGCCCCCCTTCCCCGCACAGAAACGCCGTTGAAATGAACGCGGACGCAGCCCGGCGCGGGTCACACTCTCGCCCCCCTTCCCCGCACAGAAACGCCGTTGAAATGAACGCGAACGCAGCCCGGCGCGGGTCACACTCTCGCCCCCCTTCCCCGCACAGAAACGCCGTTGAGCGAACATGACAGCCTTGCGGGGAAGGGGGGCATAGGGGGGTTGGGGCGAGCAGATAAATTGTTTTATTGGCGTTGCCAGCCTGTGGTTTGACCATTTTTAACCTTGAAAAAGCCACGGCTGGGCTGCACATTTCCTTGACAACCCCTTGCCGTAAGGCTATACTATAAATGTTTGAACACGGGGAGCCCGGCGCACCGGGCTGAGAGGAGGGCTGAAACCGCCCTCGACCCGCTGAACCTGATCCGGGTAATGCCGGCGGAGGGAGAAAATACATCGCTTGCGATGTCTTCCCTCCTCACCGGCGAGGAGGTTTTTTGTTGTGACCACCACACGAGCAGTTATTTTTGCCAACGGCGAGCTGAAGGATGGCGAGGCCGTCCGCCGCTGGCTGCGCCCCGACGATTATCTGATTGCGGCTGACGGCGGGCTGCGCCACCTGCAAAGGCTGGGCCTGCAGCCCCACCGCCTCATCGGTGACCTCGATTCGCTCACGCCGGAAGAAGCGGCCGCCCTGCAAGAAGCCGGCGTGCAGGTCGAACGCCACCCCGCCGAAAAGGACGAAACCGACCTCGAACTGGCAATCCAGTACGCACTGCAGCAGGGTTACCGGCAAATGCGCATCGTGGCAGCCCTCGGCGGGCGGCTCGATCAGACCCTTGCCAACCTGGCTCTGCTGGAAATGCCCGGCCTGGAAGGGGTGGATGTCCGCCTGGATGACGGGCAGGAAGAAATCTTCATCATCCGCGATCAGGCGGTGGTGGAAGGCGCCGCGGGGGATACCGTCTCGCTGCTGGCCATGAACGAATGCACCAAAGGCATCGTCACCAGCGGATTGAAGTACGCGCTGAACCATGAAACGCTGTGTCCCAACCGCACGCGCGGCATCAGCAACGAGATGACCGCCGAGCGCGCTGAAATCCGCCTGCTGACCGGCAAGCTGCTGTGCATGCACACCCGCCGCCCGTCGTCAGAGGGGTGATTCACCCCAGACGGCTGCACCTTCCTCCGACTCGGGAAAGATTTTTGGATTTCTGTTTTACCTTTGATTTGGAGGTGTCCCATGAAACCAATAACGCGTATTGTGTGGTTGTTCAGCGCGCTGATTTTGACCCTTTCGGCCTGTGCCCAGCCGACCCCGTCCGGCCCGCTTGAATTACGGGTATTGACCCACGACTCCTTTGCCGCCAGCGAGGAGGTGATTCGCGCCTTTGAACAGGAGAACAACGTCAAATTGACCTTCCTGCCCTCCGGCGATACCGGTTCGGCGCTCAATCAGGCCATCCTCACGAAAAATGCCCCGCTGGCGGATGTCTTTTACGGGGTGGACAATACCTTCCTCTCCCGCGCCTTGAGTGAGGACATCTTCGAGCCGTATAACTCACCGCTGCTGGCACAGATAGACGATGCCTTCAAACTCGACCCGCAGAACCGCGCCCTGCCGGTGGATTACGGGGATGTGTGCATCAACTACGACAAAGCCTACTTTGCCGAAAAGGACCTGCCCCTGCCGCAAAGTCTGGCCGACCTGACCAGGCCGGAGTATAAAGGCTTGCTGGTGGTGGAAAACCCGGCCACTTCCTCGCCCGGGCTGGCATTTTTGATGGCAACGATTGCCGCCTTCGGCGAAGAGGGCTATCTGGATTTCTGGCGGCAATTGAAAGACAACGGCGTGGTGGTGGTCAACGACTGGGAAACGGCTTATTACACCAACTTCAGCGCCTCCTCCGGGCGCGGTCCGCAGCCCATGGTGGTTTCCTACGGTTCCAGCCCGCCCGCCGAGGTCATCTTTGCCGAGCAGCCGCTGGAAGATGCGCCGACCGCCTCGCTGGTGGGTGATGGGATGTGCTTCCGCCAGATCGAGTTTGTCGGCATCCTGAAAGGGACGAAACAGCGGGCGCTGGCCGAGAAGTTTGTGGACTTCATGCTGGATGTGCGGTTTCAGGAAGACCTGCCCCTGCAGATGTTCGTCTTCCCCGTCAACCGCAAGGCACAATTGCCGCAGGAATTTGTGCGCTACGCTCAGATTCCCGCAAAACCCGCCACGCTCGACCCGGCGCTGATCGCCGAAAAGCGCGAAGCATGGATTGAAGCCTGGACACAGGCGGTCTTACGGTGAGCCTGCTGCCTGCCTCTTCCCCTGCCCGCCGCTCCCCTGAAGGGCAGCCGCCGGCGCCTGCCGTCTGGCAGGCGCTGGCTTTGTGGCTGCTGCCGCTGGTCTTTTTGCTGGTTTTCTTCTTCCTGCCGCTCGGCCGGATTTTGGGAGTAGCCGGTCAGGGGTTGCTGCAAACCGGTCTCAGCCCAACCGCCGGGGAGCGCCTGCTGCGCGCGCTGGTTTTTACATTCTATCAGGCGGCGCTGTCCACTCTCCTGACCGTTCTGGTCGGCCTGCCGGGCGCATACGTGTTTGCACGCTTTGAATTTACCGGCAAGCGGCTGCTGCGTTTGCTTTCCACCCTGCCGTTCATCCTGCCGACCGTGGTGGTGGCAGCCGCCTTTAACGCACTGATCGGCCCGCGCGGCTGGTTCAACCTGCTGGCGATGGAGTGGTTCAACCTGCCCACCCCGCCGCTGAATCTGCTCAATTCGCTGCCCGCCATTTTACTGGCGCATGTCTTTTACAACACCACCATCGTCCTGCGGGTAGTGGGCAGCGCCTGGGAGCAGCTCGACCCGCGTTTGGAAGCAGCCGCGCGCGTGCTGGGGGCTTCACCCTGGCGCGCCTTTCGTGAAGTGACCCTGCCCTTGCTGCGCCCGGCGCTGCTGGCAGCGGCCTTGCTGGTGTTTCTGTTCGACTTCACCAGTTTTGGGGTGATTCTGCTGCTGGGCGGGGCGCGCTTTGCCACCCTGGAAGTGGAAATCTACATTCAGGCGCTGCACCTGCTCAACCTGCCGCTGGCCGGGCTGCTTTCGCTGGTGCAGCTGCTGTGCACCCTGCTGCTGACGGTGCTGTACACGCGGGTTGCCTCGCGGCTGAACATCCCGCTCACCCCCCGCCTGCGCGGCGAGGGAGCTGCCCATCCGCGCAGCCTGCGTCAGAAAGCGCTGGTTGGGGCGGTGGTGCTGATGCTGTTCACGCTGCTGGTGCTGCCGCTGGCAGCCCTGGCCGCCCGCTCGGTGGCGCGTCTTGAGCCGGCCCGCGGTCAGCGCGGCACATTTGAAAGCGGCCTGACGCTGGATTACTACCGCGAGCTGTTCATCAACCGGCGCGGTTCGCTGTTTTATGTGCCGCCCATTCAGGCGGCGCGCAATTCGTTGTTTTACGCCGCGGTGACGGTGGGCATCTCGCTCGGGCTGGGGCTGCCGGCGGCCGCCGCGCTCAGCCGCCGCTCTCCGCTCAACCGCCTGCTCGATCCCCTGCTGATGCTGCCGCTGGGCGCTTCAGCGGTCACGCTGGGGCTGGGCTTCATTCTCACCTTCAACCGCCCGCCGCTGGAAGCGCGTTCCTTCCCCCTGCTCATCCCCATTGCGCACAGTCTGGTGGCGTTTCCGTTTGTGGTGCGCACCCTCACACCGGTGCTGAACTCCATCCCGCTCAATTTGCGTCAGGCGGCCGCCGTGCTGGGGGCTTCGCCGCTGCGCGTCTGGCTGGAGGTGGATTTGCCCATTCTGGCGCGGGCGGCGCTGGTGGCTGCCATTTTTTCCTTTACCATCTCGCTGGGCGAATTTGGCGCCACCAGTTTTCTCGCCCGCCCCGAATACCCCACCCTGCCGGTGGCAATTTTCCGCTTCATCAGTCAGCCGGGCGGGTTGAATTACGGGCAGGCGCTGGCCATGTCCACCCTGCTTTTGGTGGTATGCGGGCTGGGCATTGCCGTGCTGGAGCGGGTGCGCCTGCCGGAGGAAGGCTCCCGCTGAGCAAAGTTCATGGTATAAACAGGGACAATGCTGACCGTCGAGAATATCCACAAACAATACGAAGGCCAGCCGCTGTTACGCGGGGTATCTTTTGAGGTAGCCGCCGGTGAAACGGTCTGCCTGCTGGGGGCTTCCGGCAGCGGAAAAAGCACCTTGCTGCGCATCATCGCCGGGCTGGAAGAAGCCGAAAGCGGACGGGTGTTGTGGCAGGGCAACGATTTACGCGGCGTTCCGGTGCATGAGCGCCGCTTTGGACTGATGTTTCAGGATTATGCCCTTTTTCCGCACCGCAGCGTGGCGCAGAATGTCGCTTTTGGGCTGCGCATGCAGAATCTGCCGTCCGCACAAATTGAGCAGCGTGTGCGGGAAGTCCTGCAGCGGGTCAACCTGAACCAGTTTGCCAACCGGCGGGTCACCGATCTTTCCGGCGGCGAGCAGCAACGGGTGGCGCTGGCGCGCGCGCTGGCACCCCATCCACGCCTGTTGATGCTGGATGAGCCGTTAGGCGCGCTCGACCGCGCCCTGCGGGAAGAACTGGGGCAATTTTTGCGGGAGGTACTGCATGAAAGCGGCGTACCGGCCATTTACGTCACCCACGATCAGGAAGAGGCCTTTACGATTGCCGACCGCCTGATTCTGCTGCACGATGGACAGGTGGCGCAAAGCGGGCAGCCGGCCGAGGTGGTGCAAAGCCCGGCATCCCTCTGGGTGGCGCGCTTTTTGGGGCTGACCAATCTGCTGCGCGGGCGCGTCATCGAATCGCATCCCCTGACGGTGCAAACCGATTTGGGCATCTTCCAACCCCTATCCTGCAGCAGTGTACCGCCAAAGGGGGAATCGGTCACCCTGCTGCTGCGTCCGGGCGGGCTGGCGGGCGCTGCTGCCGATGAAGGGGTCAACACCTTTGCTGCGCAGGTCAAAGATGTCATCTTCCGCGGTGAGGATTACCGCATCACCCTGTACAGCGGCGGCATCAGCCTGTATTTTCATGTGCGCCAGCCGCTGGCGATTGGCTGGCAGGGACGGCTGGCCGTTCATGCCGATGCCCTGTACTGCCTGCGTGAAGCAAGCGGGGTGGGGGATGTCTGAAACCGTTGCGGTGATCAAGCAGGATACCAGCGGTCGGGAAGTCTGGCGCTACACCGGTGAGGTGTTGCAGCGCGCCGCGCGGGGTGTGCTGCTGCAGGCCTACTTTGACCGCGAAGACCGCCTGTTTCACGGCATCTGGCTTTGTAAGGGGGATCGTTTTGTGGAAGCCTATTTCACCCACCGCTGGTACAACATTTTTGAAATTCACCACCGTGAGGGAGATGCGCTGAAGGGCTGGTACTGCAACATCACCCGTCCGGCACAATTGCTGAACGGACAGGTGGAGTATGTGGACCTGGCGCTGGACTTGCTGGTTTACCCGGATGGCAGCAGCCTGCTGCTGGATGAGGATGAATTTACCGCCCTCAACCTGGATGAAGGCGAGCGCCGCCGCGCGCGGCAGGCGGTGAATGCCCTGCGCCGCTGGTTCACCGCACACCAGCCGTTCCGCCTGCAGGAGCAGTTCGGCCGTTTGCTGCGGTAAACAAAAAATCCCCTCGTAAGGGGATTGAGAGAGCGGGCGATGGGACTCGAACCCACGACCTTCTCCTTGGCAAGGAGACGTTCTACCAACTGAACCACGCCCGCAGTTTTCGAACGCACCCCAATTATAGCAAGAATCCCAAAATCGTCAACCCTTGCGCTTGCGGTTATCATGGCTTTCTCTGGGTCGAAAACGGTTAAACAGCAGCCGGCGGGCGCTGAAAAGGACAGGCCTTGATGTTCACTTTAGCTGCTTGCGAATGCAACGACGTTCAACCTGAAGGCGCAAAGAGGGGAAAAAGCAACCTATGCGTCCTGGCAATCAATCTTTTTTCACAATGTCAGGCCATGCCCCTCCGCGCGCAGCAACACCCACCCGTGCTGACGGGAATCCCCTCTCTGATTATTGACAAAATACAAGAAATATTATAAACTAGTTTGTGATACAAACCAGTTTATAAAAAAAGAGGAACGATGAAATCCCCGTTAGATTCGATGCAAAAACGTACCCGCCGCTACTGGTATGAAGACGGACTTTCCGAGCTGGCCGGCGGGTCGGTCATCTTGCTGCTGGCGCTGCTGAATCTGGCCATTGCCCGCTTTTCTCCACCCGAGTGGCAGGGACTTCTTTCAGCAGTGGTGCTGCCGCTGGTGATGATTGGCGGGGCCGTGATTGCCCGCGCATGGGTACAACGCCTCAAAGAGCGCCTCACCTATCCGCGCACGGGTCTGGTCATCTATCCACGCCCCAGGCCCTCGCGCCGTTTCCGCACCGCCGGGATTGCCCTGGGGACTGCCGTCACTGTCACGCTGCTGAGCAGTCTGCTGGGCGCTGCGCAGGCGGAACGGCTGTTACCCGCAGTAACCGGCCTGTTCACCGCTCTCCTCATTGTACTGATTGGCATTCAGGTTGGGTTGGTGCGCTTTTACCTGCTGGCAGTCTGGCAGACGGTGATTGGGCTGCTCGGCAGCTGGCTTGCCCTGCCGCAACCTTTTGATCTGGTGCTGTTCTTTGGCGGATTGGGCGCTGGTTTTCTGGTGAGCGGTGCGCTGACGCTGATCCGATACCTGCGCAATAATCCCCTGCCGCCTGCCGGGCATGAGGATCAGCCATGAGCGAAGAAAACCTGCCTGCCTGGAGCGAAATTGACCGCTTGCTGCACGAGCCGGCCCGTCTGGCAATCGTCAGCCTGCTGGCCGTTGTCGAAAAAGCCGACTTTCTCTATCTGCAGCGCGAAAGCGGGCTGACCAAAGGCAATCTTTCGGCACACCTCAGCAAACTGGAAAATAGCGGCTACGTTCAAATTGAAAAAACCTTCCGCGGCAAACTGCCGCTGACGCTGGTGGCGCTGACGCCGCAGGGCAGAGCCGCACTGGAACAATATCTGACACAAATGAAACGCTGGATTAATCAAATCAGTTCTCAATCAGAGGAGTAGGAAATGGGTACTTTTGCCATTCAAACCGACCAATTGACCCGCGACTTTGGCAGCCTGCGCGCCGTGGATCATCTCACCCTGCAGGTTCCCGCCGGTCAAATTTTTGGTCTGCTCGGGCCGAATGGCGCCGGCAAAACCACCACCATTCGTTTACTGCTGGGGTTGCTGCCGCCCACATCCGGACAGGTGCGGGTGTTGGGTATGGATCCGCTCCAGCAGGGTGAAGCCGTCCGGCAGCGGTGCGGCGCTTTGCTGGAGCATGCCGGCCTGTACGAAAGACTGAGCGCCGAGGATAACCTCGAATTTTACGCCCGCATCTGGCGCATGGATGCCGCCGCCCGCAAGGCACGCATTCAACAACTGCTGGAAGGATTGGGACTGTGGGAAAGGCGCAAAGAAGCCGTTGGCGAATGGAGCCGCGGGATGAAACAAAAACTGGCCATCGCCCGCGTGCTGTTGCACCGCCCGGCGCTGGTCTTTCTGGATGAACCTACCGCCGGCCTGGATGTGCCAACCGCCGCCGCTTTGCGGGAGGACTTGCTTCAGATGGTCGAGCAGGAAGGCATTACCATCTTCCTCACCACCCACAACCTGAGCGAAGCAGAAAAACTGTGCGCCGGGGTAGCCGTGATTCGCAATGGCCAGCTGCTGGCGCAGGGCAGCCCAGACTCGCTGCGTTTGCGTGCCAGTAAACCCCGCCTGGAAGTATTTGGACGCGGTTTAGGGGATGGGTTGCTGCAAAATCTCTTGCGCCAACCTGAGGTTCAGACAGCCCGGCGGGTCAACGATCACCTTGAAATTACCCTCCACGAACAGGCGGAGAGCGCGGCGCTGGTACGCCTGTTGCTGGAACAGGGTGCTCAAATTGAAGAAGTGCGCAAAAGCAGCCCTTCGCTCGAGGAATCTTTTTTGAATTTGCTGGAGGAAGAACATGTTGCTTGATTTGTATACCATGGTCTGGAAAGAATGGAAAGAAATGTTCCTGGCGCGCGGGGGTGCGCGTTCGGGGCTGTTCAGTTTGTTGATCATCCTTGCGCTGCTGGGTATTTTCATGCCCCTGCAGAGCGGCCGCGAGTGGCTTACCACCCCTCTGCTGGTGTTGATCTGGACATGGATGCCGGTCTTTCTGGCGCTCGGCATGGTTACCGATGCCATCGCTGGTGAACGCGAACGACACACGCTGGAAACCCTGCTTGCCAGCCGCCTGCCGGACAGAGTGATTGTGTTGGGCAAGATTGCGGCTGCCGTGCTGTATGCGTTGGGGGTGATGCTTTCCAGTCTGCTGCTGGGGGCTCTCACCGTCAATCTGGCTTTCGCCGAGCAGGGCTGGCGGTTTTACTCCGCCAGCGTTTTCCTGGCCGGGCTGGTTTTTTGTCTGCTGGCCGCTTTGTTAATCTCTGCTTTGGGTGTGCTGGTCTCGCTGACATCCAAAACTGCCCGGCAGGCTTATCAAAAACTGAGCGCGGTCATGCTGCTGGTGTGGTTTGTGCCCATGTTTTCCATTCAATTTCTGCCGGAGGAAATCAAAATCCAGTTGAGCGCGCGGCTGGCAACCCTCAACCTGAGCACGGTGATGGCATTGGGCGGGGGACTTTTGCTGATTGCCGATGCCGCTTTGTTGGCAGCCTGTTTGCACCGTTTTCAGCGTCAAAAACTGATTGGCAGCTGAATCGGCAGGGGTAGACAAAGCGGTTCATTATACGGAGAGAGGCGGGTTACCGCCCCTCTCCGTATTGATTTAAGTCGGTTCGGAATAAGCGCAAAACCCAGTCAGCAGCGCAACGAACCCCCTGCCCGAAAGGGGTATCTGATCAGTGCTGGCAAGCGACGCTGCTTTCGGTGTTGCATTATAACCACACGGCATGTCCTTTTGAGCGAGCGCGGCAATTTGATGTGTGACCCCCACCCACCTCCCCCAATTTCGCTTTCGCGATATTGGGGGAGGCGAAGGAGGGGGCAATTTATCAGGTCTGGTGAGTGTCGCTGCACTCGGCGTGACATTAACCGTCCTATGTCCTTATGAGCAAGCGAGGAATTACATGGCTTTACACGTTAAAAAAGATTTATCGCCAGGACGCCAAGGATTCTCTTTTTTCTTCTCTGCGTCTTTGCACCTTGGTGATGAATGGCATCGCATACACAAAGCGGCTAAGATATCAACAATTGGGTGAAGGAGATTCCCTTCGGCATGGGTACGTACCGCTGCGTTCGGAGTAACGCAAACATGTCCTTTTGAAACGGGGCGGCAGGAAAACCACCGGCAACAAAGGGGCTGAACAGGGGTGTTATAATTCCGCTCGCTGAAATCCTTTTCGGGTGAATTACTTTGATGCGTCGGGTTTGGGCCGGGTTCATTTTTACAGCAGGGCTGATTCTGCTCGGCGTTGCCGTATTGGCCGAGCAGATTGGACTGGATAACGACCCCGGCTGGGGCACAGGACGCTATGCGCTTTTCGCTGGGGGTATCGTCCTCGTAGTTTGCGCCGCGCTGGTGTACCGCGCCGAGCGGGTACTCCTGCACTTGAAACGGCTGGAAGCACTGGTTTTGGGCTGGCTTACCGGCTTGAAAGCCTCGCCGCTCTACCGCGCTGTTTGCCGCTTTACCACCGGGTTGTACCGTCTGCCCGCCTTCAATACCCACGAACGGCGCCGGCGGTTTGCCCTGACCGTTGCAATCCTCTTCTCGCTAGCGGCGGTGATGGGGTATGCCACTGCCGGTACTTTTACCCGCTGGTTTTCTTATCCGCACACCTACTATGACCGCCTGGCGGAAGCCTTCCGCCACGGGCAGCTGGCACTGTTGGAACAGCCGGATGAATCTTTACGCAGCATCCCCGACCCCTACCCGTATGAAAACCGTCAGGATGCGCGCTATTTGTGGGATATTTCCTACTACAAGGGCAGGTTCTACCTGTACTGGGGCCCGACCCCGGCGCTGGTGCTGGCGGCAGTCAAAAGTGTGGTTAACCGGGTCATCGAGGATCAGGTTTTAGCGATTGGATTTTTGCTGGGCATTGCCGGGCTGCTGCCATGGATTGCCTACCGACTGTGGCAGGTTGTGCCTTCCCCGCTCAGGGCCGGCTACCTGCTGGTCTTTCTGCCGGCAATCAGCCTGAACCTTTATCTGCTCTGGCCAACCGGCCGGCCGGGCGTGTATGAGGCGGCCGTTCTGGGCGGGCAGTTTTTTCTGCTAGTCGGGGTTGCTGCCCTGCTGGAAGCCGTCATCAAACCCAAGCCTGCGGTGGGATGGTATCTGGCTGCCGGAGCGGCTTTGGGGCTGGCAATCGGCAGCCGGATGACGCTGCTGGTTTCGGCATTCTGGCTGGTAGTGCTGGTGCTCTGGCTGAACCGCGTGCGGTTTGGCGGGCGGATGAGTTCCTTTCTCACCGCCAGCGCTGCCTTTGCCCTGCCGATCCTCTTCAGCATCGGCTTGCTGATGGCCTACAACACTGCCCGATTCGGCAACCCCCTGGAAAGCGGGTTGAGTTACCAGCTGGGCATTCCCGGTTATCCTCCGCAACGCTCGTGGGTGTTTTCGACCCGTTACCTGCTTCCCAACCTGTACCATTATCTGCTGCGCCCACCCATCTGGCAGGCCGAATTTCCGTTCGTTTTTGTGCCTTTCATTCCCGAAACCCGCTGGCCTTCTTTCATCCGTCTGCCGGAGCATTATATTGCCCACGAATCGCAGGCCGGCTGGCTGAGCGTCTTCCCGCTGCTGGTCATCCTGCCGGGCGGTATAGTGCTGCTGTGGCGCTGGCTGCGTCCGTGCCTGAGCCGCAGCGGCTTAACCGCCGCCGCTAAAGGCGGGTCACTTCCGCTTGAAGGCTGGCTGCTGCTGGCGTTGCTGGGCAGCGGACTGGCACAAACCTTCATCCTTTTGCTGTACTTTTTTCCATCCATGCGTTTTCAAATCGAAATCGTGCCGCTGCTTTCGCTTTCTGCCTGGCTGACCCTGCTCTGGCTGCAAGCCGAACTGCGCTCCCGCCGCTGGCTGCGCCCGTTGTTGACCGCCGTGATGGTGGCGCTGGCCTGCTACGGGCTGGCGGTTGGCTTGCTGGGTGGGTTTGCTGCCGGTGAGCAATTGTTTGAAGAACACAATCCAATCCTGTTCAACCGGCTCAGCGGCTGGTTTCACCTGATTTTTGGACGGTAAGGGAAATGAATCGCCTACAGCGTCTGCTAACCCCGCCGCGGCTCGTCTTTGGGCTTTTGATGGCCGTCTTTTTAGCGGCCGGCTTGCACCTTGCGGCAGATTACGGCATTTCATGGGATGAGCCAATTCAAGTGGACATTGGCATCAAGAATTACCGTTATGTGGTTCACGCCGACCCGGCTTTACTGGAATTGAAAGATCGTCATTACGGGCCGTTGTTCGAGATGTTTCTGGTGCGGTTCATGGATCAAACCTCTCCACGCTCAATGTTCATCAGCCGCCACCGTTTGACCTTTCTTGCTTTTTGGGCAGGGGTCATCGGCTTTTATCTGCTGCTGGAGAGGGTCTTTCCCCGCCGCTGGCTGGCATTGTTCGGTGCGGGTTTGCTGGTGTTCAGTCCGCGCATCTTTGCCGATGCCTTTTATAACAGCAAGGATATTCCGTTCATGGTGGCGGTTATCTGGGCAGCGGCGGCTTTGCAGTACTACCTGAAAAATCCATCTTTCCAACGGGTTCTGCTGGCGGGGCTGTTTTCGGCGGTCACCACCGGCATTCGTCTGCCGGGGGTATTCCTCGTCGCTCTCACCGCGCTGATGATGGGGCGGGATGTGCTGGCCGGGCGGCTGCCGCTGCGCCGGGCAGCCGGGCATGGTTTGGTCTATCTGCTGATTTTTGCAGGGCTGACCTTCCTGTTTTACCCGGTTTTCTGGCGCGAGCCGCTCACCGAAATCCCGCAGGCGTTCGAGATCATGGCCAATTTTCCGCATTTTGCCTCCGTCCTTTACATGGGGCATTTTCTTTCGCCGCAGGCGCTGCCCTGGCATTACCTGCCGGTCTGGATCGGCATCACCACCCCCATCCCCTGCCTTTTGCTGATTCTGACGGGCATTGGCAGGGCAATCTGGCAGTGGCTGCACAGTCCGAAGAGCCTTTTGGCGGTGGAAAGCACGCCTTTGATGTTGGCAGCCCTCTGGCTGGGATTACCGCTGGGAGCGGTGGCTGTGCGCGGAGCGCCGATATATGATGCCTGGCGGCAAATGTTTTTCATTTACCCGGCCTTGTTGATTTTTGCCACCGCCGGCTGGGATTGGTTTTCCGGCACAATCCGGCGGCGGATTGGCAACAACACGCTCAACCTGCCGCTGACGGTTATCCTGGCAGCCGTCATTTTCGCTCCGGCAGCGCTTTGGATGGCGGCGCACCACCCCTATCAGAACCTGTACTTCAACCCTCTGGCCGGGCCGGATATGCAGACGGTCAAAATGCGTTTCGACATGGACTACTGGGGGCTGACCTACCGGCGCGGGCTGGAAGCAATTTTGGAGCATGACCAGCGTCCGCTCATCAACATTTATGCTGCCAATTTTCCCGGCGAGGCCAACGCCGCAATTCTGCCGCCCGATCAGGCCGGACGGCTGAATTTCATGCAAAACATTGAAGAAGCCGACTACTTCATCACCAATTACCGCTGGCATCCGCAGGATTATCCCTATAACGATGAGATTTTCACCCTGCGGCTGGGGAACGCCAGAGTGCTTTCGGTCTTCCGCCTGCGCTGAAGGTGCGATTGGGCTTAAAATCGCAACTTTCTTAAAAAGATGATTTCGAAATAAGAACGAAAACCCGCGCAATGGCACAACGAACCCCCTGCCCCAAAGGGGTATCTGATCAGCGCTGACAAGCGACGCTGCTCTCGGAGTGGCATTAACACAACACGGCATGTTCTTTTGAGCGGGCGCAGCGAGCGCGGCAATTTGATGTGTGACCCCCACCCACCTCCCCCAATATCGCTTCTGCGATATTGGGGGAGGCGAAGGAGGGGGCAATTTATCAGGTCTGGTGAGTGTCGCTGCACTCGGCGTGACACTGTTTGACAATGAATAAAAAGATTGATCGCCAGGACGCCAAGGATATTTTTATTTTCTTCTCGGCGTGTTTGCGCCTTTGGGTTAATTTTCGAACCTTCTCCGGTTATTCCATTTGCCCACAGACTTAACACAGGATAGAAAACGCTCTTCCGCCCTGTACGAAAACGGATTGACCGGCGGAGTACGCGCCGCAATCGTAAATGGTTTGAAATACGGCTGCCCTGTATCAACTTCGCAGTGTTTGCAAAACTCCACCCGCCGGTGATACAATTATTTACATGAACGCCAACGCCTCCCCGCATTCCCCGGCCCAGGCTGCCGAACAACCCCTGCCGCGCCGGCGCTTGCAGCGGGTGGTGGCTTTCCTCATCCGCCACCTGACCCGCACCACCTTCATCGGCGCTGAAAATCTGCCGCCCAGCGGCGGAGTCATCGTTGCCACCAATCACATCAGCCGGCTGGATATCCCCGTGCTGTTTGTCAACCCGGTGCGCCCCGATATCACCGCCCTGGTAGCGGATAAGTACCTCAAATACCCCTTCTTCCGCTGGTTTGCGGTAACGGCGGGAGGTATCTGGATTGACCGCAGCAAAGCCGACTTCACCGCCTTTGGGCAGGCGCTCTCCGCACTGCAGGCCGGCCGCGCGCTGGGAATTGCCCCAGAGGGCACCCGCAGCAACACGGCGACTCTGCTGGAGGGCAAGCCCGGTACCGTGCTGCTGGCACACCGCGCCCGCGTGCCGATTGTTCCGGTTGGCATCACCGGCACCCATACCGCGCTCAAATCGCTGCTCAAATTGCGGCGCGGGGAGATTGTGGCGCGCTTCGGCAAACCCTTCCGGCTGCCGCCCTTTTCCCGCGAAAACCGCGAAGAAGACCTGCGCCGCCAGACGGACGAGGTGATGTGCCGTATTGCCGCGCTGCTGCCGCCCGAATACCGCGGGGTGTATGCCGACCACCCGCGCCTGCACGAACTGCTCGCCAGCGGCGATTATTGATCCCCTGCCGCAGGCACCGATTTCGCTCTCCCCGGAGGAAAACCCTATGCTGCTCCCCATATTGATACCCGTGCTGGCGGTATTCATCTTTCTGGCCGCCTTTTTGCTGATTCGCACCAGCCTGTTCATGCGCCTGCCGGAGCCGGTTGAACCGGCCGAATTGCCGGAAGTGGACGCCGAAATTGCCGCCGGTCATCTCTCGCTGGCAATCCGCGCCAAAACCGTTTCCTACGATGACCAGCCGCCGGACGCTATGGCGTTTTACGAGCTGCACCGCACGCTGGAAACGCTTTACCCGCGCGTGCACGCCACACTGGAACGCCAGACGGTCTCCGATTTCAGCCTGCTCTACCGCTGGCGCGGCAGCAACCCGGAACTGCCCGCTGCGCTGTTTTGCGCCCATCTGGACGTGGTGCCGGCCGCCGAGGAGAGCCTGGATCAGTGGCAGCACCCGCCCTTCAGCGGTGAGGTTGCCGAAGAGCAGGTGTGGGGCCGCGGTGCGCTGGATGTCAAAGGCCAGCTGGTCGCCCTGATGGAAGCCGCCGAGCAATTGATCAAAGCCGGTTTTCAGCCCGAACGCACCATTTACTTTGCCTTCGGTGAGGATGAAGAAACCGGCGGACGACGCGGCGCAGCCCAAATTGCCGCTCTGCTGGCCGAACGCGGCGAGCAGCTGGAAGTGGTGCTGGACGAAGGCGGTGCCATTGTCCAGGGCACCCTGCCGGGCGTCGAACTGCCGGTTGCTTTGATCGGCATCGGCGAAAAGGGCTACCTGACCCTGCGCCTGCGGGTGGATCAGCCCGGCGGACATTCTTCCGCGCCCCCACCCAGCACCGCCATCGGCATCCTTGCGCGCGCCATCACCGCCATCGAAGATCATCCCTTCCCGGCATCCACCGTCTTTCTGCGCGAAACCTTCCGCGCCATCGGCGCAGCGGCTTCGCCGGCTTTACAGTTGATTTTTGCCAACCCGTGGCTGTTCGGGGGTCTGCTCAAGCGCCGCCTTTCGGCCGACCCGAAAACCAACGCCGCCATCCGCACCACGGCCGCGGTAACCATCGTGCGCGGCGGCGTCAAGGAAAACGTCCTTCCGCCAACCGCCGAAGCGCTGGTCAACCTGCGCCTGCTGCCGGGCGATTCGATTGAATCGGCGGTGGAGTACGTTCGCCAGGTGGTCAATGACCGCAATGTTCAAATTGAAGTTGTCCCGCAGGGCTCCTGGGATGCCGCCCCGCTGACCTCGCCGGACAGCCCGGCTTTCGAGAGCCTGAGCCGCGCCGTGCGCGAGGTGTTCCCCGGCGTGGTAACCGCGCCCTATCTGGTGATGGGCGCCACCGACGCCCGTTACTACACCGGCCTGTGCGAGAATGTGCTGCGCCTCACGCCCGTGGTGATGACCCGTGAGGATTTGGACAGCATCCACAGCGTGAATGAGCGCATCAGCGTGGCGGGACTGGGGCGCATGGTACAGTTCTACCAGCACCTGATGCGCCTGTGGTGCGGCGGCGTTGAGCCGCAAAGCGAGAGCGACCCCGCCATTTTGGAAGAATGACCGTCCGGCGCCGGCTTACCCTCTCCCTGCTCATTACGCTCACGCTGATCGCCGTGCTGACCGCCTTCGGCCCGGCTGAACGCACGTTGGGCGCCAACTTGCGGCTGGTGTTGCTGCACGGCGCCTGGGTTTGGAGCGGAAAACTGCTGTTTGCCGCTGCCGGTTTGTGCGGGCTGGCCGCCATCCTCTCCCCCGCGCGTTGGGTGGACTGGTCGCGCGCGCTGGGCTGGAGCGGTTTGCTCTTCTGGCTGACTTACCTGCCCATGTCCCTGCTGGTGCAGTGGCAAAATTGGGGCGGCATCTTTTGGGACGAACCACGCTGGCGCATTCCCTTTACCTTTGGTGTGGTGGGGGTGCTGCTGCAAAGCGGGCTGCTGGTGCTCGACCAGCCGCGCCTGACCGGTTTTGCCAACGCTGCCTTTGGGCTGGCGCTCTGGCTGGCGCTGGGCGGGGCGGAAAACATCCTCCACCCCGATTCGCCGGTCGCCCAATCGGGTTCGTTTGCCATTCGGCTCACCTTTGGGCTGCTGCTGGGGCTGGCGCTGCTGAGCGGCGCCCAGCTCAGCCTGCTGTTGAAACGCTCCGTTCACAAAGCCGCATGAAAACCTCCTCACCGCCGACGCTGGGCGCACAGGTCGCCGTATTCACCCTCATCCGCAGCGTATTGAACACCAGTTACCGCATGGTGTACCCCTATCTTTCTCTTTTTCAAAGCGGGCTGGGGGTTGGTTTGCCGGCAATTTCGCTGGTGCTTTCGCTGCGTTCGTTGATCGCCTTTGCCGGGCCGTTCCTTTCCCCGATTGCCGACCGCTACGGACGGCGGGTGAGTATGCTGCTGGGCATGGGGTTGTTCACCATCGGCGCGCTGACGGTGGTCGTGCTGCCCACCTATACCGGTTTTGCCATCAGCCTGCCGTTGATGGCGCTGGCCTACATGATTTTTCTGCCGGCCATGCAGGCCTATCTGGGTGACCGGGTGGCCTACGAACGGCGCGGGCGGGTGATGGGCATCACCGAACTGTCGTGGTCGCTGTCGTTCATCATCGGCGTGCCGCTGGTGGGGGTGCTGCTCGGACGCAGCGGGGCATGGCAGTCCCCGTTTTTGCCGCTGGCGCTGCTGGGGGCGCTGAGCATGGTGGCTGTGTGGCGCATCCTGCCGCCCCACAACCGCCGCACCGAACCGTCCAGCCAGTCCGGCGTTCCGCCGCTTCCATTGGGGCTGCTGCTGCGTTCGGCCCCGGCCCGCGCCGGTCTGCTGACCATTTTGCTGCTGACCGCCGCCAACGAAACGGTCAACCTGGTGTTCGGCCTGTGGCTGGAGCAGCGTTTCAACTTTCAACTGGCGGCGCTGGGAGCAGCCGCGGTGTTGATTGGGCTTTCGGAGATGGGCGGAGAGGGGCTTTCGGCAGCGCTGGTGGACCGGCTGGGCAAGGTCTGGTCGGTGCGTGCCGGTTTGCTGGTGAACATGCTGGCGGCGGTGGTCATGTTTGTCCTGGGCGGGCAGGCGTGGGGCGCGCTGGCCGGCCTGTTTTTGTTTTACCTCTCGTTTGAATTTTCGCTGGTTTCGCTGCTGCCGCTGATGAGCGAAGCGCTGCCTGCCCTGCGGGCAACCGTCATGGCCAGCACCCTGGCGATGGCCGCTTTGGGGCGCGCGCTCGGCACGCAGTTTGCTCCGCTGCTGTTCAACGGGGTGGGAATTGGCGGCAACCTGATCGCTGCCCTGGCAATGAACTTGCTGGCGGTTTGGCTGGTGCGGCAGGTGCGGGTGAACGAGGCCGCCCCAGCAGTCACACCGGCGGATTAGGAAAATACCCCTCAGCTTTGCTATTTTTGTGTCCAGTTTTATGAGCCCACTACAAAACAACCCCCACCGACCTCCCCCAATATCGCTTTGGCGATATTGGGGGAGGCGCAGGAGGGGGCAAAAGCGCTCGATTGGACGCATTCGTGGATTATTCCGAATAGACATCGGTCAGCGCCCGCCGGCTGCGGTTTGACCGTTTTCGACTTTGAGAAAGCCATGGGTTACTTTTACCAACCCATTGTCCAGCCATCCAAATCTGGAGTACAATTCAACGCATACTCTCGAAATTAGAAAGGCACGCTGCTGGGTTTGTTCATCACCTTTGAAGGACCGGAAGGCGCCGGCAAAACCACCCAAATTCACCCGCTGGCTGATTTCCTGCGCAGCCAGGGCTGGGACGTGCTGACCCTGCGCGAGCCGGGCGGCACGCCGATCAGCGAACAGGTACGCGCCGTGCTGATGAACCTTGCCAATACGGCCATGCACCCGCGCACCGAGATTCTGCTCTTTCTGGCGGCGCGCGCTCAACTGGTGGAGGAGGTCATCCGCCCGGCGCTGGCTGACGGCAAAATTGTGCTGTGCGACCGGTATGCCGATTCCACCCTCGCCTATCAGGGCTACGGCCACGGCGTTGATCTGGATACCCTGCGGCAGTTGCTGCATTTTGCTACCGGCGGTTTGCAGCCCGACCTGACCTTTCTGCTGGATGTGGACCCGCTCATCGGGCTGCGCCGCAAGCAGAAAGAAGGCGAGTGGAACCGCCTGGATGCCTGTGATGCTCAATTTCACCAGCGCGTGCGCGCCGGTTACCGGCAGATAGCCGCGGCAGACCCGCGGCGCTGGGTTATCGTGGATGCCGCACAACCGCCGGATGCGGTACAATCGCTCTTGCGCCAGCACACGCTGGCGCGCCTGCGGGCGCAAACCGCCCCATATTCTGGATAAGAAAGGTTTTTGGTATTTGACAATGAAGAAACACCCCCTGTTGTGGATCATCTTACTGGTTGCTTTGCTGCTTTCGGCATGTGCGCCGCAGGCCACTGCCACCCCGGCTGAACCTACCGCCGTGCCGACCCGCACGCCGCGCCCTATGCCGGAAGGCACCCCCATGGCCTGCACGCTCTTCAGCCTGTTCCCCGACCCGCGCGATCCGGCCTCGGTCAACCTGCCGCCGGTCAGCGATGCGGACTGGTCGCGCGGAGCAAAGAATGCCCGCCTGACGCTGGTGGAATACAGCGATTTTCAGTGCCCATACTGCTCGCAGGCAGCCGGTTTTCTGAAAGAATTTGAGCAAGCCAACCCCGATCAGGTGCGGGTCATCTTCCGTCATTTTCCGCTGACCTCGCACGACAAGTCCCTTCTCGCCGCTCAGGCCGCCGAAGCCGCCGGGCTGCAGGGCAAATTCTGGGAGATGCACGACTTTCTGTTCGATCAGGCCAACTGGCAGGTCTGGACGGCGCAGTCCAAAGCCGACTTTGAAAAATGGTTGAACCAACAAGCGGCTTCCATCGGGCTGGATGCCGGGCGCTTCAGCCGCGATCTCAACTCCGAGGCGGTGGTGCGCAAGGTGGAAGGCACCTTTCAAAAAGGGGTGGAAATCGGTCTGACCGGAACGCCTTCCCTGTATGTATTCATTGACGGCGAATTGATTTTCGTCCCCGAAGATCAGGTACCCTACGACCCCGCCACCCTGGATGCCATCCTCAAACTGGCCACACTGCGCGATATCCAATTTGACCGCTGCCCGCCGATGATCATCTCGCCGGACAAGCAGTACACCGCCACGCTCAAGACCGAAAAAGGCGACATCAAAATCCGCCTGTTTGCCGATAAAGCCCCACTGGCGGTCAATTCCTTTGTCTTTCTGGCGCGCATGGGCTACTTTGACGGGATGATTTTCCACCGCGTACTGCCCGACTTTGTCGCCCAGACCGGCGACCCCTCCGGCACCGGTTTTGGCGGTCCCGGCTACCAGTTTGCCAACGAGGTCAGCGAGGACCTCAAGTACGACCGCCCCGGCCTGGTGGGCATGGCAAATGCCGGCCCGGACACCAACGGCAGCCAGTTCTTCATCACCTATGCCGAGCTGCCGCAGCTGGACGGCGGTTACACCATCTTCGGCGAAGTGATTGAGGGCATGGAAATTGCCAAAGCGCTGACGGCGCGTGACCCGGCCAGCGCTGCCCCGGCCGATCTGCCCCCCGGCGATAAAGTCCTCTCCGTGACCATCGAAGAACAGTAATCCGGCTCTATGCAGGCAAAGGTCGAACCCGGCTGGCGTTTCTGGCTGCTGGCAGTGCTGTTGGGCGGCGGAGCAGCCCTTTCGCTGGGAACAGCCCTGCTGTTTCTGGTGCTTGGGCTGGCAATGGCCGCCCCGCTGCTCGGTCTGCCGCCGGGTTCGGCTGGTTCTTTCCTCAACATCGCCTTTACCAGCGCATTCGTCGGCACGGTGATGCTGGTGGGGCTTTTTTGGCTGATTCGCCCGCCGGTTGCAACGGCTGCCGAACCCGCAGCCGGGCAGCGCCGCCTGGCGCTTGCCTCTCTGGCGATGCTGATCTGGCTGCCGCTGGTGGGGCTCTTCCGCGTCGTGGAAAGCTCTGCACTGGCCTGGCTGCTGCTGCCGCCGCTGGTGGTGATCGGCGCCGTCATTCCGGCCTGGTTTCTCATCGAGCTGGCGCGCCGCGGACTGAATGTGCTGCCGCGCGGGCGCAGCTGGCAGATTTTGTCGGTTTCCTTTGCCTTGACCATTCCGCTCACCCTGCTGCTTTCGCTGGTGATGCTGGCGGTCTTTGTGGTGGTACTGGGCGTTTATCTGAACACCCAGCCGCAGCTGCTGGCCGATTTGCAGCGCTTCTTTGAACAATTTGACCCGGCGGACGTGGACCTGCAGCAACTGGAACTGATTGCCAACCAGATTCTTGCCAACCCGGTCATCGTGGCGCTGCTGATCAGTCTGGTTGCCGGAGTCACCCCGCTGCTGGAAGAGCTGCTCAAACCGCTGGCGTTGTGGTTGTATGCCGGCGACCGGTTGAGCCCGGCACAGGGGTTTGTCGGCGGGGCGTTGTGCGGAGCCGCCTTTGGCTTGTGGGAAAATCTGAGCGCACTGGCCGGCGCGGGCAACGGCGGCGGCGTGCTGATTCTGGTTGCGCGGGTCGGCTCCCTGTTGCTGCACATCACCGCTACCGCCATCTTTGGCTGGGGGCTGGCCTCTTTCTGGGCACAGCGCCGCTATTGGGGCAGACTGGTGGGCAGCTACCTGCTGGCAGTCGGGCTGCACGCCTTCTGGAACCTTTTTGGCGTGCTGAGCGCCGTTCCGGTCACCCCGCGGCTGCCGCTTCTTAACCGCCTTCCGGTTACCGACCAAACTTTTAACCCGCTCTGGCTGGTACTGCCGGGCATGGCACTGCTCAACCTGCTGCTGCTGGTGTGGATGAACTACCGCCTGCAACGCGAAGCGCAAACGGCAATCCGGCTGGCTCATCCTTCTCAAACCGACTCGCCAGCGGCCGGCACGGCTCAAAACCAGCCGGCAGCCGACGAGCGGATGGAAGACATCTTATCAAACAGGAATACATGAATGGACTGGATTCGGCTGGCGTTGGATTTTGTGCTGCACATTGACCACTATCTGGATGTGATTATCCGCAGCGTGGGGGTTGGCACCTATGCGGTGCTGTTTGGGATTATTTTTATCGAAACCGGCCTGGTGGTGACACCCTTTCTGCCGGGCGATTCGCTCTTGTTTGCGGCCGGGGCATTTTCCGCCAAGGGCTCGCTGCAAATACTGCCGTTGTGGCTGCTGCTGATGGCAGCCGCGGTAATCGGCGACAGTGTCAATTACTGGATCGGCAACAAGGTCGGTTCGCGCGTCTTTGAACAGGAAAGCCGCTGGGTCAAGCGCGAGTATCTGGAACGCACCCAAAAATTTTATGAAAAGCACGGCGGCAAGACCATTCTGCTGGCGCGCTTTGTGCCGATTGTGCGCACCTTTGCGCCGTTTGTCGCCGGAATCGGTAAGATGCGCTACGGTTACTTCCTCACCTACAACATTGTCGGCGGTACGTTGTGGGTCAGTCTGTTCCTGTGGGGCGGGTTTTTCTTCGGCGGGCTGCCGTTCGTGGAAAAGAACTTTTCACTGGTGATCATCGCAATTGTGCTGATTTCGGTGCTGCCGGCGGTGTGGGAAACGCTCAAAGCGCGGCAGGAAAAGCGCGCCGCCGCGTTGAAGTAAGAGGGTAAAAAAACGCCTCTTTCTTTTCCATCCATATAAAAGCTCAGTCTGGATGCTGGCGGGCAAAGACCCCCGGCATCTATCCCCAAAACCTTCCCCGCGGAGCAGCGTCATTGAAATGGGCATCAACGCAGCCCGGCGCGGGTCACACTCCTCGCCCCCCTTCCCCAAAGAGGTACGCGTTGAGCAGACGGGGCAGCCTTGCGGGGAAGGGGGGCTACGGGGGGTTGGGGCGAGCAGATGTTTTTTTACTGGCGTCGACAGCCTGTGGGTTGACCTCTATTCGACTTACTTTTAAAAAGCCATGGGCGGCCTGTGTACGCCGGCCGCCGATTCGTTTATTTTCCGGTAAAATTGAGCCAGCTCATCCAAAGGAGGTCTTGAAATCATGGAATACCGCCCCCTCGGACGCAGCGGCGTACAGGTTTCAGCCATCGGGATCGGCACCAACCGCTTCGGCGCCGAGATGATGCCGCAGGCTGAAGTCAACCGCCTGTTGGATTTTGCCGAACAGGCCGGCATCAACCATCTGGATACGGCCGACATTTACACCGGCGGCCGCTCGGAAGAAACCATCGGCGAAGCCCTGAAAGGCAGCCGCCGGCGAAAATTTTTCATCGCCAGCAAGGTTTTCTTCCCCACCGGCGAAGGTGTCAACGAGCGCGGCCTTTCGCGCCACCACATTCTGGAAGCGGTGGAAGCCAGCCTGCGCCGCCTGCAAACCGACTACCTTGACCTGTACTACACCCACCGCTGGGACGAAAACACACCCATCAAGGAAACCCTGCGCGCGCTGGACGATCTGGTGCGCGCCGGCAAGGTTCGCTATCTGGGCTGTTCCAACTACGCGGCCTGGCAGCTGGCGCATGCCAACCTGCTGGCGGAGGTGCGCGGCTGGACGGCTTTTGCAGTGATTCAATCGGAATACAACCTGCTCAACCGCGAGGCAGAACGCGAAGTACTGCCTTACTGCCGCCAGTTCGGGGTCGGTTTTGTGCCGTACTTCCCACTGGCAGGCGGCTTTCTGACCGGCAAGTACCGGCGCGGGCAGCCCCCGCCGCCCGGCTCACGCGGCGAAAGTTCCGCCTATGTGCAGGGCTTCATGAACGAGGCGTTTTACGACCGCATCGAACGGCTGGAAATCTGGGCAAAAGACCACGGCCACAGCCTGAACGAACTGGCCATCGCCTGGCTGCTGGCGCAGCCGGCCGTCTGCTCGGTGATTGCCGGCGCCACGCGGCTGGAACAGGTCACCGCCAACCTGCGCGCACTCGAATGGAAATTGAGCGCGGCAGAGCTGGCGGAAATCAGTCAGCTGCTGGAAAGTTAACCGCGCCGGCTTACTCGCGCGAAACGGTGACGTAAATCATCGGGCGGCGGTGGGTTTCGCTGTACAGGTAATTGCTCAGCTCTTTCTCAATATCGCGGCTGAGGTTGCCGTTGACACTGCTGCCGATCATTCCGGAAACCCGTTTGCGGGCTTCTTCCATCACCGTTTCACTCTCACGCGAAAGCATGAACCCGCGGCTGGTAATTTGCGGTTCGCGCCGCAGGCCGCCGCTGAAACGATCCAGCACCACGTTGACCAGCACGATGCCGTCGCGCGCCAGAATCTCGCGTTCGCGCATCACATCGGTATCCACCTCGCCCACACTGGAGCCTTCCACAAAGACATACGAGGTCGGCACTTTTTCAGCCAGCCGCAGGCTCTTGCCGTCCAGTTCCAGCACCTGTCCGTTTTCGATGACGGCAATGTTCTCACGCGGGATACCAACCTGCGTAGCCAGCAATGCGTGCTGATGCAGCTGGCGCAGTTCGCCGTGAATGGGGATGAGGAATTTGGGACGGGTCAGGTGGATGAGCAGTTTCATCTCTTCCTGGCTGGCGTGCCCGGAAACATGCACCGGCGCAATGGCCTCGTAAATCACATTGGCGCCGCGCTGGAACAGGCGGTTAATCGTCCGGTACACATTTTCCTCGTTGCCGGGGATGGGATGTGAAGAAAGCACGACCGTATCGCCGGGGATGATGTCAAACAGGCGGTTGGTGCCGGTGGAAAGCCGCCCCATGATGGAAGACGGCTCACCCTGCGAACCGGTGCACATGATGACCACCTGCTCGGGCGGCAGGGTCAGCGCCTGCTCGATGGACACCTGCAATTTCTCGGGGATGTTCAGATAGCCCAGTTTGCGCGCCATTTTGACATTATCCACCATGCTGGTGCCGGCAAATGCCAGTTTGCGCCCGTGGCGCTGAGCGGCGTTGGCCGCCTGCTGCATGCGCGAGATGAGCGAGGCAAAGCTGGCAATGATGATGCGCCCGGGGGCTTCTTTGAAGACGCGGTCAAACGCCTCGTCAATCACCTTTTCGGAAGGCGTCCAGCCGGCGCGCTCGGCATTGGTCGAATCGGCCAGCAGCGCCAGCACGCCGCGCTGCGAAAACTCGGCCAACTTGGCGTAATCGCTGGGTTTTTCGTCCACCGGCGTGTGGTCGAACTTGTAGTCCGACTGGTGAACAATCAGACCGAGCGGGGTGGTAATGCCCAGCCCAACGCCATCTGGAATCGAGTGGCAGACGTGGAAAAACTCGATGGTGAAACTGCCAAGTTGCAGGGTGTCGCCGGCCTGCACGGTGTGCAATTCGACGCGGTCGAGCAGACCGTTTTTGGCCAGTTTGACCTCGATCAACCCGCGGGTGAGCGGGGTGGCGTAAATGGGCGCCTGAATCTGCTCGATCACGTGGCGGATGGCGCCGGTGTGATCCTCGTGCCCATGGGTGATGATGATGGCGCGAATTTTGTTGCGCCGTTCGATAAGGTAGGAGATATCGGGGATGATGTAATCCACCCCCAGCATGTCACTGTCGGGGAACATCAGGCCGGCATCCACGACGATGATATCATCGCCGTATTCATAGACCATCATGTTACGCCCAACTTCCCCCAAACCTCCGAGGGGGATAATCCGAATTTTTTTGTCCTTCATTTACTTGTGTACTCTTATTCCTTTGTAAAGTTTTTTATAAAACACAATGGATGTGTTTTTAGGGTTCCAATTCAGGTTTCAAAACAAAACCCCGCCAGATTTGCAGGGCTTACGAACGAAAACGTTCCCGCCTGAGTGATTTTTTATAATCAGTTGATATATTTTAACATCAAAAGGCTAATCTGTCAAAGCGCGTGGGGTTGTTCCTTGCCGCGCTCGTTCAAAAAGCAGCGGGCGCCGCTCCGGTGGGGAAAACCGGGAATTGCATCGCAGCGGGCAGGTCAGATTTGGGTTGAACCCCCAAAACCCCTAACCCAAATCGCGCGTACCGGAAAGCAGCTTCTGAATATGAGAAATGTGGTCGCGCTCGTGCCAGGCCGCCCGCCGAAGCAGTTTGCGCGGGCTCCAGAATTCGCCGTCCTTGCCCACCACTTTGACTTCCCCTTCCAGGGTCGGCAGGGTTTCTTCCAACCTCCGGCGCACCACATCCAGCTGCCCAAAGACATCCTCCGGCAGTTCACGCCGGCTGATGCCGGCCAGCCCCAGCCGGTCGAGATACCACCACTCGGCTTTGGCAACATGTCCCAGCACACCGCGAATGCTCCAGCGTTCACCGGGGTAGGGCCGGTCGAGGATGGTATCGGAAAGTCCCTCAACCAGTTTCAGCAGGTCGGCACGGCTGAAGGAGAGAATATCCAGCCCGCGGCGCACCTCCACACGGGTGAGCGGCTTCCAGTCGTGGCGGAACCAGGCATTGACCGAGTACCGTCCGTCAGGTTTGACCTCGTAATTTTCGTCAATTTCGTAAACATCCCAGACATCCACCAGGCGCACATCCACATCATGCACATCCTGCAGCCACGATTGCGCGGTGTGGTTGGCAATCCAGCGTTTGTATTCCAGAAATGCCAGCGCCATATTCATGACTGCCTCACTGCTTTCGCTGCCGTAAACAAAGCAGCCGGGATGTTCCAGCGCCCATGCCAGCGAGCGGTTCTCGAAGTTGTTTTCCAATCCTACCAGAATGTGCATGGGGTATCCTCCGCCTTCAGGTTGAATTTGATTAACGTCAATTTGGGATAAATCATTTTGACATCAACATGGAGATTTTCAGCCCCCTCCCGCCTCCCCCAAAATCGCAGGGGCGATTTTGGGGGAGGTGCGGGGGGTAATTGGCATTGCATGCCAGGTTCTGATCTTATCCCGAACTTTCTTAAATTTATTATAGCCGCTGGTTTGTTTTTCAGCCGTAAAAAATGAAGGATTCGTCTGGAACGCAAAAAAAAACACCCGGTCATCCAAACTGGCCGGGTGCAGTGTTGCAATGGGGTTGGATAAGGTTTAAGGTTCCAGCAACTGACCGCGCACCTCGCCCATGGGGTTGAGCGATGTGTGGACATTGACGTAAATCAAGCCGTTGCGCAGGTAGTTGTTGAATTGAGCGCCGGTTACGCCGGCCGCCATCAATTGCGCCGGGCCGATGACACCGGTAATGTACAGGTTGCCGTCGGCATCGTAGGTGCAGTCACCGACCACCGAGGGGGCAGGTGCGCCGCACAGGCTGATGAAAACCGGCGCATTTTGGGTCGCATCCGCCGGGGCGTGCAGGTGCACGCCGGTGGCCGGCCCGGACAGGTTGCGCACGATTACGCCGATATTGTAAGTACCATCCTGATTGGAAGTCAGAACGGCCGAACCGCGCGCGTTGGAACCCACCACTTCGTGCAATTCGTTGGCGGTGGCAAGGCTGGCTTTGAACACTTGCTTGCGGGCAATTGCCGCGCCGCCGGGCAATGCCAGCGCAACGGCCACCAGTAAAACCACCGCAATGAGAAACCATTTTTGGAAACGCATGCAAACACCTCCTGAAAGTTACAAAAATAAGGGAAAAGCCGAACGTACGATATTTTTCATTGTACTGCGGAAAAACAAGAAATCAATTACCTTTTTTGTCAATAATCTTATAAATTCATTTGAATTTATCCCTCTCATTGGTCGAACCAGCAAAAGAAAACAATTGTACCTGCCCTTCGGCCTGCTATAATTCAAGGGATGCTACCCATTTCTCTGCTTCTGCGCCGAATGGCCGGTTTGCTGATTTTGATCCTTGTGCTGAGCGGCTGTTCAGCCCCTGCTCCACGGGTTACCCCAACACCCTCAGCCACAGCCTCAGCGCCGCCTGCCCCTCTGCCTTCTGCCACAGCCACGCTGCCGGGCTTTCGCACACCCCGTGCAGTTTTCCCCACCCCGCGCCTGAAGCCCATCACGCCCATCCCGCCGCCGCTGACCGAAATCCGCCTGCCGCTGGAGGTGCGCACACTGATGCTGGTGGGTTTGGATTATGCCAGCCCGTTTGCCGGGCGCAGCGATGCCATAGCGCTGGTGTTCTACCATCCGCGGCTGGGGCGCGCCAGTGTACTTTCACTGCCCCCCGATTTGTTTGTGTTCATCCCCGGTTACACCATGCAGCGGCTCAACACCGCCTATGCGGTGGGCGGTGTGCGCATGCTGGCCGATACCCTGGAATACAACTTTGGGGTGCGCCCGGATGATTATGCCATTGTCCGGCTGGAAGCCTTTGTTTACTTCATTGACGACCTGGGCGGACTGGAAGTAACGGTTGCCGAAAAGATGCCCGAAATCTGCAATGATATTCCCCCCGGCCGTCACCTGCTGGATGGCGATCAGGTGATGTGTTATCTGCGCTACCGCATCGGGCAGGATGAGGAAAACCGCAGCCTGCGCCAGCAGGAAATTTTGCGCCTGATCGTCCAGCGCATGGTCTCCGGCGGGACACTGGTGCGCCTGCCCGAGCTGTACCAAAACTACCGCAACAGTGTCGAAAGCAGTCTGGCGCTGCCGGACTTGCAGGAATTCATCCCCTTTGCTTTGCGATTGGGAGATGCCAGTCACCTTGGTTTTTTCCGGCTGGGGGAGGAGCATCTGCAGACGTGGCAAATCCCGCAGGCGCTCAAACCGGTGGTTTTTCTTCCCATTCAGACGCGGGTTGCGGCTGAGGTGCAGGCGGCGATTGATTTCGTGCTGACCCCCGTGCCGAACACCGACCGCCTGCTGACACTGGAATACGAACTGACCATCAGCCCCACCCCAACCAACACGCGCACCCCCACCCTAACGCCGACCATCACGCCAACCCCAATCTTCACCTCAACACTGACCCCCACCATCAGCCTGACCCCGACACCGACCGGCAGTATCACCCCCACCGGCAGCATCACCGTAACCCCCACCGCAACCCTGACGCCCACCCCGTGAGTCTTTTCGTTTTGGAAAGGTGAGCGGCGGCAGTGTTCGTAAACCTTGTGCTTTATGATAAACTAATCCAGAACGGATTCTTCTATCCTGCGGGCTGGCACGTCCCCTGCAGGGAGAGCGGTGAGAATTTAAGATGAAACGGCTGGCGCTGTTGGGGATGATTGTATTGCTTGCCGGTGGGCTGTTTACAGCCGCACTGCCTGCACCTGCGCCGGTGCTTGCCGAAGAAAGTACGCCCGAAGCTCCCAAACGTCTGACCACCCTCAAAATCAACTTTGAGCGCCACGAGTGGTGGCTGGTGCGCTGGAAAGACAACGAAATCACCTGCCGCTTTCTGGTGGAACATGAAGGCTTGCCGATTGCCGATGAAATTCGGGTGTGGTGCGGGGCAACCCTCTACAACGAATGGCTGGCCACCAAACCGTGTGCGCTCAGTTCACCCGAGCAAACTTTACAATCCTGCCCGGGCCTGTATCTGTATCATTTCACCAGTTATCCGGCCAGCAAAGAAGTGAAGGTAGAATTACCGCTGCCCTCGGTCTGGGTGAGCGTTACCGGCTGCACCCCTCAGCCGCCCGGCAACCGCTGCGAAAGCCTGCCCAACCTGCTGCTGACCGGTGAGGAGCCGCTGCCCAACGAAACCATCATCAGCATTCAGGGTACCCTGAACGGCAATCCCTTTATCTGCAACGGCGATGCGTGCGCCATTCCCTTGCAGCCAACCGGTCAGGGCGGTGTGACGGTAGAGTTCTGGGCCGATTCCAGCTTTGGCGATGCCAGCCCCAAATTCAGCGCGCTGGTGCGGGTCATCCCGCAGGGCGATTTTATGTCGCCGGAGGGCGGTTCCAGCGACAAGCCCCTCTACTACGTGGATGTGCTCAGCAGCCAGTGGCGCGGCGGGGCGCTGGCTTCCTGCTCCGATATCTGGGGATCGTTCCCGCCGATTGGCGGCCCCGCCCCGTGGCTGACCACGCCGCAAGACCCGCAGGAATTATACTCCGCCGTCAGCCTGTACTATCTGGCGGGGATGCTGATTGCCAACGGCGAAGTGGATGCCAGTGAATGCCGCGACGGCGGACTTTCAACCCCGCTCACCGCCAGTGAATGCGGTGTGCGGGCTGCCTATGAGCAGGTGGTCGCCTGGCAAAACCGCTTTGATGAGGAAATCTGGAACGTGGCGCAGGATACCGGCGTGCCGGCGCAACTGCTCAAGAACATTTTCAGCCGTGAAAGCCAGTTCTGGCCCGGCATTTATCAGAATTACAAAGAAGCCGGCCTGGGTCAATTGACCGAAAAGGGCGCCGATACCATCCTGCTATGGAATCCGAGTTTCTTCGAGCAGTTCTGCCCGCTGGTGCTGCACCAGAGCCGCTGCGACCTGGGTTTTGGCAACATCAAGGAAGAAGAGCGCGCTTTGCTGCGTGGTGCGCTGGTGGGTAAAGTCAATGCCTCCTGCGCCGACTGCCCGGCAGGTATTGACCTTTCGCAGGCGCATTTCAGCATCCGCGTATTTGCCGAGGGGATGATTGGCAACTGTCAGCAGGTGGGGCGGGTGCTCAACAACCTGACCGGCCGAACAGCCGGTTCGGTTGCCAGTTATGAAGACCTGTGGCGCTTTACGCTGGTCAATTACAACGCCGGGCCGGGCTGCCTTGCCACCGCGGTGCGCAAGGCGCTCAGTCTGGGTCAACCGCTCACGTGGCAGAATGTTTCGGCTCAGTTGGAGCCGGCCTGTCAGAGCGCCATCAAGTATGTCAACGATATCAGCGATAAACTGAGCGGCGTTCAGCCGACCCCGACTTCGTGGGTGTACCCGGGGCAGCCGCCGCCGCAGGCCACCGTAGTCACTTTGCCGCCGGGGGTAACCCCCTTGCCGGGGGTAACCCCGGGGCGTCAACCCACCTTGCCGCCCGGGGCCACCCCCCTGCCGGGGGCAACCCCCGTACCGGGGGCATCCCCGCAGCCCGGCTACCCGCCGCCCCAGCCTACCGCCGGGGATGGCTACCCCTATCCCGTTCAACCCACGCCGACCTTTTACAACCCCTACCCGTGAGAGTTGAAAGGTTTTTCATCCTCAACCGGCCAGGATATAAACAATGGCATTTTCTTTTTGAGCGAGCGCGGCAATCTCCGGCTGGGCGGAAATGACATCGCTGCGCTGGGGGTGAGATTGCTTTACAAGGTAAAAAAATAGAGTTTTATCGCCAAGACGCAAAGGATACTCTCTTTTCTCTGCGTCTTTGCGCCTTTGGGTTAATTTTTTTAACCTTTAACAACCTGACAGGTGTTGGACTTACCGGGAGACCTGACACAGGACAGAAAAGGTTTTCCCACCCTGTACAAAAAGGAAATGGCAGGCAGAGTACCCGCTTGGATTAAATGCGATTTCCCTGCAACCCTGAACAATTTTCAAATCGTTTTAAGCGGTTGGCAGTATAATCGGATGTTATGGAAAACCAATCCCTGCCGGAAGATCAACTGCTGGAAACCGAACGTCTGATTTTGCGCCCGCTCCAAATGGGAGATGCTGCCGGTTTGCTGGGGCTGTACGCCATGCCGGAAGTAACCGAATTTACCGATATTCCCACCATGAAAGAAGAAGCACAAGCCCTGCGCTGGATTGAGCAATTGAACGCCATGCGCAGCGCCGGTCAGGGCTTACGGTGGGGAGTGTTCGACCGCGAGAGCGGCGACCTGATCGGCACCTGCGGTTTTCACCACTGGGATCAATCCCGCCGGCGGGCCGAGGTCAGTTACGACCTCAGCCCGCGCTATTGGGGGCAGGGCTACATGCGCGAAGCGCTGCAAGCCGTGCTGCGCTACGGATTTGAAAAAATGCGGCTGCACCGCATTGAAGCGCTGGTTGACCCGCGCGATACCCGATCACAAAACCTGTTATACGGTCTTGGTTTCAAAATGGAAGGCGTGTTACGCGACCATGATTTCATCAAAGACCGTTTTCAAGATGACATGGTCTTTGCGCTGTTAGAAGGGGAATGGAAGAAACAGGCTTGAAAATTACTCGCTGACGGGCTGAAAACGGCTGCCCAATTCTGCCTGAATTTCCTGCTGGTGGGTAAAAATATCATCCCAAAACACGGCTGTGGCCGAACTGCCGGTGGTCAAGTAAATAACCAAATAATCAGTCCCCCAAGACTTTAAGAGAAATCCTCCGCCCTTCACACCTGAGCGGAGGATTTTTTCATTTGCCTACGGCTGGTTTTCAAAAGCCCCTATCAGCGCCTGATAGCCGCGTTGAGCGCGCAGGACTTCTTCCACCTCGATAGACTCATCCACGCGGTGCGCCTGATGAATGGAACCCGGCCCATAAACCAGGGTCGGGATGCCGCGTTCGCCGCCGCTGGCGCTGCCGTTGGTGCAGTAGGGCACGGCGAAGGTTTCGGCCGGCAGGCCGGCCGAACGCAGCGCGTCCACCGCCAGCCTCACCCATTCCGAATGCGGGTCAAGCGCCCAGGCCGGGTGAAAATCGGGCTGGCGCAGCGTTACACCGGTATAGGTGGTAAAACCCTCTTCGGGGATGACCACCTGCCAGTTGGACAGGTCGGCCAGCGAATGGGCGTATTCATCCAGCAGGGAGGACAGGCTTTCGCCCGGCATGAGCCGCCGGTCATACACCACCTCGCAGCGGTAGGGCGTGGTGGAGAGGCTGGGAAAGGGCTGCGACTGCGCCTGAATGGCGGTCATCAGTCCCTGCCCCAGTAAAGGATGGGTTGGCAGCGGCAGGCCGGCAATTCGCTGAATCAAACCTGCCGCGTTTTCAATGGCGTTTTGCCCGGCTTCCGGCGCGGAACTGTGGGCGGCTTTGCCGTGAGCCGTAAAGAGCAGCCGCGCCCGCCCACGCTGGGCAATCCCCAGCCGGCAGTCGCTCGGTTCGCCGATGATGACCACGTCCGGCTGAACCGCATCCAGCACCGCCGAAAAGGCCGCCCCTTCCAGCACTTCTTCCCCCACGCTGGCGGATACAAAAACCTCCCCGCGCAGTTGATTCTCCGGCAGTTCGGCGAGAGCGTAGATCATGGCTGCCAGGCTGGCTTTGGTATCGGCTGCACCGCGCCCCCAAATGCGACCGTCGGCCAGCTCGCCGCTGAACGGTGGAAAGCGCCACTCCGCGGGGGAGGTGACCGGCACCACATCCAGGTGCGCATCCAGCAGAATGCGCAGGCCCGGCTGGCTGCCGCTGCGCCGTCCAATCACATTTCCCAGCCGGTCGCTGTGAACATCGCTGAAGCCCAGCTGCTCCAGTTGCTGCTGTACCAGCCGCGCCGCAGCCGCCTCGTTACCGCTCAGGCTTTCGGCACGCACAAGTTGTTGAAGAAAACCAATGACAGGGTAAGACGATTCGCTCATGGCACGAGGAGAGGGGAAAAGCCAGCCTCTTTATCTGTCTGAAAGTTAAGAACATTAAAGCGGCTGGCCAGAAGGATTATTTGATTTCGCTGATATTGCTGATGATGTGCCCCACCAGCCCGTAGGCTTTGGCTTCTTCAGCCGTCATCCAAAAGTTGCGGTCGGTATCGCGCTCAATCTTCTCGAACGGCTGGCCGGTCTGACGGGCAAAAATTTCGTTCAGGCGGCGGCGCATGCGGATGATTTCCTGCGCCTCAATGGCCAGGTCTTGGGCGCTGCCGCGCATTCCGCCCATCGGCTGGTGCAGCAAAAAGCGCGTGTTGGGCAGCGAGTAGCGCAGCTCCACCGGCGGGGCAGCGTAAATCAGCGCGCCGGCGCTGGCAACCCAGCCCGTGCCAATCACCTTGACGCGCGGGCGCACAAAGCGAATCATGTCGAAAATCGTATCGCCGGATTCGACATGCCCGCCCTGGGAGTTGATGATGATCTTGATATCTTCGTCCGAAAGTTCAGAAAGCAGGATTAACTGCTGAGTGACCCGCTCGGCCATCTTTTGATTGATTTCGCCAAAGATGAGAATGGTGCGGGTTTTGAGGAATTTTTCCTGAACATCCAAACGCGGTTCACCAACCGGACGATTTTCATTTTCGGGTTTTTCTTCGGGTTGCTCTTCAGGTTGTTCTTCGGGTTCGGTTTCAAACATGGTCATTTCTCCCTTTCGTTGAGGTATTTGCCGGGCTTAATTAACGTCAATTCGGGATAAATCATTTTTACATCAACTTTCGAATTTTCGTCCCCCTCCCACCTCCCCCAAAATCACCCCTGCGATTTTGGGGGAGGTGCAGGCATATGCGCTAACTTAAGCTAAAAAGAGAACCTCTTTGGTAAGATATAGGTCTACACCATCCATCTATAACTAAAGAGGTTCACATGGAGTTTACCACAATTGAC
>Ga0308395_1000189_pt1 | contig 55221 bp, 53 predicted proteins | sample Hotspr20SampleP4_FD_202097 | JGI IMG/M metagenome (GOLD analysis project Ga0308395, IMG submission 202097) | Hot spring phototrophic mat microbial communities from Mushroom Spring, Yellowstone National Park, Wyoming, United States - 20050930_P4 ... | reverse complement strand
CCACCTAATATCTATGAATGTAATCAAATCCTATTTCCATTAAATTTGTGAACATTTGATTTCATGGTTATCTTTTTTTTTGTAAGCAAAAATGAAAAAAGCTAAGAAATTTCCTGCCTTTTTTCATAAAAATTTGCTTACTTTTGAAAATATTTTGGACAATAGTGATAAAAAATTGTAAAACATTCTGTGAAACATGAAGTTTTTTTAAAAATGTTTTGCATTATAAAAATAATTTGTACTTTTGCAACCCAAAACGAGATTCTTTTTTGATAAAAACATTAACATGGATACATTAAAGTACAAAACCAAATTTGCCAACAAGGAGACTGTACAAAAAGAATGGTTGATAGTGGATGCTGAAGGTCAGCCTTTAGGTCGTTTGGCATCGATGATTGCATACATACTAAGAGGAAAACACAAAACTTATTTTTCACCCCACGTAGATTGCGGCGATCATGTTGTTGTTATCAATGCTGAAAAAGTTAAACTAACAGGTCTCAAACTACAACAAAAAGAATGGGTTCGTTATACTGGATATCCTGGAGGTCAGCGTTTTGATAAGGTAGCTGATCTGCTCAAAAGAAAACCCACCGCTGTTATTGAACATGCTGTTAAAGGGATGTTGCCGAAAAACAGACTAGGAAACAAAATATTTAAAAATTTACATGTTTACGTTGGCCCAGAACATAAGCATCAAGCACAACAACCAAGGTTGATCAATATTAATGAAATTAAATAATGCCCATGGTAGAAGAAATCGTAACGACCGGTCGAAGAAAAACAGCTGTAGCCCGAGTGCGCTTAAGTGAAGCCAAACATGGAGAAGGGCAAATTGTTGTGAATGGCAAAGATTACAAAGAGTATTTTCCTGTATTACTTTATCAACATGAAGTTGAAAAGCCTCTTAAACTCACTGAATCGCTGGGGCGCTTCAATATCCGTGCTAGATTAGACGGAGGTGGCGTTAAAGGCCAAGCAGAAGCATTACGATTAGGCATCGCTAGAGCACTTGTAAGTTTCAACGAAGAATGGCATAACATTTTAAAAGAAAACGATTTGCTCAAGCGTGATCCACGAATGGTTGAACGTAAGAAGCCTGGTAGACCCAAAGCAAGAAAGAAATTCCAATTCTCAAAACGTTAAAAAGAAAGACAATGAGTAAAGTCACAATAGAACAATTAATTGAAGCAGGTTGTCATTTTGGTCACTTGCGCCGCAAGTGGAATCCAAAGATGGCTCCTTACATTTTCATGGAAGAAAAGGGAGTCCATATTATCGATTTAAGAAAAACCATTGCTAAACTTGAGGAAGCTGGAGAAGTCTTAAAAAACATGGCTCGTTCTGGCAAAAAAATTCTCTTTGTCGGAACAAAAAAGCAAGCTAAGGACTTTGTGGCCGAAGCAGCAAAATCTGTGAACATGCCTTACATTGTCGAACGCTGGCCTGGTGGTCTATTAACCAACTTTGTCACTATTCGCAAAGCCATCAAAAAAATGCAGAACATCGACAAGATGCTTAACGACCCCGCTTTCTACAACATCTCTAAACGTGAAAGATTACAAATCACTCGCGAACGGGCTAAATTGGAAAAAGATTTTGGGTCTATCGCTGATATGACAAGACTTCCATCAGCTCTTTTCATTGTAGACATACTCAAGGAACACATTGCCGTAAAAGAAGCTAGAATTCTTGGAATTCCAACCTTTGCTATTGTTGATACCAACTCAGATCCGACCTTAGTTGATTATCCTATTCCTGCTAACGACGATGCAGGTAAATCTATTGCCCTCATTCTTCAGGTTATTACTGACTACATTAAAGAAGGTTTAAAAGAAAGAGCTATAACCGAAGAAGCTGATAAAGAAGAAGCTGAAGTGGTCGAAGAAAGAGCTAATCTCCAGATAGAAAAAATGGATGACGATGAAGTTGGTTCAACACCTACTGTTGGTCGTAGAAAACGCATTTCCAAGCCTGGTAAAGGCAACATAAGAAAAATTAATATTGAACCTGGCGAATAAAGAGAAAAATATGAATATTTCAGCACAAGATGTTTACAAATTAAGAGAAAGAACTGGAGCGGGCGTCATGGATTGCAAAAACGCCCTTATCGAAGCCGAAGGTGACTTTGAAAAAGCCATCGAAATTCTTAGAAAAAAAGGTCAAAAAATAGCAGCCAAAAGAGCTGATCGTGCAGCTAACGAAGGTTACGTAATTGCTGGTGTTTTACCCAATCATAGCTTTGGAGCAGTTTTGATGTTAAATTGTGAAACAGATTTTGTTTCTCGTAACCAAGAATTTATCAAAGCAGCTCAAGATATTTTATCCATTGCTCTCAACAACAAAGCAAAAACAAGAGATGAAGTATTAAACCTTCCTTACAACAACATCAAAGTAGCAGATTTGATTAATGATCTTTTGGGTAAAATTGGTGAAAAAATTGAACTTTCAAACTACAGTATTCTCGAAGCTCCATATGTAGGTATTTATAACCATCACAATACCCGCGTAGCTGTTCTTGTGGGATTTAATAAAATCGTTCCCAATATAGAAGAAATCAGCGATAACGTAGCTATGCAGATTGCCTCTATGAAGCCCATTGCCGTTGACATGGATGATGTACCAGAAGAAACCAAACAAAAAGAACTCGAAATTGCTATTGAAGCAACACGCAATGAGGGAAAACCTGAAAATATGATCGAAAATATCGCTCGTGGCAAACTTAATAAGTTCCTCAAAGAAAGTACTTTACTTAACCAAGAATTCATAATGGATAGCTCCCTCACTGTTGGAAAATACTTACAAAAAATTGATCCTGAACTCAAGGTTACAGGTTTCGTTCGTTTAGCACTTGGTGAATAAACTTTATCATATCTTACTTCAAAAGCTGCCATAAGGCAGCTTTTTTTGTTTAAAATTTTTACTTTACATCCAAAACATCTTGTATTTTTGAAAAAACAAATTTATGAAACACACGGGGTTTGTCTTGATCGCAATATTATTTATGTTCATTGCTTGCCAAAAAGAAAAAGTAAAAAGTTTTATTGACGAAAAAACTCAACAAAAAGTTGTTGAACAGCTTATCAAGCAACATGGAGAAAATGAAAAAGAACGCATTACCACGGGAGTTAAGCAAGTAGCACAATTTTGGCAAAAAGAAGATGGGAGTCAAGAAGAATTTATTCAATTTTGCGTTGAACACTTTGTAAGCGGAAAAGACTTAGACACTCTATTCAACCGACTTAATTTTTATCTAGAAAACATGTGGGGCTATTACAACGCATTAACCATCGAAAACAACAGATATGTTCATGAAAGCAGAGGGAATCTTACCTTCATCGATGAAATGTTTGGCGGGTATAATGTTGCCACTCACTTTAATGAGGATATGTTTTCTAGCAAAATAGCTTTTGTTTTCCTACTTAACTTCCCACATAAAACTTTAGAAGAAAAAAATAAGAACGGAGCTCAATGGGATGCAAAAACGTGGGCATTTGCGCGCATGGCTGATGTTTTTACTTCTCGTGTACCGGCAGACTTACAAATGAAGGCTTCAAAATCTCTGAGTGAAAGTGAAAATTACATTTCCTCATACAACATTTATTTGGGTAAAGTCCAATCAAAAGATGGAAAATTTTTATTTCCAAAAGATAAGGTGCTGATATCTCACTGGGGTTTACGCGATGAAATCAAAGCTTGCTACAGCGATAACGTCAACGGTCTTACAAAACAAAATTTAATTTATCAAATCATGCTGCACATTGTTAACCAAACCATTCCCCAAAAAGTTATCAATGATTCAACCTACACTTGGCAACCTGAAAAAAATGTTATTCTGGAAAAAGGAAATGTTATTCAAGCTTCGCCTGAACCTAACACACGCTACGAAAAGCTCCTAAATAATTTCAAAACCCAAAAAATGTTGGATCCCTTTTACCCATACTATCCGACAACCATTGCGCGCAAATTTGATATGGAAATGGAAACGAATTGTCATGAGATTGAAAAACTTTTCGAAGAATATTTGTCAAGTCCACTCATGGCAAAAATTGCTGCATACATTGAAAAAAAACTTAACAGACCGTTACAACCTTTTGACATTTGGTTTAATCGCTTTTCTGACAAACAAGGTCTTGACGAAAGTAAACTAGACGCTATAACTCAAAAACGTTATCCTAACAACAAAGCTTTTGAGACAGATATACCCCGTATATTAAATGAACTCGGATTTTCAAAAGAAGATGCTGCTTTCATTGGCAGCAAAATTGTCGTAGATCCAGCCCGTGGTAGTGGTCATGCTTGGGGAGCTCAAATGAAAAAAGATGTGAATCACCTACGAACTCGTATTCCTCCTACAGGGATGTTATATAAAGGCTATAACATAGCCATGCATGAACTAGGGCATAATGTAGAACAAACGATCTCTTTACATTTCGTGCTTTACTATATTCTTGCAGGAGTACCTAACACGGCTTTCACGGAAGCTTTAGCCTTTATGTTCCAACATAGTGACTTGCAAGTCCTTGGCTTCAAGGAGACTCCTTCTGACGAGTCTGATGTTTTGCAACTAGCATGGTCCATTTACGAAATCATGGGAGTTAGCCTCGTAGATATTCGCATTTGGAAATGGATGTACGAACACCCCAACGCCACCCCAGAAGAACTCAAAAATGCTGTTGTATCTATTGCTAATGAGATTTGGAATAAGTTTTACGCTCCTATTTTTAAAGTAAAAAACCAACCTATTTTAGCCATTTATAGCCATATGATTAATGATCCACTGTATCTCTCTGCTTACCCCATAGGACACATCATTCAATTCCAGCTTGAAAATTACATAAAAGATAAACCCTTTGCTCAAGAAATAAAGCGAATTTTCTCCCAAGGTAAGCTTACTCCTGATATCTGGATGTTAAAAGCTACAGGCGAAAAAATTTCCATTGAACCCCTTTTAAAATCCATAAAAGCTGCTCTGGAAAAAGTAGAGCAAACTAATTCGAAGCAATAAGTTGTCGGATGATATAACTGCTCATAAATAAACCGAATACCATGGGCATGTAAGATATGGTGCCCACGGTGGATTGTTTTTCTTTTGAAAAGTCTTTTGACAAAATGGCCGATAATCGAACTGGTTCTACTGAATAAACGACAGGGATGCCTTGGTATATGCCCAGTTTATGAAGTCTTTTTCGTAGGTAATAACCAAGCCTATCATGCGAAGTTTCGGAAATATCCCCAATTCGAACTGATGCAGGATCTAAACGCCCTCCACTTCCAAGACTTGAAATAATTTTACGATGCCGCTGAACAGCATGATAAATCAAAAAAGCTTTTGGAGCTAAGGTATCTATGCAATCTGCAATAAAATCAAATGGCAACTCAAGCAAATTTGGAATTTTTTCATCTTTCAACAACCACGGTAGAGCTTCAACTTCACAGGCTGGATTAATTTGATGAATTCTATCTTTCCATGCATCTACCTTAAAAATCCCCACTTGATCTCGCGTTGCAATAAGCTGTCTATTCAAGTTAGTAAGATGTATGGTATCCATATCGACCAACGTAAGTTTCCCAACTCCAGCTCGGCAAAGGCTTTCAACAACAGCACTCCCCACCCCACCTAATCCAACAACCAATACATGAGCTTGCTTTATCCGCTCCACAGCTTCATCCCCTATGAGCAAACGCGTTCGTTCATCCCAACGACTCGAATATGCTTCCAAAAACTCGCCTTGCATTCTCTTCTATTTTATTTTCCAATTCCTCTAGAGAAATTTCTTTTATTTGAGCTAATCGTTCGTAAAACCAACGAATCGATCTTTCTGATTCATCCGTTTCAACAAAAATTCTCTCAACGGGAATGCTTTTCCATCCTTCTTCTCTTAATCCGTAAGGACCAAACGAAAAATAAATATTATTTTTTTTCAATTGATCATACACCGCCTGCTTACCAAGAAAGCCATGCCAAATAAAGGTTACATCAGAAAAATTTTTCAATACAGGTTGAAAATGATCGAAAGCTTTGACTAGATGTAGAACTACAGGTTTATTAAAATTCCTTGCTAGCTCCAATTGATAAATAAAAACTTTTTTTTGCAGCTCTAGGTCAAAAGAAGATTTTATCCCATCCAATCCGCATTCTCCAATGGCTACGCATAAAGGATCTGAAAATACTCTTTCTTCCAACTTTTCATCAAGATACCAAGGATGTAGACCATAACTAAAAAAACAGTCTAGGTTATGATCGGGAAGAATATGGAAACTTTTTATAGCTAGCACATTATTATCTCGCAAACAAGTTTTGTGCGTATGCACATCTATAAACATTTTTTCGCAAAGTTAGGTCAAATCTCAAAGAAAAACAGTTGATCTTAAATTTTTTAAATGGCTCAAAAGTAATCGACTAAGTAAACCCTGTTTGGTCGATTTTCTTTTACAAACAAGTGAACTGCAAAAATTTTATCAAATTTGCAAAAAAATATGATTCAGATTGATATACCTGGAAACAAAAAAATCACAATAGAACATTTGGTGATGGATTACAATGGAACACTGGCCGTGGACGGAGTACTTATCGAAGCGGTAAAACCTCTCATTATTGAACTTTCAAGTAAACTTAACTTGCATGTGATTACGGCTGATACTTTTGGCCTTGCATCCATTCAATTAACTACTTTACCTGTAAAGCTGGTAATTTTACCTTCTGACAATCAGCAAGAAGAAAAATTAAAATACATTGAGCAGCTGGGCAAAGACACTTGTGCGGTCATCGGAAACGGAGTAAATGACGCACTGATGTTAAAACATGCAGCCATTGGCATTGCTCTTTTGCAAGAAGAAGGGCTTGCTCTCGAAGCGCTCATGGCTTCTGACATCATCATGAAAAATGCCATGGATGCTCTGAACCTTTTCCTCCACCCAAAAAGAATGGTAGCAACTATTAGAAAATAATTTTTTAAAAAAATTATATTTGCAAAAAGAAAAATCATTTATGAAAAAAATCGTTGAGATTAGTGCAATTTTGTTTATTACGAGCATGTTGCTTTTTGTTAATTCCTGCAAACAGGAAGGAGAAACAAAGGCTGTTATTTATGTGAAATATCTATCCGATACCACCAAGGTAGCTCCTTACGCTCATGTTCGCCTCACCAAATACGACATAAATGTAGAAGGAGTTGCAGATGCCAAAGGAAAATTTGAACATGTTTTTGATCATGAAGCCATTCTAGATGTTCAAGCATGGCTTGATTCAACGCAAACCCTTGACGGAAAACTCTATGGGGAAACTTCCATTCGTCTAGAAAAAGGAAAAACTGTAACCAAAAGTGTTTTTATTCACTAATCCTTGTTCATAATTTCAACATAACAATCTCTGCAAAGAGGTTGATAGGTCTCCTTTTCACCGAGTAATATTTGTTTCTCATTAGCCACGAGGCGATAAGAGTAATGAGCAATGTTACCACATCGAACGCAAATGGCGTGAAGTTTTGTAACATATTCTGCAATGGCCATAAGTTGTGGCATGGGACCAAAAGGTCTACCTAAATAATCCATGTCCAAGCCAGCTACAATAACCCGCGTACTACGATTAGCTAGATAATTACATACATCCACCAAATAATCATCGAAAAATTGAGCTTCATCAATGCCTACCACATCGTATCCGTCTCCTAAAATCATGATATTGCTGGCACTTTCTACAGGCGTACTTGGAATACTTTGTTCATCATGCGAAACAATATTTTGCACATCGTAACGTACATCAATAGCTGGTTTAAAAATGGCAACACTTTGTTTAGCAATTTTAGCCCTTTTTAAACGTCGAATAAGTTCTTCTGTTTTACCTGAAAACATGGAACCACAAATAACTTCTATCCACCCTCTTTTCTGATTTTCTGCTTTTTTTTCTCGCATACTTTTTACAATTATGTTTACTTTTGTGCAAAGATATAATCTACCACATGCAAGAAAAAATTATTCAAGAAAACATTTTAGGCATTCTCGAAAACATTACTGAAATTATTCGACATCTTACACAGTCTCAACCTCCATACAGTCAACTCGAGATTGATTATTTAATGGAACAAATCCGACATCTCTATGAAGAAGTTCATTACTTAAATAAATTCAATCAGAAACTGGTAGAAACATCCACTCGTTCAGTTGAAGCTATCCCCCAAAGTTTTGATAAAAAAGAGATGGAAACCCCTACCGCCCAGGAAGAAAAACCTTCACCATCTACCTCGTCTATTCCACCATCAAATTTAGAAAAAGATACAGTTCAAACTCCTTCAAATATTACCATCAACCATCCACTAAACGAAGCGCAAAAGAAAGAGGAAAAATTAACTTCATGGCAAGACACCAAGAACCAACAATCATCTAAAAATGAAAGTCAAATTCTTGCAGACAAATACATAGGCACATACAAAACATTATACGAACAATATTCTGAACGAGCTAAAGAAACTACCACCACCTACGAAAAGCCCATTAAAAATTTAAAAACAGAAATAGCTTTAAATGATAAGTTTAGGTTTGTTCAAACTATTTTTAATGGGAATATTCAAGAATACGAACAATTTATTAGCAAACTTGAAGAATCTGCAGATTTTCACCAGGCTTCTACTTTAGCTGAAGCCATTTTCCAAAAAAAAGCAGAAAAAATTAGCGACGACATCAAACAACTTTTCTTGAATTACTTAAAAAGAAGGTTTAAAATATGAAAACGTATCGTTTCATTGGCGTCATTGTTTTGCTTATCACCAAAATCATTTTCAGCCAAGATGTTGAATATGCTCGCTATCTGGTGAGGATGCTTTGCTCCCATGCTATGGCTGGTCGCGGGTATACAAATCATGAAATAGACACTGCAGCTCAATTTATTGCCGCAGAATTTCAAAAAAATGGCATTTTGCCGTTAATAAAAGATGGTTATTTTCAACCTTTTAGTTACAAAGTTAATGTTTTCCCAAAAGCATCCTTTCAAATAGATGGGCAAAAGCTTATTCCCGGGTATGATTTTGTTGTTTCACCTCTTAGTCCTGGACTACAAGGAAGATTCAAAGCCTTTTGGTATGTACCTAAAGACACCACCTTTAAGTTTCCCAAACGCATTAAATCACATTTTGTTGTTATCCCAGTATACGCCATCAAAAAAGAAGTAAAAGACAAACTCTATAAGATGTATCGTCCTTTACTAGAAAAAAGTCAGGGAATTATTGTATTAGACACCGTTGGATTTATAGGACATGTAGCTATGTATGAACCGATGTATGCTCATCCGTTGATTAAACTTTCTCCATCCGTCGTTAAAAGCATCATTCGACAAAAAGAAAAAATTCATAACATCGAAATCAATTTAACATCGGTGTACATGACATATGAAGCTAAAAATGTTATTGGATACGTCCAGGGCAGAGAATATCCCGACTCATTCATCATCGTAAGTGCTCATTACGATCATCTTGGACGACTTGATACAGCGGCTTTTCGTGGAGCTAACGACAACGCTAGTGGCATAGCCATGATGATGGATTTAGCAAAAACCATCAAAAATAACTCGTTCAGACCTAAATATTCTGTCATTTTTATTGCTTTTGCAGGTGAAGAAGTAGGACTTAAAGGAAGTTTTTATTTTGTCAACAACTCACCCATCGAATTGTCTCGAATTAAATTTGTAATGAACTTGGACATGGTTGGAACAGGGAGCGATGGGATTGGCGTTGTCAATAGCACTGCCTACCCAACATATAGCAAGCTACTTACCGACATCAATGAAAAAAATAATTATTTGCAAAACATTAAACTCCGTGGTGAAAGCAACAACAGCGATCACGCACCTTTTCATTTGAAAAAAGTTCCTTCCTTTTTCATCCACACCATGGGACCTGAACATCCTTACTATCACCAAGTGCAGGATAGACCAGATCTACCTTTTACTGCTTACAAAGAGGTTTTTTCTCTGCTTTTAGATTTTATTTATGCTTTATAATATGCCGAAACTAAGTGTCGTTCCTACACCCATCGGTAACCTGAAAGACATTACTCTAAGAGCTCTTGAAGTGCTTAAAGAGGTTGATCTTATTATTTGCGAAGATACACGCGTGACATTAAAATTACTACAACATTTTGAAATTGACCCCCCAAAACTACTTTCATACCATGTGGCCAATGAACATAAAAAAATTAAGGCTCTTACCAATCAAATTCAACAACATGAATGGACAGCTCTAGTGTCAGATGCAGGTACTCCTGGCATCAGCGATCCTGGCTATACCATCATTCATACATGCATCGAAAATAACATTCCCGTGGAAGTTCTACCAGGTCCTGTAGCTTTCATTCCAGCCCTTGTAGGTAGCGGTTTACCTATGCAACGCTTTTACTTTGAAGGTTTTCTTCCACACCAGAAAGGAAGAAAAAAAAGACTAGAATTCCTTAGCAAACTAAAAGGAACTACCATTGTCTTTTATGAATCACCATATCGCATCATTAAGCTTCTCAAGGAAATCATAGAAATATGGGGAGAAAACATTAAAGTTTCTGTATCTCGAGAGCTCACCAAAATGCATGAAGAAACGATAAGAGGCACAGCCATGGAAACGCTAGCATATTTTACAACCCAAGGTGCCGTAAAAGGAGAATTTATCGTATTGATTTACAACGAATAAAATATGTCGGATCACCTGCACTTTGACATTGAAAAATTTGAATACTACACGGAAAATCCAAGGAAAAGGAAAATCATTACATGGATTCTCATACTTCTTACAAGCATAGCTTTTGGATTTATTTTTTTCCTTTTATTCATTTTGCTTTTCAAAACTCCTAAACAAAAAGAATTAAGTCACAAAATTGATCTTTATGATGAAGTTATCCGTCAAAGCTCTTCACAGTTTGAACTTTATAGAAAAAAACTCAAAGAACTCAAACATTACGATCAATGGATCTCAGAACAAATATTTGAAGATACGATGACAGGTTTAACTGCAAATGAAGAAAAAGAAATAAACAACATTGATTTGACCCATCCAGATATTTTGCTAAAAAACAAACTTCAGGAAATAGACAAAAATATTCAACGAGCCAAAACGTTAATTTCTATCGAAAAAACAATCATGAAATATTTAGCAGAACATGATAAATTCATCGAACATTTGCCAATTCGTGTACCCTTGCCAGAAAAAAAATATACGCTCGTCAGTGGTTTTGGAAAACGAATTCATCCGATTTTTAAAATCCTCAAGCAACACAATGGTATAGACTTTTCAGTCAGAGCTGGTACACCCGTTTTTGCTTCGGCTGCAGGAACGGTCATTCCTCCCCCCATAAACACCATTGGGTATGGCAATGTCGTCTGCATAGATCACGAAAATGGTTACATGACCTTATATGCCCAACTTCTTGAGACCAAAGTTAAACCTTACACCAAAGTAAGACCAAATGATGTAATAGGTCTTGTCGGAAATTCTGGCATCTCTTATGGCCCTCATTTACACTACGAAATATGGTATAAAGGTAAGCCCGTTGATCCCATCGATTTTCTTCTCAATGTACATCCCAAAATGTATTTCCAAATGTACAAAAACGCAAAACAATTAAATCAAAGCCTTTCATGAACAAGGAAAAACAGAAGTTGAATTTATTTTCTGCGACGAATTTTGTCATAGCTAATATGGTAGGAACGGGGGTTTTTACTACCTTAGGCTTTCAACTTCTGAATTTTTCTGATTTTTCAACCATTTTTTTGTTGTGGTTTACGGGGGGACTTTTAGCTTTATTTGGAGCGTTTGCTTATGCTGAACTGGGGACCATTTTCCCACGTAGTGGCGGGGAATACAATTTTTTACAGCAAATTTATCACCCTGCCCTGGGTTTTTTGGCAGGTTGGACATCCATTACCATCGGTTTTGCAGCTCCCGTTGGCCTTGCTAGCATCGCTTTTGGAAATTATTTTTATCCAGTTTTACCTTTTTTATCACCCAAAATTTATGCTCTTATCATCCTCTCACTCATTACACTTTTTCATATTCGTAGCATTTCACTTAGCAGTGGCTTTCAAAACACTTTCACACTTTTCAAAATATTATTTATTTTAGTTTACATTATTGCAGGCCTCTTTTTTGCTCAACACGAGCAGCAAAAAGTTGTTCTCTCATTTAATGCTAACACTTGGACTCAAGTTTTTTCTAGCGCTTTTTTTATAAGCTTAATTTATGTTTCTTATGCTTATAGCGGTTGGAATGCTTCGGCTTACTTTGTGCATGATTTAAAAAATCCGCGACGCCATTTGCCTCAATCCCTCATCATCGGAAGTTCATTTGTAATGTTGCTTTACATATTGCTCAATTATACATTTATGAAAGCAGCTCCAGTTGAGGAACTGAAAGGACAAGTCGAAGTAGGATTTATTGCCGCTCAACACATTTTCAATACGGATATCAGCAAAATAATGGACTTAATTATTTCACTGCTGCTCATCTCTTCCATAAGTTCAATGGTTTTTACAGGTCCGCGCGTCCTTCAAGTCATTGGAGAAGATGTTTTTCTCCTTCGAAAACTTGCTTACAAAACAAACACAGGTGTACCCATTTACGCCCTGCTCACCCAATACCTCATTAGCGCCCTTTTAATTCTTTTCTCTAATTTTGAAAACCTGTTAACTTTTACAGGATTTACTCTCAATATTTTTACTTTCTTAACAGTTTTAGGTGTTTTCGTTATGCGTTATAAAAGACCCGATCTTCCAAGACCTGTTAAGACGATAGGACATCCTTTTACTACACTGTTTTTTATGATTTTCAATGCGTCCATGGCTGTTTTTCTCCTTTGGCAAAGGCCACTTGAATCCTTTGCAGGATTTGGTCTTCTGTTGGTTGGGTATCTGTTTTATTTAATCAATAAAAAAATCGAAAAAACATGAAAAATATTTTTAAGTTTTGGATTTTAGTTGCTTTGGCATTGTCTTGCCATTCTAAAAATTCAGAACAAAAAAAGGAGAATATTTCAGAAGACAAAAAGACTGTAAAACCAAGCAAGGATAGTATCTTTGTACAATCTACATTTTACGATGATGTGGCTCGGTTTATTGCAGGGCTTACGCCTTCGGACACTAGCCAATTTCATCCTCTAACCCAGACGAAAGAGTGGACATCCTATGCGAAAAAAATTGATTCATCGTGGTCATCTTTTCAAACTAAAAAAATGAAAGTTATCAGAGAATGGAAAGAAAAATATATCGACACATTAATTAAACCTACGGATACTGTATTTTATCCTTTCAGTGGACCTGATTTTTCCTACATGTATGCCTTTTTCCCACGAGCCAAGACTTACCTCATGGTTGCCCTCGAACCTGTTGGTAAAATTCCCGATTTACACGAAATAAAAAACAACTTGAATTCTTTCTTTTCGGCACTTAATCAGGCTATTTATGATAACCTCAGCCTAAGTTTTTTCAAGACAAAAAGTATGAAAGTGCAATTGCAAAACAAGCAAATAGAGGGAACACTTCCTATTCTAATGTTTTTTATAGCCCGCCATAATTTGCAAATCATAGATATTAAGCCCTTTGACATTGACAAAGACGGGAAAATGATATTTAGCAACGATAGCTCATTTCATGCAAACCACAAGTTTTCTCACGGCGTACAAATTACCTTTTATCACCCCCAATGGAAAATTAAACAAACCCTGCATTATTTGAGCTTTAGCATACGAAATGATGGCTTCCAAGCTTATCCTGAGGGAGAAAAATTTTTACGCTCTTTACCCAATCATCTCACCACTTTTGTTAAATCCAGCTCTTATTGTATGCATTTTGATGAATACAACAAAATTAGAGATATCATTCTACAAAAAAGTAAAAACATTATTCAAGATGACAGTGGTATCCCTTACAAGTTTCTTTCCAGCTCTGGATGGACAATTCATTTCTTTGGAAAATACACCAAACCCATCCCACTTTTTGCCAATCACTATCAACCCGAACTAGAAAAAGTGCCTAGTAAAGTGGATAAAATACCATTTAGATTTGGTTATAATACAATTTCGTTTATCTTTGTAGCTACAAAAAATTAAAATAAATGAAACATTTCATCAATTTCGTTGTTTTATGTTTTTTTTCAACCTATCTTTTTTCGCAAAACATTACTCTGCCTTCAGACTCTCTTGGAGTCTTAGATACCCTTGATTACAAAGGTGAAAAAATTGTTCTCTTCAAGGACAATACCTGGACGTTTATTTCGGATTTTATTAAAAACAAAGAGGAAATTTTATTTTACGATACAGCTAAATTTTTCACAAAATACTGGGATAACAATGAACTTTTTGCTTATGATCCAGCTTTAGATAGCAACCATGTTGATAGTGTTCAACTTGTTCTCGTGGATTCGCTTCATAAGTTTGTTTTACCTCATTTTGGCACAATTTATTCTGGTTTTGGATGGCGTGGGAGAATTGCTCACAAGGGGTTAGACATAGGTCTTGAATTAGGAACTCCTGTAAAAGCAGCCTTTGATGGCAAAGTTCGTTTTGCCCAATATCATCGAGGAGGTTACGGCAATCTTGTTATCATTCGACACCGCAATGGGTTGGAAACATATTATGCCCATTTATCTAAAATTTATGTAAAACCCAATCAAATCGTAAAAGCAGGTCAAGTCATTGGAGCAGGAGGAAGCACAGGTAGAGCATGGGGAACTCATCTCCATTTTGAAACACGATGGAATGGTCGAGCTTTCGATCCTCTCAAGATCATTGATTTCGAAAATCAAAAGTTAAAAAAAGATACCGTTGTACTTCGAGCTTCAGACTTTAAAATTCAACAAAGCTCAAAAGCTTATGCACAAGGCTATATCAACGGAGAAGAAACTCCCATCAAATATGGTGGAGCTGAAATATCTGAACCTAAACCCTTTGTAAAAAATACAGTTCAAACAACTTCTCCCGCATCAACACAAGTAAACTATAGCAAAATCCAGCCAGGAACATACCATACCATTCAAAAAGGAGAAACACTTTACTTTATCGCAAAAAAATATGGAACTACCGTAGAAAAATTATGCGAACTGAATAAAATTAATCCCAATACCATATTGCAAATTGGACAGAAAATCAGAATTAAATAGGTTTTCTCTATCTCTCCTGTGGTTGCTGCTACTTCTCCTTCCTGTTCATGCTCAGGAATGGTTAGCCGTTTATGACACATCCTCCTATTTAGGAAGACTGCTATTCAAAAATTACTGTGATTCTTTCCCAGAATTTTACATGCGACCTGAAAAATATAAGTGGCAAATCATTTTCGTACAAATAGACAGAGATTCAACAGGTTACCCTCACTTTACTAAACATACCTGGGGCGTAAATCCAAAACAATATTTTTATCCCGCAAGTCTTGTCAAGCTACCTATCATTTTGCTTTCACTGGAAAAGCTTAATTATTTAAAAAATTACAAAATCGATAAATATACCTGCCTAAGAATTGGCAAAGCTCATCATTGTCAAACATGTTTGGATGCGGACAGCACTTCACTTGAAGGCTGCCCCACCATCGCAAATTTTATTCGAAAAATCTTATTGGTTTCCGATAATCTTTCTTACAACCGCCTCTACGAATTTCTCGGACAAAAATACATCCACGAACAACTTCGCAAAAAAGGATACAAAAATATTTATATTTTGAAACGCTTTGATCCTGCCTGCACTGTAGATGACAACCGTTTTACCAACCCGTTCTGGTTTTATGATAACAAAAAACAAATACTTTACTACCAACCTCAGCAAATCAACCCTCAACAGCTATATGTTCCTTATAGCATCAACACAGCAGTTGGCAAAGGCTTTATGGTAAAAGATTCAGTCCTTAGCACACCTATGGATTTCCGCTATTCATCTTATTTTCCTCTTGAAGATGCACTTGAAATGCTTCAATTTATCTTTTTTCCAAACACAATTCCAAAACATAAACGTTGGAACATCACCGACAAAGACAGAGCTTTTCTTATTAAATATCTCTGCATGTATCCTAGAGAGTCTCCCTACAACGAATATCATAATTACAACAAATACATGGACAGTTATAAAAAATATTTTTTCATTGGTGGAACCATGGATTCAGTAACAAATAAAACATTCAAAATTTTCAATATAGTTGGCTTAAGTTATGGCTTTGTTTCAGATGTAGCCTACATAGTAGACATGCAAAAGGGTATTGAATTCTTCCTTGCGGCTACTATTTATGCCAACGAAGATGAAATTTTAAATGATGGGAAATATGAGTACATGCAGATTGCACTACCCTACTTTGCTCGACTAGGACGCATTTTGCTTCAAGATGAAGAAAAAAGACCTAAAAAGTATTTACCAGATTTCTCCCATCTCATAGAAATTCTCCAAGACTCCACCATACATTAATTTTGCTCCTTCATGACTTAAGAAAGATTTTCATGACAAAAAAGGCAAAAAACGTGTTTCGAACATAATGCATGCGAATGTAGACAAAAAATAGTTTTGTTTAGATTAAAATTTGTTTTAAATAAGGTCTATCTCGAAATTTTAGATTAATTTTGCTGTAAGAAGGAAAGGAGAAATACTGTATGACGGAAAAAACATTGTTTGATGCCCTTGAAAAAGAAACCCTTACTGTCCAGGACGATCAAAAATCAAATGGATACACAGCTCAAAACATTCAAGTCCTCGAAGGGCTTGAAGCTGTGCGCAAACGCCCAGCAATGTACATTGGGGATGTCGGCCAAAAAGGGCTTCATCACCTGGTTTATGAAGTGGTAGATAACTCGATCGACGAAGCTTTGGCTGGGTATTGTACAGAGATTGAAGTTACCATTCATAAAGACAATTCCATTACCGTTAAAGACAATGGACGAGGCATACCTGTCGACTGGCACGAAAAAGAGCAAAAATCGGCTCTGGAAGTGGTTATGACTAAACTACACGCAGGTGGTAAATTCGACAAAGGAACTTACAAAGTTTCAGGAGGTTTACATGGGGTTGGTGTTTCATGCGTGAATGCTTTGTCTATCAAGCTTGTGGCAACCATTCATCGCGACGGCAAAATATATCAACAAGTTTATGAACGTGGTAAGCCTGTTACTGATGTCCGAGTTATAGGGGAAACCGATAAAACAGGTACTATTATTTATTTTAAGCCCGATCATCACATTTTCAATACTACTGTTTATAGTTACGAAATCCTAGCAAGCCGCTTGAGAGAACTCGCTTTTTTGAACAAAGGAATAAGACTCATTCTTATAGATGAACGAGGCGATGAGGAAGGTAACCCCATCCGTGAAGAATTTTATTCAGAAAGAGGACTACTCGATTTTATTGAATATCTAGATTTTAATCGAGAAAAACTTATAGAAAAGCCCATCTATTTTGAAGGAGAAAAAAACGGCATTATTTACGAAATAGCTTTGCAATACAACACTTCTTTTTCAGAAAACGTCCATACGTTTGTCAATAACATCAATACGATCGAAGGAGGAACTCACTTGGCAGGATTCCGTAGAGGTCTAACGCGCACTCTTAAAGCATACGCAGAAAGAGAAGGGATGCTAGCAAAACTTAAATTTGACATTAACGGAGATGACTTCCGTGAAGGACTTACTGCCATCATTTCAGTAAAAGTTCCAGAACCACAATTTGAAGGGCAAACCAAAACCAAACTAGGGAACTCAGAAGTCATGGGAATTATTGATATGGTTGTTTCTGAACATTTGAACTATTATCTTGAGGAAAACCCCAAAGATGCCAAAAATATTGTCAACAAAGTTATTTTAGCTGCAACAGCTCGTCATGCTGCGCGAAAGGCTCGTGAGCTCGTCCAACGAAAAGGAGCTTTTTCAAGTTCTGGACTTCCAGGAAAACTTGCTGACTGCTCTGAAAAAGATCCCGCTCTTAGCGAAATCTTCCTCGTTGAGGGGGACAGTGCGGGCGGCACGGCGAAGCAAGGACGAAATCGCCAATACCAAGCCATCCTTCCACTTCGAGGCAAAATCCTTAATGTGGAAAAAGCAATGACTCACAAAATCTTCGAATCTGAAGAAATAAAGAATATTTTCACAGCTCTTGGAGTAAGCATAGGAACAGAAGAAGATTCAAAAGAACTCAATCTATCAAAACTCAGATATCACAAAATCATTATTATGACTGATGCCGATGTTGATGGAAGCCACATTACCACATTGCTACTTACTTTCTTTTTCCGCTATATGAAACCGCTCATCGAACGTGGTTATCTCTACATTGCCACACCTCCTCTTTATCTTATCAAAAAAGGTAATTTTCACCGATATGCTTGGAGTGACGAAGAACGTGATAGAATTCTCGAACAATTAAAAGCAGAAGGATCAGACAAAAACATCACTGTTCAACGATATAAGGGTCTTGGAGAAATGAATGCAGAACAGCTTTGGGAAACCACTATGAACCCTGAAACGCGTACTCTCCGTCAGGTCACCATAGAAGATGCCGCCGAAGCAGACCGCATCTTCTCTATGCTCATGGGCGATGACGTTCCACCTCGAAGAGAATTCATCGAAAAACACGCCAAATACGCTCGTATCGACGCTTAAGTATTAAGCCTTTTCAAGTAAAAAATCTTTCATAAGCATCAAGGCATTACGGCGATGGCTTATTTTATTTTTTTCCTCTGATGTCATTTCAGCAAAGGTTTTTTCATATCCTTCTGGCACAAAAACGCTATCATAACCAAATCCCCCCGTTCCACGACGCTCACGTATAATCTTTCCGCGAACTTCCCCTTCAAAAAAATAAGGTACCCCATCTAGTATTAAGCAAACCACCGTGACAAAACGAGCCCTCCGATCTTCAACTTGCTTAAGTTCCTCGAGCAACTTAATGATGTTTTTATCCGAATTGCCTTCCTCACCAGCATAACGAGACGAACGAACCCCGGGCTCTCCATGTAAAGCAAAAACCTCTAATCCGCTATCATCCGCAAAACAAGGTTCTTGCAAAATTTCATACAAAGCCTGAGCCTTTAAGAAAGCATTGTCGTGAAAAGTATCCCCTGTTTCTTCAACACTTAGACTAATTCCTGCATCTGAAAGAGATAAAACGTCAATACCCACTTCATGTAAAATAGCTTTTGCTTCTTGCAATTTATGTTGATTGTTGGTTGCAAAATATAGTTTCATAGGTCTGGATATGTCATTTCGGCTGAAAATAATACAAATTTTTTATGCATATCATACACCACGGCAAATTGCCCTGGAGCTATGCCATGTTGCGGCTCTTCTGTTTCTATAAGTAACATGTTTTCGTCAAAAAAGTAAACCTTGGCTTTTGCAAAAGAAGGAGTATGTCGAATTTTAACATATCCCTCCAAGGGAACCTCTTTTTTTAACTCAAAAGGAAAAATCTGCTGCACATGATGAACATAAATTCGATTTTTTAGCACACTTTCAGGCTGATAACCTCGAGAAATATAAACAATGTTAGCATGAGCGTCCTTTTTTACGACAAACCACGGTCCTCCTGGCAAACCAAGTCCTTTTCGCTGACCAATTGTATAAAACCAATGTCCTTTGTGCTTCCCAATGATTTTTCCCGTTTCGTATTCCACAAAAGATCCTTCTTGCTCTCCTAGCATCTTCCGAACAAGTTCTGTATAGCGATTCCGAGCTATAAAACATATTCCCGAACTTCCTTTACGATGCGCATTTGGAAATTGCAACTTTTCAGCTAGTTCACGTACTTCAAGCTTGGTTATGTAAGCTAGCGGAAAATGCAAGGACTGCATGAGTTCAACTGAAAGAGTTGACAAAAAATAGGTTTGATCTTTTTCACGATCTACTGCCGTATGCAAATACTTCTTGCCCTCCCACTTTTCAAGATGTGCATAGTGTCCCGTTGCAATGAGTGAAAAGTTTTTTCCATATTTTTCAACAAAGACACCGAATTTTATAAGCTGGTTGCAGAGAATGTCTGGATTGGGTGTTTTACCCGCTTTAAGAGTTTCGACATGATATCCCATCACCCCTTCCCAATATTCCTTGTGTAGAGATACGATTTCGAGAGATAAATGGTACTTTCGAGCTATCCATCGACACATCTCCACATCTTCTTCCATCTTACAGTCAAAAACTTCTGTTTTTTCATCCGGTCCTATGGCAATATAAAACAAATAAGGACGTAAACCAGCTTCCACTAGCTTGTAAGCAGCTACACTACTATCCACTCCACCGGAAATAAGCAAAGCTACATCGTTCATCTCATCGTCTCTCCAGCAAAATTAAGCTATTTCTTTTGCTCACGGATAAACAAATTCCATTTTGTTTCCACGCATAAGTATCTTCCCATTTACCTGATTCTCAACCATCCTTTTAAGAAAATCCCCTGCTAATACATCTTACCCCAATAATTTTGCACCAAAGCTTGTAGGCAATACTATTGCGTATGAACTCTACCCGGTAATGACATTATAATCTATTTTGAGGATCTATTACCACCGATTTAATTATTCGACCCACACACAACCATGCAAAAACAATGGAAATAGCTTTATCAATGCTAATTTCAATCTATTCACTTGACCCACTTACGCGAAATGAAACAGGAAGATCAAATTGCAGAACATGCTTTAAAAACTCTTTGAAAGGAAGGGTATCTGAAAATTTTTAAAATAAAAATCCGTATAAACTAGCGAAAGAATAAAAACTTTTTGCCTAATTAATTGAAAATACTTATGTGAAAACCGTTTACAGTAAAGTATGTCTCGTAGTCATTTATCAAGGATAAACTCACTTGTAAAACATTTTTTTCAATTCGTGGCATAATTTTAACACGAGTTGCTGTTTATCTTGAAGCATTGTTTAATTTCATCAGCATCTTAAAAACCACTCCACTTTCTAAAAGCTTCGTGAGCAAACACAATATCCCAGTTTGAATTTATTAGCGACGCATAGTCCGTTGTTTTATTGAATAATTCATTAAAACGAATTTGTAATTCTTCTTGTGATTTTTTTAAATTGTGAAACGAAGAAATATTTTCAACTGCAAGTAAAACTGCAAGAATATACAATCATGAAAAATGTAAGGGTTTAATAAGCAATCGAACATGCAATTTTCTGCCCCAGAAAAATTTGTAAACAGTTTCAATTACTTTTTCCTTTCCCTCTCGATGAGCATTTTTTATAATTTCCTTACATGAGAAATTTTTCGAAGAAGTAATTTTTTTGGATTCTTCTGCTGAAGAAGAACTAAGCATTTTATGAGAGTTTTATTCATCTCGAGCACATTGCAAATAAGCATCTATTTTGCCGAAGGTATTTGTATTCGGCTGAATGTATTAACAAAGCATCTTGGAAAGAACATCATGTGAAATGCCCGATAAGTGCCGCACGAAAAAATGTTTTTCCCTTTCTTCATTTCATGCACATCTGCTCACAAAATTCCTAATAAAAGAAGAAGATTCTTATTAAAATTATTTTTATTTTTGAAAACTTCTCGGGCTAAAGATTTCCTCCACTAAATTTCCTATCTGTACCAAAAAGAGCTATCAGTTGATTGCTTTTGTCAAGCAATTGTTAAGCTCGTTGATAAAAATTTTTTATATGTAAATTCCACAAAAAATAAGCATAAATCAAATTTAATAATATTGAGAAAGCCGTATTTAATCTTCAACTTCATATAATGAGAGTATCCGCTGGAAAAACAAATAATTGTTCCAATTATCTTCCTTTTGTCGACGAGCTCCAACCCATATGCTTTTGTAGTAGCAACAATTCTTTTAAAAATTTTTCATAATCATGTTGATGCAAATTCAAAAAAATTTGTCTAAAATCAGGTAAATAAATTAATTCATTTCGCAACATTTGCGACTTAATCTCATCACTTTCAACCATAAATGATTTTTTAAATAAAAATTTTCATCTCATCTGGAAATCGGTTAAGTATTTGTTCGTCAGCAGATATGGAGTTCACTTTTAATGTTACTTGTAATGTTACTTGGCGAAAGCATTCAGAAAAAACCAGCGCGGGACGTTCGAGAAAGAAAGACAAAACACTGTCAAAAAACCATTTAGCAAAAGCAAAAAAAATGTACATAATAAAGTGATTTCCAGTTTACTTTATTTTCAAACCTTTCAAATAGATATATTTTTGACTCAAAAATTTGCTTTTGCAGACTTTCATCCCTCTCCTGTGCCCATGCAAGTAATTCTCGTTTTTTTTTTGCATAAAAGTGCTTTATTTTGTAAAATAAGCTTTTTTAAAATTTTTTTATTTTGCAAAAAAGATTTTAATGAAAAAAACAAGTTTTGTTTTCTTGCTTTTCGTTTTATATTGCTTCAGTCAACCTATTTCGAAGACCGAGGCTTTTAAAATTGCATCCCATTTTTCTCGGCAACGATTGAAGGCAAAAGCCATACTTGATTCCTCACATGTCCAAACTTTCAAACTAGATGGAATTCCAACTTTATATCTTTTTCATCTAGAGCCAGAGGGGTTTATCGTTATTCCTGCCTGGATGGTCAGAACGCCCATTTTAGCCTATGGCTACCACACGACTTTAAATGAAAAACCTCATCCTGCCTTTTTAACTTTGATCGACCAATACGCTCAGCAAATCAAATTTGCTCACAGTCACAACATTATCGCCAACTCGGAAACAAAACGACTTTATGAGGCTTACATGGCAAGTCAAATTCCTTCGGTTAAAGCTCAAGTGGGGCCTCTACTTAACACCACATGGAACCAAGGAACATATTACAACATGTATTGTCCTTATGACCCACATGGTCCAGACAAGCGATGCGTTACTGGTTGCGTAGCAACTGCTATTGGACAGCTTTTTGCTTATTTTCGATGGCCCACTCAAGGCGTTGGTGTATATACGAGCGAAGATACGACTTATGGTATTTTATCGGTCGATTTTTCACAACAACTTTATAATTACAACGAGATGCCTATCAGCGCAACTTCTGAAAACCGGGAAATGGCAAAACTTCTTTATCACATTGGTGTTTCAGTAGACATGCATTATGGTCCCTATGGAAGCGGAATGAGCAACCACAAAGCAGCCTATGTGATGAAAGAATTTTTCCAATACAATCCACAAACACAATATGTTTTCCGTGATACCTTTCAAGGAAATTGGACAAATTTAATTTTACAACATTTAAATCAACATCTTCCTATGTATTACGCAGGATGGAGTGACACCATGTATATTTCTGGTCATGCTTTTGTTGTGGACGGATATCAGGATAGCACATTCTTTCATTTCAACTGGGGTTGGGGTGGAGCTTACGACGGGTTTTTTTATCTGGACAATCTTACCCCTGGAGGACAAAATTTTAATTTAAAACAAGAGCTTGTGATTCATATGATTCCAACAGGTTCGTATCCACCTTACTGTCAAGGTATCGATACGCTTCGTTCACTCGACGGAATTATTGACGATGGATCGGGACCTCTTTATCCTTATAAAACCAACTCTCATTGTGGTTGGCTAATAGCTCCAAACGACAGTGTGTTGGGTTATGACGTCTCTTTTCTCGCATTCAACACAATTGCAAATGATGGTATTGTAAAAATCTATGCTGGTGCTGATGAGAGTTCACCCCAGGTAGGTACATATTCTGGATTGCTTGCACCATTTCAACTGCATGTACCTGGTACATCAAAGCTATTCATAACCTTTTCTTCCAATGTTGATAGTGCCCAAGGTTTCCTACTCAGTTATCATGCGATTACTCCCACATTTTGCTCTGGAATTACTACATTAACACAACCTTCTGATACATTTTCAGACGAGAGCGGACCTTATCCATACCATGGAAATTCCCTTTGCAGATGGAAAATTCAAACCTTGCAACCAACATGGATAGAGTTTCTAGAATTTGAGTTAGATAGCACCGATTACTTGCGTGTTTATGATTATATGACCAACACAAGTATAGATTTAACAGGTTTCGACATTCCCGCACCCATTTTTTCAGCAAGTGGCGACCTGATGATTACCTTTAAAACATCTCCTACTTATAGCGCTAATGGTTTTAAAGCTTATTATCGGCCTTCCTTTGTAAATCTTCAAGATAATACGATAAATTTCAAAATTTATCCAAATCCATTTCAAGATCAGATTTATATAGTTGGTCTAACCTCCAAAACAAATTGTGTAGTGCGTTCAATGGACGGAAAAATAATTTATCAACTTAGCGTTGAACCCGTTAGAAATGTAGTTTCTCTCAATACACTTGCACCTGGCTTGTATGTATTATCTTTGCAAAATGAAAATACAACCTATACAATGCCGATTTTAAAAAAATAACATAATGCTATGGAGATTAATTTACAACATGTAATTGTCGTAGGGGATCGAGCACTTATTAAGCCTAAAAAAGAAGAAGAACAGACGGTAGGGGGGCTTTATTTGCCTCCGGGGTACCAGCAAAAAGAACCCGTGCTCAGCGGATGGATTATAAAAGTGGGTCCAGGTTACCCCATCCCTGTTCCTCGAGAATCAGATGAGCCATGGAAACCCCAAAGCAATGAACCCCAATACATTCCTTTGCAGACAAAAGAAGGTGATTTTGTAATTTTTTTGCAAAAAGGAGCTATCGAGATCCTCATCGAAAATGAAAAATATTACATCGTTCCTCAGATCAATGTTTTATTAATACATCGTGTTGAATTTTAAGCTAAAAAGCTATGACACATGCAGAAGTTGATTTAACAAAGATGTCTCAACAAGTTAGAAGAGATATCTTACGTATGATCTACAATGCTAAATCAGGCCACCCTGGTGGAGCTCTTGGATGCACCGATTTTATGGTGACCCTTTACTGGCGAATACTAAAACATGACCCAAATGCTTTTACGCTAGATGGTAATGGTGAAGATGTGTTCATCTTATCCAATGGGCATTTAAGTGCCCTCTGGTATAGCGTATTAGCTCGAAGAGGATATTTTCCCCTCGAAGAACTCAAAACTTTTCGAAAAATAAATTCCCGTCTTCAAGGACACCCCACCAATGCAGAAGGACTTCCTGGGGTAAGGACTGCTACTGGGTCGCTTGGACAAGGGCTTTCTGTTGCCATAGGTATGGCTCTTGGGAAAAAATTAAACCATGACCCACATTTGGTGTATTGCCTCATGGGAGATGGTGAAATAGAAGAAGGTCAAATTTGGGAAGCTGCTGCCTTTGCTTCAGCCAAGAAAGTAGACAACCTTATTGCAATCATAGATTGGAACGATAAACAAATAGATGGTCCTGTCCACGAAGTGCTTAACCCCGGCGATTTGAAAGCTAAATGGCAAGCTTTCGGCTTTCATGTTTTTGAAATGGATGGCCACAACCATGAGGAAATTGAAAAAACTCTCCTTGAAGCAAAAAAACTAAGCGGTCAAAAAAAACCTATCATGATTCTCATGCGTACCATTATGGGAAAAGGAGTATCTTTTATGGAAAACGATCATAAATGGCACGGCACACCTCCTAACGACGAGCAATTCCAACAAGCCATGGCTGAAATTCCTGAAACATATGGCGATTTCTAGATTTAACATTTTTTTGCTGCTAAATCTTTTGTTGGTTTTAGTAGGAACGCCTCAAGCTGAAAAAAATAAAATTAAACCCAAGCTCACACGTATTCTTTTTCTTTTTGACGCAAGTCAGTCCATGTATGGAAAATGGCAAAGTGATTTAAAGATTAATGTGGCAAAAAACATTATGTTTGAACTCCTCGATAGTTTAAAAACTACTCAAAATGTAGAATTTGCCCTTCGTGTTTTCGGTCATACCAAACCTTTTCCTCCGCAAGATTGCGACGACAGCAGATTAGAAGTTGCCTTTGCTCAGAACAACATTGAAAAAATAAAAAATAGAATTCGGTCGCTGGTTCCGAGCGGTACGACCCCCATTGCTTATTCACTTGAATTGGCTGCAGGAGATTTCCCCCCCTGCGAAGACTGCAGAAATATCATCATCCTGATTACAGATGGAATCGAAGAATGCCGAGGAGACCCATGTGCTGTTTCTCAAGAACTTCAAAAAAAAGGAATTATCCTAAAACCCTTCATTATCGGTATAGGACAAAATTTTGCTGAAGCTTTCAAATGTGTAGGAACCTACTTTGACGGTTCGACCGAAGAAGAATTTAGAAAAGTAATCCATGTCGTAATTTCACAAGCCCTTAATCCCACTACATGTCAAATCAATCTTCTGGATGTTAACGGCGAACCAACAGAAACCAACGTTCCCATTACTCTTTTTGATCGTTTAAATGGTCTCCCCAAATACCATTTTATCCATACACTCAATGCAAAAGGTCTTCCCGACACGCTTTACATTGATCCAATTCCAAAATACTTTGTCCAAGTCCATACTTTACCTCCTGTTTTTATTGATTCTCTCGTTTTAAAACCAGGTCAACATACTATGGTGGGTACTTTTGCAGGACAAGGAACACTGCTGGTGAAAGCCAAAGGCAAACTCAATCAAACAGCTTCTTCTGTTCCCATCCTTGTTTACCAAGCTGGTGATTGTCAGCTACTTAATACTCAACAGCTAAATCAACCTGTGAAATACCTCGTCGGAGAATACGATTTAAAGATTAACACCCTTCCTCCTATAGAGCTTAAAAATGTTAAAATCAATCAAAACACTACGACCACCATAGAAATTCAAGAACCCGGTTATGCTATTTTTCAATTTCCTTCGGAAGGTTACGGGTTTCTACTCTGGCGAAAAGAAAAAAATAAATTTGAACGAATTTATACGTTTAATTCCACAGCAACTCAAGAAATTCTATACCTTTTGCCGGGAGAATATCTTGCCCTATTCCGAGCAAAACAACAAACCAAAGCTCAGGCTTCTGTAGTCAAAAAATTTAGCATTGAAGAAGGTCAAACCGTACGAATAAATATGTCGTTGTATTAAAATAAACAAACATGAAAAAATTTGAAGTACGCCAGCACAAAGATACGCGATCAGGGTTTGGAGATGCCCTGTTGGAACTAGGGAAAAACAATCCCAAAGTTGTTGCTTTATGTGCAGATTTGACTGGTTCATTAAAAATGGATGCTTTTAAGAAAGCTTTTCCAGAACGTTTTTTTCAGGTTGGCATTGCCGAAGCAAACATGATGGGCATAGCAGCTGGGCTTGCAACCACAGGGTTTATTCCTTTTGCGGGAACTTTTGCCGTTTTTGCAACCGGTCGAGTGTACGATCAAATTCGCCAGAGCATTGCTTATAGCAATAAAAATGTAAAAATTTGCGCTTCTCACGCGGGATTAACCGTAGGGGAAGATGGAGTCACTCATCAAATGATGGAAGACCTTGCCCTGATGCGAGCTTTGCCTAATATGACGGTCATAAATCCTTGTGATTATAGTCAAACTTATAAAGCAACTCTTGCGATTGCCGCGTGGGAAGGACCCGTTTATCTTCGATTTGGTAGACCTACCGTACCTGATTTTACCTATGATTTACCTTTTGAAATTGGTAAAGCTCTTTTGTTGCAAGAAGGTTCTGACGTTAGCATTTTTGCTACAGGTCATATGGTCTGGGAATCTATTCTTGCTGCTCAAATCCTTGAAGAACAACATTCCCTCCATGTTGAGGTTATAAATATTCATACTATTAAACCTCTAGATGAATCTGCCATTCTTGCTTCCATTAAGAAAACTGGTTGCGCTGTAACTGCTGAAGAGCACGTGCGCGCTGGTGGCCTTGGAGAAGCCATTGCTGGAATTTGTTCTACGAAATACCCAATTCCCATCGAAATGGTCACCATGCCTGATCATTTTGGAGAAAGTGGAACACCACGTGAACTCCTAGATAAGTACCATCTCAATGCTCAAGAAATTGTAACCAAGGCTCTGACGGTATTAAAGCGAAAATAAAACCATGGCTCATCTGACGGATGCTGAAATATTAGCCCTTATCAAAAACGAAGCCACGCGAGAACGTGGATTTACTCTCCTTGTCAATAAATATAAGCAAGATGTTTATTGGGTCATCCGTCGAATGGTGCTAAATCATGAAGATACCAACGACATTTTACAAAATACTTTTATTAAAATCTGGCAACACATCCACTTTTTCAAAGAAGAATCTCAGCTTTTTACTTGGATTTATCGAATAGCTCTAAACGAAACTTTTACTTTTTTAAAAGTAAAAAAAGCTCACCTGAAAGTCTCCATAGAAGAAATGATGGAGCAAATGGGGGAAACATTAAAAGCAGATGTTTATTTTTCAGGAAATCAAATTCAACAACGCCTTTGGAAAGAAATTCAAAAACTTCCACCCAAACAAAAAACAGTCTTTATTCTGAGATATTTTAATAACCTAAGCTACGAACAAATGGCAAAAATTTTGCGTAGCAATGTAAACACACTGAAAGTAACATATTATCAAGCTTTGCAAAAATTATTAAAAAATTTTTCAAACAATGAATAAACTTTTATATAAAAGCAAAGTCAAATATACTGAAATGAAAGGTAACATGCACGACGATATCATACATCATAAAGAAAAAGAATTGCAACAAATCATTGGAAACGACAATCCTTTCACTGTCCCTGATAATTACTTTGAACATGTGACAGAGCAAGTTCTCGCTAAGGCAAAACAAGTTAGATTTATTCATCCGTGGCAAAAAATTCTTGAAATTGCCAGCTATGTTGTAATATCTGGAGGAATTCTTGTGGGGGGATATTTTCTTTTTCATTCATTTTTGCAAAAAAACACCCCTCCTGTTGCTCAATCAGCACCGGCTAACAAAAATTTGTCTGATGCACACCCATTTCCTGAAATTACTCTTAATGATGCCAAAGATAATCCTGTTGTGCTTGTTCTTCCTACTCAAGAAAACATTACAAAGCCTCATGTTATCATAAACCCACAAGCTCCCAAATCCAAAATCACGCAATCTATCTATCAATTACCGCTCCCGGATGATCAAATTACTTACCTTCTTCAAGAAATCAATGAAAAATTAAAAGACAATCATCCCGAGCCAACTACAAACAAATCTAATACAGTTGCTCAATCAAATGATCTAAATACTCCTTCTCAAGAAGAAAAGCAAAATAATATTGAAGAATATTTAGTTTTTGAGCAACCTCTCGTAGATACTTGCGTTGAAGCACCCATTCGTTTAAACGCTTCTATTCCAGGGGGAACCGAATACAAATGGAGCTCTGGAGAAACTACATCGTCCATCCTTGTTCAAGAAAGCGGTACCTATCGGGTTACCGTAACTTTATCCAACGGTAATGCACAAATTAAAAACATTCGTGTAAAAATAATTCCTCGTCCACAGCTTCCCAAAAGTTCTATCATAAAAGGTTGCGCTGGTGAACCTGTTACACTTTCCATCCAACAAAATTCAAATGTTTACACCTACGAATGGCCTCAGCTCAAAAGCAAAGACCCTGCCATAGAAGTCTACTCGCCAGGTTGGTACTACGGTTACATAACAGGCTGTAAAACTTATGTAGATAGTTTTTATGTTAAACTTAGCCACTGCGATGTATATATTCCTTCTGCTTTTTCGCCAAATGGTGATGGCATAAATGATTATTTCTACATTGGAAATATTGATAAATATCCTGGGACAGAACTAAAAGTCTACAACCGCCACAATGCCCTTGTCTTTCACAGCACCAATTATCAAAATGAATGGAACGGAGAAAACTGTGAAGAAGGCACTTACCTTTATATTCTTCGTTTTCCTGATGGGATTGTCCAAGAAGGTACGGTTACCATTCGAAAGTAACAAGCCTGCGATACTATAATATCCTACTCTCAACTCAAAGCACCAGCGAAAGCTGGTGTTTTTGTTTTTTTTATACTTTTGTAAAAATAAAGAGAGCATGAAAAGATTATCTTTTTTTGACAGATTTTTAACCTTGTGGATTTTCTTAGCCATTGGTGTGGGTATTGCTTTGGGGTACATTTTCCCCGTAGTTCCTGAGCTTATTTCTTCAATGCAAGTGGGCACCACTTCTATCCCTATTGCTATTGGGCTTATTTTGATGATGTATCCACCGTTGGCAAAAGTAAAGTACGAAGAAATGGGAAAAGCTTTTCAAAACAAAAAACTACTTGGTCTATCACTTCTACAGAACTGGCTCATCGGTCCCATCGTTATGTTTTTACTCGCCATTATCTTTCTTCACAACTATCCTGAATACATGATTGGTGTTATTCTAGTAGGACTTGCTCGTTGCATAGCTATGGTCATAGTTTGGAACGACCTTGCTGAAGGAGATCGTGAAATGGGTGTAGGACTTGTAGCTCTCAATGCAATTTTTCAAGTTTTGTTTTATGCTGTTTATATCTACATTTTTATTTCCTTTTTGTTAAACGCCTTGGGACTTATTGAAAAACTCAACATACAGATATCCATGCTTGAAGCTGGAAAAACAGTTCTCATTTACTTGGGTATTCCTTTTGCTGCGGGCATTATTAGCCGTTATACAGTCATGGGAATAAAAGGGAAAGAATGGTACGAACAAAAATTTGCCCCTGTAATTAGCATCATAACTCCCGTTGCACTATTATTCACCATAGTAGTTATGTTTTCCATCAAAGGAGAATACATCATTAGGAAACCTTGGGATGTCTTGCTTATTGCTATACCTCTTACCTTATATTTTTTCATTATGTGGTTTGTGACCTTTTTTGCTGCTAAAAAACTAGGAGCCAATTATCCACAAGCAACTGCTACTGCTTTTACAGCTGCGAGCAACGACTTTGAACTTGCCATTGCCGTAGCTATTGCTATTTTCGGCATTGATTCTCTGCAGGCTTTTGCAACTGTCATTGGACCTCTCCTTGAAGTACCCATTCTCATCTTGCTGGTTAATATTGCGTTAAAACTTAAAAGTAAGTTTTAAAAATATTTTTACAAAAACTTGTTATGATAAATCCAAAGATAGCCACATACGAAGATGGTTATGCTTTTAACAGCGAAACAGGAGAAAGTTTTTTTGTCAACGAAACAGGACGATTGATTCTTGAATTTCTCAAAAACGGAAAAGATTTTGAAGAAATAGCAACATATTTTACTACGGAATACGAGGTCAGCTTGCAGGATTTCGAAAGATTTTATTTCGAATTTCTCGATATTCTTAAGAATTATCAATTTCTAAGATAAATTCAGATGCCAAGTAAAAGACTTTTAAAAATTGGGTTATCGGGCTTAAATGCTACCGATAATCCAGGGCCTGGTGTTCCCGTGGCGTGAGGACTCAAAGAAGCAACATCATTTGATGCTCATCTCATAGGCTTTTCTTATGAAAACCTTGAACCCGGTATCTACATGGAAGACCTTTTTTCCAAAATTTACCAACTTCCCTATCCTTCTTCTGGTCACGAAATATTGCTGCAACGTCTCGCCTATATTCACGAAAAAGAAAAGCTGGATATCATCATTCCTAACTTTGATTCTGAACTTCATGCTTTCATTTTGCTTGAAAAAACTTTGAAGGACATGGGAATTAAAACTTTTCTGCCAACGTTAGAACAATTCGAAGCAAGATAAAAGGCAGTTTTATACGAGTTTGGACAAAAATACAATTTGTCTGTTCCTAGCTCTGAGAATGCTTTAAATGTTGTAGACTTACAAAAAGCTTTGCAGCAATTTAGCTATCCCGTTGTTATTAAAGGACGATTTTACGAAGCTTACATAGCCAATGGGTACGAGCAAGCGCTGATGTACTTTAACAAAGTAGCCGATAAATGGGGTCTTCCAGTAATTGTTCAAGAATTTCTTACAGGTACCGAGGTCAATGTTATTGCCCTTGGCGACGGAGAAGGAAACACTATTTCTTGTGTACCCATGCGAAAACTCTACATCACAGACAAAGGAAAAGCTTGGGCAGGGGTCACCATTGATGATGAAAACCTCATTGAACTAACTCATCATTTCTTTCAACAAACCCAATGGCGTGGTCCGTTGGAACTTGAAATCATGAAAACTTCGGACAATAAGTATTACATTCTTGAAATCAATCCTCGTATCCCAGCGTGGGTTTATTTATCTGTGGGTGCTGGTCAAAACTTACCAGAAAAACTCGTCTTACTGGCCCTTGGCGAAAAAGTTGAACCAGCTACCTCCTACCAAGTAGGAACTATGTTTATTCGGTATTCATGGGATCTTATTACCACCATGGAAAAATTCAGGCAATTAACAATAAATGGAGAATTATGAGTAACGAAAAGAAGCCTTTTGAAAAACCATTTATAAAGAAAATTACCATTCAAACCCCTAACAAATTTGGTAGAGTAACAAGTTAATTCTCACACACATAGATGATGTGCCCGTCGAAGATTTAGTGAAAAAATATGGATCTCCTCTCTATGTCATATCTGAAGATACGATTATTAATACTTACAAAGAAGCCTACCGTGCTTTTAGTTTAAGATATCCCAAAGTTCAATTTGCTTGGTCGTACAAAACAAACTACCTGGATGCTGTTTGTCGGCTATTTCATAAACTTGGAAGCTGGGCTGAGGTAGTATCTGGTTTCGAATATGAAAAAGCTCTTCGAAATAATGTTCCAGGCAATCATATTCTTTTTAACGGGCCTTACAAAACGCGGGAAGACCTTATCAAAGCTATTGAAAATGATAGCATCATTCACATCGATCATTTTGATGAAATGTATACTTTGTTTGAACTTGCCGATGAAACTTCAAAGCAACCCCGTGTTGCCATTCGTGTAAACATGGATACAAGCATTTATCCGCAATGGTCACGATTTGGCTTCAATTACGAAAATGGAGAAGCTACCGAAGCTCTACAGCGTATCTTCATCAACAAAAAGTTAAAACTAGTAGGTCTGCATACACACATTGGCACATACATCATGGCTCCCTACGCCTATGCGACAGCTGCCTCGAAATTAGCTCAACTGTGGCTTTATGTCCGAAATAAATTTGATCATCAAATAGAATACATTGACTTGGGCGGAGGTTTTGCGTCTAAAAATACATTAAAAGGAGCTTACTTGCTAGGAACAGACACCTGCCCAACCTTTGAACAATATGCTGATGCTATATCTTCTGCATTATTGCAAAGTCAGATCAATGTAAATGAACTCCCCATGCTTATTCTTGAGACGGGAAGAGCACTTATTGATGATGCTGGTTATCTCATAGGATCAGTTGTTGCCAACAAGCGATTGCCAGATGGACGCCCAGCATTGGTCGTAGACATTGGAGTTAATCTACTCTTCACTTCCTGGTGGTACAACCATCAAATCATACCGGCAAAAGAATTTTCCTTGTATACTGAAAATACAGTAGTATACGGACCTTTATGCATGAACATCGATGTGCTTCGCGAAGAAATTCAATTACCACCCCTTAAAAAAGGTGATCTGATTGTCATCCCTCGCATCGGAGCTTATAACATGACCCAATGGCTTCAGTTTATCACCTATCGACCACCTGTTCTCATGATTGATCAAAATAAAAATGTTCACATCATTCGCAAAAAAGAAGACATCGAAGTTTTTGCTGCACTTGAAAACATACCGCCTCATCTTGAATAGACTTCCATGAGTAAGGCCATTAAGTCTCTTTTCAAAGGTATCTTCTTAAGTTACGGGCAAATATTCTTTGCCAACTCTTTCTTTCTCAGCTTGATGTTGCTTCTCATTACTTTTGGATATACCAATATAGTCCTGTGCGGGCTGTTTGCTGTGGCTTTTGCCTTACTATGGGCTAAAATGTTACATTTCCCAAATTCGACCATTGAAAATGGATATTACGGCTTTAATGCCTTGCTCGTTGGTCTTGGTTTAGGTAGCATTTATCAACTCACTTGGACACTACTTGTCGTACTTTTTATAACTTCTCTTTTTAGTGTTCTCATTCAAGCTTATTTAGACAAAAAATGGGGGGCACAGAAACTTTATCCTTTAAGTTTACCTTTTGTACTCGTTTTTATCATCGCTCTTGTAGCCATTCATCAAGCTGAATATTTTCAACAATACGAAGAAAAAATTTTCATTTTAAATCATTACACAGCTTTACATCCCTTGCTGGGCGACTGTTACGGAAAAATTGGATCTGCTCTTCCTCCATTTTGGAAATACTTTTTCAATGCCTTGTCTTCCATTTTTTTTCTAGACGACTTTTTGATTGGTTTTATTTTAGGGCTGTTGCTTTTATTTTATTCTCGGGTTTCATTTTCTTTAGCTCTACTGGGCTTTGCAACAGCTTATGGTATTATCGTTTTACTTGGTCTTGATAAGATGTTTGGTTTTTTCTCAGCAGGATATAATTTTATTTTACTTGGTATTGCAGTCGGCGGTTTTTTTGTCATCCCATCTTTTTCTTCTTACCTATCTGTCATGGTTTTATCTTTTCTTAATGTATTTCTCACTTTGTTTTTAAATTATGTTTTTTTTGCCATTTTTACCACACCTAGCTATTCGCTGCCCTTTGTTCTCCTAACCAACTTATTTATTTTCCTTTTACCTTCTTTTTCGAAACTAGAATTATATCCAACAATATATCAAGAATACAAGCCCGAACATAATCTTTACCGCCATCGCAACATATGGAAAAGATTTCATAATGTTTTTCAATACTACCCATTACAACTTCCAGTGATGGGAAAATGGAAAATAGCCCAAGGTTACAACGGACCCCATACCCACAAAGATCAGTACCAGTTTGCTTTAGATTTTGTCGTAGAAGACGACGGTAAAACATACCAGGGTTCTGGTCAACAGCTTGAAGATTATTTTTGTTATGGTCAATGGGTCATAGCTCCAGGTGATGGTATTGTGGTTACTCTTGAAAATAATGTTTCCGACAACCGTATCGGTGAAGTAAATGCTCTGCAAAATTGGGGAAACACAATTGTCATTAAGCACACAGAAGGTTTATATTCTCAGCTAAGTCATCTCTTGGCTGGGAGTTCTCTTGTACGAGTAGGTGATTTCGTTTATCGTGGACAGGTCATTGCTCGGGTAGGAAATTCGGGTCGCTCACCTGAACCTCACTTACATTTTCAAGTTCAACCCTACCCTGCTATTGGAAGCAAACCTATGCCTTACCCTTTCGCTCGCTACAAAAAAATCATTGGTGAAAAAGAAGAATTGAGATTTTACGATATTCCTGAAGAAAACGATGTTGTTGAAAATGTATATCCTTCGATCAACACTGCATTCTCCTTCAAACCAGGGATGGAGTTTACCATCAAGATAAATGAAGAAGTTTTTCCCATCAGTGTGTATGTAGATGCCTATAATCAAACCTACTTGTATTGCCATAAAACATCCTCTTTTCTATACGTTTACACCGATTATTTTCGACATTATTTTACCCATTATGTAGGAAACAAAAAATCACCTCTTTACACTTTATATTTAGCTTGCTTTACTGTAGAACTTTCCTTTTTACCTTCCATTCTTATCGAAGATGAAATTCCGTTGCACAAAGTTTTTTCCCCACTCCGTTTGCTTTTAGTAGATTTGGTTGCTCCTTTTGGTCTTCCTCTTCGAGCTCAATTTAATTCAGCCTATTCTTTCGAAGAAAACAAATATGTAATTCATTCTTTCATTTCTTCACAAAGTTTATTCAATCATTCGACAAACAAAATTAAAACATACAAAATCCTGATTTCACAAAGAATTGAACTTATTGTGGATAACACAAATAATCAAAACTATGAATTCGTTTGGTAGTTTTAATAAATACTTCCTATTGCTTTTGTTTTTCTTGTTTGGACGTACAGGGTGGAGCCAATCTTACACGTATTTTGACACATTATCACTTAGATGGTATCAACAAAAAAGGCTTGATAGCCTCATCAGACTCACTGACAAAGCTATTTCTATTGGCTACGATGGTTATTATCTCCGCATACGTCGTGGACTTGCCTACTACAATGATCATCAATACACTCTTGCTGCTAAAGAATTAAAACAGGCTTTGGAATATAATTCTCGTGACCCCCTTGCATTGGAGTACTTGTACTATTCGCTTACACAAGGCAAATTTTACCGTAAGGCTCAATGGCTCACCCGTCAGATGCCCTACACCATGAGAAAAAATCTAGAACTTCAGCATATGCCTATCGTTGAGCTAGTCCAAGCTGGAGCAGGTTTTGAAAATCATTTCCTACCTCCAGGTGAACCAGCACCCATTCAATTTCCCAAAAGCCCACAATATTCCACCTCTATCCTCACTAGCTCAAGAGCAATACAGGCTATGTTAAAATTAAACTTGGCTTGTTTTTCATTAACTTCTAAGGTTTCTTATACAACCAACTCACTTTCAAAATATTTTTTCAACAATAAAATCCTCGTTAGCAAAAACGATTACAGTATTGATGAAAAGGGTTTTTTAATTAAACCTTCATTTTATGTAAGAAATAAAATATATAGCTTCATTTATGCACAATACAAAACTCATTCAACTTTACAGGAAGTGAATCAAGATGTAACCAATAAAGCTGGTGGTCTTAACATAAAAGTTATTTATACCCCATGGAATGATCATTATTTATCCATAACAGTTTTGGGGTCAAAAATCAATCAACGAAAAGGACTTGGAGGTGAACTACTTTATTTTTATTCCCTCAACCATAAAAACCTGTATGGAAGTAGTATGGTGAATGTATTTTCAGACACCCAATCGCGAAAGAATATGTTTTTCGAACAAGGGATGTACGTGTATGGTAAAGGGTTTTCGCTTTCGTTCTATCTAGGAATTGGATCGATCAAAGATATGGCTAGTCATGAATTGTTTTATTTTTACACTTATCCATCTATCATCAAGTTTTACGCTGGCGTGGAAACAGGTATAAAGCTTTTAGGTCATCTTTGGCTACAAGGGAAGTGCATCTATATGGGACATCACAACATTTACTTATTTTCAAATCCTGATGTAGCTCCTTTTCAATCTCCGAAAATTTTTTCAGGTTATTTAATAAATGGAGGAATAATATGGAAATGATGAAATTTTTTGCTGCAATGATGCTTGCCTTGGTTATGCAAGCACAAAATTTTAGTGAAATCCAAAAAGCCTTTAGCAGCAGTTATAGCTACGAAAGTGTAGGTAAATACGAAAGTGCTATCGAAGAACTTAAAAAAGTCTATGACAACAATTCTTACGAGATGAATTTGCGTTTAGGCTGGCTTAGCTACCTAGCAGGAAAACAAAACGAAGCTATTTCCTATTATTAAAATGCCATGAAACTTCGACCACTCAGCGTTGAAGCCAAGTTAGGATATGTCCTTCCTCTGGCTGTCTTGGGTCGCTGGGATGAAGTCATTAAAACCTATGAAAACATTCTCAAGATAGATCCAGGCAACTCAACTGTACTTTATCGATTAGGGCTCATTTATTACAACAAACAAGACTACAAAAAAGCTTACACATATTTTGAAAAACTCGTCAACTTGTATCCTTTTTCTTATGATGGGCTCATTATGTTTGCTTGGACTAACTACATGCTTGGAAAATACAGTGAAGCTCGCATACTCTTCGAAAAGGTTTTGTTCTTAATCCCAATGATAATTCAGCAAGCTCAGGCTTGAAAAAATTAAATAAAATTAGATTTTTATGGCATAAACAAAGAGCCGATAAGCAATACTTACCGGCTCCTTGCAAGTGAAAAATTAATGTTAGTTTTTACTCTATCACTAGTTTTTGTGTAAAGCCCGTTTCTTTTTCACGGATGAAATATATCCCACTTGGCAAGTTGACCTGTATTTGTTCGATTGCGTTTTGTATGGTAAAAGTTTTAATGATCCTTCCGCATATATCCATCAAGTCAAATGTTCCTTCCCGCTCACTTTGCAAAGTAAAGTTCCCCGTCGATGGATTAGGATATATGCTCCAGCCACCACCTTCTGTCATGTATTCAATACCAGAGCAACCGTTAACTACAATCTTTCCACTAGCTGTTACATTACCACACCCTCCCGTCAAGGTCACTGTGTAGTTAAATGTTCCTGTTTGTGTTGGTGTTCCACTTATGATAATACTATCATTCGAAAAAGTACCTGTAACCCCTGTTGGAAAACCACCAAAAGTTGCTCCTGTCGCTCCCGTAGTACTATATATAATATTGGCAATGGGTGTGTTCACGCACACAGCTTGACTATCTTCTCCAGCAATCAACGTTATCGTATTGTTCGGATTTACCGTCACCGTCACATCTGCTGTATTCGAGCATCCATTCGCATCTGTGCCCGTTACGGTGTAAGTAGTTGTCGAATCAGGTGTGACGGTTATGGAACTTGTATTTTGTCCAGTACTCCAACTATACGTCGAAGCTCCCGATGCTGTAAGCGTTGAACTCTGTCCTGCACATATTGTAGCTGGCGATGCCGTTGTAGTTACCGTAGGAGGCGTACATGTTCCTATCTCCGTAACAAATACATCAACGTCCCCACCACCATGGGTCGTTTGATATGCCCCTGCAGTAACAGGAAAATCCGTTGAAAATGTCGCCCCCGTTACATACGCATTCCCACTGCCATCAACAGCTATACCATAACCTACCTCATCATCACTTCCACCAAGATATGTAGAATACATAAGTCCACTTCCACTCGCATTTAGCTTCGTAACAAATACATCCCAGCCTCCTGCATTGGTCGTTTGATATGTCCCAGTGGTAACATCATAATCCGTTGACAATGTCCAACCCGTTACATACGCATTCCCACTACCATCAACGGCTATACCATAACCAAAATCATAATTACTTCCTCCAATGTACGTGGAATAAATCAATGGATCTATCACTAATGCTTGGCTTTTATCATAATTGCCCACCCATATACTCCAATTTCCATCCCTCTCTACAAACTTTGCTGCAACTTCTTTCCCGTCTTTCTCCTGATACACCTTCAATCCTGCCATCGATACCTCTCCAAAACGTGTTGTGAAAACCAAATTGCCCTTCTCATCTACATACGTCGCTTCGCTCCCCTCTAACTTAAATACTATCTGCTTCGGATCAGCTCCAGCATGCACAATGTAATCATATCGCAACCTGCCTCCATCAAAATAATACCGCACGTCTATCCCGTCGTAGACATTTTTAATTACAGCTTCCTTATACAATCCTACAAACGTAGCATACTTGCTGGGATCATTCCCAATAAAGTAATTGTAATAGCCTTCTTGCTTTTCTTTCCCTTCTCGAACGGGGTTTTCATGATAACCCTGCAACTTCACGAGCACTCGATGACCTAACACCATGTAGTCCTTATGCCTAAATTTGTCAGGAAATGAGTGCTCGCTTTTCGTTTCCGAGGGAATTTCTTCCAGCTTAAAAAAGTCGTAATTTACCCCATACTTCGTAATCCACACATCCAATCCTCCTAGCCTTGCTAAATAAAGTACATCCTAAGGCCATTGCCCTTTGTCTCGATAAAGAAATGCCGATCTACTTTGCTCAAAGCAGATTGGGCATTTGTTGAACCTACCTCTTGCTGCCCATAGGCAACAATCATACTCATTAACCATGATGTTAACAAAATAAACTTCTTCATAAAAATGTCTTTTACGATACCAGTATATTAAAAAACAACTTTTTAAAAATTAGCTAATTCCGTTCGAAGAATTACTTTATTTTTAAATAATCAAACTTTACCCATCCCCATTTATGAAAACGATATTGAAAAGCTGTTCTTAAAACTCCCAGACCATATGTAACGCTTCGCAAAAAATTTATGGAAGAAGCATCTTCGAAGTAAAGTGTTGGGCAAGTAATTTCAGCAATTTCATAGCCCGCCATAAAAATTTGAGCAATGAATTGATTGTCAAAAACAAAATCGTCGCTGTTCAAATGATAAGGTATTTTCCGGAGTACTTCTGCGGCATAAGCCCGATAACCCGTATGGTATTCTGACAATTTTTTCCCCAAGATAATATTTTCTAAAAATGTAAGAAATCTGTTAAACACATATTTATATAAAGGCATACCTCCTTTAAGGGCGCCATTTCCAAGAATGCGAGAACCAAACACCACTGGATAAACCTTCTGAGCAATGAGATAAACCATGCTAGGTATAAGTTTTGGGGTATATTGATAGTCTGGATGAATCATCACAACTATATCAGCACCTAAGGATAAAGCTACATCGTAACAAGTTTTTTGATTTCCCCCGTAACCTTTGTTTTTTTCGTGTTTTATAATATGTTGTATTCCCAATGCTTTGGCAACTTCTAAGGTTTTATCATTGCTCGCGTCATCCACCAGCACGACCTCATCAATCATATCATGTGGGAGTTCTTCGTAAGTTTTTCGAAGCGTTTTTTCAGCGTTATAAGCAGGCATAACCACGACAACCTTCTGACCTAAAATCATCTCGTGATTTTTTTACAAAAATAAAAAACCTGCCGTTTCCTGTGCCCCAAAAAATAAAAGGCTACCTTTTGGTAGCCTTAAGCGTATCATTGCACCCAATAAAATCTACTTAACAGACTCAACAATAGCTGCGAAGGTTTGTGGTTCGTTCATAGCAAGATCTGCTAAAACTTTACGGCTCAGTTGAATATTAGCTTTATGCAGTTTGCCCATGAATTCTGAATACGACATTCCATAAGGACGAACACCAGCGTTGATACGAACAATCCACAGCCTGCGGAAGTTTCCTTTTTTAGCTCGCCTGTCGCGGAATGCGTATGTTAGACCTTTTTCCCATCTATGTTTGGCTACTGTCCAAACATTCTTATTTCGTCCCCAATAACCTTTGGTTCTTTTTAAAATCTTTTTTCTTCTTTCTCTTGATGCTACATGATTTACTGACCTTGGCATAATTACCTCCTTCTTTTTTTATCTCAGCGGTTGCTTACGCAACACTTTGGGAGCTGAGGATAAAGGTTTTACTTCAATAACATGTCTTTTACGGCGCGCATGTTAGCTTTGTCAACTACAGTGAAATAAGTAAGATTTCTCTTTCTTTTCTTTTCTTTTTTTGTTAGAATGTGACTTTTGTAAGCATGTTTGCGCATGACTTTTCCTGTGCCTGTAATCTTAAAGCGTTTTTTAGCGCTCGATTTAACTTTTAATTTTGGCATAGTTCAATCGTTTTAATATTATTTTTTGGGTGCAATGAGCATGAACATTTTCTTTCCTTCCAGTTTTGGAAGGGTTTCAACTTTTCCGTATTCACTAATTGCGTCTGCAAATTTAAGCAAAATCATTTCACCGCGTTCTTGAAAAAGAATTGTTCGCCCCTTAAAAAATAATTCAACTTTCACCTTGTTTCCTTCTTTAAGAAAATTAATTGCATGACGAAGTTTAAAATCAAAATCATGATCATCGATGTTCGGAGAAAGTCGAATTTCTTTGACTGTGACTTGAGCAGCTTTTGACCGTTGCTCTTTTAACTTTCTCTTTTTTTCGTAAATAAACTTGCTAAAATCCATGATTTTGCAGACGGGCGGGTTAGCTTCTGGGGCGATTTCAATTAAGTCAAGCCCGAGTTCGTCCGCAATTCTCAAGGCTTCCTTAATAGGATAAATTCCTTGTTGAACATTGTCCCCTACCAATCTTACTTCAGGGGCTTTTATTTCCTCATTTATGCGGTATTCGTCTTCTAATTTTTGAACCTTTTTGTTTTTACCACTTGGTGATACACTTGGTGCTATAGCTTTATCCTCCTATATTTTAGGGTTAAACATTTACTTTGCCAATTCGTTTTGAATTGTATCTTTAAAAAAATGAATAAAATCTTGGATCAACATGCTACCCATATCACCTACACCATGACGTCGCACAGATACTTTCCCTTCTTGTTGTTCTTTCTCCCCAATAATAAGCATAAAAGGGATCTTTTGCATTTCTGCATCTCGTATTTTTTTCCCAATCTTTTCTGATCTATCATCGAATTCACAAGCAATATTTTCATTTTGCAGCAAAGATACAACATTTTCTGAAAATGAAATATATTTTTCACTAATTGGCAAAACCATGACCTGAACTGGTGCAAGCCACACTGGTAAATTTCCAGCTGTGTGCTCTAAGAGCACAGCAACAAACCGCTCCATCGATCCAAAAGGAGCACGATGAATCATCACAGGTCGATATTTCTGGTTATCTTCCCCAATGTATTCCAGATTAAACCTTTCAGGCAAATTGTAATCCACCTGAATGGTTCCGAGTTGCCACTTTCTCCCCAAAGCATCTTTTACCATAAAATCTAACTTGGGTCCATAAAAAGCAGCTTCACCTAATTCAACTGTAGTACGAAGACCCATCTCCTCACTAGCTTCGATGATGGCTCTTTCAGCTTTTTCCCAATTTTCATCACTGCCAATGTACTTTTCGCGATTAGCTGGATCTCTCAACGAAATTTGAGCCGTATATTCTGTAAAATTCAATGTTTTAAAGATATAAAGAACTATCTCGATTACCTTTTTGAATTCATCTTTTAACTGGTCAGGTCGACAAAAAATATGCGCATCATCCTGCGTAAAACCACGCACGCGTGTAAGACCATGCAATTCTCCGCTCTGCTCATATCTGTAAACAGTACCAAATTCAGCTAACCTGAGAGGAAGGTCTTTATAACTGCGGGGTTTACTAGCATAAATTTCGCAATGATGAGGGCAGTTCATGGGTTTAAGCAAAAATTCTTCTCCTTCGTTCGGGGTAGTTATAGGACGAAAAGAGTCTTTTCCATATTTTTCCCAGTGACCTGAGGTTACATACAATTCCTTTTGCCCTATGTGAGGAGTGATAACTTGCTGATAACCGTATTTACGCTGAATTTTTTTTAAAAACTGCTCAAGTCGCTCGCGAAGAATAGCTCCCTTAGGTAACCAGATAGGCAAACCAGCACCTACTTTGGGGCTAAACATAAAAATTTCCAATTCTTTCCCAAGTTTACGATGATCGCGTTTTTTGGCTTCTTCGAGTTGCTTTAAAAATTCTTCAAGCATCGAAGCTTTCGGAAAACTAATCCCATAAATACGCGTAAGCATAGGACGTTTTTCATCTCCACGCCAGTATGCACCTGCAATAGACAAAAGTTTAACAGCTTTGATTTTTGAGGTATCACGCAAATGCGGTCCTCGACATAAATCAACAAAAGTTCCAGACTCATAAAAAGTAATTTTCCCATCCTCAAGTCCTTCGATTAGCTCAAGCTTGTAAGGATCACCTTTTTTTGTAAAATAGTCTATCGCTTCAGCTTTAGATACTTCCCGACGCTTAAATGTTTGATTTTGCCTTGCCAGCTCAAGCATCCGAGCTTCAATTTTAGGCAAATCTTCATCAGTGATTTTATGATGGGCAAAATCGATATCGTAATAAAAACCCTGTTCAATATCTGGTCCTATCCCAAATTTAACCCCCGGATAGAGTTGTTCGATAGCCTCAGCCATAAGGTGAGCAGAAGAATGCCAGAAGGTAGCTCGACCCTCTTCATCCTCCCACAAAAGAATTTTAACTTTTGCATCAAATGGAATGGGTCGTGTGAGATCCCATACCTCATCATTTACTTTAACTGCTAAAGCTTCTGCTTTTAACTTTGGGATTATCAACGCTGCTATTTCTTCGCCAGTTGGAGCATGATCAAACTCAAGCACTCTCTCATCAGGTAAGGTAATTTTTATCATGTCTACAAATTTTAGTTTTTTGCATGCAAACTTACGTTAATTTTTTTGACTAAAGCACTTAAAATTAGCCAGAGAAAGACTTTTAAGAGAAATTAAAAAAGTAACTCACACTTACCCTTCCATTTCATCGATTTAAAAGACTAATGATTGCCCGGTAAAATAGCAATGTGCAATTCCTCAAGTTGCTTAGCTGAAACAGGAGATGGTGCATCGCTCATAAGTTCCTTGCCAGCATTGTTTTTAGGAAAAGCAATTACATCGCGAATGGAAGGCGTATTAAGCATAATGGCAATTATTCGATCAAAACCAAAAGCAATTCCCCCATGTGGTGGCACCCCATATTGCAAAGCTTCCATAAAGAAACCAAATTGTTTTTCAATATCTTCCCTGCTCATTCCAAGGGCTTTAAACATCCGCTCTTGCAAACTTGCATCATGGATACGTATACTTCCCCCACCCACTTCAACACCATTGATTACCATGTCGTAGGCATTGGCTTTAACTTTTTCCGGCGAAATCTCAAGTAACTCTTCGTCTTCCTTACGAGGCGAAGTGAACGGATGATGCATGGCTACATAGCGTTGTTCTTCTTCATCCCATTCAAGCAATGGAAAATCAATCACCCAGGCTGCTTTAAATACTCCTTCAGGTATAAGATGGAATTCTTTAGCCAATTGAAGACGTAGGTTCCCTGCCACTTTAAAAACATCTGGATAATCACCTGCAAGTACAAAAACAATATCACCAGGCTTAGCCTTGAGATGCAACATGATTGATTTAAGGGCATCGGGGGTAAAAAACTTGTCAATCGAGGATTTTATCTCGTTTTCATCAAGCCATTTAATCCAAGCAAAACCTTTTCCTCCAATCTGTGGCCGCTTTACCCAATCGTTTAGTTGATCAATTTGCTTGCGAGAAAGCTGAGCTTGACCTGGCACAACAATAGCAATCACATGCGAAGCTACATCAAAAATCTGGAATTGATGCCCTTGAGCTAAAGTCGTTACTTCCTGAATAGGTAAATCAAAACGAAGATCAGGTTTGTCCGAACCATACACTTTCATCGCCTCATCGTAAGTTATTTTCGGAAATATTCCTAGATCCACGCTCAAGAATTTTTTAAATAAGTGTCTCATCATTTCTTCAAAAACGGCCATCACATCTTCTTTATGCACAAAAGACATTTCGCAGTCTATTTGAGTAAATTCTGGTTGCCTATCAGCACGTAAATCTTCGTCGCGAAAACATCTAACAAGCTGAAAATATCGGTCAAAACCTGACATCATCAACAACTGCTTGTACTGCTGAGGCGACTGAGGCAGAGAATAAAAAGAACCAGGATGCAATCTAGAAGGCACGATAAAATCCCGAGCTCCCTCGGGAGTACTACGAATTAAAAAAGGCGTTTCTATTTCCAAAAAACCTTGTGATGCAAGATAATTCCGAATTTCCAAAGCCACTTGATGTCTAAAAATCATAGCCTCGTGCAGTGGTTCTCGGCGTAAATCTAAGTAACGATACTTCATGCGAAGCTCCTCGCTGCCATCCGTATCTGTTTCGATGGTAAAAGGAGGTATTTTTGCTTTGGAAAGAATCGTTAATTTATCCACCGCTACTTCGATATCACCCGTCGGCAAATTTGGATTTTTATTAATTCTTTCACGAACCTTCCCTTCAATTTGAATCACATATTCACGCCCAAGCTCCTGAGCAAGCTGAAAAGCACTATCGTTAAAATCTGGTGAGAAAACAAGCTGCGTCGTCCCAAAATGATCACGCAAATCAACAAATGTAAAATTCCCAAAATGCCGAATATGATGAACCCATCCTGCTAAAACTACCTGAAGACCGTCGTCGTTTAATCGAAGCTCACCACAAGTATGTGTTCTGTACATTTTTTCGCGAAAATAAAGAAAATTATATTACTTATATTTGCAAATTGAAAATTCTATAAATGAAAAGACTCTTCTTTTTGCTTGCAGTAATGGGGTGGTTTATTTCCTTGCATGCACAATCTATACGTATCTTAGGACATGTAAAGGACTCCATCACGGGTGAACCTATTGCCTTTGCTCATGTGTATTTCAAAGGTACAACCGTAGGAACAACAACAGATTTCAATGGTGATTTTCGTCTGGAAACCAATATCAAAGCTGATTCCCTAGTTATCAGTTTTCTGGGTTACCACAAAAAAGTTATTCCCATAAAAACACAATTTCAAGAACTTGACATTTTGCTCTCCCCGACAGAATATTCTCTTAAAACTGTTGTTATTATACCTGGCGAAAATCCTGCGATAGCTATTCTCAAAAAAATTCAACAAAACAAAAAACACAATTCATTTGAACGTATTAAGTTTTACGAAGTACAAATGTACGAAAAATTGCAAGTCGATATCAATAACATCAACCGCGAAAAGAAAAATCCACGACTTTTAAAACCCTTCGAATGGGTACTCAACTATGCAGATACTTCCATAGAAAATGGAACTGTATATTTGCCTCTTTTCATTTACGAGTCCGTCTCTAAGGTCTATTACCGCTATTTTCCACGCTCCCGCCGACAATTCATCGAAGCAAGTAAAATCTCTGGAATAGAAAATCAAAGCGTTTCGCAATTTATTTCCAATATGTATCAAGAAATTAATATATATGATAATTTTATTACGATTCTGGATAAAAATTTTGTTTCTCCCATCGGCGAATTTGGTCAGTTGTACTACAAATATTACCTCGTAGATAGCTTGTTTGTTGACAGTAATTGGTGCTATAAAATTATGTTTAAACCCAAACGACCTCAAGAATTAACTTTTACGGGTAGTGTTTGGGTTGACAAAGCATCGTATGCTATTAAAAAAGTTGAAATGCAAATGTCGCCGGACGCCAACATCAACTTCATTAACGCTATGTTCATAAAACAAGATTTTTCTACCATTACCGACACTGCTGTATGGATCCCCACCAAAGAACAAATTGTCATAGACTTTAACCTTTTTCAAAAAAATCAGAAAATTACTTCTGGCTTTTTTGCTCGAAAAACAACTTATTATAAGAACTATGTGCTTAACAAAAAAATGGATGATCAATTTTACTTGAACCCAACTAGAGTTATTGTCATGGAAGATGCAGCAAATAAAGATGAAGCGTACTGGTCTCAACAAAGAACCGACTCACTTACCCACAAGGAAAAGCAAATTTATGCCATGGTAGATAGTTTAAAAAAGCATCCTGTGTTTAAACTGTATTACAACATCGTGCAAACTTTTTCAAGTGGTTACTATCCCTTTCATTATATCGAAATCGGTCCATATGCTTCTATGTTAAGTTTCAATGCCATTGAAGGAACCCGTTTCCGCTTTGGAGGACGAACTTCACCAAACTTCTCCAAACGCATTCGTTTCTGGGGCTACGGAGCTTATGGAACAAAAGATGAAGATTTTAAGTACGCAGGAGGTCTTTTGTATATATTCAACAAAAATCCTCGAAGAGCTTTTAGCTTAAACTACAAGCACGACTACGAACAACTCGGAATTAGTCCCTCAGGTTTCCGTGAAGATTTTATTCTTGCAACCCTTTTTACTCGTCAATCGTTAAATAAACTTACTTTGGTTGATCAATGGAAAGTTCAACAAGAATACGAGTGGTTTCCTGGCTTTATGACAACCTTTCGCTTTGTACAACGAGAAATTCACTCTTTCGATGGAAAGCCTTTTACCTTCTTTGAAGGAACAAGTACCAACCATCTTACCAATAGTGAATATTCCATTGATTTTCGCTTGGCTTATAAAGAAAAATTTTTGTACAATGATTTTAATCGAGTAAGCATGGGATCTACGTTTCCCGTCGTCCTTGTGCAATATAGCAGAGGGGTGAAAGATTTGTTCCACAGCGACTTTTCGTACCACAAATTGACCTTTTCATGGACTGATTGGTTCAATGTTGGAAGTTTAGGTTGGTCTAAATATGTTATCGAAGGCGGAAAAATTTGGGGACACTTGCCTTATCCTTTCTTGCAAGTGCATCCAGGAAATGAAACCTATTTCTTAGATGAAACAGCTTTTAACACGATGAACTATTTTGAATTTATTTCTGACAAGTGGATAAGTTTTTATTACATCCATCGTTTTGATGGATTTTTCTTAAACTATGTTCCTCTTTTCAAAAAACTGAAATGGCGAGAACTCATCTGGGTGAAGAGTCTTGCTGGAACGCTTTCCAGGGAAAATCAAACCTATTCGAAGCTACCATCTTTCTCTTATGTGCTTTCAAAGCCTTATGTGGAAGCGGGACTTGGCATTGAAAACATTTTTAGGTTTTTTAGAATTGATGGCGTTTGGCGTCTTTCCTATCTTGATCATCCAGGGGCTGTACGCTTTCAACCCATGTTTACCATTCAAGCATTCTTTTAATGGTATTGCATTAAATCTTATTAAATGTCGCAAAATAATATCCATCAAAAAATTCATGCTTTAGCTGATGAAATTTTTGAAGACATTGCCTTGGCATATCTCGGCAACATAGCTGAAGCCCGAGCTTTGTCGTATGCACTTCTTGCTCATCACCTTCAGTGTAAGCCTGTAGAACTTTTTTTACAACCGGATTTAAGCAAACTTTCGTACGAAGCTCTTCGGCGAGATATACATCTTCTCAAAGAAGGCGTCCCCTATCAATATGTGATTGGATATATTGATTTTTTAGGTGTTCGCATTCATGTTCAACCTGGGGTTTTCATTCCAAGACCTGAAACTGAAGAGTTAGTTGCTCTCATCTACGATGAAATCGAAACTTTTGATATAGGTATCGACATTGGCACAGGGACGGGATGTATTGCTCTCTTACTGAAAAGAGGTTTTCCTGCTTCAACCGTGTATGGACTAGATAAAAATCCGTTAGCTATTGAACTTGCAAATAAAAATGCCAGCGAACTTAATCTCACAGTTAATTTCATGGAAACTGATTTTTTCGAGTGGAATCCTGATCCTTATATTCCAAAAGATAAAGCCTTACTGGTTGTTAGCAATCCTCCTTATGTTCTACCATCTGAAAGCGAAATCATGACAAAACAAGTGCTTGACCATGAGCCTCACGATGCCATTTTTGTTCCTGAAAATGACCCTGTTCTTTACTATCGAGCTATACTAAAAAAATTTAAAAATTTCCCTGCTGTATTTTATTTCGAAATAAACCCACTCACGCTCCCACAACTCATCGATACGGTAAACAAATTTTCATTTACCTACAAAACATACAAAGATTTCAACGAAAAAATTCGTTTTTTAAAAGTAGAAAATAAAACATATTCAGTCAATCGCTAAAAAAACAGTATTTTTTAAAAATAAAAAAATTGCATGATCTATGAAAACAAAAACATTTTTTCTATTGTTACCCTTGTTCTTATTAAAGAGTCAAATTAATTAACACGGCATACAAGGCAACTCTTTATTTAAAAAAAATGATAATGTAAAGACGGGTTATGCATGAATTACCTCCTCGTTTGATAAATTCTTATACTTTAAAAAACCAAATGTATGAAAAAATTGATGCAAATCAATTAGAGAAAATTACATATTACGATAAGGAAGATTCTCTCGTACTTTATCGTCTAAAGATTTATAACACGAATTTAAAAAACGCAAATTGTTAAAATTTAAAGGATGGTTTCAACTTAAAACAAAAGGCTATGTTTCTATCTATCCACAACATGTAGAAAAAAGTTAACAACTACAAGCCGTTTATTCCATTTTTTAGAGTAAATAACGTTTTCAGAATCAGACATAAATTCCAAATACACACAAAATCTATTTTTTTATCATATAAAAAGCATTCCCCACGTGGTTTTTATTTACAAAGAAGAACCATAGCAAAGTAGCTTTTTTTCATCAAATAATACCAAAATACAGAGAGTCTCAATAATTTTCCTTTTTTCCCATCAGGAATGCTTTATGCGAATATTTCAGTATTTTAACACACCCATGGGATTCATTCTTTTGAGAAAATGTATCCATTCCACTATATGATAAAATCGCTATAATAAAAAATCGAAAAAAATCTTTTTCATAACTTTAAAATTTGTGAATAAATATATTACTTTCTCTTGCTTAATTAACGTTTTTAACAACGAAAAAAGAGACTCATCATAAGATTGTCATTTACAAATATAGAAAATTTTTTGTCTTAAAGCTACAACAAAAAACCAGCAATTAGTAATTTTTATTCTCAGAGATGCTTATTTATCATAGCGAAGGTAAATGACTTCTATGTTAGAAATAGGTTCGTTGGTTTCCAAATAAAGTAAAGCAAGTTTTGATTTTTTTAATTGATCAAAATCCACACAAAGCCTAAGATTAGCAGACTCTTTAGGTGGAATCTGCGTCTTATCGTGGTTAAATTTTACCCACGGATGAGACGCAAAAATTCGTTTTATTTCGAGCGTCCCCGTTCCTTCGTTGGTAATAGTAATCTCTTTGCAAGAATCGTGCAATGAAGTAATCATAACATCATGTGTAGAAAAGCGTGCAATCGGGATATGCTGAACCACTGGAACTTTGTTAAATGTAGATTGATAAGAAGCTATCTGGACTCTGCGTTCTCTGGATGCTTTAATGCTGTAAATAGAATTCCTCTGATCATGCGGATTATCGCTCACTGTTTTATCCGCGAGAACTTCTCCTACAGGTTTTTCAATGATACGAAGAGCCGGTGTATCGCCTTGCATGTAGGGAACAAAGACACCGTTCTGATACTGTTTTAAAAACTGAATTATGCTTTTAATGCGACGTTTAGCTAAGTTTAAATTGTATTCCGTCGTTGTCAGGGGACTTGTAAACCCCTGTATGGTGAGCACCACTTTACTTCCATTTTTTAAATCTTCAAGCATCAAGGGTAAAAATTCAAGCAGCTTTTGATAGTTTCCTGTAACTTCCGTCGTGAAGAAATCTTCCATATCCTTCGTGGCTTTTTCCTTAGCACTGCCCTCTAATCCCCGACTATATTCGCGAATAAACTTATCTTGCAAAGAAATATACAATTCATAATTTTCTTGATAAGTAGATCGCGTGGTAGAATCACGACTTTTGGGATCAGGATAATCATTATGAAAATAAAGATTAATGGGCAAAAGTGATGTTATTCTTGTTTTTAAGTCATCATGAGGAGGTTCAGAGGAAGGTAAATGGGCAAGTGAATCTTCTTTTTTTTGTTTAGGAATTATATTAAAAGCATAAATGTCATAACAGCACGTTTCACCTTTTAACGCAAAAGACCCTTTTCGGTTAGAAGTTAAATAACCATAATCTCCAGCAAGGAAAAAATATACATCATGAGCGGGAGAATTTATGGGTCTTCGAAGATTGTGAGGTTTTTCCCATTTATTATAAAAACCTTTGGCATAAAAAACATCATACCCTCCAAGTCCTATCCAATAATCACTCGAAAAATATAGGGTTTTGTTGGCAGAATCATAAAACGGCGTAAGTTCATTTCCTGGAGAATTTATAAAACTTCCTAAGTTTATGGGTTGACCATATTTGTCGCCTTTTTTGACGACATACCACAAGTCCATGCCTCCGTAGCCACCTGGACGATCACTTGCAAAAAAAAGAATTTCATTGCCTAGCGAATCTCGAGCATAAGCCAGTTGAGTTGTAGAATAACCAGGTAAATTGAACGGTACATAAGCTGGCCGCGACCATTTACCAGTACTCATTTTTTTAATGGCATAAGCATCACAGCGAAATTTAGCTTCTGCCAATTGCTCGCACAAATTGAACCACGCTTCAGTTCCATCCCACTTAAACACCAAATTTGCTACATGTTTATTCTTATCCGCAAAAGGATAAGGAAGTTTTTCAGGTTTTTTGTATCCAAAAGCTCCAAAGCGAACAACATACAACGAAGAAAAAAATTCATTTTCCAAAAGATGCTCAGGATCTTTATCGTACAAAGGTCGTATGGAAGTAAAAAATAAAGTATCGTTTCTTTCTAGGTGAGCAAATTCACTGTATGGTGAATTTACAGGCATGGGTAAATGGGAAACTTCAAATGTAGAGTCATACGATTGCACAAGATGCAACAAACTATCCTTGAACTCTACATAATATGCGGCTTTTTTTAACTTTTCCTTTGTTTTTTGTGGAACATCCAGGAATTGATAAAAATGGTAATAGGCCAGAGCTTCATCATACTTTCCAAGCGATCGACTTACTTCTGCCAGATCGAAAAAAAAATCGGGATAATCTTTTTCTTTTCCCAAAGAAATAATATGCTGAAAAGCTTCATGTGCTCGATCGTACAAAAACAGTTCGGCTGCAGATTTTCCTTTTATAAACCAAACATTAGCTAAAGATGAATCTCTTTGCAAAAGTTCACTTGCAAGGACATATGCATTATAATACTCCCCCTTTTCATACATTTTTTTCAGTTCATCGAGAGCAAAATTGGTCGGTTGAGTAAAACCCCAAGTCGTCCATCCCAACAAGAAAAACAAAACGATTGCGTTTTTCATAGCTAAAAAATAGGACACACTATCTGATTAGCACGAGCTTCATGAGGCGAATGCAAATATATAAAGCTTACTTCAAAGCCTCCACGCCCATAACTTGCTTTCATGAGTTTTGATAAATTCACATCATAACTAACACCAAATCTATAATTCAAAAAATCATAATATCCCGACCAAACAATTCCATCTTTTACACGCCATGTGAGACCTGTTGACAACGCTTGATAAGTCGACTTTTCATCATTTTTCAACCAAACAAACAAAACGCCTGGTAACCACTCGCTTTGCGTTGATTGAAAGGACACAAACACAAATGGTTTTACATAAAAACCATATATCGAACTTTTCTGTAAAAGAAATGAAAAAGTAGAACGAGGTTTTAGTTGCACATTTTTATCGCTAAGCCAAGAAACAGAAGGTGTATTTAAATTCTTGATCCCAAGCCCAGCCTGAAAAAATTCATTTTTTGACATGTAATACATGTAGCTCACACCTGTACTTATCGTTAGATAAAGAAAATTCTTGTAGGTAAAATTTTCACCCATAGGCAAAGTGGGGTCAAAGTACCAGCCATTGAATTGATTATCAAAATTCAATGCATCATAGGAAATGCTTTTTTGATTTATTTCCGTAGAAAGACCCAAGGAAACATACGATTTTTTGAACAATCCTACTGGGAAAAAATAAGATAAGGCAGGACCGCTCGAAAATGTTTGAAGTTTGCTATCTCCAGCTTTTTCGTACATCAAAGATATACCCAGGCCTAACTTGCCTTTGGAACGTTTGTAGGGCTTAAAGTTCATTTCACCTGCAAGTAAATATTCATTAAAAGGAACCGTCACCGACGACCATTGTGATTTAACATTGGAAGAAAATCTCATTTTTTCTTTCATGAAACCTGTTTGAGCAGGATTGAAATAGAAAGTCACACGCTCCATCTGAGATATATGTATGTCCTGTGCCACAAGACTCGTTCCGACCAAAATAAGCAGTAAAAGGAAAGCTATTCTTTTCATCGAATTAAAGTTATATTTCCTTTTTTTCGAAATACTTGTTGATTGTAGCAATACGCTTCAAGATAGTAGTCAAATACTTGGGGTTCAAGCAATTTTCCACGATACGTGCCATCCCATCCAACCTTAGGATCGGTGGTTTCAAAAACTTTTTCACCCCAACGGTCAAAAATAGCAAAATACATATGATCAATGTACAAACTTCGAACATATAAAACATCATTTACTCCATCACCATTCGGTGTAAAAGAATTAGGAACATAAATATAAGGCTCATAGCAAAAAACTTCCACAACAACAATGGTCACACTGTCCTCATATATGCAACCTTCGCCATCATCAATTTTAAGATAATAAGTGATGGTATGTGGAGGCGTTGACATGGTATTTGGCGAATAAGGATTTAAGAGAAAATCATGAGGAGTCCATTCATAACTTAACATAGAGCTCAGCGGCTTAGCATGAATCCCAACACTTTGACCTTGATAAATAGTATCCTTGTCAGCCCATGCATCAGCATTTTGGTAAATGTAATCAATGGGTACAGATACAGAATATGTTGCATGACAATTATTTTTATCCGTAATGGTAACGGAATACGTTCCAACACAAAGCCCTGTCTGGTCTTGCGTAGTTGAGCCATTGCTCCATGAATACGTATATGGCATGGTACCACCTGAAGGAAATAAATAAATTTTTCCGTTACATGCTTCCTGACAATGGACAGCATAGGGTAAAAGCTGAGCTGTAAGTGGTTCGGGTTGAGCCAATGTAATACTGAGCAATGTTTCGCATCCCTCTGCATCTGTAACGGTAACTTGATATGTACCTGCTTGCAATTGATTTAAAGAACCAGTGGTATCCCCCGTATTCCACAAGTAATGATAAGGACCAACCCCGGTTTGAGGTGTGAGCGTAATAGTTCCATCGCTGTAGTCATAACATGAAGGTAAAGTAGTATGGTAATCAATTTGCAAGGGTTGATAATCCACAAAGACAGAATCGATAGCTGTACATAATCCATTGCTCACTCGCACATAATACCAATGAGATGTTGAAGTAGGAACAAGCATGTAGGGCAAAGTATCATTTGCATTTAAAGTATCCGTAAAAGCCGGATTTGATGACCATTGATATGAAAAATGAGAACCACCAGTTGCATGAGCCATAAGGGTATCGCCGAGCTTGCAAGTTACCAGTGCTTGCCCTGCATCTACCTGCAAACTCCAGACCTTCACTTGCTGATAAAATGTATCTCTGCAGACCCCATTATCCACTACAAGACGATAAAGTGTAGTCGTGGTTGGAGAAGCAAGCGGATTGGAAATATGTGGATTGCTAAGTCCCGTCGAAGGATACCAAGTGTATGTTATATTTGAAGCCGGCAAAGGAGATATACCAATATGGGCGGATTGACCTATGCAAAGCTCAACATCAGGCAAATGTGAGGTAGTATTGCTCATGACAACAACCGTCTTCGTAACTGTATCGCTCATGTTGCAACTGCTAGCATCAGAAACAATCAAAGTTACTGTATAAACCCCTGGTGATGAATAAGCGTGTGTAGGGTTGCAATTGGTGCTTTGACCCCCATCTCCAAAATCCCAAAAACACTGAGCAATTCCAGGATTAGGGAAATGTGAATTGTTGGTAAAAGTTGGTTGATCAGGAAGGCACACTACAGGTGTCACATCAAAATCTGCTACTATAGCTGGTAAAGCGAAATCTATTTTCACTACACCATTGTTGCAATTTGTGCTATTATTGTAATTACTCCATGCCCCTGGTGTTGTTGGCAAATCATCATGCCCACCGCAGCCTGCGCAAATGGACTGATAAATCTTTCCCATCTTATCGAAACGACTGGTTCCCCCGTCCACATGCTCTGCACTTTGACTTCCTCCAAAATAAGAGCCAAAGACTATCCCCGAAGCATCTGCTCGTATAGCCAGAAAATAATAATCGTTATTATCCGTCGTTTGCTGAAAAGCATCCGGCGTTATGGGTAAACCACTTGTACCTCCAAAACCATTAATGATATTACTTCCCCATCCAGAAAGATAAATGTTGTTGCAGTAATCAACCAAAAAAGCAGTAGGGCTAATATTA